>Ga0308167_1001604_pt1 | contig 25182 bp, 9 predicted proteins | sample PhyCR1_2_FD_202138 | JGI IMG/M metagenome (GOLD analysis project Ga0308167, IMG submission 202138) | Phyllosphere microbial communities from UC Gill Tract Community Farm, Albany, California, United States - DLSLRC.R1 | ecosystem: Host-associated > Plants > Phyllosphere > Unclassified | place... | reverse complement strand
GTCGTCTGCGCTTCACACTCAGGCCGTTAGGGTGATAAATGCGGTATACCCGCTTGTGGTTGACGTCAAGGCCCTCACGACGCAATAACTGCCAGATACGCCGGTAACCAAAGCGACGGCGTTCAGGCGCCAGCTCTGTGATGCGTAGAGATAGCTGCGCGTCAGCAGCCGGACGCTGAGCTGAATAACGGCAGGTTGAAAGAGACAGACCTGCCAGCCTGCAGGCACGACGTTGCGACAGACCGGCGACCTCACACATGACTTCCACGGCTTCCCGCTTCTGGTCTGTCGTCAGAACTTTCGACCCAGAGCCACCTGAAGCGCCTCCTTATCCAGCATGGCTTCGGCGAGCAGCTTCTTAAGGCGGGCGTTCTCCTCTTCAGGTGACTTAAGCCGCTTTACCTCAGGGACTTCCATGCCGCCAGACTTCTTGCGCCAGGTGTAGAAGGTGGCGTCTGAAATAGCGTGCTTGCGGCAGAGTTCCTGGGCAGAAACCCCGGCTTCAGCCTCGCGGAGAATACTGATGATCTGTTGGTCGAAAAAACGTTACTGTTCGGTTGCAATGAGGTCCCCGAACGACCTTCGAGCGGACGGCCACGTAAGAATGTCTTCTAAGTAAAGAATTTTTTACGCCAGCATCTCATCGTGTGAGAACCACATTACTCCCACCCTCATAACACCTTTAAACCATTCAACCGCACGGTGTCTGTCAGTCCTGCTGGGACGGTTAGGCCTGCGAATTGTCTGGCAGGAGCCAATACTATGTTTTCCAACTCCTTGATTGCTTTCGACAATAACACTCTGGCCCCCTCGGGGTAAGGATGATTGCCGACAAAGAAAACTGAGATTTATGCTGGCAGAGCTGGTGTCTGTACCACTGTTTTTTTCTGGCACTGCGTTTTATGTAAAAATGATTGGGATGGAAAAAAATACTGCCTGACCTGTGGTGTTGTGACCCCAGTTTCTATTTAAAACAGTTTCCTGCAAAAAACTGCTCGTAACCACCTGATATATTATTACCGCATAAATGATAAACACTACTGATCAAACTTGGCTGGGTAAGGATCTTCTTTATCTTTATCCTTACAAGGATGCCGTAGCCATTTTTGCCAACCTTGAGGATCCTCCTGAATATCAATTTCGCTGTCAAAATCCTCCAGCTCGCAACTATCTAAGTTCTCTTCAACACTGTGTTTATGGCGTATAAATGATGCCAGCTGATCCTGGTCGAAGGTACCTGCAAGGTAGGGATAATTGATAATCATCTCAGCCGCCCCCTGGACTTGAAGCATTGTATTGATTCGACCAAAGAGGCGATCAACCCGTCCATTCCTCTGCTCGTTATCACCAGGAGTCCAGGCGATGCCATAATGATGAACTTGATGGCATTGAAGATGAAGATTCACGCCTTCCTGCAACACAGAGGTTGCTACCAGCACATTAGGGAAGAAAGGTGAATTAAATCCACGAATTAAACGTTCGCGATTTTGTGACTGCCCGCTGGCATACCAACCTGGGCTACTCAAGCTAGTGAACTCGCGCCAAGTATATTGAGTATTATCTAGTTTCTGACCAACAATTTTCACGCATAGCGTTTCGAAAGTTTCAATGGCAGCCACAAAATAACGTAGCATCAGTGATCCATTCAATTTTGGGGTGACCCATTCTACAAAATGCTGATATCGCTGCTGGACCTCACCTGTTTGAGGTCGACGGTTGAACTCTGTAAACCAGCAATAGAGCTCAATGATCACAGGGCTGGCAAACAGGTAACCCGTGCGAAGATAGTTGGCAAAGTTCTCAATAATTGCCATACCGTTAGGCTGGTCACGCCACTTAATCAATTGCTCTTTTGCTGGCCGCGGCAGCTCATGAAACATCAATCCCCAGGCTGTGGGCAAGGCAGTGATATATTTGATTTTCTGAGCTGATGTCGACTGCTGCAGCCGGGCATCTCTCGCGGCATCACCATAGCTGTCACGTTGACGTTCACCAGACTCTTTGCGGTAATGATAATGATAGGTCCCGGTCGTACCATCCAATGCAGGCTCAAGAAATAATGAAAAGAGGCTTTCAGGGCGACGGAAACGCAAACTAACGTTGGCGCAGTCGGTACTGCGCAGGCCAGTTTTCTTCATAACAAATAGCTCGGCAATTTTACTTGAAAGCTTTAGCTCGTTATCCGTTTCAGGCTCATCTGTCTCCCCGTCCTCCAGCATATGCTCATCAAAATCGGACTTTTCATTGGATTTTTCCGATAAAAGCTTAACAAAAATATCTCGGGACCAACCCGACTCTCGCCATTCTGCCAGCGCCTTTGCAGGTAGCAGCCAGACATTCATCAATCGCTCAGCCATTATTTCATCATAACGTGCGTTGATGCGCTGAGTAATTTCGCGCACAGATGGTATTCGACGAACAAAAACCAAATGCTTACTACAATGTAGCGGCTGAGACTGCTTGAACGGATCACTGGTAAAGCAGGCCTCTACCAGAGTGTCGTATTTGGGATGATCTGGAAAGCGGTTATAGATATCGTGAAACTGCCGGGTCAAGCTATTGAGCAGAGCAGAATCCGGCGCGTGGTTGAAGTCATTATGGATTTGCCCCTCTTCATCACTACTATTATCCCGCTCACTTGCGGTACTGCCCGTTGATTCAAACCCTTCAAGATAGCCATATAGCATGCGCCTGCCGCCACCTGCCTTTTTCTCTTTGTCCAGTTGAACCACGAGTTGTTTCTGATATAGAGCAAAAAACAACTCGGCATCCATCTTATTAGTAAAACTGGAAATGCTAGCGCGCTCATGACGATATTCATATTTGCTGTGGCTGCTCTCTCTGCCCTGCATTTTGCGCAGTCTGCGGATGGCAAAATCATTCATCAGCGCACGGACATCATCCTCTGCATAACGTTTTGGCATATCACTGAAGTAGCTAAATATGTCATAAAGATTTCGCGATGCTGAGTGATTAGGGGTTGCCGTCAACAGCAGTACATTGCTCCCCAGCCGGTCCCGCGCATCACCAAAGAAGGCCTGAGCGGCGGCGGCGCGCTGTGATCCGCTTCGGTTACGAAAGTAATGCGCCTCATCTATTATAATTAAGTCAAAACCTCCTTTTCCAAGAGCTTGCTTAATTTGCTGACGATATAACACGCCATAAGACGCGGCAGTATTTAAAGCATCTTTTTTTTCATCTGGAGGGACCAGACCGCTTAGTGAATGGATAGTAGTAAGGTAAAAATGGTGAGATTTTTTCTCCACTGCGGCCGCGAGCTCCGCCAGTCTGCCATGAATTTGTGGGGCATATTTTGTCTTGCCCTCTAAAGAGGTAAAGGCATTATGTTCAGCCCGATAGTGTATCTCTGTGAAAATGCTAAATTCTCTCTCCCAATTATCACAGAGCGTCCTGTTAGGTGCCATAACCAGAATGCGTGCATCAGGTTTTGTCTGCCATAACAACAACATTACTCCCATCGCCTGATAAGTTTTCCCCATGCCGACTTCATCAGCAAGGAGTGCCAATCGTTGTTTATTCAGCAAATTCCACAACCCAGCCACACCCTCAGCCTGCTTCGCCGCCATGCTGGAAGCACCGGATTGATACTGCCAGTGCATATCAGTCGCATCGAAATTCATCGCGGCTGAAATCTCAACCGGAGTAATGTTCTGTTTTAACTTATTCGCCATAACTACAGTCTTCCCTGATAGCTGAGAGATAACGCAGGCTAGCGGCATCGCTAGTTAGAGGTGGAATTACAACCTGTAGAGACTCCCACAAGTGCACAGCCACAGATAAGGCTTCAGCCCCTTGTTTGTGACGGATGCTTTTAACACGCTTTCTTGCCAGAGCGGCCAGAGTGTTAACTTCTTGGGCCAGAAACCAGTTAAATACTGGCTGAGTCGGTTGATTTATACGCTCCCTGGCTATTTCAGCCAATTCCTGTAAGCAACCTGGTTCACTAAACAAACGACGATATAACTGAGTACCATCGTCCGCGTCTGCTAGCCAGTTGCGCCGTTGTTGGATAGCCTGAAAGAGGCGGAAATAGCTAGTGGCATCTAAATTCATGACTTGCGCCATCCCCTCACTTTGCTCTTCATCCTGCGCTCCAGCACAGCGCAGCATAAGGCAATCACTCAATGCAGGATCCGCTGAATTCAGATAGCTGTTAAGTAAGTCATCTAGCGACTTAAAGCTCAACGCACGCCGGTGTTCAATACCGCTTTCAACGATCATGCCCTGCCAGTCGGTTATTCCAGTTCTACGAAGGGTATAAAAGGGGTTATCCAATACGGCATTGCTTTTTAATACCGCCAATTGCCGTGGCGATTTCAGACCTATACCGGTAGCTTTCCATACCAATTCATTTGCCCCGTTGATACCGGGCAATATCAGTTGATAACCTGACGCAGGCTTACTACCGAACCATTGCCCGGAAATCTGATACTCACATCGAGTCCAGTCAAATATAACGCTCAGATCGAAAGGTAGAAGTTCATGCGGCTCCAGCGCCTCTTCCTCCAACAATGCTTCACAGGCGAAATTCTCTTCATTAACATCATCCCATTCTTTGCCGCAAATCGAGATGTTACGAGAGACCGGATGCACAATTCCCGCTTCTACATTCCAGTTTGCCTCAGGTAAGCTGCTGCAACCCGGGTTGGTGAAATTCCAGGACCCCACGGCAAGTTGCATACCGGTATTGCTTTTCGCCAGCCAGAGCTTGGCGTGGGTCATCAATGCCCTATCGTCCTTGGGTACTGGAGAGCGATACACGGTAAGCTTTTTATCTGTAATCATTGCCTGAATACTGTCACTCCATCGAGTGCGGATATAACGCCCCTCAACCAAATCCGGAACCAGTTCTACGAGCACTTCATGTCCAATATTGTCGATAAACCCTGCTAAATCCTCAGCAAGATAAGGCGACCAAACACTGAGTGTATGAATCTCACTGCCGTTTTTTAATGCATCTAGCAGTGTGCAACCAGCCAGACTGTGAATAAATGACCAATCAGGATCATCACCGAGAAACTTGCGACGGGTTGGGAAAAATTCTTCGTCATTCAGACTGTTATCAATTGTGGTAAAAAATCGTTTTACCTGCTGGTATTGGGCATTACTTGCAACACAACGAAAATCCACAGTTTCTTGATTTCGCCCCCACCCACTAAGCGTAAGGTTAGCACTGCCAGCACCCACAATAATCTTTCTGTAGTGATCTTCGAGATAAAATACTTTTGGGTGAAACAGCCCGCGCTCCTTATCCAGATAAGACTCTTCGCTTTGAGCCAGCTTACGCACCGACACCGGATATACCGCAACGGAGGTACGTTTCGGCTTTTCTTTTGCAATCATGCGCGGATCGCAGTAAATGCGGAAATCAATACCACTCTCATTCAGCGCACGCTGCAGACCTTCGTAATCCATACGACTAACGGGCGGGTCCATACCCAACACAGCAGGAAGTACCCAGGTTTCTACAAAAGAGATATCCAGATTAAAGGTGGTGAGCCAGACACGTTTCAACGTTCCCATATCAGCAATTTGCTTTTTGAAGACGTCTAACAGCTTCATGCAGAATGCCCCCATAAACCGTTCAGCAAATGTCTGAACTGAGGTAGATAATAACGGTTTACCCAGTCGCTATTCTGACGATCTCCGCGTAGCGAACATGGTGGTACCTGCAGCAAAATATCATCCCCTTCAAGCATGAGCCACGGGAACTGCCCTCTCGTCTCCATTATCTTGTGATGATAATCCAGCAAGCCTCGAACCTGATCTTCCAGCGACGACATACTGGCCAATGCTAATAGTTGCTGAAAACGTCTGGCGGGCGTACCGGAAAGCGAGGAAAGGAGCACATCATTTTCCACAAGCTGAGCCGCCTTTTGTGGCAGATCAAGTTCCGTAAGACCGCGCGACTGCCAGAATTGACGAAATTCTGCCAATGTCTGACTACTCTGTCGGCGTAAGCCTGAAAACATCAGGTCGATCAGGGATAAAAATGGCTCCGCCTGACTGATATGTTGTAACGCCCTGAGGTCACTTTCGTTCATTTCAGGCACACTTTTCGCCTGATGCATGGCACGTTTGAAAACTTCAGCATCTGTAAGCTCTAACTCGTCCGAACGTTCCTGCTTGAGTACCCGATAAATAGCACCTGCTGCATATTTATCTAACCCCGTTCTTTGTAGCCAGAATCTCCGCGAATAATCCCCGACCATTTTCGGATCGCGGAATGCCTTTACATACGCCTTTTTTAGGCCGACAGGAATATCTTCGAAAAATGGGTTGAGGTCGCGCTTATGCGAGGCCTGCATTTTCAATTGCATGTAAGTCAATGCCGCTGCATGTAATTTTTTCAGCTCTGGTACATTCCGAATAAATGCCTCTGCTGCCTGCCACACTGGCTTGCTTTCCGGCAGATCATAGCGATAATCAGTAGAGAAAAACTGCATTTTCATCATTGGCGATTTATAGCGCCCATTGGTACCAAGAGCGATCTGATTAGTCAGTAACTCACTACTTTTCTCATGACCAAAAAGTATCTGAGGATTTTTATTTGCAGCGTTCCATTTAGATCTGGCTTTATTAATACCCTGCACACCAGTGAGAGTGACACCTCTTTTTTCAGCCTCCAGCATGGAGTAGATATAAATATTTTCCAAATGGATCAGACAGGCAACTCTAAACTCATGTAATTGCTTTTTGGGATACAGACCTTTCATCACGCCTGAAGTTTGCAGCTTTTCATCGACCAGTATCTGGCGCAATACGCTGTGATGCAGCAGATTCAGCGTGTATTGCCGTACATCATTTGCGATAGAAGTAATACGGTTATGAAAGATGCCCTGCCCCCAGGACGACCAGATGACTAATTGCCCAAGCGGATCAACATTCAACTCACCCGTTAGCGAGTCATCGTATTCAGTCAGAAATTTCTCGATGTACATATCGTTGCGTCAGTCACTTATGCCCACAGGGCTAACAACACGCAATCAGTGCACTGCGAAAGCCCTTCCATGTTCCACTTTCTTTCCTGGCACTTACCAAATCAGCAAATCAATGGCCGATATTTATGAGTGCTAAAATGCAGATAACCAGAGGCTGTAGCTTCTGGTTATCTGGCTGGGTTACTCGCTTTCAGGTTCCAGTAAGAAACTAGGTTTACCGTAAGATGAAACAAACAGCCCTTTTACCGCACGGGTTGCTGCAACATGAAGTAGCGCACGTTCATTAAATAATGCATCGCGCTGTTCAACAGGGTCATCAGATGCTATTGCTTTCATTTCCGGCACAACGCCATCGTTGATGCCCGCGAGGAACACATACTGGAACTCTAGCCCTTTAATGCGGTGCATTGTTGCCATACGCACACCAGAGCGTTGATCACTATCACCACTATCCTGACCTAAATTATAGGTCTCGATCCCAGCATCATTCAGAGCAGAAGCATAACGCTCGTAAGCATGCTTCGTACGAGCGGTAATGCAGATATCCTGGGAACGAACATCACTGGCTAACAACGCCTGAATTTGCTTGATAATCGTCTCAGCCTCTTCCTTAAAATCTGCAGAATGAGTGATCATGGGTTTTTCACCATGAAGCAATGATAAATAATCATTGCTGGCATCAGTTTCACCATCCAGGTTGTCAACCTTAACGCCGGTTAACAACCCGACAGCAAACTGTCGCGTCTCTTCTGTAGTCCGGTAGTTAATTTTCAGTTTTTTACTACGGCGCCCACGGACGTTAATCCCACACTGACCTAGAACGACTTTATTGCGGTAAATACGCTGATGTCCATCACCCACGATAAAGAGATCGTTAGGAGACTCCGGAACCAGGCTACGAATAAGGGTAAAGGCCGGTGCGCCTATATCCTGAGCTTCATCGACTACGATACTGCTATAAGGCAATTGCACCTGTTTTTCTTTAAACAGAATGATAGCCTCATGCATGGCATCTCCCATCTCTCGCAATTTGGCTCGCGCCATTTGTGCCCGGAACTCTTCAAACACAGGCCAGATTTTCGCACGCTGAATACGGGATAACGCCGTGCCACGACCAATACGGCTCACCTTCAGATATTCTTCACGGCTGTAAACCGCATTCGGCTGAACAACACGTTGCCACTCTTCAGAATAAAAGTTATCAGGTAATCCCAATTCAGCAGGGACTTGCTGCAAGGCATAGTTCCAGCATTTACGTCGCCCTTCATCGCTGTCATACACCACGCGAAAATCATATCCATGGCGTTTAAGCTGCTCACTCATCCAGGCATCAATGTTAACAACTTCAATACGCGCCATCTCCTCACGGCTACACAAACGCTGAAGATTGGCGCGAATATCCGCCGCCAGGTTGCGGGTGAAGGTCGTGAACAGAACTTTCTTACCCGGTTTATCGGCCAGGCGTTGGGATAACCAACGAGCACGATGCATCGCAACAACTGTTTTGCCCGTGCCTGCACCACCTAATACACGCACCGGACCATTTGCCGGAGACTCCACCAGTTTTCGCTGGCTCGGGTGCAGGAACACACGCCATTTTTCCAGTGGCGCATTGAGCATTTGCAGTAGCTCCTGTTCATTTTCAACAACATGGAAGCGACGTTTACTTCTGTCAATCGCTTCAATAAAGTCGTTGATATCGACAGGCTCATTACGGTGATCGTTAAACTCCTCCAGCACTTCCTGGTAATCCAGACCTTCTGCCAGCCAGTGCAGTGGTTCCCAGGCCTCCGCAGGCATCACGCTTTCCAGCTGATTCAGCCCTGTGCTATCTACAAGAGCCATCACCAGCTCAATAAACACAGGAGGAACACCCAGCGCGAGGATCTGCTCTGCCGTATACGCAGCAAAGAGTTTGGGTTTATCAACAACAGTCGGCTCGGGGGTAGGTTTGATATAGCTGGTATCAATCACCTGAATCGCACCGGTTACCGGGTGAATCGCACATTCGTGTCGCCGCGCCCAGTCGTAGGCTTCGTCGTGCTTATCCACCCACATCAGCATATACAGAACACCCTGCTCAGGTTTCAGGACGATCCCCCGGTAAGTTTGGTCAATACGCACGGAATGCACATTATTGCTGCGTGCATCGTGGATCTTTTCGTAGTTCAGCCCAGTACTCGTCGGATCCTGGCGGAACTTGGAGATAAATTCCTGGACTTTTTTTTGCTGCGCTTTAGGAATCCGCGCAAAAGCCCCCAGAAAACCATCAGAAAGTGCCACCTTTGGCGTTGGAATCGTCATTTGTCACCTCCGGACAGATGCTGCAATGTATTTTCGTCAATTGGCCCGAATGCAACGTGCCAACCCTTACTTGCGAATAAAGCAGTAAACTCCTGATTATCAATAATCAAGGCTTGCTTTTGTAATGGCCAGGCGAGATCGGCTTCTGCAATAATTTCTCCATCGTCATCCTGCAATTCATATCCAACCGTCGGTGCCGGTAGTGATAACGACTGAAGCAAAGCGATTTCTTCTGCGCTCAATAAGCCAAACTCAAGTATTTCTGCCCAGCTCTCGTCAGGCTGAATATCCACTACCACCGAAGTCTGCATTTTTACCGTTTCAGCCTCCTGCGGTAAATGAACCGCTTTACGGCTGGTAAATGTCATATCTGGCAGGAACTGCAGTAAATTCACCATCCACCAGAAACCGTTAAATCCGGCTTCATAGCCATCATCTTGGGAATAACGATCGTCAAAGCAAATATGTAGCCTCAACCAATTTCGCATTTGTTCAATGCTTGTCGTTGATTTAATGGCTTGTTGCGGTACAACAGCTGCCAGCTCAATGAACTGTTGTGATGAACTACAGCTATCCAGTAAACCACCAAATACAAAAGATTCATCAGGCAAAAGTGCATTCAACCGATAAGCGGGAGCGTTCTCCTGCATTTCATAGGCGTACTTTTGTTTGGCTCCGGTATCCTGCGACTTTTTAGGATCCAGCCACACCCAGGCAAAGGCAGCGGCCATTTTCTGCCATAGCATAGTTTTATTACCGGGATCAGAGAGATAATCGAGTAGCAGTGCAAAACTGTTTCTCTCCCGGAATGAACTTTCAAGCGTAGCAAAGTTTGTATCATGGAACAGGTTATAAAACTTAGGCTGTTTCATATCCGGGTTATGACCAAGCCCCATAACATTCTGTACATGTTTAATGCCTTGTTCTTGAAGGTCAGCCCAGGTCAGTGTCCATACCCAAAAATTACCGCTGTCTTTAATCGCCTGCCGTTTTTGGACATCATCCGACACGCTATCTTTATGAAAAGCAAAACCATCCAGGAAAATTGCTACCGGTTTTATCTTTTCTGACTGCATCAGAGGATAGAGCACATAATCTGGTCGGCTAAGGATGCCTACTCCTTCTTTAACCCCTAAATCAACCTGTGCTTTGAGATGCCAGCTCATCGCCGGTTCTGTACGGGTATTAATAATCCAGCCTGCATTCTGATGGGCATAACTCCGGCTCACGAGAAGATTTTTGTTATCCTGCAGGCAGTGAATGAACCGTTTTTCCAGTTCACTCCCCATCATGGCATCAAGCGAAATGTTTTTGATGGAATCAATAACGCGTATAGCAGCACTGGCCTTCAGGATTTTCGCCAGTAAGAGACGCGCCTGATCTCTTGATACATACTTCATACGCCCGCGGTCACGGTAAGCGTAAACACAGCGATAGCAGCCGTCTTTATGCGTATCATGGTTGCAGCTGCATTCCACTAGCGCCTTGTAGGCCAGCTCAAGTAATTTCAGAAGGTTGTCAGGTGTACGCATCAATTCTTTGAGTGAGCCGGTTCCCCCTGGTACGGTGTCGTAAATCACCAGATACTGACGCCAGGATTCGCCCTCATTTTCCGGCTCGCGATACACCACGCCTTTCAGATGATCCACGTTACCTTTGAAGTAATGTTTAAGCCCAAGCTGAATGGCTGCCCCTAGGGAGGCTTCCACCACGCGATCGTTGCTGTAGCTGGTCACTGGCAGCAGGATACGCAATGCCTCAGATTCCAGTTGGCGATAAAGGTAGAGATAATCTTCAAACTTCGCTTTTTCGGGTTCAGCGCGATATTTACAGCTCAGGTCATGACGTGGTTCATGATCTCGAGGGCGCTGCACCATGCCGCAGCCGAGGCAAACTTTAAACCCGGTGCGTTTCTTTGCCTCTCCTGCGATCATCAGCTCATTGGCATCATCCGCCATTTTGCCAAAGTTGATATCTCGCAGAGTCACTTTGCTCAAAAACTCAAAGCCAAACGGGATTTCTCCTTCATCAATAGCATAAGCGGCCGATACATCCTCTTTTTCGAAGCTGACCAGTAGCTGTCGCTGGAAGAATGCCGGTTCGCGACTATCGCTCTCATCACTGATCTGGCTGTCACGCGCGCTTGAGCGGGCATAAACCTGACGAAGCTTCAGTAATGTCGTTTTTTGCCCGGCATCAGCCCAACCTGGTGTGCCGCATTTTGGACAGTATTTATGCTGATCGCCGGTCTGATCGATATTCTCGCTGTAGTTACAGTGGCTGCAAATACGCCAGTTTTCAGGCTCAGACACTTTCAGATCAATCTGTTCGATTTCAACTTTATGCCCACCCGCATAGAAGTTATTCAACGGGGCAAGCTCAGCCAGCGCCGTTGAAGCCGGACGTTCGTATTCGTAGGTCGTGTTCTGATACTCACGCGTTTCCCCACCGTCCTTGCGCCGCCACAGCACAGAACGCAGCGTAATACCGGCCTCCGGGAAGGCATAGTTGGGAAGTAATCCTTCATCGGTGAGGAAATTAAGCGTTTGCTTGTTATTGATCTGGTTCACCAGCGTCATTAGCGCCTGACGTTCCGAAGTCAACTCGCGCATATCGCTGTCAAAGTTTTGATCGAGCGGGTCGCTCTCCAGCTTGTCGATACTGCGCTTGAGTTTATCAATTCGGGAACGCAACGATTTGCGATCCTCCACCAGCAGTTTTAATGCTTGTTCGATACGTTGAACCAGAGAACGCTGCCCTGGTGCCCCTTGCAAATATGACAGTAACTGTAGACGAGTGTCTTCCGTAAGATCAGGGAAGATGGATGAGAACTGCTGAGCAATATACACATGATGCTGATCAATATAACGCAGGAAGTTATAAGGGAACCCAGACTTGTGTCCAAACTCCAGCTCGTCCAGCATCTGCTTCACGTTTTTGCTGATAGCAGATGCCGGGACGCCGGTTTTCACCCAGTTGTCCATGCAGAATGCGGCCAGCTGACGCTCCAGGATAGCCGTTGCGTTCAGGAACACACCAGGGGCCTGTACCTGCCCTTGCATCATCTCCAGAGGCTCTTCAAAGAAGAACTGATCGTGCGGGTTCCCCTCAGCCACAGTGATGTTAAGTGCATTGCCGTCTTTACGCCCGGCACGACCAATACGCTGTAAGTAATTAGCCTGCGCGGGTGGAACAGAACAGAGTAATACCGTAGAAAGGTCACCCACATCGATACCCATCTCCAGCGTCGGTGTTGCCGAAAGCAGGTTGATATTCCATGGCTGATTACCGCGGTAGAACGATTGTTCCGTAGCCTCACGATCTTCACGGCTCAGTAATCCGGTATGCTCTGCCCCCTGAACACGAGCGATGTCCATATTATCCCAGTGCCAGGTCACTGTATTTTCAGTTTCCTGATAGCGGCCTTCACAGCGCAGAGAAAGACATGGCGCGTTTCGCCAGTGCCACCCCTGATCGGCCGGTGCCCGAACAACCTCACGACAGCAAGAGCAGTTTAGCTGAACAACATCGCGGCTCACCACCAGCGCCGAAGGTACTAGCCCCCATGCTTCTTTGCCTTTTGTATCAAAATCTTTTACCAACCCGGCCATTTTCAGTGCCGCAAACAGACGTCGTAAAACCGTCTCTGCCAGGCTGCTGATAAACAGATTATTACCGTTGCTGAGTGTGCGGTTGATCCAATGCTGATACCAGCTGGGGTTGGATTTCGCACCAATCAATCGATGGAAGCCATTTATTTTTTCAAACGAGGCATAGGCCGGTTTACGCGTTTTCGGACCAATAGATGGCATATAGCGTGAAGTTCGCTCCTTCTGCGTCATCATAAAGGTCTTGCCCTCACGACGATAACTTTCGAACGCCGGATGCAGAACAGCTCCCGCCTGCCGCTGATGCCAAAGAACGCCAATCACCAGGTGTGCCACCTGCTCAACGCTGACCCCAACCATTTCATCACCCAGCTCTTCGACAAGCTGTTGGTGAAGCGCCGTTATCGCTGAATTGAAACGTGCAACATCAATTCCTGCAGCTGCGTAACCCGTGGCCTCCAGCGTACGTCCAATTCGTGCGCGTAGGGTAAATTCGCTGTATACCTCCCAGTCGAGACGAAGAGAAACCAGCTCCGGTAAATCGGAACTCTCTGCCAGCTGGCCTTCGTTCTTCAGCGTCTGGTAATCGTTCATCCACTGCATGTTGGGCGCGATGAAGCTCGCGGCAAAATGAGCATCATCCGGTGAACGTTCACGCGTCTGCTGGCAGACACGTGCCGCAAAGGCATCCAACGGTAACGTTTCTTTTTCACCCAACACGCTGGCGATTTGTCCGCGTACCATCAACGGCCAGGTTCGGGCGGTAAAGAAACTGGCGCGGTGTGCGGCATCCTGTACCGAGTCAGAAAACGTAATCAGCTTTTTATGTTCGTTGAACTGGCTGCCATAAAGCTGATGGATCATCACCGCCGACAGGCTGGCTGCCTGTGACCCAAGAATCGAAATACCCTGTTTGCTGTTGCAGTACGGGCATTCGTTGGCAAATTCCAGCTCATCCTTACGCTCTTTGAGCATATCCGGGATAAGTACTTGTAGCAGACCAGTATGGCCACAATGCCCGCACTGCACGTTAGATTGCTTATTGAGCTTTAAACAGGAAGGGCACAGCTTCTGGTGAACACCGCTGACAGGTTTATCGTTGTTATCCGGGAAGGCCAGTACAATAGAACGGCCTTTTTCGAAGAACTGACGATAAATACCGTCCAGATCAGTTTCGAGTTGAACGCTCTGACCATGGCGCAGGCTCGCCCACCCGGTAGCATGGCAGTCACGACAGTGAATAACGGGAAGATAATGTTCGCGATCTTCCACCGCGACATCATCAGCAAAAACAAGCTCAGGTGTTTTTGACACGCTGGCAACCAGGCGGCGCATCTCGCGCAACCACAGCTGAGAACGTAGTTGCACAAAAGGCAGTACGGGCCGCGCTTTGTTCACCTGTAGGCGCTTTTCCCGATCTTCCTGTTTTTCTGGAACCTCCAGGCGTGCCTGGGCAATTAGTGCCAGAATGCTTTGCAGCACGCGGGTTGCATGCCCGGCGCTTTCCGCCAGCATCACCTGGAGATTTTCCAGGCACTGCTGTTCCGACAAAATTCCCCCCTGCAAATCCTCAAGGAGTACGTGCAGGATGCTGTGGCAACGTAACAATGAGCCCAACTCAATACGCTTTTCACGTCCGAGATCGCTGTCCAGATCGGCAGGTAATTGCAGTGAACTATCCGGAAACCATAGTGGAATTTGTCCGTTCAGATAATCTACCGGGCTGGCGTACGTTTGCGGATCCAGCGCAGCGCTGACATCCTGGCCCGGATACTGACTGTACTCGATGGTATAACCTTGCAGATATTCCGCCGCCGTGTAGCGATCTTCGCGAATAACCGCGTCATCGCTAAACGGCTGATCAAAGATCGTTTTCGCATAATCGAGTAGTTGTCCCAGTTCGTCACCTACGGTAGCCGACGTCCCCACACAGGCAAAACGCTTGTCATCGACACCAATATGATGCTTTAAGCGACGCACCAGACAGGCCAAATCCGACCCCTGCGCACCATCAAACGTATGCAGTTCATCCACCACCAGATAACGCAGTGACCCAGGCTGGTTATAGCGCCAGAGCTTCTGATCGCCGGGGCGCATCAGCAGGTAATCCAGCATCTTATAGTTGGTTAGCAGGATATCCGGCGGGTTCTCACGCAGGGTATGTTTGCAGGTGATGACTTTATCCGCAGACATCTTTTTGCTGGGTTCGATTTCACTGTCGCCAACAAACAGGCCGACGGTCACTTTGCCATGCAGTTGCGGATCGCTGGCGATGGTTTTGGCGAAACGGCTGGCCTGATCGGTTGCCAGGGCGTTCATCGGGTAGATGATGATCGCTTTAACACTGGCCTCTGATGCCCCAGCACAATGGTTAAGCAGCGGGAACATAAAACATTCCGTTTTACCGGAACCCGTACCGGTCGCCACCAGCGTCGGCTGAGGCGTCTCGATACCCAGGCGCTGAAACGCCTGCGCCTGATGCGCGTGCGGTGGGAATGGCAGCGTCAGGTTAGGGAAGAAGTTCAGGGATAAATCACTTTTACGAAACGGCAGCTGAGCGGAAAGATACGGTCCTTTCAGCAACGTTTCCGGCTGGGCCAGAAATTGCTCCAGCATCGAGACGTTATTATTTTCTTCACCATTAAACAGCGGGCTGTTAAGCGGGAAGGCTGCCCGTAAAAAGGAGGCAACGCTGTCGGCAACCTGCCGACTGACAACGGAAGGCAGCATCAGGCGCTCTCCTTATCTTGTGCAAAGAATGACCAGGCGACTTTATAGTCGTCTTCACGGTCAGGTTTGATAAAAGGTGCCTGCCAGGTGACGGTTCGGCGCTCGCCTTCGTCGCTGCGGGTATAGTCATCAAAAGTGACGCTGACGGTACCGGTTTGCAGATGCTTGACATCATCCCAGCCGATGGCTTGATCGGTGCAGTCGCCGCTGGTCCATTCAGGGCTGTCGACATCAAAGACAAAACCGTTTTTCAGGTCCGCTTTACGCGCGGTACGCGGCAGGCCAACGCCCACCAGGCCTTTGCTTGGGGTAAAGATAATGCGGCCGTTCTGATCGTACCAGGTATCGGCTTCATACTGACGCATCACCGGGAACTGAACGCGGTAAATAGTGAGGAGTTCTTCAAGAGTTAATCCCAACGCCTGTGCAACCAAAACGTCAATTTCCACCAACGCCTGACGACGGCTGTAATCAGTACGTAACGCACAGTTGCGCTGCCATTCAGGGGTGAGATTAGTGAAGAAATCTTGTGGGAGTTGCGGGAGATTGCGGCTCCAGCACTGGGTGTTGAAATCTGGGGTATAGCAGGATTGCCAGATCTCGGAATAAGATGTGCTAATGAACGATAACCCAGCTATTCTGACTGTAGAATCAGAAGACATTGCCATAAAGGGAAAAGAGGATAAACCTTGTCCGTATAAATCACTCTTACCTGTACTTTTGAGATAAAAATCATAAATTACAGAAACTGCTAATGCTCCAAAATTCAATAATTCATCATAATTCTTAAATGCAGTCATAATGCAAGTATTTATTGCTGCAACACCTTTTGGAAAAATACAGTTAATAAATGTGCGCTCTCCTGACTGACTAAGTTGTCGGCGATGAACAAAACGCGCATAGTCTGTTACTTTTCTCGGCTCATCTTCACCCGGTTCAGTCCATGTAACGCGCGGAGTACGCTTGGCATACTCCTGTGCATCACATGCCGGAATATAGTTAGTGCGCGGCAGATAGTCATCAGGCAGCGTTAGTAGATCGAGGTTATCGTACGCTTTATGCGTATCGCAAATAGCTTTCGGTGTATTATATAGCGGATTTCCTACATAAAAGTGAGGGCCAGACAATACCCATTGTGACGAATCTTTTGGGAACTGCGTATTACGTTCAATGGTGCCATCTCGCTGCGCGTAGGTTTCATCGAACATTACGGTAGATAGATACTCGTTCTGCAAATCCCCAAGTCTAATGGGCTGGGCAGCAAACTTATCTAAAACCGTTATTAGCTGTATTGCATGTAGGGCTGGTAGCCGAGCTTCAAGGCTTGGTGTACCTTCATCGTCATAAAGTCGCGAAAAAAGCTCAAGTAGCTCTTCGTTTATTTGCAATAATCTGTCCGGATGCCCCTCAAGATTCCAATCATCCTGATCATTCTTGATGCCACCGACAGGTTTATCTGAAAGCACATAGCAACCATCAATCGTTTGTGGCATAAAGAGGTTCGCAATATTGCTAAACCCAATACTCGCCGCTGTAGTTGCATACAGATTAATACTGAACTTGTTACGGTTGCCGATCGGGAACAACCCTTTTTCATTCTGAAACTGAAAATGCGCCCTCAGTCTCGGATACACCGACGCACGCAACAGCCCACCTTTCGGGTCGTCATAAATCCCTTCCGGATGCAGGAAACCTGCTACGCCTTTCTGCGCTCCTAAACGCCATGCCTGCGGAAGGAAGCATTTATACAGATTAGTCTGCACACCGCGTAGTACAGGGTAGTTCTGCTGCGCATTCAGGAAATTTTGCATCCCTTCACAGCCTTCGTATTCGCTGCGCCATGCCGCTTCCAGGGCTGGTATCTGGTTGAAGGTATCAACACGCAACGTTGCCAGCTTAGAGGCACTCAGTTTACGCAGCACAAACTCCGGCTCGTAATCGCCCAGCACGCCAGCCTCCTGCCATTCGACCTTCAGCCACGGCGGGTTTCCGAGCATCAGGTCAAAGCCGCCGCGCTCGGCGAACAGATCGCAGAATTCCAGATCCCAATGGAAGAAACGGTGCTGCTTTTTCAGCGCATCGACTATCGCCAGACGTGGTAAATGGCGGAACAGCACTTCAGTTTTCAGGCGACCAGCGCCTGAAAATAGCGAAGACTCTTCACGCACAATGCCCTCATCGGCAAACAGCTCGCCGGTAGTCTGTTCTGCGGTTTCAGTAACTCTTTCCGTGACGACAATACCGTCGATCAGCGTCTCCATCTCCATCAGCCACATGCCGCGATCTGGCAGCTCATCCGCTTTGTCGATCGGCCAGAACCACAGCGCGCACCAGTAGTCCATCACCCAGCGCAGTTTCTGATAGCTACTGTTATCTTCGAGGCGACCGTTAAAGGTTTCATCTTTGCTGCTTAAAGAAGAGCGGACTTGAACCGTATTTTCCGCAGGCCATACCGGATAGTTATCAGCTGTTTTCTGGCGCTCGGCTTTCAGCTGCTGACGGAATGTGTTCCAGAGCGCTTCCACTTTGCCGCTGATGCGCTGCACATCGGCAATCTCATGCGCTTCGAAGCTCTTGGTAAATTCCTTACGCCAGCTGTCCAGCGCTTTGAAATCATCCGGATAGCGCTGTTTGACGGTTTTGTCGCTGTAGTTGGCCATACCGCTATCCGGCAGCAGGAAGTGGAAAATCTGCTTCTCTTCGCGTGGAATATTCATCGCCAGCTCGGCCGGTTCACTGTTAAGCCAGCTCGGATCTTTCGCTTTTTTGTAGGTCAGCTCGCTTTTGTTGAACACCTGACGGCGTGCGCCCACCAACGAGTTGCCACAGTGCAGCTGGTAGCCAAACCACGGTACAAATGCATCGCCGCTGATGGCGTTCAGCCACAGCGACACTTCCGCCAGCTCCACCGCCACCGGGTTTAAGTCCACGCCGAATACATTGTTGTCGGCAATGTACATCTTCACCCGTTGCAGCTCCTGGGTGTAGCGATCCTGAGGAATGCGGCGACCTTCCGCCTGCTGTTTGTGGAACAGGTAAGCTTCCGCGAGCTGATTGATGGCTTCGTTAAGGAATGCCGCGCTGCCCATCGCTGGTTCGCACACGGTGAGGTTTAATATGGCGTCGGCTTTGGCGTGCGGATCGGTAATCGGATCAATTTGCTCATTAAACAGCTCTTTCAGGGCATACTTGACTAACGAGCGGGTCAGCACTTCTGGAGTGTAGTAAGAAGCGGATTTTTCGCGGTCGCGCCCGGCCATGCGATAGATAAAACTGCCTTTACGGTGAATACGCAGGCTGCCGTCTTTTTCGTAAACCTTCTCGTCTTCATTGTATTTGCCGATCTCGTCTTTGCTGACGAAATAGCCCGTCTCCAGCTCGTTAAACTCTTCTCCGGCTTTTTTCACCTCGTAGAGATCGTCGCTGGCGAAGAATCCGCGGTAGGAGAGCAGCGCTTCATACACTGCACCTAACTGGTTGATACCCAATTGGCGATAGGAGATACGCCCCCGGCGATTAAAACGTCCTTTACCCGGGCGGCTTAACGACATCGCCTGAATAATTTGTTGCAGGGTTTCGTTGCGGAACACCACACGGTTAAGAATACGGGTGTTATTCGCTTCAAAAAGATGGCTTTCCAGACGCGGCACGCTGAACTGATGGCTGTGAATAGTGATCCGGTCGCCGCTCTCCAGGTCGCCCTGCATTTTCACGCCGCCGCTATAGCCGTCACGCACCAGTTTGAACAGCATATTCAGGCTATCGTGAAAGTAGCGCCCGTTGCGATCTTCTTCGCTGGTCAGCGGGATCATCTCCAGATCGCGCAGCGTTTCCAGACTGTATCCCTGCAGATAGGTTTTGGCGGTCATCGGCGCATAGCCCAGTTCCGGGCGCGCTTCGATATAGAACAGGAACAACAGACGATACATATACCGCAGGCATTCGCGGCTCAACTCATCCGGGTTAATAGCACGTTTCCCGGTATAATAAGCCAGCTCGTTGTCGATGAGATAACGCATCGCTTCATTACCCAACAGCTCAATGCTCTCACGCAGGGCATATTTCAGATCTTCCGACACGCCAAACGCATGTTTGTGCGAATTGTCATCCAGCGAATCGAGGTATGGCGCACCGCTGCCGGGTAACAGCGAGTCTTTGTGTAACAACACCGACGTCGCTTTCAACGTATCCGTTTCACGACGGCTTAAAATTTCTTCAAAATCAAAACGCAGCAGACGGTTTTGCGCCCACTTAGTACGATCCAGCAATAACAGCTGGCGATTGCCAAGCAGCAGTACAAAACGCGGCGGTTCATTTTGCGTGAAGACCACCGTGGAGAGCAGATCCTGCCAGCTACGGTATTCGCCGTTCGCTTTTTTACGCAGACTGTCGCGCTTATGTTTATCGGTATCTGCCGGGAACTGCGCGGTCAGCAGCGACAGCGCCAGTGGATCCAGCGTTCCTTCATCCTGATCATGTGCTTCAACAATCCACAGCCACGGGCTGCCGTCGGTACTGTTGTAACGAGCCAGTACCGGCAAAGGCGTATCGTCATCCAGCATCTGAATGTGCGGATTGAGTTCATAACCCAATGCCTTTAACAGCGGCTGCCAGCGACTGCGCTGATCGGCTAGACGCAGCGGGATCTGGCGCTGTTTTTCATGTTCAGTGAGTTTACGGAAAAACTCTGTAGCCAGGCTGTTAAGCTGGTTCCACGGCGCGCGGTAGCCCGCCTCAACCTCTTTGCCCTGTTCACGGGCTGCGCGTTCAGCTTCGCGAGCGGCATTTTCCTGGTTAATCCAGGGTTCCAGTACATCGCGAATATCGCTGGTAAAGACTTCGCCCAGATAGTGGTTAGAGTAAAACTCGTTTTCGTTATTAATACCGACCAGCGCCATGATTAGCCCTCCGCTCCGGTGATTACAGCAATAACCTGGATGTATGGCTCTTTTTCGGTGGTCATGGTGTCCTCAATCCATTGGATGTAGCTGTCAAAATTGTGTTCGATTTCGCGCTGTCGTTGTTCTTTGCGGCTCTGTTTCACTGAAAGCTGCTGTTTATTATCGGCAAAATCCAGCTCCAGTTGACTCAACTGACGCCCACGCAGAACGTCCAGCTTTTGCAGATGCTCATTGAGCTGCTGATTGATATGCTCCTCAAAAGCATTTCGATCGTGAACAAACACATCCCGCGCATGGGCGATTGCCGCTTCCAGCAGATCCTGCTGACGCTGGTGGTTACGATCTTTACCACCACTGTTAGTCAGTTTGCTTCTCAATTGCGGATGTCGTTTCAGGAACTCAGCAAAGGGCAGGCTACCGCTTAACGTTTCGCGGTTAAAGCTCACCACCAGCCACGGGTTCACCATCGGGTGCGACTTACGGTTCGGGAACAACCCGGAAAGGATGAAATGATCCTCATCAGGTTCAAACAGGTGCGGCAGGCGCATCACCGGAGCCTGGTGGCGACCAAAGGCAGACTGAATTTTGTCGTCTAACCACTGCACGACCGGGTTAATTTGCCAGAGATACTGCACATCGGGCCAGGCATGTTGCTCACCGCGCGCACGCGAAATGGCTTCCGTGATAACGGTTTTGTCCTGGCTTAGATAAAGCTGCCAGTTTTCCGGCGCAATTTCCGGCGGTAACTGGTTAAAGCGACGGCGTAACTCCTCCGGTGCGACCAGCGATAAGGTGTTATCAGGCAAGGTATTGTATTGCACGGTCTGGCCGCAGGCCTTCAGATAGCCTAGCGCTTTTTCGCAGTATGCCTGCTCATTATCAAACAGACTAATGTCGCTTTCGGTCACGGTCGAAGCATCGCTGGACACTACGCTACAGATTTCGCCAAACAGGTCGTTTCCAGTATTTTCAGTGACATGGCTATTTAATAGATCATCGAACAGGCTGGCGCCATCGTCCTGCATCATGAATTCAGCAACCTGCTCTTCTTCCTCTTCCTGCGTAAATTTGCCGGTAAATTCGGAGCTGTCGCCGATATTCTTCTGCGCCTGTTCGTCTTTATTGATCAGCACTTCCAGCACACGCATATCGCCGTTGATCTGCGGTTCGCTGGCTTCAGTCAGCAAGTAACGGATCTGTGGCTGGTGTTTTTGCCCATAGCGGTCAATACGTCCGTTACGCTGCTGGAATACCATCAGCGACCACGGAATATCGAAGTGAATCATTTTATGGCTGAGGTGATGCAGGTTGATACCTTCAGACGCCACATCCGAGCAGATGAGCAGGCGTAGCGGAGACTGGGTTTTGCCAAACGCTTCGACGGTTTCCATCAGAACTGTATCGCCCTGATCGCCTCGCAATGTGGCAATTTGATCGTCTTTCAGCTTGAGATCGTAACGCAGTTGCTGCTCAAGGAACTCGAGCGTTTTGATACTCTCGGTAAAGATCACCAGACGATCTTCCGTGTTATTCGCTTTCCAGCGGAGATCGTTACGGATGGTCTCCAGCAACAACTGATACTTGCTGAACTGACTGGCATCAATATTATTGAGCGCCAGCAGCAGTGACTCTAATTCGTTAATCTGGCTCTGACTGTTTATTTCTTTGCGGTTCTCAAGCCGCTTCAGGCGGTTAGCCACCACGCTGGCACATGCCATTGGACTGGAGAACAACGCTTTTTCGAGCGTAATTTTGAACAGGCGGCCTTTGTTTGATTGCGAGTCGTCATCATCGTCGTCACGGAACTGGCTCTCAACCAGCCGACGATAAGCTTCTTCTTCGGCCCCGGTTGCCGGGTGCGTGAGTTTGACGATATTACGTTCCGGAAACTCGACAGCCATCTGATCTTTCACGTCTTTTTTGAAGCGACGCACAACCAGATTTTTATCGGCAAAATCGGCGTATTCATACTCTTTCGGATTGGCAATAGCCGTCGGGTCGAGCATATTCATCAGGCTGGCAAAACTTTCAGCCTTACCGTCATGCGGCGTAGCTGAAAGCATAATCAGCGTATCGCTGCGCCCGGCGAGCAATTTTGCCAGTTTGCTGCGCAAAGAGCTGGTCCCACGTTCAGCGACATTATGCGCTTCATCGATAACAATAATATCCCACCAGGCGTTTTCCAGGTGATGGCGATATTCGATGTCCTGCTTCAGGGTATCGATGGAGATAATGGTCTTATCGAAATAATGGAACGGGTTGTGGTTGGTTGGGATGCGGTTACGCACCTTTTGTAAACCAGCGGAGTCAAGCCGCGTCAATGGAATAGCAAAACGGCTCCAGAACTCTTTCTGGAATTGCGTGAGCATGGATTTAACCGCCAGCACCAGAATGCGTTTGCCACGTCCACGGCGAATCAGTTCTGAAACCAGGATACCGGCTTCCAGCGTTTTACCCAGCCCTACCGCATCAGCAATTAATATCCGCTGACGCGGCTGCGCCAGTGCCATGCGCGTGGGATCGAGCTGAAAGGGCATGGAATCCATCGCAGCCTGATGTCCAAAATGGACTTTGCTGTCAGTCGGGACGCGTTGGCGTAGCTGGCTCTCTATGTATAATTGAGCCGCCTGGTAATTGGCTGACTCATCTTCCACCAGATTTGTTTTTGCTGGATCGAGAATCTCGACTTTTTGCTCCAGCTTTGTCAGAAACAGCCCTTCTTTACCGCGTACCAGCTCTGAAATGCCATCACAGGTCAGCAGGTAACCACCATCTCCGCTGTCATCCGCCCGGCGAATGCGCCACTCTGCATCACGAATAACCACCCGCATTCCAGGTGCATAATTTTGCTTATTCATCGGTTTTTCTGTCTGTATGAGGCAGTGGTGATAACACTATCCCGAGCGATATATCGCTGCACACTGCGATAAAAAAGAGGGCTTTAAAGATAACATGAAGGGTGGCGTCAGAGGGGATAAAATGGAATGTAATACGCAGAAATAACGCATAAATTTCAAACAGTGATAGTTAAAAAGTGAGCTGGGTCAACTCCCCCACACTGAGTCGGTGGGGGAGAATTCGTGATTAAGGGACGAAGGTTATAGACCGTGTTAGTTCTCAACCATCAATCGGGAAAGCTTGGCAAAAATCGAACTCTTACTACTTTCGCCGCTCCTGAGCATATCCAGGGTGAAGCTATTGAGGTAAGCACCAGTTAACGGGTGGTTAAATACATCGACGGTCTTACCTTGAGCATCCCATATCAGCAGATTTTCTACCAGCTTAGGCCGTGCAATAGTAGGATTTGTAGGCTGAGCATCGCTTACCAGAACAAACACTCCATTCTCATGCGGTTGCAGATAAATATGGTGATGCTTCATCTTTTGAGTTTTGGTCAACGAATCGTATTTCGAGCGGCCCGGTGATATCAGATAGGGCAGTACGTTTTGCTCCAATTTTGCTGAGCGGGTGATGGTATAGCCGTTAAATTTATCACCTTTACGCTCCGCCAGCGCTTTTTCTTGTTCCTGATAAGCATATGAATCGACGATATTAAATTGCGCTGGGCCAATCAGGCGCGGTACGCGGGAGCTGTTATAAGTGGTAAGCAGCACATCTGCTGTGTGGTCGTAGAGATAGAAGCTTTTATCGAATAATTTCTTTAGTCTTCCCAGAGACGGATGTTCAACAGATAGATACTCGAATTCACCTTCAGCGATCCCGGTATCAACCACCCTAAGTTGGCCGCGCTCTATTTTTAGTTCAACATATCCAAGCAGGGAGAGCGAGCAAAACGCAGTTCGCTTGAACGGATAAAGACTAACAAGGTAAGTTCGACAGCAAGTCGGGTTAATGGTCTTCCGGAATAGTGATCAATGCGATGAAGTAATTCAGGTATACGGTTAAGCTCCAGTGCCGCACGATGCTGTCTTTTCGCCGTGGCAACCGCACCGGCAATTTCTTGTGCAGGGTTGTAGTCGATTAAGCCGCTCTGCACTGCAAAGCGCATAATCGCGGTAGTCCGCTGCTGTAAACGGGCGGCGACTTCAAGACGCCCAGATGACTCCACCGCTTTGATGGGCACAAGCAAATCCCGTGTCTTCAACTCAGCAATGTTCCGCTTACCGATAGCAGCGAAGAGATTATCTTCCAGGCTTTTCAATACACGAGCGCTATGCGATGCCGACCATTTCTGGTTGCTGGCATGCCAGTCTCTGGCAACCACTTCAAACGTTATCGCCTCTTGTTCCTGCTCGACTTTGACGGCTTTCTTGTTCTCACTAGGATCGACGCCGTTAGCTAACAGCTTACGGGCTTCATCGCGACGAGCCCTGGCATCCGCCAGCGAAACCTCAGGTTATTTCCCCAGCGCCAGCATCTTCTCTTTGCCACCAAAGCGATAACGAAGTCGCCAGTATTTTGAGCCGTTAGGGTGAACCAGCAAAACCATGCCGTCACCATCAGTAAGCTTATAGGCTTTTGCTTCAGGCTTAGCCGAACGAACCTTCACATCACTCAGAGCCATGATGAGTATCCTTTCAAGGGTTCTGTGTGGGCACAAACATTATCGAACCGCGATATACCCGCAGTTGTACCCGCATCAGTAAGTTGATGTAGATTGAATCAGGTTGACTTAGGTTGAGTGAAAAAGCGAGGAAAGCCTTGCGGATACTGGAT
>Ga0308167_1001603_pt1 | contig 25183 bp, 17 predicted proteins | sample PhyCR1_2_FD_202138 | JGI IMG/M metagenome (GOLD analysis project Ga0308167, IMG submission 202138) | Phyllosphere microbial communities from UC Gill Tract Community Farm, Albany, California, United States - DLSLRC.R1 | ecosystem: Host-associated > Plants > Phyllosphere > Unclassified | place... | reverse complement strand
AGGGTAACTGGGTGGATGCCGGCAATGGCAGCTACACGGCGACCTTTATGGCGGCCACGGCGGGCACGGGGCTGAAGGCGGCACTGTCGCTGGGCAGCGTGAAGGCCAACTCGTCGACGTACACCATTGTGGCGGGTGCGGCGGTAGAGGACACCTCATCCATCAAAGTGGGCACGGATAAGACGGATAAGTATGTGTCCGGTGTGGAGATGGCGCTGGAAGTGACGTTGAAGGATGCCGCCGGCAACCCGGTGACGGGGCGGGCTGCTTCGCTGGATGCGGACGTGTCTGTGCCCGGGGCTGTGCTGAAGGCTGATAGTCACTGGAGTGAGGTTGGTACAGGTACGGGTAACTATGTTGCGACCTATATCGCGCAAAGGGTGGGCTCTAACCAGACCGCAACGCTGAAAATTGGAGGGGGTGCCATAGCTTCGGCCCCGTACGCCATTGTGGCGGGTGCGGCGGTAGCAACCACCTCAACCATTACGGTGAACGCGAATAGCTACATCCCCGGCGCGGACATCACGGTGACGGTGGCGCTGAAGGATGCGCAGAGCAATCCGGTGGCGGGCCAGGTAGACCGGCTGAAGACGGCAGTGGTAGTGGATAACGCGACGGCGAAGGTTGACTGGACAGAGGCCAGCAATGGCAGCTACATGGCGACCTTTACCGCTGGTGCAGCGGGTACGAACCTGAAGGCGATACTGACACTGGACGGCAGTACAGCAACGCCAGCGGGGTACGCGATTGTTGCCCCCATCGTCGCCAGTGTACTCGTGAATAACCATGGTTTTGACTCGAGTGCCAGGTTCCCGACGACAGGCTTTGCGGGGGCGAGATTCACGCTGGTACCGGAAGTCGGCAATGTGGGCGATTACACGTGGTCGTCAAATCAGCCGTGGGTATCGGTCAATAACGGCGAGGTGAGTTTTACAAGGCAAGGAAATAATCAGCGCGTGACCATTACGGGCACCGCAAAGAACGGAGGGCGTCCGATTGAGTACACCTTCCAAGTGAAAAGCTGGTTTAACCAACATACTGGCGAGAGCATGACATGGAGTAAGGCAAATATGCTTTGTACTTTACCGACGATAGATCAATTGACTAATGGCGAAGGCGTGCGAACCATTGGCTCGCTTTGGGCAGAGTGGGGGAATTTGACTGAATATGGCGCTGGTTTTGCGGCCGGCAGTCACTGGACGTCCACGGTGGAGGACGCCGGTGCTTACAAGAGGTATTCCACCTTCATTACGAACACTGGCGCTACCCGGGTGATCAGCGGAGGTGTGATTAACGTGATTTGTTTGGAGTCTTTTTAACCTTTTAACCTTTTAACCTTTAACCTTGTTTTTTTGTTTTGTCCTCCCCCGCGTTTAACGCGGGGGAGGACAGAGGGGTGATTCATGGATACAAAAAATAAATTGGCGTTAAGTGCCCGTCCGGGAAAGCTTGCGCTTATCCGGGAGGGCATGTTTTTGAGGTGCTATCAGCAGTCGCTGTTTTCATTGGTGCACTCGGTGTATCCGGATATAAAAATCACGGGACGGCGAATAAGGAAACTGAATGGGCAGGAGGGGGTATTACGGTGGCTCTCCCCTGAGTATGGCGTTATAGGGGCAAATCCACCCAGGTAGTGACATTCATTGATTGGGGCGCCGAGGCAAGGGTCATGTTATCGACAAGACTCCATTGCCGCTAATGGTAGTGGGGTTGTCGCGCCGTGCGCTACAACCAGGAAGCGGCGAATAATGTCACGGAAAGGGCGTTATCACGGTGACTCACGAGACCGCAACGCTTCAACAACCCTATGCCAACAGGCATGCCAGATGAACATGCAACGGTGCACACCATCACGTTAAGGGTGAGTATAGATTGCAGGTTGTGTGTGGGCGTGGAGGCAAATATGCAGGGGTGTTGGACTGCCAAGCGATAACCGCAAAAAAAAGAGAAGAGGAAGAGTGAATGGCTGACAGTAAAAAAATCGACATGAATACATTAAGGGAAGCCTTTAAAGAAGGTGCAACCCCCAATGAAAAGGATTACAGCGACCTTATTGACCTGGCGCGGGTTGGGGGCAAGGCTCTGGGGGCGACTGACGGGGATGCCACAGCGCTCAAGCCAGGGACGGGATTGAAGCTGGAGGGCGATAAGCTTGCTGTTCATGGAGATAAAAGCGTCACGGTCGATGCGGACGGCGTCGCGGTGAAGGTGGATAACAAAACCCTCTCTGTGGCGCAAGGGGAGGGGTTATCGGTCAAGCTTAAAAGCAACGGCGGTCTGATTGCGGACGATGGGGCTGGGGTGCATGTCAAGACGGGGGGGGGTCTGGTGGCGGGTGCTGGCGGCCTGGCGATTTCACTTGACCCAAAAGGCGGTTTGACAACGGCGACAGGTAAGCTGGCGGTCGCTATCAGCGCGGACTCAGCGGGGTTGATGTTAGACCCCCAGGGGGCGCTGAAGGTAAAGCTGGCAACGTCGGAAAACTATATTGCGCAGACCGGCGAAGGGTTGGCTATCACACCAGATGGCATTAAAAGCATCAAGGAGGCGCTGGAGAAGGCGTCGATAGAGGCACTTAATAACGCGGTTACAAAGACTGATTCTGGTGCCAAAAAAGGTGAAAACCTCAAGGGTAATGTCGAGAAAAAGATTGCTGCTGAATTGAATACGGCGCATGGCAAGGGGTATGCCAAAAAGCGCCATGAGAACCAGCTTCAGGTGACACATAAGGAAATCCCTTATGGCGTCAATGCCGGTGAGGTGGCGCAGTCGGTAAATATCAAGGAAAAGGTAGAGGTAAAGACATGGAGTGGGGTTACCCTAAAGAAGGATGAGGTTTATTTTATCCCAGGTAAAAATGGCGATGCGTGGGGTAAGATTGTCGGGAAAGAGGGGGTGTCCTCCGATGGGAAATTGTATTTGGCTGACCATCTAAAAGAGGTTGGGGTTTTCAACCTTAAGGTACTGGCGGTCGCAGTAATACCCAATAATACTGCCGGGGAGCTGGATATTGCCAGTGCGGAAATCACGCTCAAGGTTACCGTTAGCCCAACCATCAAGAATGTGAAGGTTACGCCTGAAGTTTCGTCGCAGGTAGACAAACCACTGACGCTCTCATATGACTTTTATCCTCCAGGGGATGATGCGTCTCGTGTGGAGTGGCAATGGAAAAAGGCGGCGAACGAATGGGACGTTGGTTCAAGGGATAGATCGTGGGCGCCGCCGAACGTTTTTATTGGCTATACGGTGAAGGCCGTCGTTATACCGAGGAGCAAGTACCTGGAAGGCTATAAACCTGATGTTATCTCCAGCAATGAGGTCGCTATTGTTGGTATCCCACCTGTCCCAATAAAATACATTAGGGTCAATGGCCATAATTTTGGTCCGAAAGAGGGATTCCCGAAAACAGGCTTTACGGGGGCAAAATTTACGCTGGTATTGGCGGATAGGCATCAGGCGTCTGACTTTGCCTGGTCGTCAAATAAGCCGTCGTGGGTGAAAGTGAGCGCCGAGGGTGAGGTGAGCTTTACCAGTAAGGGGGATGGCAAGGAAGTCATCATCACGGGTAAGGCGAAGTCGGGGAAGGAAGTGGTTACCTATACATTCACACTGACAAGCTGGTTTACGTACCAAGGTCAATCAATGACCTGGGCGAATGCAAACGCGGCCTGTAATAATTCGCACTAGTGCGTGGCCCAGGGGCAATCACATTGCCAGGTGAGCTGGGTAAACCGATTTAAGGTCATTTCTCACGATATGTCCCGTCAATAAAAACCGCTATCTGTTCTTAATATCTTTGTGTAGGTGATTTTTTGCCTGTAGAGCGTTGCTGTCGCAACGCCGGTTCCGTATTCACTGCAGGTTAATGAGGCCATCAAACGGCATTATCGACAGCAGGAGGAAATAATGATGCGGAAGATGCGTTATCTCTGCGCCGCGGTGTGGTGCTGTACGCATCATGTCAGGCGAAGGTCGAGCAGCGGGCGGGGGCGATGAGCCTCTTCTTTCCTGCGTGATAATACGCGGTGATGCGCCTGGGCATTATGCGAACAGCAACGCAGGACTGCCCGTACAGGCATTGGCGTTTCAGGTCCTTGTCCATTGAACCGCTGACGAAAGCAGCGTTCATGGGCAAGGCTATTTTCACATGTTGCATGATGAGCAAAGGCAAGAGGGGAATGCATGCGTGTAGCTCAAGAAGATATTGATGACGTTTATGAAAATTTAATTAATTGGTATGGAGACAAGGAGACGGTGCTTGCGCGTTACCGGGCAGAGGTAAGTATGCCGGATGATATTTTTGTAGCAATCAATAAGACCGACAACTTCAAGCGTGATGAGATACCGGAGCTCAAAAATGCAATAGAAGCGCACATTAAAAAATTGTCGTTTGATTTGCCCATAAACCTTTCGGAACAGCAAAAAGAACAGGTTCAACGCTTTTACTCAACCAATGCGGGGGCCTTGTTCATTAATACCTGGGTGAGGAACGCCTACATAAAAAAAGGCCAAAAGATTGCTGAGAAATATTCTGGTATAGAGCAAGCACTTGCCGCAGCGGCAAAAGAAAGCGCCTCGCAACATAGTGTGATATTTTCAGCAGCCCACCGCGGAGAGGTTCTGACCGCGTTTAGGCAGGGGGATCCGCAAAAGGTGATGCGTGCTGCGTTGAGTGACGGTATTAAGTATACTCAGGCGCCTCAGTATCGTGGGACGCTGGTGCCAAAAGACGTGTTAGATAATTTTAACGTCGGCGATGTCATGCGAAACACTTTCTTTACCTCATTTTCACCTGATATTTATACGCCTCAAAAACGCGATGAAAAAGATAAACTGACACACGATGGTTTTAAAGCGGCCAAAAAGTTTACGGAGAATGGACGTAAATACCACACGGGCATTCCCGTTATTTATGAAATACCCGCAAGGCAGGATTATAAGGCACATGTCATCAAGTCGATATACGAGTATGAAACGGTGATCCCACCAGGGGAAGACTTTGAGATTAAGGAGATAGACAGAAAAAAGACACCTGTCTATATCACCCTGCAACGTGTTGGTAAAGCTAAACAAGCAACCAAGTACATGATTCATTAGGGCGGTGTGGGTAGGTATTGGTCGCCGCTTTTTCTGTCGCCGAACCTTGAATTGTTGGTCATGTATTCAATGTCTTGATAATAACATCCTTCCTTTTTCTATTTGGGGATGTGTTGGTTTACGTTGATATAGGGTGTCCATTCTTCGAGAAAATAACGCCCGTAAAGAAACACGGCAAGGTAAGCGAATGTCTCAGCGCTCCGTGTCAGGCATGCAGACGTCTCTTCCATACCTATCGGGTTTGCCAATCCGGGATATTTAACACATGTGGCCGATTGATAGCGTTAATCATCGCCAAAGAACAAGGAACACCCATTGGGTAACAAGGGGCAATCTGCACAGCGACAGGATTATACCGCCACCCATGGAGACATGGGATGTCAAAGGCATAAAGCGGTTTTGTTCGTTTCCCCTAATGTACTTGGTTTTCGTTTAATACAGCAAAAAATCGTTTTTATTGAGTTAAGACATGTTATCGAAAAAAATAGCCGTATCTGCATTGACATACCCGATGAAAAACCTCGGTTATAAACGCTGTGTGTCTGTGATTGTGATTTTTGCGGCAGTGGTGCGGTGTATTACATTAACTGACCGGTACTTTTGGTGCGACGAGGCATCCAGTGTACTGACGAGTCGCTATGACGTCGGCGCCTTGCTGTACCACGCATCTTTTGACGTACACCCGCCGCTGTATTATCTGTTGTTGCATGCCTGGATGGCGTTGTTCGGTGACAGTATCATGGCGGTCCGTTCCCTCAGTCTGGTATTGGGCGTGATGACGGTTGCGCTGACCATCAGGCTGACGCACCGGCTGTTCAACGAACGGGCTGCGTTGCTGGCGGGGTGGTTGATGGCGATTATGCCGATGGCAGTACGCTATAGCCAGGAAGCGCGCATGTATGCGCTGATGGGGTTATTGATACTTGCAGCGACAATGGCATTGGCCATGTGGTTGAAGACCCCCAACAACAACCGTTATTTGGCGTTGTATGCCCTGCTGATGACGCTGAGTTTCTACACACACTATTTCACCGTTTTTGCGTCGGTGGCCCATTGGGGAACGATAGCTCTCCTCTCCTTGCGCAGAGGCGATGGCGGGGGGTATCTGAGGCGTCCTGCATGGTGGGGAATGAATGTCATGATTGGCGTGGCGTATATCCCCTGGCTGTTGGTGTTGTTGAACCTGTTAACCCATCTGACAGAGCTGCGAGCGGGGGGCGATGTCGGTTGGATATCCCCGGTGGCATGGCGAGATTTACCTGCCATGTATTTTCGTTTTTTCACCGGAAGTGGCGGTTTGAACTACCCCGACGTGGTGCTTTGGCTGTTGCTGGCCAGTTTTATCTACGCTGTCTGTCGGCGACAGATGAGAAGTGGGGAGGCAGGGGCATACGGTTTATTGTTATGCAATCTGCTGATCCCCGTCATGTTGGTGTTCGCACTTTCCTGGCGGACGCCGTTATTTATTGAGCGCTATGTTTTTTTTGCGTCGTTAAGTACCCCGATCGTTCTGGCTATCTTGATCACCGAGAGTAAAACCAAGGGGCTGAGAATATTCTGGACAATGCTGTTCAGCGTGCTGTTCGGTATCGGGGTGTGTAACCACTATCCTGCTGAAAAGGACGGATTCAAGGCGCTGATGCATGACATCAACAGCCAGTATCAACCCGAGGATGTCGTGCTGGTCAGCAACATGTTCAATTACCTCAGTTATGTGTATTACAACGAGCAGGGACATCATGCCTTGTTGTATACACCGCCCAAACCTGACGGCATGTCCGGCAAGCCTAACGCCTATGGATTTGGCACCTTTTTCCATGCCCGGGCGGCACAGACGTATATCGAAAACCTGGGCGCGCTGTCCCGCAATCACCGTCGAATTTGGTTGGTCAGCGGCGGTGATTTCAGCCGGGATTTCGGCGGCGTGCCGGCAGAATGGGTCAACATCGGCGTTTTCAAACGTGAACGGTTTGAGGTGAGGCTTTTTGTTACCTGCATCCATCAAAATCAGAGGGCAGTGGAAATCTCTGTACCACGCGGTCGATACTGCGGGTCAGACCATTGACGTCTTGCTGACCGCGAAACGGGATGCAGCAACCGGGCTGCGCTTCTTTCACTAGGCCACTTGTCATCACGGTGAACTGGAGGTCGTAACCATCTAAACGTGGTGCCAACACAGCGGCCCTGGCCACGCGCAATGCCGATAAATCGGAAGAAGAAAGCATCACCGTCAGGCAAAGCAAATCCCTGAACAATCTGATTAAGCCAGACCATCGGAACCTCAGGCGACGAGTCAGACCGATGTTGGGATTAAAATCATTTCGCCGGGTGCAGACGATATTGACGGAGATAGAGTTAGTGCACATGTCCGTAAAGGGCAATATCAGTCCCACAGGGAGTATCACCGGCGGTACAGTGCCATGTGCTGACCGCCTAAAATATCGGCAGTGCAACGTTTGCTGACTGACCTACGCTAATGCGACAGAGCCGAGCTAAGACAGGTGGTTTGGCGTTACACTTAATCGTTGAATCCGCCCTATCAGCATCGTTTTAACCGACTGACGAGGAACCGTTATTCCGGAGGCGGCAATCTCCTGGCAAAATAGTGACAGCGCATTGTGTCTATTCTGTGTTGAACAGTATTAATACGACAAAAGGATGTGAATCATATGCCAGTTTTTGACAATATACCCATGAAAAGCCCCTCCACCAGTCGCAAGGTTGAAGCGAATCAGGCCAAGCAGGTTGAGTTCGCAATAGCGTTTGGGATTACTAAGCGCGAGGCCGCGGCTATAAATACGCAAATGCAAAAGAAGCTAAACGAATTTAAAGGAAAGCCTCTTGCGGAGACAGATAAGGATAATATCTTCAACTATTTTGCTACGCATTGTAATCTTAGAGAAGATAGGGATGTTGCATACCAGAGTAAAATGATAAACGATCTGTATTCTATTTTCAGGGGTTATCATGACAGCCAATTTTTCATTCCTGATTCGGTGGCATCGGTTACCTCTTCGATGTCTAACATGACATTAACGGCACCAACGTTTTCTCCTGGCATAAATAAAAATGACAGTAATATGCCACCCTCAGTGTTACAGTAACAAAAAATATCGTCAAAAAAAGTGGATGGGGAAACACATCCGCACATGCGTGGATTTTGGAGTGCTTATTCAACAAACATTGGCGCCGAAAGATTCAATAGGCCGATGAGAGAGGGTGCACGAGATTTTTTTGTGCTGGACGATGGGAAAATAATCAAAGAAATAAAGCGTACGCATGGGGGTAATGTTTTTGATAGAGGAGGGAGTGACGATTTGAATGATATCAAAAATAACGGGATGGGGTATTTTTCGGAAGATACTATTAATAATATAAAATTTTCACTGTATAACCCCCGTCAGGGTGTGAGGAGTTTTTATCGTGGCCAGGATTTGTCTTTGGCTGCGGTAAATCAGTATAAAACCTTGGTGGGTAAAGAAGACTGCGTTCACTCTCTTAGCTTTTTATCTGTGAGCTCTGAGCAAGCGTTTGCGGAGACGTTTATGAAGGCGAAACCAGACACCTACAGGGTATTATTTAACATTTCTGGGTTTAGTGCCACTCCTAACAGGGGGCATTATGCCCCCAAAAATGAGAAAGAATCAGTCTTTTCTCCCTATGCGGACTTTAGGGTTGACAAAGTTACATCCGATCCTGGCGCCCCTGGGGGGAAAGTGTATTTTATATATTTGATAGAAGTAAAAGGGTTTGCAGGAAAGTCGCAAGCGATGTTTTATTAGTAAGTGTACACCCTGTACCGTCTGGTGATTTTCTGACACATTCGACAAAGTGGTTCTCACCAAATCGTCGTGGGAACCAACATGACACGAAGCGATAAGCAGCAGATGGAGTAACGGCGTAAAGGAGAGCAGTAATGTACGATGAAGAAATAAAACAAGTTACACAAAGTAAATTAGCCAGCCAAGAAAGCACAACACAAGGGTTAGATGAATCATTTGCAATAGGCACGCTATTGTCTAACCCTTATGTTATTTCTGCTGCATCCGCCATAGCATTGTATGCTATTCATAAAGTGATTGGAAAGCTTTATGGTCCTTCCTTGCCCACGCCATTCTCTAATTCCACAGCTTTGGCCGATTGGGAAGATTTGGGGGATGATCGTATCATTGTCCATGCCGTTCGCTCTCGCTATCGGACCACAAGCCCTTTATTTAAAAAGCAAGCTCAAAAAGTACTCGAAGAGTGGGATGTTATAAGTACATCGTTGGTGGATACTAGTTTAATAAAGGCAAACAAAAGTGCGGGAGTGGGGGATCGCTATACCGGGTTGGGGTATTCGGTTGGGTTTATATTAAAAGTCCCCCCTCAAAATATTATTGGGACACATCCGCATGATGTTTCATTTCCTAATCATCTTAAAGGGCGTAAATTGGCGGATGCTTTTTTTTCTGGAACGTCAGCCAATGCAGATAATGAACTAAAACACCCTCATTATAATTTACTCATGTCCCCAGATAAACTTTTATCACAACGACATCGGATGATCTTGAAGAAAGAGGCTGATTACAATGAGGTTATTATTGTGGGGAGGGAAAATATTAATGTTTACGAAGGTTACGGTGTGACAAGAAAGGTTGAGGTTAAAGGAATAGTCATTATCCCCCAGGCCGCGACAGGAATAGCAACCAATGACGAAAGAGAAACGCTCAGCATGCTAAGCAAGGTTAATCCGAAGCTGCCATGTTATTATGTTAATAAAGGAAAGTTAACGGCTCTGCCGTAGATAACGCGTAAGTGCCCCGTGTAGGAGGCCTGTCGATTTCGACTGGGATGATTAAGAATGGTGCCGGCGCACCGATTCCGAATGACCGACCCGCGAATTCAGATAATAAGTGTTACGTCCAGTCTGTGGATGGAGGGACGGTTAGCTACCGATAAGGCCTTTGGCGGCGAACTGTACACGTCGCTGCGGCAAGGTAAGCGTCGGTATCGCAAAGGATGCGGTAAAAAGCGGAGTCCGATACCTGACGCTGTCTCCATCGAGCAACGCCCTGCGGTGGTTGATGTGGGCAGCCGGGTTGGAGACTGGGAAGCTGACCTTGTTCTGGGGAAGCAAGGCACCGGTACCATCGGTACACCTGCCGATCGTAAAAGCCATATTTATCTGACGATAAAGACTCAGCCGAAGTGGCCGCGACCATTATCCCAATGCTGGGTGGTGGTGCGGCTGCCCTACCATCACGTTCGACAACGGCAGGGCGTTTACCCGGCACCAGGAGATCGCTGCCGCACTGGAAGCGGAAACCTACTTGGCTCACCTGTCTGCCTTCGTGGGAGCGTGGTCTGAACGAGAATACCCATGGATTGTTGAGGCAGTGTATCCCGAAAGGAACTGACCTGGCGGCAGTTACAGGTGATGAGCCCCATAGAGAGCACGGAGTATTGAATAGCAGGCCACGAAAATACCGTGGGTTCAGGCAACCTTCAGTGGTCTTTGCATCGCTAAGACAGGCGGCTTAGCGTTGTACTTAATTGCTGAATCTGCCGTTTACCAAGGCGTGTGAGTTCGGAACGGTGGGCGTTACGCGAAGATGTAAGGTCATCTGATGATGTTTTAAATTCTCAGGCTGAAAGACGCTGGAAACCAGACAGGTCTGGGTAAAGCGTTATCTATTGGTGTCGGGAGAGCCATTTTTACAGGAGGTAAGATACGGAAATGAGATACGAAGAAAGGAAGTATGACAAAGAAAAATCACTTGCACAGAATACACAGAACAAATGCTCGGATAATGAATATATTGATTTTGTCACGGTGGGAGATGCAAACGATATATTTCATTTTATAGAAAAATACATGAGTAAAAAAATGTTCTCCGCGGCGGCTCAGGAATGTCAACAGCATAGAAACAAAGCGCAGTCTCTCCTCAATAAGGTGAATAAAAGCCTTTCTCAGTCGCAATCAGCGAAAGAAATTTACGAGGCAGAGTTGAACGCGGTTGAAGGGATCGGGGCGGAATACGGTAGTGCTGCTGTTTTACGGCGAAAGGATAATGGGAAGATTAAGTATGGAAAAGGGACGAGTCGTTTTAAACGGGTAATATATCGGTGGCGGTACCGGCAAGAGAGAGAAGCCGCTGCAGGCTATTTCTCCATGGACAAAAAAGAGAAGAAAGAAAAGGTAACTGTTTCTGATGTCCTTGCGGGAATTCAGTCAAAGGTAAAGAGTGGGATGGAAATGTATGAAAGGGAGAAGTGGAAGTATGATAAATTAAACAGCCTGCGTTATAAGATGGAAGAAAGGCTTAAGTTTGTACGAATGGAAGAGGAAATAGAGGACAAGAAAAAAAGAGAAGCCAAGGCGTTGAGAGTTTCACCCGTAATACTTACTCGGGAACAAAAAGAAGCGGTACAACGCTTTTATTCGACCAATGCGGGTGCCGCCTTCATTAATACCCGGTTGAGAAACGCATACCCCGACTCTACACTGCAACTCGAAGAGAAGTACTCTACCGTCGACGCGGCTATGGTCGCCGGCAGTAATGAGTCTGCCGGGGAGGGGCGTGTGACGCTCCCTTCTCAGACTAAACAAGCGGTACGTGAGGCTTTTTTGGAGGGCAGCGTACGGGATGTTATGTTAGCTGCGTTGTATGACGCAGGAAAGCAGCATACGGATGGGGACTATGAAGGGGACGCGTATCGTGGAACGCGTGTGCCAGCAGACCTGCTTGCTCAGTTTAAAGTGGGTGATGTTATGATAAATACATTTGTTACCTCATTTTCAGTGGATATGTTCAAGAGTGCTAAGCGTGAAGGCGAAACCGACAAAAAGTGGAATGATGGGCTTGCCAAGGCGATTAGGTTTACTACAGGTGATTATAAAACCCATACAGGTGTTCCTGTCATTTATAAAAAACCGCGTCGTGCCGATTATAATACAGTGCTTATACACGGTACGTACGAAATTGAAACCGTTATCCCTCCGGGCTCGAGGTTCGAGATTGGCGCCATAGAGAAGAAAGGGGCATACACGCTTATCACCTTAAGAACGGTTGATACAAGTAAAAGAGCAGTCAGACTAATGCATCATTAGGGGCGGAGTTTAAGGGTATGTCTACTGGCGCTGTTGGCGTCGCTTCACATGCCGTTGTCTCAAGGACGGTAACAAGAGGAGCCTTTCTCTCCTTGCAATGAGGGGAGTTGCCGGTGTGAAAATCACGGACAACGGAGGGCGCGGGTGTATATCTGGACCATTTGGGCGGCGTGACATACTGGATAAACCGAAATTCACAGGGTCACGTGCGAATTTCGGGGGCGCACCTCCAGGGGACGTTCTGCCATCACTGAAAGGGAAACGACGATAATAATGGAGGCTATGACAAATAAGTAATGCTATGACAAATAGAATGGATGCATAGGGGGCAAGGGGGTTATAAAAACACTTGCATTATTCAACCACTAATACAAATTTTGGTTTAAAGGGTTATCATGAATACATGGGTTGTAAGATACATTTCGAAAATAGCGTTTGTAATGCCTTTTTTATTGTTTTCATTGACGTCTTATTCGCAAGGTGTTGCTGACGATGAGGCGGAATTTCTTCATCCTTGGGCGTCGTCTTGTCATCAAGATAAATGCATGATGGACACGATGGTATTGAGAGGCGATCCAGAGAGTAAAGCGCAACCTAATCCACGTGATCCCGATGCGTATATCTGGATGGGGATGAAACTGAAACGAGGCGAAGAGCCTCTTCAGTTAATGGCAATCTCCGTCGATCCGAAAGCACAATGTGACAGCGGAGTGTCTATTGCTTTCATTAATACAATAAAAAACGGCAATGCATTAAGTGTGAAAGAAGATGAAAATGGGGTGGTTTCCATCCCTTTTACCCGATGTGATCCCAAATCTCGCCTGGCGGAAGTGCCGTTTGGTAAGATTAAAAAAGGAGGTGGAAACATTCAGCTTCTCGATAAGTTTAAAACCTCAGATATCGTTTGGATATCGTATGTGAAGCAGGGAGAAGCCTATCGTACCATGATTGACTTGTCGGGATTCAAGGCGAAGTATAAGGAAGTTTCCGCCACTTTAAATAATGTCACTCCGTAACCGGGTGATCGCGGGGATAAAACGAAATCGACGTGTCGTTTTTATCGGTAACGCAGACAGTGATATCTGCAGTATAACGTTCTTACTGTAGCATGTCGTGGATGGGAGCAGGCTGTCAGTTTCTTACACCGGGCCTGCTCCCAGCTCCATCATCCCTCTGTAGAGCGATGTCGTAATGCTATCGACGAGAGTTTCCTTATGTGAGAGGGGGCGTGGCTTTTTGTCCTTCCGGCCGAGAAGAAAGCGGGCGAGGTATCGGCACCCTAACGTCAGTCTCGCTGCTTGGCAGCAATGGAACGTGCTGATATCGCAACGGGTGTTATAGACAGAAAAATAAGGTAGTGATGCGTGTTTTGTTCCAAACGGAATGGAACTTTCTATTGTTTTTTGAGGTTGTATATATGTCGACAGTCATTGATTTATTTTCTTCTGTAAAAAAAGAGGTGGGTGACAGTCAGCCGCTGTTAGCTGATATCTTGAGCCCAGAGGCGCTTTTTAAAATTGCTGAAAATAAAAATGGCAGTATCATTTTTAATATAAGTGCCGAGGTGAGGGTAACGTTAAATTGCAAGCATACAACAAAAAACCGTAGAGGTAAAATCGTCTGGTATGGAGAAGATGGCCATTTTAACTTCGGTTTTATTGCCATTGGTCGTACTAATAACATAGCAACGGATTTTTATGCGGAAATTTCTCACAAAGGTAAGCATTATTTTATAAATTCACTGTCCGGCAGTGTCACGTCTATCCAGGGTGTTGATAAAGTGGCCATTGTCGAAATCGAGCGGGATTATAACGAGCAAGATGATCATGACGATCACTCCATGGCGTCTCCGCACCAGACATACAACGACGGTGTGGGAAGTTCCGGCATTGATGAACCTGTCTCTGTCGATAATAACATACCCGCATGGGAGCCGTTTGATCCAACAAAAGTAAAAGTCGAAAAAAGTGTACTTAAGATACTCGCTGTTTATTCCAAAAAAACGCGAGAAGAAATAGAAAAGACCTGTTTAGGAAAACCTTACGTAAAAGGTAAAACCACCGGAACAGAAATGATAGCGAGCTTGATGGAGGTGGCAGAAGATGTTACCAATATCATTTTTGAAAACTCGAGAATTAACACCGGTGTTGAAATCATTCTTGAGGAAATAGCCGATCCGGACAGTGTGGTTATCACCAGGAAACCCTTAACGGTAAAAAGCATATTGGAGGGGGCAAAGTTCGCGATTATCTCTAATGACCAAAGTCATAGAGTCCTTGCTGGGCGTAAACTTTTTGAGGGTCTCGCCAAAATAAAACAAGATAAAAACGCGCACGTCGTATGTTTTTTGTTGAGTGAGAGAGAGGTTGACGGTGGTTTTGGCGTCGCTGTAGAGGTACCCGATTCATTGAAGGATTTATTAGAGCGCAGCAATGCATTGTTAGGCCAGTTTTTTATTTCGGTTCTTCTCGATGATAAAGATACGCCTATCGTAAGCCTAAATCGAGCCACCTTTACGCACGAGCTTGGCCATGTATTGGGGGGTGAACATCCTTTTATTCAAATTAATGATGAGAAAAATAAAATAAAAGTGGTCACGAGTGATAAGGACTATTACTGGATGAAAGGGCATCATCTTGATAATCCAGAGTATTCTACGCTCATGGGCTATAGAAGACGTATTCCGTACTTTTCAAATCCTGATGTCATGATGTTAGATGATAATAATCATGCAGCAGGCGGAAAAATCTCAGGTGTTATACCGGCTGATATGGCAAGAGGGTTACGCGTTACGACAACGGCATTGGCTAATCGATACAAGTATGCCAGGCCAGATGTTCATATTGATATTGGTGTAGAGCCGATGATTGAAGGTAACCCGGTTCCTGGTATTATTGAGCAAGATATCCTCGGGGATTATACGCTGAAACTGACTGCTATACCCTTTGATGGTCGTGCGAGTTTCTCGCATTGGCTCGTGGGCGACAGTATCGTTGAGCGAGGAAAAACGAGTATTATTATTAACAGCACGTCCTCGCGGAAGGTGAGAGCATGCTTCTCTCGCGAAGAGAAAATGCATGCGCTGACGTTTAATGTTAATTTACCTGTCGAAAGCTTCTTGATATTCTACGAATTGCTTGATGACAAAAAAGTATTGAAAGTACATGAGAGTAAAATTTATTCACATAGTCAGGATACTACGTTAAAATTTCCCCATGGCACAGATATTGAGCTGAAGATCCAGCCTGATGTGAGCAAGGAAATAAATAATCATATTTTTTATTATACGCTGGGTAATTTACCGCTCCTGTCAGAAATTCCTCGGTTTAGGGTCGTGGGAGACAACACGATTGACACTCAACATATCAAGCTGGATTTTCATGTTGAACGGGGGGATTTAGGTTATCTCGTCTATGAACAGCCGGTGGATAAAGACCCTTATTATTCGTTGGATTATTACAAAAATGCAGCGTCCATTAAATGGAATGTGGTGCTTCAGGGTATAGAGCTTGCTAACTCAGATAAGGGTAATGTTTATTTTTCAAAAAATATCTTCCTGCCTTACATTAAAAAAGGGCATGCCAATAATAAAATGGATGTTTTCATAAGGTTAGCGGATGAGATATCGTCTCCCACATTAAATAAAATCATACTGGATGTGGATACAACGATAGGAAAAATATTTCTTTCCAAGGAGGAAACGCTTGCTATAAAAGACGTGTCGTACAGTACCTTGCCCGCTATCGCTACAATGACGGTGGCCCACGGAACCAAAATGTATGCACAGGTCCTGCTCAGTGACGAGGCCAAAAAGGTCGGATACAAAGTAAAGACCTGGAGTAACACGGGCTCAACTGAAAGCAAAACATCTTTTACCATCGATAACGACATAACGATTAAGGTCGAGTTTACGAAGTGAGAAATAGCCTGTAAACAGCCGAGGGTTTATGCATCTTTTTTGGCTCTGTCGCATTAATCACAGCATGTCAGAGAAAGTGGTGTTGGTGGTTATTCAGGCAATCAGAAGATAAAACTGTCTAGCTGGTGACGATCCTTCGCCAGCCGGATGTTAAAGCTGTCCTTTGCGTATCATGTGGATTAACTCAATACCCGCCAATATCGTTTGCGCTCGTCGAAAGGATTTTAGTCTCAGCATCGGTCGGCTCCGACGTTTGATATTTCGGTGATGTTGCTCAACCAGGTTGTTCAGGTATTTACTTTGCCTCACTGTAATCGTTTTCTCAGTGGGTTTGTCGGCGTTGAGCGTGGCTAGAGCCGTGGTATTAGCACCGCTTTTATCGATCGTCACCACTTCAGGTTCGCCGTGGTGACGGATGGCCTTGCGGAAGAAACGTCACGCGGCGGCTGTATCCTGTCTGGCGGTGAGCAGAAAGTCAATGGTTTACCCTGTGCTGTTGATGGCTTTATATCGATATTTCCACTGACCTTTGGCTTTGATGTAAGTTTCATTCATTCGCCAGCGACGGCCCACTGATCGCTTAGGCCGGCGAAATGCCTTGTCCAGCAATGGCACCAGACGGATGAGCCTGCGGTGAAGCGTGGAATGATCAACGATAACACCCGCTCAATCTCGAGATTACTCAGACTCAGGGCATAAGCCAGGTACCACTGAAACATCGGCGGGGTCATGTAGGCGTTTGAAGGTATTTCGTATCAAAGTCATGGTCAGGCGGCATCACAAAATAAACAGTATGTTACCCGACGTCGCCTTAATGCGACAAAACCCAACGATGAGGTGAATAATATATGTTGCAACCGAAACGACTGGTTGTGCCAAAAACAGCCCATAAAGGCTATTATAGAAACGTAGATGACGGGTTTAGGGATATTGCGAATGCAAAGAATATGCCCACACCGGAAAAGACAATACTGAATTCTGGTCGGGTATCGGGCAGCGATGCAGATCATAATTTATATTGCTTCAGCAATGGTAAGGCGAATGAACTGATCGTGACGATTTATAACCAGATGGCTAAAAATGGCTGTGTGGTTTATTTAAGTGAAAAGGATCCCGATCTCTCAGGAGTCATACATGACTTCTTTAAGGCGCTGCCCACAGACCAACCCAACCGTATTTTTGTGACGCTCACCGGGGGGGATACATTTTCTATTAGTCCGTTAGGCTGGAAAGTTAAGGAGATGTTAAGACCATATCCGATTTATAAATTGACATGGAACACATGGTCGTTGTTGCCTCATGGTCTGGCATTTTTTGGCTCAAATAGTTATATCGTCAAGCTGGATCTTCGTTCCGGAAATGTAGAATCTTTTGCAACCAGCTTCAATGAGGTGCAAAGATTTGTTAACCGTAACGATTTTCTGGCATTGAACCGAAACTTCAATTCGACATGGGGCCTCGCTCGGTTAAAAAATTGGTTTAGTGCCAATCCGAAATATGCTGAATTTGAGAAGCGTGTTATGGAGTTAGCGCAACGCGAACCGGCCAAGTACGCTTTTACTTTTATTACACCAAGGGCTACTATGCCCAATTCCGAACAAGATTTGAAACGTATATTCTTAAGTTATCCGAAAGGGAGGTTAAGTGACATCGAACAAAGCATCGATGATCCTGATACCGCATTTGTCATTCTCAAACCTGGTATTGGGGTTGAATTGCCGCGTGGAGAACCTGTGGAACAGCCGCCGGTGTATCAACCATTTGAAGTCAACACGTCCTCTTTAGACGGTGTGGTGCATCGAAGAAGAAAAATGAAAGCGGATAAAAGCGTAGTAGAAAAGCCAACGGTAGACACTTCTTACGTACCCAAAGCTAATTTCACCGTGGTGGAAAGTCCTACATTTGCAGAACAGGTAGCACTGCTGTCGACTTTTCCTTCTGCCCAGGCGAAACTGCATAAGAACCATGTGGAAAATATTAAAAATGATCTGAAATCTGGGCGTCTGCCCTCAAAAAGCGTTGGCAAATTTTATGTTCGTGATTTTCCGTCATTAAGCCGAAATCAGGGGCGTGGTAAATGGCGGGTACTTATCGCCCGCCGGGAAAATGAGCTAACCCTGCACGCGATTGCCGATTATCACGACAGACAAACAGGGGACTGGGTTCTCTGGGCCTGATAGTGTGCCGTGGAGCGTGGGCCTGTTCACCATTTTGTATAAACGCCTTTTCTCAGAAGTAACCGTCTAAAATAGCTGCGCCTAATACCGCTACACTTTTGCCACTCCATGTTTTCCTCCGGGAAATGGGCTGACGGTTTCCATAAAACGACGAACCTTTTTCAGCAACTGCCACATTGAATGGCGTTGGTGGTTGCGTGTTATCGTGTTGTGCAGCGCCTGCCATAATCGCTCAACATGGTTCATCCACGGCGAGTAAAACGGCTGATAAATCACGCTGCACTTCGGCTTCGCTTTCAGCCAGTGCTGAGTTTCGCGACTTTTGTGGAGGATACCGTTATCGACAATCTGCGTGAGGGATTTGCCCGGCGATAATACGCCTTCAGGTGCTTAAGCAGGCTGATAAACAACTCCGAACTGTTGCTGTTGCCACCAACGTAACTGGCTTTGTCCGTTCTGCTGTGCAGCGCGCCGGCCAGGTAATATTTTTCATTTTACCCCGGTGTTACCACGTGTTTTTGCAGTCCTCGCAGTTGCCCTGTCAGCAACGATTTTTGGATTGAGGTTGATATCCATTTCATCTTCATAAAATACCGGATGCTCTGCGCCGCATTCGTCCCGTGCTTTGCGGATTACCGCCACCTTTTCATCTTTGTGCGGGTCACGGATGCGCAAGGGCCCCCCTGCGACATGCCAGTCCGGCAGGCGGCCAGCGACGAAGGGTTCCGGCATGTAACCGGCACCCGGTTATGGCTTTGATGTGTAATGCCAGTAACTCTGTACTCCAGTGTGAACGTTGATAACCAAAATCGCCGGGAAAATGCTTTATCAGTTCACGTAATAGCCGATATGCTCAAAGGGTCAGCGACGGGACCGTCCGGCAGTCAACGATTTCAGGCCTTCGACACCAGAAAGCGTCAACCAGTTTATCCAGCGCCCAATGGATGAACGGGCGCAGCAGAGCGCTCTGGCGACGTGGCTGACACGGTCACCCCGAGGCAGCATCAGTATGGCTCAGCCTGTGGGCAGGGTTCTTGTCATGCGTTTATGGATCGCTTTCTGCACCAGGCGTCGTTCGTCGCGGGGAATAGGTGCTATGATCGGCATCGCGCAGTCCGGTTGGTGGTTTGGGATATTTGGCGATTGATCAGATCGCACAATCCGGGCTGAGTTATCTCAAAGTTATCTACTATTCCGCGCAGCTATTTAGACGTTTACTTTGGTAGCCAGGCCATTAAAGTCGTTTCTCATGTCGGTGATTCGGGGGGATTACCGTACCGGAAGGCTATCTCGCAGGATAAATTGAAGGTTTCCGGCTCCTTAGGTGCCGTGGACGGTTGATTGGCAGGTTCGGTTTCAGCATCCAGCGTTATTTGTAGGTTAAGCGAAGAAAATATAGTGACTAATCCACATCCGATAAAGTGAGCGTTAATAGAACAATTATATTGAAGTGAATAAACCCACTGGATAGCAAGAGCATAAGGAGATAAGACAATGTATACTTTTAGAAAAACAACCAAAAGAGGTTCAGCCTCACAAAATTACAGTAAACCATCGAAAAAAAGTAAGTCGCTTCTTGAGGATAAAGGTATTGTCAACAGACTACATGATGCTCCTATCTTAAATGAAGTGCTCCCGCTTTCTAGGATAGGGCATAATTTCATTAGTTCAGGGGCGCGCCGAGACAATAATAATTATTTTCAAGATACTTCATCACTTCCAAGTCTAAATCCTAACATGATGGACTCTGCCAAAATTTCCTCACAATTGCCAGAAGGTTACAAATCAGATAACGAGGAAAAAACATCACTTTCTCAGATGGGTAATCTCATTTACAATGCTTTACATGTTGCATGGGGGGATGTACGTGATATACAACCAACTTGGCATCAACAAAACTTAGCTATTGATGTTAAAACTAATTATTTTAATGGCTATAAGTCAAGACTTACACACATAGACCGAAAACCTTATGTTGAAAATGAAGTTAAGTTTGATGATTTATTTGGGAATGAAAAAATAGTTAGATTAGCAGAGCGGTCAGAAGTTAATTTTAGTAATGTTGAGGATGTAGATCAAGATGAAGTAAAAGTAATTAATACTGCAGAGGGACATAACAAGATCGGCACGATTGGGCTTCGAACATGCATCGCGATATGTGGTTATGGTAAAACAAAACGTGATGAGCTAATTCTTGGCCTTAATCACTATTCTGGATTATTTGAACCTGATATTGCACTCGAAGAAATCGATGATGAAATGAGAACATTCGGGGCAATGAATATTGAATATTATCTTGTTGGCGGCATGATGACACCTGGTGGTTATGAGACTTTAGCTATGGAAACTGAATCTAAATTTTTAGCACTTAAAGATAAGTATAATATTCTAGGAGTGCGACTTCATCTATCTGAAGGTTCAGAAGTCGAAACTTCTGATTCTGATTCTGATTCTGATTCTGATTCTGATTCTGATTCTAAAGAGTCATATGATGTAGTGATGACGCCAGAAAAAATATTTTTTAGGAAAAAATCCATGTATGACTAAATAGCTGTGCGGAATAGCAGATCTCTGTAGTGGTCACTGAATATTAATCAGGGTGATTTTTGTGAAGTAGTAAAAGCCACTGCTACTATGAATATTCCATCCAGCACTTACAAGAGCTAGCAGGGACTTTCTTATGAATCGGGTTAACGTTCGGTAATACACGAGTCCCCTCTAGGCGCTCCGGCAGGAACTGGCGCGGTCGTTTCTATCCCTATTTTGCCTAAACGGCCGAGTAAGGCCGTTATCAGCGTGGAAAAAACCACGGTAATTTAACTTAAGTCTGAACTGGTAGCACAACAGTATCTGCAATGTTCGGTAACAAGACGGCGGGACATCTTCACCGCTGATTTCTGCCAACGGCTCTTCATTGACGGTAAAAGACCAGATGGTGATTCAGGCCGAGTGAGGCTCGACCACTGAACGCTCCATTAGCGTGGGTAATCGCATTGATGGTGTGATGGGCGATCCTTGTGGGTAAGCAGTCTTGTTTAAATGAATTAGCGTAACCCTTTGTCGTACCGATTGAAAAATAGTTGCTAATCTATGAGGGTATTTTATGAATAGCTCGAGTCACAAGGTTCATGATAAAAGTAAAATATATGAATTAACGACCGTAAGTCATAATAACGTCGCTGTAAACCCGGTTGAGAAAGTTAAAAAAACACATTGTGTTTTAACGCATGAGCTTAAGGCTGGGGAAGGGAAGTATAATCCACTGTCATTAAAAACCTTAGCAATGCACAACAAGATTAATCAGGCGTTTAAACGTAATTATGATAAATGGGAAGGAAAGGATATCATATCATTGACAGAGTATTCGGCGATACGTCACTATACTGGGAATTCTTATTCTGCTATAAATAAATATTTGCGTTCAGCAATCGAGGGAAAAGCTAAAACTTATCCTTCTCTTGTTAAGAGTATAATGAGTGGAATAAATAAGTTAAATAAACACAGGGATTTTAAATCGCCGAATAAAGTTTATCGCGTAGTTGTTTTTGATAAAGAGAGTGATGTCTTCAAGATAAGTGAAGGTTCTATAATGGATAGAGGCTTTTTATCCGCGGCGGAAGCGGTGTCTTCTCTTGATAAACTTATTGATAACCATTTGAAAGATGCATGCCAGAGGCTTGTTGAATACACGAAAGGAAATGAAATGATAAAGATTTTAATATTTGGGAGTGGCGGCGCGAGAGTAAAAACAATCTCATTACATCCTGAGGAAAATGAGGTTATTTTCCAACCCTCAACAGTGATGGAGGTTTTACTAAATCATACGGGGGTAATGTATAAAAAAGATAAGGAATTAGGGGTAAATGTAAGGATTAGCACTCGGCAAATTGTGATGCAAGAAACCGATGAAGAGAAAAGAGTTACTAAAAAAAATACATCCGCATTGAAATCACACCGGAGATTAAGTTGGTAGGGGCGTTATATAAATTAATTTGCATTTTGTGAACGATTGAAAGGTGAGGCGGTTACGCGTCTAAAATAGATATGATAGCAGGGTTTTTTTATTTAGTTTAACGTGATTTTTACAGTAAAGGGGGGAAGGGTAGCGCTTTTTCCATTTTTATTTTACTGGCGGTGATGGGAGCGGGAGTTCATGTTAATGTCACCTCTTCCATCATGCAGGGAGGCATTATGCTTACCTCTGGCTCTGAAAAGGTTGTATTGTAGACGTTATCGATTATATTGACTGATATTCATAATATGAAAAGGTCGCTTTATCGTCTGTGAAATATGTCGCTGGCTTAACATGAGCATCAACTATGAAAATGAACCTGAATTTGAACCTGGTTATAAATGACCGTTACACGGATGTATGTTAATTTTACTTAGCCACAAAATAAAGGTTGTTATGTATAAGTGGAAAAAGAATAAACCAACCAGAAACAGTGATTCTTCGTCAAGCGAATGTGAAGAACAATTAAAATCCACGTCTACTTTAGGTAAGCGTAAAGGCAGCGCCGTATTGACAGTTATTTAGGGGGGGAGATCCACGTTCCAGGGCAGAAGTTCGGCCACTTTATTACAAGGCCACTCCGGTAACACGCTCAGGATATGACGCAGATAAGCCTCCGGATCGATACCGTTGAGTTTGCACGTTCCGATCAGACCATACAGCCGTGCGCCGCGCTCGCCACCATGATCGCTGCCGAAGAAGATATAGTTCTTTTTACCCAGGCAGACTGCCCTCAGCGCCCGTTCCGCTGCATTATTGTCAGGTTCCGCCAGCCCGTCGTCCGCGTAATAACACAACGCATCCCACTGGTTCAGCGCATACGCGAACGCCTCTCCCAACCGGGATTTTTTCGACAGTGTCACGCTTTTATCCACCATCCACTCATGGAGTGAATCGAGTAACGGTTTCGTGCGGGACTGTCTGGTCACCAGCCTTTCTGCTTCCGGCCTACCACGTATTTCTTCCTCTATCGCGTAGAGTTCACCGATGCGTTTCAGGGCTTCCTCTGCCGTGGCAGTATGGGTACTTATATACACGTCATGGATTTTCCGGCGGGCGTGCGCCCAGCAGGCCGCTTCGATCAGCACACCGCCTTCACGTTCTGCGCTGAACAACCGGTCATAACCGCCGTACGCATCAGCCTGCAACACGCCCCGATACTGGCGAAGATGCTGTTGTGGATGTTTGCCCTGCCGGTCCGGCGAGTAGGCGAACCAGGCCGCCGGTGGGTCTGATGAACCGGCGTTACGGTCATCGCGGACATACGTCCAGATCCGCCCGGTTTTCGTCTTCTTCCTTCCCGGGGACAGCACCGGTACTGGCGTATCGTCGGTATGCAGTTTGCGGGTAGCCATCACGTAGCGGTACAGCGCCTCATCCAGCGGTGCCATTAACCGGCAGCAAGCATCCACCCAGTTGGAGAGTAAGGCCCGGCTCAGGTCCACACCCTGACGGGCCAGGATTTCAGTCTGACGGGACAGAGGCGAGTGCTCTGCGTATTTTGACGTCAGCACACGGGCCAGCAGGCCCGGTCCGGCGATGCCGCGGTCAATGGGCCGCGAGGGGGCGGGTGCTTCAACGATGCAGTCACACTTTACACACGCCTTTTTTACCCTGACGGTGCGGATAACTTTCAGGGCGCAGGCGACCAGCTCCAGCTGTTCTGCGCTGACCTCTCCGAGATATTTCAGGTCACTTCCACACTCAGGACAGCCGGTTTCCACGGGTTCAAGGCGGTTTATCTCTCGCGCAAGGTGCTCGGGAAGTGGCCGACGATGTCGGGACTGGCGAAGCTGGCGGGGAACCTGCGGATCGTTTTCCCGACCGCTGTAACGCTCGTTCTGCTGCTCGTGCTGTTTCAGCAGCACCTCAGCCTGCTCCACCTGGCGGCGCAGTTTTTCAGAGCGGATACCGAACAGCATCCGGCGCAGCTTTTCCACCTGCGCACGAAGATGTTCTATTTCCCGCTCTTCATTTTCTATCTTCTCTTCAGCCTGGGCCAGCGCCGAACGCAGGAAGGCCTCCGTTTCTTCCACGAGGCTGAGTTGGCTATTTTTTTGTCGGAGCTCTTCTTCAAGTGCTGCGATGCGGGTGAGATAGTCGCGATTCATGGCCACAGTTATAATGTGGCCATGATGTTTTTACAACATTGTCAGCGAGTTAAGTCGGGATGTTTTTGGCTGCCGCCAGTCGAGCTTATCGAGGAGCATGGCGAGTTGTGAGCGGGTAATGGTGATTTTGCCCTCGCGAACGGCAGGCCAGATGAACTGACCTTCTTCGAGCCGTTTGATAAAAAGGCACAGACCGTCCGCATCTGCCCAGAGGATTTTCACCATATCACCACGACGGCCGCGGAAGATGAACAGATGACCGGAGAAGGGATTGTCTTCGAGGGCGTGCTGAATCATTTCCCCCAGACCGTTGAATGATTTCCGCATGTCAGTGACACCGGCGACCAGCCAGATACGGGTGCCTGACGGGAGGGATATCATCGCCCCCTCCCAGTCAACTCGCGGATCAGAACCGCCAGCAGTTCGGGTGACGGGTTATCTAGCGTCATTTTACCCTGGCTGAACTCCACGTGGCAGGAGGTGGCGTTCAGCAAAGAGGGCTGACAGGATCTGGCGCTTTGGTCATCGGATTGTTGAGGGGCAGCTATCACTTCAACAGGCAGTAGCGCCGGTGGTAAAGCGGGTGCAACCGTTGCGGGGAGGCGACGTGATATGCGGCCTTCGTTCTGCCAGAGGCGTAGCCATTTTGTTAGCGCCAGTGATATAAGACGGTAATTCACCATTAGTATTGTCCGCTCCACCCAACATGTTGTTTCCTTGAGGTTCTCACACCAGAAAGGACATCAACATGCTGAGCAGAGAGGACTTTTATAT
>Ga0308167_1001601_pt1 | contig 25198 bp, 20 predicted proteins | sample PhyCR1_2_FD_202138 | JGI IMG/M metagenome (GOLD analysis project Ga0308167, IMG submission 202138) | Phyllosphere microbial communities from UC Gill Tract Community Farm, Albany, California, United States - DLSLRC.R1 | ecosystem: Host-associated > Plants > Phyllosphere > Unclassified | place... | reverse complement strand
GCGGTCGGCCAGCGTGGACTTGCCGTGGTCGATGTGCGCGATGATGCAGAAGTTGCGGATCGCCTCGGCCGGGGTCGCGGCGGGCTCGAGCGGCGCGGATGCTTGTGGGCTCACGGTTCCTCAGGGGTCGGGACGGTCGAACGATTCTCCCACGTCCGCGCGCCGACGGCGCGCACCCCCGGCCGCCCTGTGGAGAGCCGGTCGGGCGCTGGACGCTGTGCAGGACGGACGGGAGGCGCGGTGCGGGCCCGCACCGTGCCTCCCGTCCGTCACCCGACGTGTGTGGCGGGCGTGGGCAGCGCGCCCAGGCCGTGACGGAGGTCCTCCGGGTCCGCCGCGAGGCACACGCGGATCCACCCCTCGCCCGTCCGCCCGAAGGCACTGCCCGGCGCGACGGCCACCCGCTCACGCTGGAGGAACGCCAGCGCCCACTCGGCGACGTCCCCACCGGTGGCGTGCGAGACGTCCACCCAGAGGTAGAACGCCCCGTGCGGGTCGAGGTAGCGCAGGCCAGCCCGGTCGAGGACCTCCTTCGCGACGCCGAGGTTCGCGCGGTAGTGCTCGCGGGCGTCCCGGACAGCCGAGTGGTCTCCCACGATCGCGGCCAGTGCGGCGTACTGGTCGGGTTCGGCGACGCAGCTGATCATCGCCTCCTGCATCGTCCGCATCGTCGCGCCCAGGCCCTTCGGCGTCACGAGGTAGCCGACCCGGACACCCGTCATCGCGTACGTCTTGCTCAGCGAGAAGACCGAGAAGACCCGGTCGTCCTCGTCGAGGGCCGCCAGGCTCACGTGCCGGGTGCCGTAGGTGAAGTACTCGTAGACCTCGTCGCTGATGACCCAGAGGTCGTGCCGCTTTGCCAGGGCGAGCAGGGCGCGGAGGGTGTCCTCGGCGAAGACCGAGCCCAGCGGGTTCGACGGTGAGTTCACCACGAGGACACGGGTGCGTTCGGTGATGCTCGCCTCGAGTGCCTCGAGGTCCGGCTCGAAGCCGTGCTCCGGTTCGAGGCGGTACGGCACCGGCGTCGCCCCGAGGATGTGCGCGTTCATCGTGAAGGTCGTGTACCCGGGGTCCGGCACGAGGACCTCGTCGCCCGGGCTGAGCACGAGCGACATGGCCTGGAACAGGGCCTGCGTCGCGCCGACCGTGACCCACACCTGCTCGGTGTCGACCTCGATCCGGTTCTCGCGACGCAGCTTCTCGCGGATGGCCGCGCGCAACGGGGGAATGCCGCCGTTCGGGGCGTAGTCCGTGCGGTCCTCCGACCACGCACGGCGCGCGGCCTCACCGATGTGCGGCGCGACCGGGACGTCCGGCTCACCCACGACGAGCATCGTCACCGGGCGCGGATCACGCTCGTCCGCCTGCAGCAGTGCGGCCTGTTCGAACACCCGACGGATGCCGGAGGCGGGCACGGTCTCGATGCGGGGCGCGAGGGACGGCATGTCCGCCACGGTATCGGTGTTTCGCGCTTTGGCGGCGCGCGGGACTCCTGGTAATGTTGATGGCTGGCTTACGCGTTCCGTCGCCCACGGGTGGAACGCGATGCGACCAAGGGCCCCTCTACCCAGCGGTCGCGACCACCCGTCCGAGACGAATCACGGAGAAACTCCATGGCGAACATCAAGTCGCAGATCAAGCGCATCAAGACCAACCTCAAGGCGACCGAGCGCAACAAGGCGTACAAGTCGGAGCTCAAGACGTACATCCGCCACACCAACGAGGCCATCCTCGCCGGCGACAAGGAGAAGGCCACCGCCGCTCTCGCCGTCGCGTCGAAGAAGCTCGACAAGGCTGTGAGCAAGGGCGTCATCCACAAGAACCAGGCCGCGAACCGCAAGTCGGCCATCGCGAAGAAGGTCGCCGCGCTCTGAGCCGCGGTCACCGCTGATGAGGGCCCCGCACCGGAAGGTGCGGGGCCCCTCGTCGTTCGTGGGGTTGGGCGCGGTGGGCGCGGTGGGCGCGCCCGGCGGCCGGGCGCCGCCTGCCGCGCGCGCGTCGAACCACGGAAACGACGTCGAACCAGCCCGGCGACCCGGTTCGACGTCGGGAACGTGGTTCGACGCGCACCAGAGCCACGGCTCCCCCGGACGGGAACGACCGCCGCCGGCGGCGCAGGTGCCAGCGCGCCGCGGTCAGCGCGCTTCGCCGCGCCGGGCGATCGTCCGCACCATCACCTCGAGCGCGTAGTGCGCGTCCCGCGACCCACCCTTCACCGCGGTGTCGGCCTCGGCGATGCTCGTGATGGCGTTCGCGAGCCCGGCCTCGGTCCACCCCGCGACGTCACGCTGTGCTCGCTGCACCTGCCACGGCGCCATCCCCAGTGCGGAGGCCGCCTGCCCGCTCGAGCCCCGGAAGCCGCTGACCTTCGCCATCGTGCGGATCTTGCTCGCGAACGCGGCGACGATCGGCACGGGTGCCTCTCCGGTCGCGAGCGCGTGCCGCAGCTCGACGATCGCCGAGGCCGAGCGGCCCGCGAGCGCGATGTCAGCGACCTTGAAGGCGTTGGTCTCCACGCGGCCGCCGTAGTACTTGTCGACGACCTTGTCCGTGATCTCGGCGGCCTCGTCCGCGAGGAGCTGACGGCACGCCGCGGCGAGTTCTGCCAGGTCGTCCGCGAAGGCCGCGACGAGGGTACGGACCGCGGACGGAGCGATCTTGCGGCGCGCAGCCCGGAACTCCGCGTTGACGAAGTCGATCCGGTCCGTCTCGCGTTTGAGTTCGTCGCACTGGACCTCGACCCCGCCGCCGACACCACTGCGGATGGTGTCGAGCAGCTTCTTCCCCCGCACCCCACCGCCGTGCCGCAGCACGAGGGTGACGTCGTCCGCGGGCGCCCCGAGGTAGGCGATGGTCTCCGTGATGAAGGCATCGGTGCACTTCTCGACGTTCGTGACGCGCACCAGCCGTGGTTCGCCGAACAGGGACGGGCTCGCCAGGGTCGCCAGCAGTCCCGGCGCGTACTGGTCGGCCTCGAGGTCGTGGACCTCGAGCGCTGGGTCCTCGCCGACCAGGAGGTCGCGGAGGACGCTGCTCGCCCGCTCCGCCAGGAACGACTCCGGCCCGGTGATCAGGACGACGGGCGCGGGGCGCACGCCGGACCAGGGCACCTGGTCGATCTTCGCGGCGGCCCGCGCGGGCTTCTTGGCTGCCATGGGGTCCTTCCGGTGGTGCGGCGTCCGCGTCCGTCACGGGGACCGTACGGGGAACGCAGGACTCAGGACCGGACGCCGAGCGGTCCGCGGCTCCGGACGCTGCATCGATCCTACGGGCGCCCGCCGACGCCGAGCGCGCCGTCCAGACCCGGAGGCCGGCGGCTCCGGAGCCGCTGACCACGATCGTCCCCTGCAGGTCCGTCCGGAACGCCGTCGTCCCGGCTTCCGCAAGCGCATCGAGCGCGGTGGGCGTGGGGTGTCCGTAGCCGTTGTCCGCGCCGACTCCGATCAGCCCGACCTGGGCGGCGACCGAGCGGTAGAGCCGCGGGTCTTGATCAGCTGACCCGTGGTGCGACACCTTCACGACGTCGACCGGCCCCCACCGGTCCGCCCGGAGTCGTCGCTGCGACGTTTCGCCCAGATCGCCGAGCAGGAGCGTGGTGAGGCAGTCACGGCAGACCGCACCGGGTTCGGTGCGGAGCACGACACTCGCGTCGTTCCCGGCCTCGCGGGCACCGGCACCCGACCGCGGCCAGAGGACCCGCCACTCGAGCGCACCGAGCGTCCCCGTCGTTCCCTCAGCGGCGCGCCGGACGTCGACGTCGTGCTCTTGCAGGGTCCGGACCACCCGGTCGTCCTCGGGGCGACCGGTCGGCCCCACGAGGGCTGTCACGGTGCGCCCAGCGACCTCGTCCAGTGCGCCGACGTGGTCCCGATCGAAGTGCGTGAGCACGAGCAGGTCGATGGCCGACACCCCGAGCAGCTCCAGACAGGACCGGAGCAGCTCGGGCTCGTCACCCGTGTCGACGAGCGCGGTCGACGATCCGTCCCGCAGGAGCACCGCGTCGCCCTGCCCGACGTCGCAGGCCGCCACACTCCAGTCCGCCGGCACGGATCCGCGCACGACGACGGTCGGCACCGCGACCGCGGCGACGCCCACGACGACGCCGACCGCCGCGACGAGCAGGAGCCGGAGCCGCACCGCCGGGCGGACGAGCACCGCGGCTGCCGACGATCCGCTCACGATCGCGGCCCCGGTGACACCGACGACTCCCGCCGGCCACGGTGCGCTCGCCCACGGGAGCGCCGTAGCGCCGTGTGCCACGCCACCGATCGCACTGGCCGGCACCCAGGCGATCGCGGCGAGCACCTCCGCGCCCCAGGGCCACACGGGTGCGACGAGACAGGCCCCCAGCCCGACGACGGTGACGATCGGCGCGAGGGGCTCCGTGAGCAGGTTCGCCGGGACCGCGTAGGTCGGCAGCGCAGCGGAGAGCGGGATGGTGACCGGCCAGCACGCGAGCTGCGCCGCGACAGGGACGGCCGTGACCGCCGCCAACGGGGTCCAGACCCGTCGTGCGAGCAACGCGGTGAAGGGAGGACCGAGCACGACGATGCCGGTCGTGGCGAGGACGGACAGTGCGAAGGCGAACGAGCGCGCGTACCAGGGGTCGACGACCAGCATCCCGGCGACAGCGAGGGCGATGAGCGGTACTCCGCGCACGGGTCTCCCGACGAGGTGCACCACGCACACGACGACAGCCATCACCGTCGCGCGGACGATCGACGGGTCCGGTCGGACCAGGACGACGAACGCGAGCAGGAACGCGATCGCCACTCCGGCCCGGGCCGATCTCGGGAGCCCGACCGAACGCCCGACCACCATCACGATCCCGACGATGACCGCACAGTTGGCACCGGAGACCGCGGTGAGGTGGGTGAGCGCGGACGTCTCCATCGCTGCCTCCGTCGCCGTGTCCAACCCGCCTCGATCGCCGATGGCCAGGCCACGGAGGAGCGCGGCTCCGGGCTCCGGCAGGTGCTCGGTCGCCGTCACGAACGACGACCGGATCCCTCCGGTGGCAGCGAGCAACCCGGTGGGCGGCACTGCCACAGGGTCGTCGCGGAGGAACACGACGAACGACGTGGGCGAGCCCGGTTCGTCCGGCTCGACGACGGCTCGCCCGCTCAGGGCGGTCCCGGCGGGCAGGGTCTGGTCGGGAACGTCTCCGAAGGCGGGGACGACACGGACCGGTACGTGGAGCCCTCCGGCTCCCGCTGCACGGCGCAGCGTGCCCGTCGCGGAACGGTCGCCCGGCGTCAGGTCGCGGTCGAGTCCGACCTCGACCGAGACGGCACGCGTCGGAAGGTCGAGCAGTGGCTCCGGCTCGCGCTGCTCGGAGCCGACGGCGACGGCCACGGAGACCAGGGCGCCGAGTGTGCTCGTGGTGACGAGCAGGCTCGACGTGACCGGTACCCACCCGCGACTGGTCGTGTGCCGTGCTCGGAGGGCGACGAGCGCGACCAACCCACCGACGGCGAGCGAGGACGTCGCCAGCACCACGGACACCGCGGCCGAGGGGACGCCGACGAGCACGGCTGCGAGGGCCCAGACCGCGGCGACGGGGCCGGCGAGGCGGAGATCGGCGCGATCAGGCGCGAGTTGCAGGCTCACACGCGCACCTGGTCGCGCAGTCCCTCGAACGTGGCGTCACCGATGCCGCTGACGTCGAGCAGGTCCTCGACAGCCGAGAACCGTCCGTGTTCGTCCCGCCAGGCGAGGATGCGACCGGCCAGCGCCGGGCCGATCCCGGGCAACGTCTCGAGGGCCGCCTGGTCGGCCGCGTTGAGGTCGACCACCCCGGCCGACCCGTCGCCGCCACCGGAGCTCGCGCCGGCAGAAGCCCCGCCACCGGAGCCCGCGCCGGCAGGAGCCCCGCCGCTGCCGGCCGCGGAGCCGCCCAGGGACGGCCCCAGCGCCTCGGGGATCTCGTCCTCCCCCGCCCGCGGCACGTACAGCCGTTCGCCGTCCTCGACGACCCGGGCGAGGTTGAGCCGCGCGAGGTCGGCGTCCTGCGCTGCGCCGCCCGCCCGCTCGATGGCGTCGGACACGCGCGAGCCGGGGCGGACCGTGACGACCCCGGCCCGCGCGACGGCTCCGAGCACGTGCACGACGACGTCGGGGCCGACAGACGGCGATGGCGACGGGTCAAGCCGCAGCGCTTCGCCGGAACCGTCAGCGGGCGTGGACCCGACCGTGGGTGCCCCGGTCACGTCCACGCTCCCGCCGGCGCTGCCGGTCGAGCGTCCGCTGACGGTCCCGACGACGATGACGACGAGCGCCACAAGGACCACTCCTGCGGCGAGCAGGATCGCTGCCCGCGGCGTGAGCGCGAACCGGGGTCGGGCGTCGGGGACGGTCATGCCCTGGGACGCTACGGATCCCCGGCGACCGAACGGAGGCTCGACCGGTCACCGGTGCACGACACCCTGCGGATGCGCCGCTGTGGAGGAACGACTACTCCCTGTCACCGCGCCCCGCACCACACGCGTGCGACCCGGGCACGCGCGCAGCCGCACGCGCACGCGGGCAGCCGCACGCGCACGCGGGCAGCCGCACGCGCACGCGCACGCCCGCCTGCGCCGCGCGCCCGCCCGCGCTACCCCTTGATCGCGATGTTCACGAGCTTCGGAGCCCGCACGATCACCTTCACGATCTCGCGGTCCCCGATGTACCGCTGCACGTTCGCCGAAGCCCGTGCGAGTGCCTCGAGCTCCGACGGCTCGATCGACTTCGACACCTCGAACGAGTCCCGCACCTTGCCGTTGACCTGCACGACCGCGGTGAGCGTGTCCTGCACGAGCAGCGTCGGATCGGCCTTCCGCCACCCGTAGGTCGCGACCGTGGCCTCGTACCCGAGCTTCTCCCACATCTCCTCGCCCGTGTAGGGCGCGAACACGCTGAGGGCGAGCGCGATGATCTCGACCGCCTCGCGCACGGCGGGGTCGCCGGCACCGGGACCGTTGTCGATCGCCTTGCGGGTGACGTTCACCAGGTCCATCAGTCGCGCGATCACGACGTTGAACTTGAAGGACTCCATCATCCCCGGCGCGTCGGCGAGGAAACGGTGGGTGACCTGCCGCAGCGCCCGGTCGCCGTCGGCCCACGCGACGTCGGGCGACGACGTGACGTCGAGCGCGAGGCGGTAGGCACGCGCCAGGAAGCGGGCGGACGCCGACGGGGAGACGTCCTCCCAGTTGATGTCGTCCTCGGGCGGCCCCGCGAAGCCCATCACCAGGCGGATCGCGTCGACGCCGTTCGCGTCGAGCTCGTCACCGAGCGAGACGCCGCCCTTCGACTTCGACATCTTCGAGCCGCCGGAGAGCACCATGCCCTGGTTGAGCAGCGCCGAGAACGGCTCGGTGAAGTCCAGGTACCCCAGGTCGAACAGCACCTTGGTGACGAACCGTGCGTAGAGCAGGTGCAGGATCGCGTGCTCGATGCCGCCGATGTACTGGTCGACCGGCGCCCACTTCCGAGCTGCCTCCGGGTCGAACGCCTGCGTGTCGTCCTGAGCGGACAGGAAGCGCAGGAAGTACCACGACGAGTCGACGAAGGTGTCCATCGTGTCGGTGTCGCGCGTCGCCGGCGTGCCGTCGACCGGGTTCGGGACGTTCACCCAGTCGGTGGCGCCACCGAGGGGCGAGGTGCCCTTCGGCTTGAGGTCGAGCCCCTCGGTCTCCGGTAGGCGGACCGGCAGCTGGTCGTAGGGCACCGGGTGCTCGGTGCCGTCGGCGCCGTGGATGATCGGGATCGGGGTGCCCCAGAAGCGCTGGCGCGAGATGAGCCAGTCGCGCAGGCGGTAGGTCTTGGCGGCGCGACCGGTGCCGCGCTCCTCCAGCAGCTTGATCGCAGCGGTGATCGCGTGCTGCTTCGACATGCCGTCGAGCGGGCCGGAGTTGATCATCCGACCAGTGCCGGTCAGGGCCTCGCCCGTCGACACCGGGTCGAGCACGGGGACGTCGAAGTCCTCGAGCGACGCACCTTCCGGGATCACCGGGATCGCCCCGGTCACCGGAGCGTTCGTGTCCACCACGACCTTCACCGGCAGGTCGAATGTCCGCGCGAAGTCGAGGTCGCGCTGGTCGTGCGCCGGCACCGCCATCACGGCACCGTGTCCGTAGTCCGCGAGCACGTAGTCGGCGGCCCAGATCGGCAGTCGCTCCCCCGTCAGCGGGTGGATCGCGTACCGGCCGAGCGGCACACCGGTCTTCGGGCGGTCGGCGTTCTGTCGGTCGATCTCGGAGGTCTTCTGGGTGGCGACCAAGTACGAGTCGAACGCAGCACGGACGTCATCCGGAGCGGACGAGACCAGCGAAGCAGCCAGGTCGGAGTCCGGCGCCACGACGAGGAACGTCACGCCGTGGATCGTGTCCGGACGCGTGGTGAACACCGTGACGGGCTCGTCACGCCCCTCGATCACGAAGTCGACGTCGGCACCGACCGAACGGCCGATCCAGTTGCGCTGCTGCGCGATGACCTTGGCCGGCCAACGCCCCTCGAGCTGGTTGAGGTCGTCGAGCAGCCGGTCCGCGTACTCCGTGATCTTGAAGTACCACTGCGTCAGCTTCTTCTTGACGACGACGGCGCCGGAACGGTCGGAGGTGCCGTCGGGCAGGACCTGCTCGTTCGCGAGCACGGTCTGGTCCACCGGGTCCCAGTTGACCCAGCTGTCCTTCCGGTACGCCAGGCCCTTCTCGTACATCTTGAGGAACAGCCACTGGTTCCACTTGTAGTACTCGGGGTCCGAGGTGTGGATCTCGGTCGTCCAGTCGAAGGACGGCGCGTACCGCTTGAACGAGGCCTTCTGCTGCTCGATGTTCGCGTAGGTCCACTCCTTCGGGTCGACCCCGCGCTTGATCGCCGCGTTCTCCGCCGGCAGACCGAACGAGTCCCACCCGATGGGGTGCAGGACGTTGAAGCCCTGCTGGCGCCAGTACCGCGCCACGAAGTCGCCGAGCGCCCAGTTCTCCGCGTGCCCCATGTGCAGGTCACCCGACGGGTACGGGAACATCTCGAGGATGTACTTGCGCGGCCGCGTGTCGTCGAGGTCCGTCGTGAAGAGGCCGAGCTGCTCCCAGCGGGGCTGCCACTTCTCCTGCAGACGACGGAAGTCGTACGCGTTCGGGTCCTCGGGGTGCTGCTCGGTGGTCACGGAACTCTCAATCGATCGGGAGGCGCGGGTCACGTCCGTCGGACGCGCTCCGGTGGACAAGGTTACCGGGCCTGGAGGCGCGGATCGCCGCACCCGGTCGCCGCACCCGACCGGGTGACCGGCTCACGCCGTCACGAGCCGCCCGTCGCGCATTCGCAGGGTTCGGTCGACGAGGTCCTCGGGGACCGGGACGTGCGACACGATGAGCACCGTCCGCCCCTCTCGGCGAGCCGCCCCGACGAGGTCCCGCAGCACCGCGTCCCCGAGGTCGGGGTCGATGTCCGCGGTCGGTTCGTCGAGCACGAGCACGGGGAACGCGTGCAGGAGCGCCCGCGCGAGCGCCAGCCGGTGCGCCTGCCCGCCGGAGACGAGTGCCCCGCGCTCCCCCACGCCGGCGTCGAGTCCGCCACGGCGCTCGACCCAGGGACCCAGCCCGACACGGTCGAGCACGTCGAGCAGGTCGTCGTCGGTCGCGGTGTCCCGCGCGAACAGCAGGTTCTGCCGCACGGACTGGTCGAACACGAACGGGTCCTGCTCGATCAGGCCGACGCGGGCGCGGACGGCGTCGGGGTGCATGTCCCGCGCCTGGACACCGTCGAGCGTGTACGACCCCTCGTGCTCGACGAACCGGACGAGCGCGTCCACGAGCGTCGACTTGCCGGACCCGCTCGGCCCCGACAGGACGACGACCTCGCCGGGTTCCAGGTCGAAGGTGACGCCGTCCACCGCCGGGTGGTCCGCCCCGGGCCACGTCACGCGCAGGTCGCGGACCGAGACGGCGACGGGACCGTCGACGACGAGCACGTCCGGGTCCGCCGGGTCCTCCGGTTCCGCGACGATGCCGCTCGGCACGGTCGCGGGGACGACGCGCTCGACCCGGTCGGCGGCGGCGCGCACCCGTCGGAGTGTGAGGACCGCGAGCGGCACGCCGCCGACGACCTCGAACAGCGCGAGCGGCACGAACACCGCGAGGGCCCAGAGCGGACCGTCCAGTGCGCCTGAGACGACGGCCGGCGCTCCCACGGCGAGGATGCCGATCACGGCGCCGCCTCCGACGAGCCCGACCAGTGCACCGACGAGGGACTCGACAGTGCCGCGTCGGCGGACTGCCCGGGTGACGCGGTCGTCGAGCTCCGCGATGCGTGCGAGGCGTTCGTCGAGCGTGCCGTAGGCGGCGAACACGTCGAGGGTCCGCAGGGTGTCGAGGACGAGGTCGGCGACCCGCCCCCGCGCAGCGGCGGTCTCGCGGTCCGTGCGGCGTGCGATCGACAGCGTCACGAGCGTGCCGAGCAGGGCGGCGGCGACCAGCGCGAGCACGAGGACCCCGGCGGCCGGGACGGACACGAGGGCGACCGCGACGACGGAGAGCACGGCGACCACGCCGGACGACACGAGCGGTCCCACCACGCGGATGGGGAGGTCCTGCAGCCGGTCGGTGTCGGTGACGAGACGTGTCATGAGGTCGCCGCGCCCGGTGGCGCCGAGCCCGGCCGGCGCGACCGAGGACAGCCGCCGGTACATCTCGGTGCGGACGACGGCCAGCTGCCGGAACGACGCGTCGTGGCCGGCGAGCCGGTCCACGTACCGCAGGGCTGCGCGGCCGAGTGCGAAGGCGCGCACGCCGACCATGACGAGCGTCAGGTAGAGGATCGGCGGGTGCTCGGCGGCTCGGGTGATCAGGTAGCCGCTGGCAGCCAGCAGCGCCACGGCGCAGACGGCGCTGAGGGTACCGGCGAGGACGGAGCGCGCCCACCCCGGCCCGTGTGGCATCGCGAGTCGCAGGACCGACTCGGCGCCGTCGCGGGGGCGGGCCTGCCGGGTCATGCGCGCACCTGCGGCGCAGCCGTCGTGGTCACCGCGGCCGAACCGTCGGGCCGGAGGTCGACGCGCACGTCTGCTGCGGCGACGACCGCGGGTCGGTGGCTCGCGACCACGACGACCGCGCCGCCGTCCGCGAGCCGACGCAGCGTCCGCACGACGGTCTGCTCTGCCTCGGCGTCGAGCGCCGACGTCGGTTCGTCCAGGACGAGGAGCGGCGTCGCGCGCTGCTGCGCGCGGTGGAGCGCGCGGGCGACCGCGATCCGCTGGGCCTGTCCGCCGGACACACCGCTGCCGCCGGAGCCGATCTGGAGGTCCGGGTCGATTTCCAACCCGGCCGCACCCAGCGCGGTGCGGACGTCGGCAGCGTCGGCCTCGGCCCCCATCGTCACGTTCTCCGCGACGGAGCCGCGGAAGAGCCGCGGGCGCTGGTCGCACCAGGCGATCCGGTCCGCTCGGGTGCTCCCCGCGCTGCCCGGGACCGTGACCTGCCCGTCGTGCGGTAGGACACCCCGGAGTGCGGCGATGATGCTGGACTTGCCCGCGCCGCTCGGTCCGGCGAGCACCACGACGGACCCGGGTTCAGCGGTGAAGGACACCGGCCCGATGACGACGTCGGGACGCCGGACCGTCAGTGCCTCGACCACCAGGGAGCTCGCGGCTGGTTCGACGAGCGCGACCGACGCAGCGGGTCGTTCGTCGTCGTCGAGCACGTCGAGCACCGCCGTCGACGCTTCGACCCCGTCCTGCGCTGCGTGGAAGTCGGCGCCGACCTGGCGGATCGGCGCGAAGGCCTCTGGCGCGAGGACGAGCACGAACATCGCCGCGCCGAGCCCGAGGGAGCCGTCGACCAGCCGGATGCCGATGGACACTGCGACGAGTGCCACGGAGAGGCTCGCGGCGAGCTCGAGCGCGAACCCGCTGACGAACGACAGCCGGAGCACACCGAGCGTTCCCCGGCGGTACTCGTCGGTGACGGTGCCGATGCGTCCGACCTGGCGGCGGGCCCGCCCGAACACCTTGAGGGTGGCGAGTCCCTCGACGGCCTCGGTGTACGCCGCGCCCAGCCGCGCGAGCGCGTCCGACTGGCGCCGTTGGAGCGCCTGGGTCGCCAGGCCGATGAGGATCATGAACACGGGGATGACCGGGAGTGCACAGAGGATGATGAGCCCGCTCGTCAGGTCGCCGGCACCGATGGCGACGAGGAGCACCGGCGTCGCGACGGCGGTCAGGGCGAGCTGCGGCACGTACCGGCCGAAGTACGCGTCCAGTGCGTCGAGCCCGGGCCCGAGCGTCGTCGCGAACCCGGCGCTCGACCGGGCGGCGAGCCACGCGGGCCCACGCTCGGCCGCCCGCGCGAGCACGGTCCGCCGGAGCTCGCTCTTCACGCGCGCGGCGGCGCGGGCCGCCAGGTCGTCGGTCGCCCACGCGGCTGCGGCCCGGACCACGAACGCGACGGCCAGGAGGCCCAGTGCCGGTGCGAACGCCGCCGGCAGTTCCGGGGTGGTGGGCCCGGAACCCCGTACGGCGTCCACACCGAGCGTCACCGCCGCCGCCACGCCCCAGGCGATCGAGATGGTCGCGACCGTCCGCAGCAGCCCCGTGCCGGCCGCCGCGAGGACGAACCCCCGGGCGGTGCGCGACAGGCGCAGCAGGCGCGGGTCGAGCGGCTTCACGACGACGACCTAGTGCGCGGCCTGCGCGATGTGGTCGCGCGAGACCCGCTTGCGGAACACCCAGTACGTCCACGCCTGGTACGCGAGCACGAGCGGCACGAAGATCAGCGCCACCCAGCTCATCACCGTGAGCGTGTAGGACGCGCTCGACGCGTTGTAGACGTTGAGGCTGTTCGCCGCGTCGTTCGACGCGGGCAGGACGTCCGGGAAGATCGCCGTGAACATCGCGAGCACCACGGCCGCGATCGTCACCGCCATGAGCGTGAACGCACGACCTTCGCGGCCCCACGCGTTGCAGAGCACCGCGAGCACGAGGGCCAGTGCGGCGACGACGGAGAGCACCAGGCTCGCCGGGGTCGCGCGGACGAAGGCCATCCACACCAGGAACGCAGCGCTGACGACGATCGTGAGCACTCCGGCCCGCGTCGCCAGGCGCTTCGCCCGCTCGCGGATCGCACCCTCGGTCTTCAGCGCCACGAACACGACCCCGTGGGTGAAGAACACCAGCAGGGTGGCCAGCCCGGTGACGAGCGCGAAGGGGTTCAGCAGGTCGAACAGCGTGCCGGTGTAGTTGTGGTCGGCGTCCATCGGGATCCCGCGGACCACGTTGCCGAACGCGACGCCCCACAGGAACGCGGGCACGGCGCTGCCGACGATGATCATGAGGTCGAAGCGGCGCTTCCACTCCAGGTGCTTCTGCTGGTGGCGGTACTCGAACGAGACGCCGCGGGCGATGAGCGCCGCCAGGATGAGCAGCAGCGCCAGGTAGAACCCGGAGAACATCGACGCGTACCACTCGGGGAACGCCGCGAACAGGCAGGCGCCGGCGACGATGACCCAGGTCTCGTTGAGGTCCCAGACCGGGCCGATCGTGTTGATGAGCACCCGACGGTCGGTGTCGTCCTTGCCGAGGAACGGCAGGGACATCCCGACACCGAAGTCGAAGCCGTCCAGGACGAAGTAGCCGACGAAGAACAGTCCGACGATCGCGAACCAGAGAACGGGCAGGTCCATCTCAGTACACCGTCACTTCGTGCTTGACCTCGCCGGTCTCCTCGTCGACCTCCGCCGGGGCGGCGGGGCCCTCCTGTGCGACCTTCTTGATGAGCTTGAACTCGACGACCGCGAGCGCGCCGTAGATGAGCGTGAACACGATGAGCGAGATGAGGACCTCGAGTCCAGTCACGTTCGGTGACACCGCGTCGCTCGTCCGGAGCAGACCGAACACGATCCAGGGCTGTCGGCCCATCTCGGTGAAGATCCAGCCCATGATCATCGCGGCCATCGGCAGCGGCATCGCCCAGACCGCGACGCGCCAGACCCAGCGCTGCTGCGGGAAGCGCCCCTTGCGGGTCAGCCAGAGTCCGACCAGCGAGACGAGCACGGCGCCCACGCCGAGGGCGATCATCCACCGGAACGACCAGTAGGTCACCCAGATGATCGGCTTGTAGTCGCCGGGGCCGTACACCTCGGTGTACTGGGCCTGCAGGTCGTTGATGCCCTCGACCGTGCCGTTGAAGGTGTGGGTCGACAGGAACGAGAGCAGGTACGGGATGCGGATCGAGAACAGCTCGTGCACACCGTCCGGAGTGCCCAGCGTGAAGATCGAGAACGACGCGTCCTTGCCCGTCGAGGTGTTGTACAGCGCCTCGGCGGCGGCCATCTTCATCGGCTGGGTCTCGACCATCGTCAGGCCGAGCTGGTCGCCCGTGAGCACCGTCAGCGCGCCCGACGCGAGCATCGTCCACATGCCGAACTTCAGCGCCGGCATCATGGTCTCGAGGTTCTGGTTGCGGGCGAGGTGCCAGGCGGCGACGGCGACGATCACCGCGGCCGCGACCATGAACGCGCCGAACAGCGTGTGCGGGAACGCGGCGAGGGCGACCTTGTTCGTGAGGACGGCCCAGATGTCGGTGAGCTCGGCCCGGCCCTTGGCCTCGTTGATCGCGTAGCCGACCGGGTGCTGCATGAACGCGTTCGCCGCGATGATGAAGTAGGCCGACATGATCGTGCCGGCGCTCACGCACCAGATGGTCGCGAGGTGGATGCCCTTCGGCAGCCGGTCCCAGCCGAAGATCCAGAGCCCGATGAACGCGGCCTCGAAGAAGAACGCGAGGATGCCCTCGAGCGCGAGCGGTGCGCCGAACACGTCCCCGACGAACCGGGAGTAGTTCGACCAGTTCATGCCGAACTGGAACTCCTGCACGATGCCGGTCACGACGCCCATCGCGAAGTTGATGAGGAAGATGCGTCCGAAGAACCGGGTCAGCTGCAGGTAGTGCGCCCGCCCCGTCCGGACCCACGCGGACTGGAAGACCGCGACGACGACGGCCATGCCGATCGTCAGGGGGACGAAGAGGAAGTGGTAGATCGTCGTGAGACCGAACTGCCACCGCGACAGGATGAGCGGATCGAGGATGTCGTTCATACGGCGGTTCCCGGACGGGTCGCCGTGCGCTGTTCGTGCACGTCAGTTGCTTCCTGTGGAAGGGGTACTTCTGCTTGTCACAACCGTTGGGACACGAACACGTTACCGCGCGGACACCTTCTTCGACAACTTGTAGAAACCCGTTCTGCACGAATGTGCAGGGGAACTGCACGGCACGTTCGTGCGGAACAGGCGTGCCGGATGTCCACTCCGCGAACGACGACAGGTGCCGGGCGTTTGCCCGACACCTGTCGCTTTACTCGCTGATCGCTCAGAGCAGGTCGTTGTCCTCGAGGAACGCCTTCGCGACCGACGCGGCCGACTTCTGCTCGACGGAGTTCTGTCGGTTGAGCTCGATGAGCGCCTCGGTGGTGAGGAGGTCGTTGACCTTCTCGATGGCGTCGGCGGCCTTCGAGTCCAGGTCCTTCGAGACGATCGGCACGACGTTGTTCGCCGGCACCAGGTGCTCCGGGTCCTCGAGCGTGACGAGCTTCTCCGTCTTGATGGAGGCGCTGGCGGAGTAGATGTCCGCGACCTGCGCGTCGCCGTCCTGGATCGCCTTGATGGTCAGCGGGCCGCCCGAGTCGTTCTGCGCGCTCACCTCACCGGTGACGCCGTACTTCTCCTTCAGACCCTCGGGGCCGTAGGCGGCCGTGGCGAACTCCGGGTTCGCGGCGATCTTCACGGTGCCGCCGATCTTCTTGAGGTCGCCGATCTCCTTCAGGCCGTACTCGTCGGCGGTCTCCTGGGTGACCGTGTACGTGTCCGAGTCCGACGCTTCCGCCGACGGCAGCGCCTTGACGTCCGAGGGCAGTTCGTCGGCGAGGGCCGAGTTGATCCCCTCCGTCGTCGTCTCGGTCGTGGTGTCCTTGCCGTCGGACTGCAGCAGGAAGTTCAGCAGGTTGCCGTTGTACTCGGGGAACACGTCGATGTTCCCCTTCTCGACCTCGGGCCAGTAGGCCTTGCGCTGACCGATGTTGAGCTTCTTCGTGACGGTGAAGCCCTCGTGCTCGAGCTCCTGGGCGTAGAGCTCGGCGATGATCTCGTTCGACGGGTACGCCTGCGAACCGACGACGATGGTCTTCGAGTCACCCGAGCCGGAGTCCCCGGAGGACAGCGGGTCGCTCGAGGAGCAGCCCGCGAGGGCGATGGCGGCCGCGGACGCGACGGCGATGGCGGCCGTGAGGCGCCGGGTCGTTGCAGTGATCACGGGATGGTTCCTTCCACAGGGGTTTGTGCTCGTGGTGCTGAGCTGCGGGTGCTCCGCCGTGCCTCGCTCGCCGTGCCGGCGGATACCCCCGCGGGCACGGCGAGCCGCTGCAGGACGGCGAAGACGATCTCGAAGGCGATGGCGAGGACGATCACGAGGATCGATCCGCCGAGCACCTCGACGTAGTCCTGGTTGGCGAGACCGGAGAAGGCGTAGCCGCCCAGTCCGCCGGAGTTGATGTAGGCGGCGAGCGTCGCGGTCGCGACGACCTGGAGCACCGCGGCCCGGATGCCGCCGACGATGAGCGGCAGCGCGAGCGGGATCTCGACCTTGCCGAGCACCTGCCACGGCGTCATGCCCTGGGCCCGGGCGGCGTCGATCGTGACGCGGTCGATCGCCTCGACCCCCGAGTACGTGCCGGCCAGGATCGACGGGATCGCGAGGATGACGAGCGCGATGACCGGAGCCTGCAGCCCGAGACCGAGCCAGAGCGCGAGGATCGTCAGCACGCCGAGGGTCGGCAGCGCCCGGATGCCTCCGGACAGCCCGACCGCGAGCGAGCGGCCCTTGCCGGTGTGCCCGATGAGCAGGCCGAGCGGCACCGCGATGACGATCGCGATGGCGACGGTCAGCAGCGTGATGCCGACGTGTTCGGCCAGCCGGACCAGCACGGCGTCGCGACCGGTGTTGTTCTCGGGGGCGAAGATCCAGGCAAAGCCCTGTGCGAAGAGGTTCACGCGGACACCTCCCCGGTCCGGACCTGCGCGGCCGCGCGGCGGCGCACGGCCCGTGCGATCGTGCCGGTCCCCCGCGTCCACGGCATCACCAATCGGCCGAGCAGCACGAGGAGCCCGTCGATCACGAGTGCGAGCACGATGGTCAGGACGATCCCGGTCAGGATCTCGGCGCTGATGCCGCGCTTGAGTCCGTCCGTGAGCAGGAAGCCGAGGTTGGGCACGCCGAGGAGCGCCCCCACCGTGACGAGGCTCACGGTCGACACGGCGACGACGCGGATGCCCGCGAGCAGGACGGGACCGGCGAGCGGGAACTCGACGCGGAAGAACCGCTGCACCGGTGAGTACCCGACGGCCTCGGCGGCACCGACGACGCCGGGGTCCACCGCGTCGATCGCGTCGGCCGCGGAACGGGCCATGAGCGCGATGCCGTACACCGTGAGCGCGATGACGACGTTGACGGGGTCGAGGATGTTCGTCCCGAGGATCGCGGGCAGCGCGAGGAAGAACGGGAACGACGGGATCGCGTAGAGCAGGCTCGCGACCACGACGATCGTCGAACCGGTCGCCCGGGCGACCCCGCGACGCTTGCGCAGCCGCGAGACGAGCAGCCCGATCGGCACGGAGAGCACGAAGCTGATGAGGATCGGCGGCAGGGACAGCCAGACGTGGGCGACCAGGTTGTCGCTGATCGTGTCGAGGTTGCCCAGGACCCAGTTCACGCGTCGCTCCCCCGCGGCTGCGGCACGGACTCCGCGGCGTCGACGACCTGCACCGGACCGGTGAGGACGCCGGCGGCACGGCCCTCGCCGTCCACCACGATCGGTCCGGTCGGCGTCTGCTCCACGCGGAGCGCCCGACGGCCGCGGCCGGCACCGATGAAGTTCGCGACGAAGTCGTCCGCCGGTTCCGCGAGGATCTGGGCCGGGGTGCCGAGCTGGGCGATCTCGCCGCCCTTCTTGAGGATGACGACCTGGTCACCGAGCTTGAAGGCCTCGTCGATGTCGTGCGTGACGAACACGACGGTCTTGCCGAGTTCGCGCTGCAGCCGGATGAGCTCGTCCTGCAGGTCGTTGCGCACGAGCGGGTCGACCGCGCCGAAGGGCTCGTCCATGAGCAGGATGTTGGGGTCGACGGCCAGCCCGCGCGCCACGCCCACGCGCTGCTGCTGTCCGCCGGAGAGCTGCGAGGGGTAGCGGTTCGCGAGCGCCCGGTCGAGCCCGACGGTGTCCATGAGCTCGAGCGCACGGGCACGGGCCTCGGACTTCGCCACGCCGGTGAGCAGCGGCACGGTGGCGATGTTGTCGACGACCTTGCGGTGCGGCAGGAGCCCGGCGTTCTGCATGACGTAGCCGATGCGGCGCCGGAGCTGCACCGGGTCGACCGAGGCGACGTCCTCGCCGTCGATCTCGACGGAACCCGACGACGGGTCGACCATGCGGTTGATCATGCGGAGGAGGGTGGTCTTGCCACAACCGCTCGACCCGACGAAGACCGTGGTGGTCCGCGAGGGGATGACGAGGTCGAACTCGTCGACCGCGGTGGTGCCGTCCGGGTACGTCTTGCGCACCGAGCGGAACTCGATCATGGGTGCCCTTCTGTTCGGAGGTAGCCCGACTCCGAGCGAGAGTACCCCTCGGGTCCGACGGTGGTTCTGCCGTGACGATCCGTGACGCCTGCCGGACAGCGGCGCGCACGGACTGGGCGCGGACGACGAACGCCCGCGACTCCTCTTCGGAGCACGGGCGTCATCGGTTCGGTGCCGGGGCCGGACCCGGGTCAGGCGTCGGCGAAGACCTTCTCGAGGTAGACGTGGGTCATCGTGCGGTAGGCCTCGACGAGCGCGGCGTCCGGGTGCTCACGGTCGGCGTGCGCACGGGCGAGCACGGCGTGCCCGGACTCGGCCAGGACGGTCCACGCGCGGGAGACGTGCTCGCCGGTCGGGGTGTCGAAGTGGTCGTGCATGACCTGTGCCACGGCCCCGCCGAGCGCCGCCATGCGGTCGTCGTCGTCGCCCGTCCCGGAGTCGCTGGCGTCACCGAAGCCGATGGCCCGGAAGCCCGGCTCGGTGCGGTACATCTCGGCGGTCATGTCGATGAGCGCGTCGCAGCCCGCTTGCCACGTCGTGGCGCCGCTCGACTCGAGCGCCTGCACGAACCGGGACGCCAGGCGCTGTGTGCACCGGATCGCCAGTGCCTCGACCACGGCGATGCGGTCCGGGAAGTAGCGGTAGACCGTGCCGATGGACGCCCCGGCCCGCTCGGCGACCATGGCCGTGGTGAGCCGCTCGAACCCGATCTCGTCGATCACCGCGGCAGCGGCGTCGAGGAGGCCGGCGAGGCGCGCCGAACTGCGGGCTTGGACCGGCTCGTTCCTGAGCAGTGATGATCCCCCCGGCAGTGCGTTCGATACCTCGGTGACGAGCACGTGTTCTCCTCTTCGCGCTGTGGGGCGCGTGTCGTGGTGATGGCGGACCAACTCTCGCAGAGACCACCTGGAATATCGCTGCGATTCGCGCACGTGTCGCGGCGGATCGTCGTCCGCCGTCCACCCGGCCGTGGAATGATGGGGCGATGCCCGACCCGACGCCGCACGAGCCGTCGCTGGCCGAGCCGATCCTCCACCGCGCTGCGCGGATCGAGGACGCCGTCCAGGAGTTCCGCGAACAGCGCGCCCGCCGACGCGGACTCGTCCCGACGGTGGTGCCCTACACCGGGTACGGCGCCCCCGGCTGGGTGCGGGTGCTGTGCCGGGTGCTGCTCACGCGACGCGGTCTGGCGTCGGACGCCTCGTACTACGGCGTGCGCGGGTGGCGGAGCTTCACGAGCGTGGCGGTCGACGCGGCCGAGGTCACCATCACGGGCGGTGGGTCGTCGCACGTCGTGCAGTCCGACCGCGGCGGCGTCGTCGACACGATCGTCCCCATCGACCTCGAGCCGGGCTGGCAGACGATCCGGCTGTCGGCAGGCGGCCAGCGGGAGGTCGAGGCCGACGTGTTCGTCGTGCACCCGGACACGCGCTTCGGCCTGCTGTCAGACATCGACGACACCGTGATGGTCACGAGTCTCCCCCGCCCCATGCTCGCGGCGTGGAACTCGTTCGTGCTCACCGAACACGCGCGCCGTCCGGTGCCGGGCATGTCCGTCATGTACGAGCGCGTGCTCGCCCAGCACCCCGGTTCCCCGACGGTGTACCTGTCCACCGGAGCCTGGAACGTGGCCCCGACCCTGCAGCGGTTCCTGACGCGGAACATGTACCCGTCCGGCACGATGCTGCTCACGGACTGGGGGCCCACCCACGACCGGTTCTTCCGGAGCGGTCAGCTGCACAAGCAGGACAACCTCCGTCGCCTCGCGCGGGACTTCCCCGACATCCGCTGGCTCCTCGTCGGCGACGACGGACAGCACGACGAGACCCTGTACGGCGACTTCGCCCGGGAGCACCCCGACAACGTCGCGGCGGTCGCCATCCGGCAGCTCTCCACCAGCGAGGCGGTCCTGGCCGGTGGACGCTCCCGAGCCCAGGAGCGTTCGCGGGACTCCGCCGCTCCGTGGGTGTACGCCCCGGACGGTGCCGGCCTCTGGGCGGAACTCGCCCGCGTCGGACTCATCGACGCGGGCTGAGCGGTCCCTCAGCGCCCCGCCGCCGGACGCGGCTCGGTGGTTCGATCGGCTCATGAGCACCAGCCGGAAGACCCCGCCGAACCGCATCGAGGACCACGCGCTCATCGGCGACACCGACACGGCGGTCCTGATCGGACGGGACGGCACGGTCGACTGGGCCTGCCTGCCGCGGTTCGACAGCCCGTCGGTCTTCGCGTCGTTGCTCGGCGACGAGTCCCACGGCCACTGGACCCTGCGTCCCACCGACCCGGACGCGACGGCCGTCCGCCACCACGACCGGGACACGCTGGTGCTGTCGACCGTGTGGACCACGGGCACCGGCGTCGTCGAGGTCACCGAGTTCATGCCGGTCGGGTCGCACACCGCCTCGATCGTGCGGCGCGTGCGCGGTCTCGTCGGCACCGTCGACGTCGAGCAGACGCTCCGCATCCGGTTCGACTACGCCAGGGCACTCCCCTGGGTCCGCCAGATCGGCGCCGACGAACCCGTGCTCGTCGCGACGGCCGGACCCGACTCGGTCGTCGTCCGCGGCGTCCGGTTCCACGCCGAGGGGCACCGGCACACGGCGACCACGACGGTGCACGACGGCGACGTCGTCGACACCGTCCTCACCTGGTACCCGTCCCACCGCGAGCCGCCGGCGCCGCTCGACGTCGACGCCGCCCTGCACACCACCACGGCGTGGTGGCAGGACTGGACGTCGACCGCGCGGACGACGGGGCGGTACGCGGAGGCGAGCCGCCGCTCGCTCGTCCTGCTCCGCGCCATGACCCACGGCGAGACCGGCGGCGTCGTGGCGGCCGCTACCACGAGCCTCCCGGAGGACCCCGGCGGCGAACGCAACTGGGACTACCGGTACGTCTGGCTCCGCGACGCCTCGCTCGCCCTCGCCTCGCTCATCGCCCACGGGTACCGGGACGAGGCGACGCACTGGCGGGGCTGGCTGCTCCGCGCGATCGCCGGCGACCCGGGCGACGTGCAGATCATGTACGGCCTGGCCGGTGAACGGGAACTGCCCGAGCGCACACTCGACGACCTGCCGGGCTACGCGGGATCCACGCCGGTGCGCATCGGCAACGGCGCGTCCACGCAGTACCAGGGCGACGTGTTCGGCGAGGTCCTCGCCGCACTGCACGACGCACGCGAACTCGGCGTCGAGGAGAACGCGGACTCGTGGGCACTCCAGCGGGCACTGCTCGGGTACGTCGAGGAGCACTGGCAGGAGCCGGACAACGGGATCTGGGAGATGCGGGGCCCCCGCCGCCACTTCACCCACTCGCGGGCGATGATCTGGGCGGCCTTCGACCGCGGGGTCGCGGCGGTGGAGGAGTTCGGGCTCGAGGGCCCCGTCGAACGGTGGCGCGCGCTCCGCGACAAGGTGCGCACGGAGATCGAGCAGCACGGCTGGAACGCCGAACGGGGCAGCTACCGGCAGCACTACGACACGGACGAGGTCGACGCGAGCCTGCTCGTCCTGCCCCAGATCGGGTACCTCAGGGCCGACGATCCGCGCATGACCGGCACCGTGGCCGCCATCGAGCAGGACCTGCGCGTCGGCGACGACGGGCTGGTGCTGCGCTACCGCACGTCCTCGGGGTTCGACGGGCTGTCCGGCAGCGAACACCCGTTCCTGGCGTGCTCGTTCTGGCTGGTCGAGCAGTACGCCGCGTCCGGACGCGTCGAGGACGCCGAACGCCTGATGGACGTCCTCGTCGGCTTCGCGAACGACGTCGGCATGCTCTCGGAGGAGATCGACGTCGAGACCGGGCACCACATCGGGAACACCCCGCAGGCGCTGTCGCACCTCACGCTGGTCTCCGCCGCCGACGCCATCGAGCGCGCCCGGGGACGCACCGCGGGCCACCGTACCCGGATCGCCGTCCACGACGGCGGCACGCGTTCCTGGACGGGCGAGGGCGAACCGGCCGGCGCACCGGCGTGACGGTTCCCGACCCCGGGACGGACAGGAGGCGCGGTGCCGACCGGCACCGCGCCTCCTGTCCGTCAGACGGGGACGTCCGTCAGGACGAGCTCACCCAGTCGGCCGGGCCGCGCGAACCGGCGCGGTACTCCTCGAGCGGGACCTCGTCGGCCTTCCAGGCGGCCACGACGGGCTCGACGATCTCCCAGCAGCGCTCGGCGACGTCGCCACGGATGGACAGCAGCGGGTCGTCGTGGAAGATGCCGTTGAGGACCTCGCCGTAGGGGGTCAGCTCGCCGTCGCTGAACGACGACGACAGCGTGACCTGCCCCATCTCGAACGGGTTGCCCCCGCCGTTGGCCGACACGGTGAGCTCGATCTCGTCCGGGTTGAGGACGATGCGCAGCGTGTCGGTCTTCGGGCGGCCGGAGAGCCCGGAGGGCAGACGCGTGACCGGCTTGAAGGTGATCAGGACCTCTTTCCGGCTGGCGCCGAGGGCCTTGCCGGAGCGCAGGGTGAACGGCACGCCCTTCCAGCGGGCCGTGTCGACCTCGACCTCGATCTCGGCCAGCGTCTCGGTCTTGCGCGACGGGTCGACCCCGTCCTCCTGCTGGTACGACGGCAGGTCGCGGCCGTCGATCGAGCCCTCGGTGTAGACCGCGCGGCGCGACGCGATCTTCGCGTCGTCACCCTTGAGGCGCGTGGAGCGGAGCACCCGGGCCAGCGAGGACCGGAACTCGACCGCGTCGATCGCCGACGGCGCGTCCATGGTCACGAGACCGAGGATCTGCAGCAGGTGCGACTGGATCATGTCGACCAGGGCGCCGGCCTCGTCGTAGTACTGCGCGCGGTTCTCGAGGCCGAGGGTCTCGTCGTAGAAGACGTCGACCTTCTCGATGTTGTCCGCGTTCCAGATGGGCTCGAACAGTCGGTTGGCGAACCGCAGGCCGATGATGTTGAGCACGGTGGTGCGTCCGAGGAAGTGGTCGGTGCGGTGCACGCGCTCCTCGGGGACGAGCTTGAGGACGGTCTCGTTGAGGGCCTCGGCGCTCGCGACGTCGGTGCCGAACGGCTTCTCGAAGGCCAGGGTGGTGCCCTCGGGGAGCTCGACCTGCTGCAGGGCCTCGCAGATGTCCGAGGCGATCTGCGGCGGCAGCGCGAAGTAGAGGATCGGCTCGGCCTCGGCCGCCGCGAACAGCGCCTCGAGGTGCTTCGGGTCGGTCGGGTCGCCCTGGATGAACTGGGTCGACGCAAGCGTGGCGTCGACCTCCGGGCCCTTCACGTCCTGCGACGCGAAGGACTTCGTGACGACGTCCTTCCACTGCTCCTCGGAGCGGGCGCTGCGACCCGTACCGATGAGCTGGACAGGGACCGCTCGACCGCTCTGCAGGAACGTGCCGAGGCCCGGCAGCAGCAGGCGGGAGGCCAGGTCGCCCGTCGCGCCGAAGATGATGAGGGTGCGCTTGTCGGTCACCGGAGGTGAGTCCTTTCGCTGTGGTGGGAGGTCCGCTTCAGGTCAAGCCGCTCGCGGTCCGGTTGATTCCCGGTTCGGTGCCGGGACGCAGTTCGGGCGGCACCGGATGTGGTGCCGCCCGAAGCATGTCAGGTGCGCTGCAGGGTCCGGGTCAGTGCCCGAAGTTGCCGCGGTAGTACTCGTAGACCCAGCCGACCAGGGTCACGGTCACCAGCGCGAGGCCGATCGGGACGATCCACAGCCCGGCCGCGAGGCCGAGGAAGCAGATGCCCACGGACGCCGCGAGCAGGATCGGCCACCACGACCACGGGCTGAAGTGCCCGAGCTCGGCGTCGCCGTCCTCGATGTTGGCGTCCTGACGGTCCTCGGGGAGGACGCCGCCCTGGGACGACATGACCTTGCCGAGGTAGAACGCGATGAACGCGGACATGATCCCGGTGAGGCCGATGGACACGGTCCCGACCCACTCGACGCGGCCGTAGTAGAGGAGCGACCAGACCGTGTACGCGACGTCCGCGAGGACGAAGAAGACGAACAGGATCCAGAACAGGTTGACGTTGGCGCGCATCGCCTTACTTCACCTCGCCCTTCGCGGCGTCGTAGGTCGGAGCATCGGGAGCGTCCTTCGCCGGACCGACACCGATCGGCACACCCGCCTCCGGGTGGTTCAGGTCGAAGGCCGGGGACTCGGAACGGATCCGCGGGATCGACGTGAAGTTGTGCCGCGGCGGCGGGCAGCTGGTCGCCCACTCGAGCGAGCGGCCGTAGCCCCACGGGTCGTTCACGGCGACCTTCGGCGCGTTCCGGGCGGTGACGTAGACGTTGAAGATGAACGGCAGGAACGAGATCGCCAGGATCATCGAGCCGATCGTCGACAGCTGGTTCATCCAGGTGAAGCCGTCGTTCGGCAGGTAGGTCGCATAGCGACGCGGCATGCCGATGACGCCCAGCCAGTGCTGGATCAGGAACGTCGTGTGGAAGCCGATGAACAGCAGCCAGAAGTGGATCTTGCCGAGACGCTCGTTGAGCATCTTGCCGGTCCACTTCGGCCACCAGAAGTAGAACCCGGAGAACATCGCGAAGACGACGGTACCGAAGACCACGTAGTGGAAGTGGGCGACCACGAAGTACGAGTCGGACACGTGGAAGTCGAGCGGCGGCGA
>Ga0308167_1001598_pt1 | contig 25216 bp, 23 predicted proteins | sample PhyCR1_2_FD_202138 | JGI IMG/M metagenome (GOLD analysis project Ga0308167, IMG submission 202138) | Phyllosphere microbial communities from UC Gill Tract Community Farm, Albany, California, United States - DLSLRC.R1 | ecosystem: Host-associated > Plants > Phyllosphere > Unclassified | place... | reverse complement strand
AACACGCTCACCGAGATCGGCCTGAGCACGGACGACACCGAGGAGCTCGAGGCGGTGGCCGCGGCCGCCACCGTCGAGTCGGAGACCATCCACTCGATGCCGTTCCCGGTGACCGCCGCCGACGTGGTCGCGGCCCTCACCTCGATCGAGCGCCTGTCGCGGTCGATCCGGGCCGACAAGGGCCTGCCCGAGCCGGTGAAGTACGAGGCCGCGCACTAGCGACAACTCCTGCAGCGGCAGAGGGCCCGTCCACGATCGTGGACGGGCCCTCTGCCGTGCCCGAGGTCAGGCGCGCGCGGCGGCCCGGTTCGCTCGCCAGGCGCGCCAGCGCAGCCGGAGGCGGTGGGCGAGCCGTCGGACGGCCTGCGTGACGCGGTGCGCGGCCGGGAACTCGGTCCCGAGAACGGCGACCCCGACGAAGACGATCAGCCAACCGGGACCGGGCAGCGGGACGAGCACCAGTCCGACGGCGATCACGAGGACGCCCACCAGCGCCACTCCGACCTTGTAGGCGACGCGGAGGCGAGGGTAGCCGTCGAGCTTCTCTCGCCCGGCACGCCACCGAGCTCGCGCCCGGGCGGCCCGGCCGAGTCCCTGCTCGGGGGCGTCCTGAGGCGTCGCAGCACGGGGAGCACCGTCGTCGTGCGGGCCGGCGGCGGGCCGGGACGGGGCCACGGCGGTCTCGGAGGTCATGGGGAGAACCTAGGCGGCTCCCCTGGCAGACCCCGCCGTGCCCCCTGCCAGGCACCTGGGCGCCGCGCGTTCCTGGGAACGAGGAGGCCGGGCGGGCGTAGCCAGGACTCAGGGTCCTCGCGTGCGGGGACCGCCACGATCACGAGCGCCGCACCGCTGCGGCACGAGGAGGACCCATGAAGACGAGGACCATCGGAGACGTCACCGTGAGCGCGATCGGACTGGGCGGCATGCCCCTGTCGATCGAGGGACGGCCGGACGAGAAGCAGGCCATCGCCACGATCCACGCCGCTCTCGAGCAGGGCATCACCCTGATCGACACCGCCGACGCCTACCACCAGCCCGGCACCCACGAGATCGGGCACAACGAGTCGTTGATCGCCCGGGCCCTCGAGAGCTTCCACGGCGACACCTCGGACGTGCTCGTCGCGACGAAGGGCGGCCACCTCCGACCGGAGGCCGGAGCCTGGGCACAGAACGGCGACCCGGCCTACCTGAAGGAGGCGGCGCGCGCGTCCGCACAGCGCCTCGGCGTCGAGACCATCGGCCTCTACCAGTTCCACCGCCCCGACCCGGCCGTGCCGTACGCCGACTCGGTGGGCGCCCTGGCGGAGCTGCTCGACGAGGGCGTCATCCGCATGGCCGGCATCTCGAACGCGACCGTCGACCAGATCCGCGAGGCGAACGACGTCCTCGACGGGCGCCTGGTCTCCGTGCAGAACCAGTACTCCCCCGCGTTCCGCTCGAGCACCGAGGAGCTCGTGCTGTGCGACGAGATGGGCATCGCGTTCCTGCCGTGGAGCCCGCTCGGCGGCATCACGAACGCCGCCGACCTCGGCACGAAGCACGCCGTCTTCGCCGAGATCGCCAACGCCCGTCGGATCTCGCCCCAGGTGCTGACCCTGGCGTGGGAGCTTCACGCGTCCGAGCTTGTCATCCCCATCCCCGGGTCGACTCGTCCGCAGACGATCATGAACTCGGCGACCGCCGCGACGATCAAGCTGTCCGCCGACGAGGTGCAGAGGCTCGACGCAGCCGCCGACGCCGCGTGAGCTGACGGGCGCCTCCGGGCGACGGCACGGGCGGGCGGGCGACGGTCAGTGGTACGGATTGCGCATCGGGATCAGCTGCAGGCCGTCGCCCGGCACGCCGAACCCCTCGGGAAGGTCGGTCGCCGTGACCTGTCCCGGCAGCCGAGGAGCAGGGTCGAACCCGCCCGGCGTGCGGCGCACCTGGCCGCGGAGGCTCAGCGGGCCACGCCGGAGCCTCTCGTCGAGTCCCCTCGCCCAGGTGGCCACGGCCAGGTCATCGAGGGCCGTCTCGCCCTCGCGCTGCCACACGAGCACGACCGAGCGAGCCCGCACGTCGCTCGCCTGGTCGCGGACGACGCGCTCGAGGGAGGCGACGTCGCGGCCGTAGGGCAGCCGGGGCAGGCCCCTCAGCCGGATCAGGTTCGCGCAGGGGTACTCGCCGCGGTCGAAGAACGCGACGTAGACGAGGTCCTCGTCGCAGGGCTCGTCGCAGACGGCGCTCGCCCACTGTGCGAGGGCGGACTCGGAGGAGCTGGCGGGCAGGGGCGGGACGGTGCGCTCTGAGGTGGTCATGGGGACCACCGTGCCGGAGCGGGCGTCCCGGCTCGACCCGCGCCTCCTCGACTGTGGACGGCGCCGCGAGCCCTCGGCTCTGGGGAGGGATCACGCCCCCTGGTTTCGTGGAGGTCGGGCCGTGGGATCGGTCGCCCGGGCACACTGGGGCGATGGCTGCTCACGAGAACCCCCGCGTCACGTTCCCTGACGGACGCACCGCCCCCGCCCTCGGGCTCGGCACCTGGGAGCTCGGAGACGATCCCCGTCGACGCGACGCCGAGCTGGCGGCCCTCCGCGAAGGGCTCGACCTCGGCATGACGCTGGTCGACACGGCGGAGATGTACGGGCGCGGCGCCTCCGAGCGACTCGTCGCCCAGGCGATCTCAGGTCGGCGCGACGAGGTGTTCCTCGTGAGCAAGGTGCTTCCCTCGAACGCGAGCCGCCGCGGCACGGTCGACGCGTGCCACGCCAGCCTCGCCCGCCTCGGCACCGACCGGCTCGACCTCTACCTGCTGCACTGGCGCGGCGGCCACCCGCTCGAGGACACGGTGGAGGCGATGGAGGCGCTGGTCGCCGAGGGCGCGATCGGCGGCTGGGGCGTCAGCAACTTCGACGTCGACGACCTCGACGACCTCGTCAGGGCGACCGACGGGTCGTCGGTGCCCCAGACCGACCAGGTGCTCTACAACCTGGCCCGCCGGGGGCCGGAGCACGACCTGCTGCCGCGCCTGCGCGAGTCGGGGACGCCGCTCATGGCGTACTCGCCCGTCGACCACGGCGAGCTCCTCGACCACCCGGTCGTCGCCTCCGTCGCTGCCGACCTCGGCGTGACGCCCGCCCAGCTCGCGATCGCCTGGGTGCTGCGGCTCGCACCCGACGTGCTGCTCGCCGTCAAGGCCGGCAGCGTCGACCACGTGCGCGAGGACGCCGCGGCCCTTGCCGTCGACCTCGACGACCAGGCGTTCGTGCAGCTCGAGCGCGCGTTCCCGGCCCCGACCGGGCCCGTGCCGCTCGAGGTGCGCTGAGGTGTCGGCAGTCCGCGAGTTCGGCTCGGGCGTCGCGGTGCTCGGCCGAGGGCTGCGGCTCTGGGGCACGTCGCCGCGGCTGATGCTGCTCGGGGCCGTGCCCGCCCTGATCGTCGGCGCCGTCTTCGTCGCCCTGCTCGTGCTCGTGAACGGGCACGCCGACGACCTGGCCGTCCTGGCGACGCCGTTCGCCGACCAGTGGCCGGAGTGGAGCCGCGTGCTCGTCCGGGTCGGCGTCGGCGTCGCGGTCTCGCTGCTGGCCGTGCTGCTCGCCGTGGTCACCTTCACCGCGGTGACGCTGCTCGTCGGCGATCCGTTCTACGAGCGCATCTGGCGGCACGTCGAGCAGCGCGAGGGCGACGCCCCGGCCGACGTCGACCAGGGGTTCTGGCGCGGCGTGCTGCGGAGCGTCGGCGACTCCGTCCGCCTGCTGCTGGCCACCGCGGCCGTCGGGGTCTGCCTGTTCGTCGGCGGCTTCGTCCCGGTCGTCGGGCAGACCCTCGTGCCCGTGCTCGGCGCGCTGACCGGCGGGTGGTTCCTCGCCGTCGAGCTGACCGGGTTCGCCCTCGACGCACGCGGACGGTCGCTGCGGCAGCGACGAGCAGCCCTGGCGGCGAACCGCTGGCGGACCCTCGGCTTCGGCACCGTGACCTGGCTGTCGTTCTTCGTCCCCCTCGGGGCCGTCGTCGTCATGCCCGCCGCGGTCGCCGGCGCCACCCTGCTCGCGCGCGACGCCGCTCAGGCGCAGGACGCTCGTGATGCTCGGGATGCTCGGGATGCTCGGGATGCTCGGGATGCTCGGGATCGCACTGTTCAGGAACTCTCGCCCCCAGGTTCCTGAGTCGTGCACCGATCAGGACCGCGCCTCCCCCCGCCGCGCGGATCAGGACTGATGTTCCTGAATCGGGAGCAGCACGGGCAGGGTCGGCCTGGCGTGTGACGGCCAGGTGCGACAGGGTGGTGAGGAGGCGCTGCCGCCACCATCCAGTCGAAGGAGACCGAATGAAGATCGACAAGGCCGAGGTCGTCGTCACCAGCCCTGACCGCAACTTCGTCACGTTGAAGCTGACCACCGACGAGGGGGTCACCGGGCTCGGCGACGCCACCCTGAACGGTCGCGAGCTCGCGGTCGTCGCCTACCTCAGCGAGCACGTCGTGCCGCTCCTGCTCGGCCGCGACCCCGGCCGCATCGAGGACACCTGGCAGTTCCTCTACCGCAGCGCCTACTGGCGACGCGGCCCCGTCACGATGGCCGCCATCGCCGCCGTCGACGTCGCCCTCTGGGACATCAAGGCGAAGGTCGCCGGCATGCCGCTCTACCAGCTGCTCGGCGGCGCCTCCCGCACCGGCCTGCTCACCTACGGCCACGCCTCCGGCAAGGACCTGGACGAGCTCTTCGACAGCGTGCGCGACCACCAGGAGCAGGGGTACAAGGCGATCCGCGTGCAGACCGGCGTGCCCGGGCTGAAGTCGATCTACGGCATCGCCTCGAACGCCACCTTCGACGCCAACACGGGCGTGCGCTACGACCACGAGCCCGCCCAGCGCGGCGCCCTGCCGAACGAGGAGGACTGGGACACCCGCTCGTACCTGCGGCACGTGCCGACCGTCTTCGAGGCCGTGCGGAACGAGTTCGGACCCGAGATCCCGCTGCTGCACGACGGTCACCACCGCATGACGCCGATCCAGGCGGCCTCGCTCGGCAAGAGCCTCGAGCCCTACGACCTGTTCTGGCTCGAGGACGTCACCCCGGCCGAGAACCCGGAGGCGCTGCGGCTCGTCCGCCAGCACACGACGACGCCCCTGGCGATCGGCGAGATCTTCAACACGGTCTGGGACTACCAGCAGATCATCCGCGAGCAGCTGATCGACTACGTGCGGAGCGCCGTCACCCACACCGGCGGGATCACGCACCTGCGCAAGGTGCTCGACTACGCGGCGCAGTACCAGATCAAGTCGGGCATGCACGGGCCGACCGACATCTCGCCCGTCGGCATGGCCGCCGCGATGCACCTCGGCCTCGCGATCCACAACTTCGGCATCCAGGAGTACATGAAGCACGGCGAGAAGACCGACTCGGTCTTCGAGCAGAGCTTCACCTTCACGGACGGCATGCTGCACCCCGGCGAGAGACCGGGCATCGGGGTCGAGCTCGACGTGGACGAGGCCGGGAAGTACCCGTACGAGCAGGCCTACCTGCCCTACAACCGCCTCGCGGACGGGACAGTGCACGACTGGTGACTCGTCCCTCGCTGCTGAGCTGAGGAGGCGGCAGGCAGGTCAGTCGCCGCGGTAGGCGGCCTCGAGGTCGGCGACGACCAGGCGGCCCATGCCCGTCATCGCCTCCATCGCGCGGGAGGCGCCGGCCGGGTCGGGCCCACCGACCGTGCGCTGCATCGCGCTCGGCACGACCTGCCACCAGAAGCCCCAGCGGTCGCGGACCCAGCCGCACCGCCCCTCCTGGCCGCCGTCGGAGGCGAGGGCGTCCCAGATCCGGTCCAGCTCCTCCTGGTCGTCGACCGGCACCGAGAGCGAGACGGCCTCGTTGGGGACGTACCCGGGGCCGCCGTTCAGGCCCTGGAAGCCCTGGCCGTCGAGGTCGAACTCGACGACGAGCGCCTGGCCGGCCAGGGCCGGGTCGGGGAAGTCGTCGGGGTACCGGGACACGTGGCTGATGTGGGAGACCGGGAACAGCGAGACGTAGAACGTCGCGGCCGCCTCGGCCTCGCCGTCGAACCACAGGACTGGGGTGATGCGGGGCACGGGGCGCCTCCTCGGCTCGGTCGCGCCGACGACGGTGTCGGCGCGTGCGGCAGACGCTACCGCGCACCGCGCCCGGCCGCGAGGATCAGCCGATCAGGGTCTCGATCGGGCCGCGGACGAAGTAGACCAGGAACCCGACCGCGACGATCCACAGCAGGGGGCTGATCTCGCGTGCCTTGCCCGAGAACGCACGGACGATCACCCAGGTGACGAAGCCGACGCCGATGCCGTTGGCGATCGAGTAGGTCAGCGGCATGACGATGATCGTGAGGAACACGGGCAGGGCGACGCTGAAGTCGGTCCAGTCGATGTCCTTGATCTGCGAGACCATCAGCGCACCGACGATGACGAGCGCCGCGGCGGCGACCTCGAGCGGCACGACCTGGGTCAGCGGCGTGAAGAACATGGCGAGGATGAAGAGCAGCCCGGTGACGACCGAGGCGAAGCCGGTGCGGGCGCCCTCGCCGATGCCGGAGGCCGACTCGACGAAGACGGTGTTCGACGACGAGCTCGTCGCGCCGCCGGCGACCGCGCCGATGCCCTCGACGACGAGCGCCGACTTCAGGCGGGGGAACGTGCCGTCGGGCGCAGCGACGTCCGCGGCCTTCGCGAGGCCGGTCATCGTGCCCATGGCGTCGAAGAAGTTCGTGAAGACGAGGGTGAAGACGAGCATCACGGCCGACAGCCAGCCGATGCGCGCGAAGGCGCCGAGGCTGACGTCGCCGATCAGCGACAGGTCGGGCAGGGCGACGATCTGCGTCGGCAGCACCGGCGCGTTGAGGTTCCAGTCGTCGAGGTTCTGGCCGTTCGAGGTGGGCACCTGGAAGATCGCCTGCAGGACGATCGCGATGACCGTCGAGGCGACGATCCCGATGAAGATCGCGCCGCGGACACGACGGGCCATGAGCACGCCGATGACGACGAGGCCGATGACGAACGTGATGGTCGGCAGGGTGCTGATCGACCCGCCGTCGCCGAGCTGCACCGGGGGCGACGCGGCGCCGCTCGTGCGGACGAAGCCCGAGTCCACGAGGCCGATGAACGCGATGAAGAGGCCGATGCCGACCGTGATCGCGGTCTTGAGGGCCGCGGGCACCGCGCTGAAGATCATGCTGCGGAGGCCCGTCACGGCCAGGATGGTGATGACGAGGCCGTTGATGACGACGAGGCCCATCGCCTCGGGCCAGGTCACGTCCTGGACGACCGTGACCGCCAGGAACGAGTTGATGCCGAGGCCCGCCGCGAAGGCGAACGGGAGGCGGGCGACGGTCCCGAAGAGGATGGTCATGACGCCGGCGGTGAGGGCCGTGACCGCCCCGACCTGGCTGTTCTGCAGCCAGCCGCCGAGCACGTCCTTCGCGGCCTGGTCCTCGCTGAAGCCGCCGAGGATCAGCGGGTTGAGGATCACGATGTAGGCCATCGTCACGAAGGTGACGACGCCGCCGCGGATCTCGCGGGCCCAGCTCGAGCCGCGGCCGGTGATCTCGAAGTAGCGGTCGAGGGCGCCGGCCACGCCCGGTCGGCGGGCGTCGGTGGACACGGGGGTGGTCATGAGGGCTCCCGAGGAGTAGGGCGGCGAGGAGGGCGCGCGACTCTGGGCGCACTCTCAGCTTACGACGCCGAGGAGCCCCGGTCGGCCTGTCCGGGGACATCGACCTCGACCGCCGCGGCCGCGATGCCCGCGACGAGGGCGTCGGACCCGAGCGCGCCCTCGGCCGAGCCGACGACGTCGGCGAGCGGCAGCACGAGAGGCACGCGACGCCCGTCGACGACGACCCACGTGCGGAGGGACCCCGGGCCGGCCGCCGCCTCCGGAGTCGCGGTCGCCAGCTCGTCCAGCCACTCGCACTCCGTCTCGATCCAGCGGGTGTGCACGGACGGCACGTCGGCGTCGGTGAAGGCCGGGTCGTCGACGAGGAGGCGGTGGAAGCGCGCGGTGGTCGCGGGCCCCTCGACGACGAGGCCGTCCAGGGCGCGCCGCGCGCGGCTCAGAGCCGCCGCGCGGTCCCGGCCCGTCACGACGACGGTGAGGAGGAGCGGGTCGCGGCCCGCCGGGACGGCCGAGCCCGCGACGACGCCCGAGTCGACCCGGACGCCCGGTCCGCCCGGCAGCTCGAGGCGGCCCACCGGAGCAGGTGCCGGCAGGAACCCGCGACCGGCGTCCTCCGCCGTCACGCGGAACGAGATCGTGTGGCCACGGCTCTCCGGCACGTCGCCGAGGTCGAGCCCGTGCCCGCCCGCCACGAGCAGCTGCTGCCGCACCAGGTCGACGCCCGTCGCCTGCTCGGTGGCGACGTGCTCGAGCGGCAGGGCGGTGCCCACCTCGAGGAACGAGACCTGGCCTGCCCGCGACACGAGGAACTCGACGGTGCCGGCGCCGCGGTACGAGACGGCCGAGCCGAGCGCGACGGAGGTGGAGGTGACGACCTCGAGCTGCTCGTCGGTCAGGTGCGGCGCCGGCGCCTCGCCGACGAGCTTCTGGTGCCGGCGCTGCACCGAGCACTCGCGGGTGCCGACCACGACGACCCGTCCCTCGCCGTCGCCCAGCAGCTGGGCCTCGACGTGGCGCGGCCGGTCGAGGTACTGCTCGACGAAGACCTCTCCGCGGCCGAAGACGGCGGCCGACTCGCGCACGGCGGAGTCGAGCAGGTCGGCGACCTCGTCGAGCCGGCGAGCGACGCGCAGCCCCAGGCCCCCGCCTCCGTGGGCCGCCTTGAGGGCGATCGGCAGCCCGTGCCGCTGGGCGAACGCGACCGCCTCGTCCGCCGAGGCGATCGGCTCGGAGGTGCCGACGACGAGGGGCGCGCCGACCGAGTCCGCGAGGGCGCGGGCCGACACCTTGTCGCCGAGCAGCTCCATCGTCTCGGGGTCGGGACCGACCCAGGTGAGGCCGGCGGCGAGCACGCGCCGCGCGAACTCGGCGTTCTCGCTCAGGGGCCCGCAGCCCGGGTGCACCGCGTCGGCCCCGCTGCGCTCGGCGACGTCGAGGAGCGCCTGCATGTCGCGGTAGGCGTCGGTGCCGGGAAGCTCGTCGAGCGCCCAGGCCTCGTCGGCGGCCCGCACGTGCAGGGCGTCGACGTCGTCGGGGGCGAACACCGCGACGGAGGGCAGGTCGAGGTCGGCGGCGGCCCTCGCGACGCGCACCGCCACGAGCCCGCGCTCGGCGATCAGGAGCTTCCTCACTGCTCGACGCCCCGCTCGTCGGCGGCGCGCTCGTCGACCCGCGCGTCACGACGGCCGCCGCGCCGACCCGCGCCGAGGTCGGGCCCGGGCACGACACGGAACCGCACGCTCGCCCCGACGGGCACCTGCGCGGCACGGTCGAGCTGGTCGCCGACGACGCACGCGACGACCGGGTAGCCGCCCGTGACCGGGTGGTCGGCCATGAAGAGGACGGGCTGGCCGTCGGGCGGCACCTGCAGGGCACCCGAGACGGTCGCCTCGCTCGGCAGCTCGTGCTCGACCGCACGCTCGAGCGGGTGCTCGCCCGCCAGGCGGAGCCCGATCCGGTTCGACTGCGCCGTGACCGTGAACCGTTGGCCCGTGAGGCGCTCGAGCGCCTCGGCGGTGAACCAGTCGTCGCGCGGGCCGAGCACGACGTCGAGCAGGGTGACCTCGTCCGGGGCGGAGACCGAGCGCTGGGCGTCGTGGGCCGCCGCGGCGACGCTCTCGGACCAGGCACGTCCGACGCCGAGCTCGTCGCCGGCGGCCAGCCGGCCGGGGCCGATCCGGGCGAGCACGTCGCCGGAGGCGCTGTCGAGCACACTCTCGGCCTCCCAGCCGCCGCGGACGGCGAGGTACGAGTAGACGCCCCGAGGAGGTGCCCCGACGACGAGCACCTCGCCGTCGTCGAGCGCGAAGGCGGCTCCCGGGACGGCGTGGCGGGTGCCACGCGCGCCGTGCACGGTCAACGGCACGGGCGCGCCGGCCACGGCGAGCACGAGGTCGCCGCGGGCCGTCGCCTCCAGGCCGCCGTAGGCCAGCTCCAGGGCGGCGGAGCCCGTCGCCGCGCCGACCAGGCGGTTGGCCTCGCGGAGCGCGCGGTGGTCCATCGCGCCGGAACGGGAGACGCCGAGGCCGGAGCGGCCGGGGCGCCCGAGGTCCTCCAGGATGCTGAACGGGCCCGGGGTCGTGACGACGAGCGCACGGTCGGGACGGGGGCGGGAAGCAGGTGCGGGTGCGGCGGGCGCAGGCACGGCGGGCGCAGCCGCGTCGGACATCAGCTCGGCCGACAGGAGCGTGGATCGGGGCGCCGCGGGCGTGGGGCTCCCGGACTCCTGGCTCGCCGCCTCCTCGGCTCCGGCGGGACGCTTCGTGACGTCGACGAAGCGGACGCGCATCCCCGGCTGCAGCAGCGCCGGGACGCGCTCGGCGAGGTCCCAGAGGGCGACGTCGGTGTGCCCGAGCAGCTGCCAGCCGCCGGGGCTCTCGCGGGGGTAGACCCCGGTGAACTCGCCCGCCATGGCGACCGCCCCGGCGGGCACCGAGGTGCGGGGCGTCGCACGGCGGGGCACGGCGAGGGACGGGTCCCCGCCCGTGAGGTAGGCGAAGCCGGGCGCGAAGCCCGTGAAGGCGACGGTGTACGTGGCACCCGCGTGGCGGTCGACGACCTCGTCGGTGCTGAGCCCGCTCAGCCGGGCGACCTCGGCCAGGTCCTCGCCGTCGTAGCGGACGGGGATCTCGACGAGCCGGCCCTCGGTCGCGGCGTCGCGCGACGTCGGCAGCGACCGGAGGACGCTCATCAGGGAGGCGATGGGCAGCAATGTGGGGAGGAACCGCACCGCGACGCTCCGCGCGGCCGGCACGACGTCGAGGATGCCCGCGACGGGCTGCGCGAGCAGGGCGCCGAACAGGGCGAGCGACTCGTCGAGCCCGTCGGTCTCGATCAGCACGCCGTCCGTGCCGAGCGGCAGCACTCGGAGGTGCGCGAGCGCGGCTCCGAGATCGACCTCGTGGCCGGTCACCGGGTGGTCGTCCCGGGGTCGAGCGGCGTCGACGAGGACGAGGGCGTCGCGGGGGTGCCGGGCGACTGCGGGACCGTCACGAACGGACGGAGGCCGACCCCTGCCTCCTCGAGGGCGCCGCGCACCCCGACCGTGATCGCGACGGCGTCCGGGCTGTCGCCGTGCACGCAGACCGTGTCGGCCCGCAGCTCGACGACGGCGCCGTCGACGGAGCGCACCGTGCCGGTCTCGACCAGCTGGAGGACGCGGTCGCGGACCTCGCCGGCGTCGTGCAGCACGGCCCCGGGCCGGCTGCGGGGCACGAGCGCGCCGGTCGCGTCGTAGGCGCGGTCCGCGAAGGCCTCGGCGACGACGTGGAGGCCCTCCTGCTCGGCACGGCGGAGGAACGCGGAGCCGGCGAGCCCGACGACGGGCAGGGCCGGGTCGACCCGCAGGATCGCCTCGACCACGGCGCCCGCGTGGACGGCGCCCCGGCCGTCGGCGTCCGCGACGACCGAGTAGAGGGCGCCGTGCGGCTTGACGTAGCGGACGGCCCCGCCGACCGCTCGGGACAGCCCGGTCAGCGCACCGATCTGCCACACGACGTCCGCGACGAGCTCGTCGTGCGAGGCCTCGACGTAGCGGCGGCCGAAGCCGACCAGGTCGCGGTACGAGACGTGCGCCCCGACGACGACCCCGCGACGGTGGGCCGCGTCGACGACGCGCAGCAGGCCGGCGGGGTCGCCCGCGTGGAACCCGCAGGCGACGTTCGCGCTCGTCACGACGTCGAGCAGAGCGTCGTCGTCGCCGAGCGTCCAGCGGCCGAAGCCCTCGCCGAGGTCGGCGTTGAGGTCGATCGTGGTCATGCGGGCCTCCCCTCGGCGGTCGTCGTGCGGCTGTCGCGCGGCGTCGGTGCGGCGGTCGGCTCGTGGGCCGGTCGTCCACGGTACCGGGCCGGGGCGGGGAGGACGCCCGGCAGGAGGCGCGGCGACGCCCACGGGGACGCGCGGCGGCCGCGCCGTCGGGTCGACTAGGAGGCGCGGCTCACGGCGAGCGCGCTCGCCACGAGCGGCACCTGCAGCGGCAGGCGGACGACGGTGACGACCCGTCGGGCCGTCCCGGCGCGGCTGCTGCGGAGCGCCCGCAGGGCCATCGACACGTTCGCCGGGAACACGGCGACGAAGAGCGCGGCCGCGAGGGCGCCGCCCGCCCGTCGTGTGGCCGTCGAGAGCAGGGCGCCGGCGACGACGACCTCGGCGACGCCGGAGCTCGTGGTCCACAGGCGAGCCGGGCCGGGCATGCTGCGCGGCACGACCGCGTCGTAGGCGCTCGGGCGCACCAGGTGGAGCACGCCGGAGACGCCGCAGGCGGCCGCGAGGAGGAGCGCCGTGCGGCGGGCGGAGGCGGTGCGGGCGTGGCGGGTGCGTCGGGTGCTCATGCGGTCCATCCTGCTCGCCCGCGCCTCCTCGACGGGTCCGCCGTAGCCGAGGGTGGGCATTCCGCGTCGAGGGCGGGTCCAGGCCGACCCGCCCTGGGCCCGGATCACCCGCCCTCGAGGACAGCGCAGGCACGTCGGTCAGACGGCGCGGCGGACGCCCCGGCTCATGATCGCCGAGGTGAGCGCCTCGACCGGCTCGCGCGGCGCGGCCGGGTTGGCGACGAGCACGTAGTCGACGTCGCCCAGAGCGGGCAGCGAAAAGCGGTCGCTGACCTTGACGAGGTCGGTGGGGATGAGCGAGAAGGGGAACACGGCGACGCCCATGCCCGCCCGCACCGCCGCGAGCACGCCGTTCACGTCGCGCGTGTTGCAGGTGATGCGCCAGGTGCGCCCGCTCGCCTCGAGGGCGCCGATCGCGAGCTGACGGCTGAGGCTCGGCGCCTGGTAGGCGATCAGGGGCACCGGCCTACCCGCCTCGACCTGGAGCTTCTCCTGGCCGATCCAGACCATCGTGTCGCCGGCGACCCGACGGCCCTCGTCGGACTCGCCCGCCGTCTGCTTCACGAAGATGAGGTCGAGGTGGCCGGAGGCGAGCCGGCGTCGCAGGGGACCGCTCTGGTTCACCGTCAGCTCGAGGTCGACGTCGGGGTGCAGCTGCCGGAAGTGCCGGAGGATGCGCGGCAGCTGCGTGATGGCGAGGTCGTCCGCGGCCCCGAAGCGCAGGCGGCCGCGCATCGCCGAGCCGCTGAACCAGCTCTCGGCCGCGGAGTGCGCCGCGAGGATCGTGCGGGCGAAGCCGGCCATCGCGTCGCCGTTGTCGGTGAGGCGCACGTCACGGGTGTCCCGCACCACGAGGGTGCGGCCCGCCGCCTTCTCGAGCCGGCTGACGTGCTGGCTCACCGTCGGCTGGCTGATGCCGAGACGGAGGCCCGCGGCCGTGAAGCTGCGCGTCTCCGCCACGGCGAGGAACGTCGTGAGCAGGGCAGGGTCGAACATGGCGGGCCTCCTGTGGTGAGTCAGGGTGTGTCATTCGATGAACGCATGACATTGATTCACACCATAGGGGGTCCGAATGACGTCGGCGGCCTTACCGTCGAGGGACGAGGAGGCGCGGCTCACCACCGCGAGGCCCCTCGCCTCCTCCCCCGGCGGCCGCGACCGCCCCGGGCCGCCCACCAGCGCAGGAACACCGATGTCCTCACCGTCCACCGCCAGCACTCCCGTCGTCGACCCCGCCGCCTCCTTCCCCGCCACCGCACCGCTGCCCGTCGCGACGCAGCGCCCGCCGTGGCGGCACACCTTCATCGCGCTCAGCGTGCCGAACTTCCGGCTCTGGACGGTCGGCAACTTCGTGGCCATGACCGCCGGCTGGATGCAGCGCATCGCCCAGGACTGGCTCGTGCTCGAGCTGACCGGCAGCGCGACGGCCGTCGGCGTCACGGTGGCGATGCAGTTCGCGCCGATGCTCTTCTTCGGCCTGCTCGGCGGCGTGCTCGTCGACCGGTTCTCGAAGCGGGCGCTGATGGTCGTCACCCAGAGCGTCTTCGCGGTGCTGAGCATCGGGCTCGCCGTGCTGACCCTGACCGGCGTCGTCGAGGCCTGGCACGTCTTCGCCATCGCCTTCGCGACCGGCCTGGTGACCGTGATCGACAACCCGGCCCGCCAGGTGATCGTGAGCGAGCTCGTCGGCCAGCGCCACCTCCGCAACGCCATCAGCGTCAACTCGAGCGTGTTCCAGCTCGGCGGCATGATCGGCCCCGCGGTCAGCGGCGTGCTGCTGCTCGCGGTCGGCGCCGGGTGGGCCTTCGCCGTGAACGGGGTCGCCTGCCTGCTCGTGGTCGGCATGCTCGGCCTGCTCCGCACCTCCCAGATGACGCGCACCGCGCCGGCTCCCCGCTCGCGGGGCCAGCTGCGCGAGGGCCTCGCGTACGCCCGGGCGAAGCCGACCATCCTCGTGCCGGTCGTGCTCGTCGCGTCCTACGCCGTGTTCGGCCTGACGATGCCCGTGCTGCTCGCCTCGTACGCCGACGAGGTCTTCGACGTGGGCGCCGGCGGCTACGGGCTCTTCAACTCGATGATCGCGGTGGGAGCCCTGACAGGGGCTCTGCTGTCGACCCGGCGGGCCACGATCCGGCTGCGGACGCTCGTCGTGGGCCTGCTCGTCACCGGCCTGCTGCAGGCGGGCGCCGGGATCGTCGGCGGCGCCGCCGGCGTCGTGCCGTTCGCCCTGGTGCTCGTCTCGGTCGGGCTCGCGTCGCTGCTGTTCCTCACGTCGGCGAACCAGCTGGTGCAGCTGTCGAGCAACATCGGCATCCGCGGCCGGGTGATGTCGCTCTACGTGCTCGTGCTGCTCGGCGGCCAGGCCGTCGGCGGCCCGCTGATGGGCGGGATCGTCGAGCTGCTCGGCACGCCGGCGGCCATGGTGATCTCGGGCGGCGTGCCCGCGGTCGTCGCGGGCGTGACCGCGCTCGTGCTCGCCCGGCGCGGACAGCTCACGCTGCAGATGCGCGTGCGACGACACCTGCCCGTGGTCGAGATCGCGGCACGCTAAGCACCGTCGCGGCCGCGTTCGGCCCGGCTCGCGGCGGGCTCGGACATCAGACGGCCGCGCTGCGACCGGATGACCCGAACCGGATCGACACGTCCACGCGCCACGCCTTGGGCTCGCCCGCCACGTGGGTGGTGCCCACGAAGCGCAGTCGCTCCCCTGCCGCCAGGCTGAGCTGGCCGTGGACGTCGAGCGACTCGCCGAGCCAGAACGAGATCTCGTGCTCGTCGAGCAGGTCGTCGTCGACCGTGACGCCGAAGCTGGCGCCGTCGAACTTGAGGGGCACGTCACGGAACTCGAGCCGCGGGGCGTCGTCCGACCAGTCGGCCACCTCGGGCACCCGGGCCGCGGCGATGGTCGCGTCGACCACCCCGTCTGCACCCATGCTCACCGAGGAGGCGCGCAGGTCGACCCCGAGGTCGTCACCGTCGATCCGGAAGCGGTTCTCCACGGGACCCACGCTAGCGGCGCCTCCTCGTCCCGTCACCTGTGATCTCGGTCGATCCCGGACGGAATGCGGGAGGCGGTGCATGCGTTGGCATCGAACATGACGAAGCGCATCGGGTTCCTCTCGTTCGGCCACTACCAGGACGTGCCCGGCTCCCGCACGCCCACCGCCCGGGAGGCGCTGGTCCAGTCGATCGAGCTGGCGGTCGCCGCCGAGGAGATCGGCATCGACAGCGCCTCCGTGCGCGTGCACCACTTCGCGAAGCAGCTGGCCAGCCCGTTCCCGCTGCTGGCCGCCATGGCCGCGCGCACGAGCCGCATCGAGCTCGGCACCGGCATCATCGACATGCGCTACGAGAACCCGCTCTCGATGGCCGAGCAGGCCGCGGCCGCCGACCTGATCAGCGCCGGGCGACTGCAGCTCGGCGTCAGCCGGGGATCACCCGAGACGTCGCTGCGCGGCTACGAGGCGTTCGGCCACGTGCCGGAGGACGGCGAGACCGACGCCGACATGGCCCGGCGCCACACCGAGCTGTTCCGCCGCGCGATCGACGGCGATGCCGTCGCGCAGAGCGACCCGCGGATGACCGGCTGGTCGAGCCCGCTCGCGATCGAGCCGCGGTCGCCGGGGCTCGGCGAGCGCATCTGGTGGGGCTCCGGCACCCGGGCGACCGCTCAGTGGACGGGCGAGCAGGGCATGAACCTGATGAGCAGCACCCTGCTGACCGAGGACACCGGCGTGCCGTTCGACGAGCTGCAGGCCGAGCAGATCGCGGTGTTCCGGGCGGCGTGGGCCGCGGCCGGGCACGCCCGCGAGCCGCGCGTCGCCGTCAGCCGCAGCGTCATCCCGATCACGACCGACGAGGACGTCCGGTACTTCGGCGTCCGCGCCCAGGCCGACTCGCAGGACCAGGTCGGCATGCTCGACGGCGTCCAGTCGCGCTTCGGCAAGAGCTACGTCGGCGAGCCCGACGTCATCGCCCGGCAGCTGGCCGACGACGCCGCCGTGCAGGCGGCGGACACGGTGCACCTGACCGTGCCGAACCAGCTCGGCGTCGACTACAACGCCCGCCTGCTGCGCACCGTGGCCGAGCACGTCGCCCCGGCGATCGGGTGGGCGCCGGCGTTCGGGCGGGCGACCACCGCCTCCTGAGGCGGGCCGCGCCTCCTCGTCCCCTTGCCGCCCCGGGGCCTGTAGACATGTCTGCATGAACACGGACCTCGACGAGGCGGCCCTCCGCGCGTACCACAGCACCCAGACCGAGCCCGACGACTTCGACGACTTCTGGCGCCGGACCCTCGCCGAGGCACGCGAGCACGACCTCGACGTCCAGGCGGAGCCGGTCGACACCGGGCTCACGACGGTCGACGTGCTCGACGTGTCGTTCCGCGGGGCCGACGGCCAGCGCGTGCGCGCCTGGCTGCGGGTGCCGGCCGGAGCCGCCGCCTCGGGCGAGCTGCTGCCGACGGTCGTCGAGTTCGTCGGCTACGGCGGTGGTCGCGGGCACGCGCAGCAGAACCTGTTCTGGGCCTCCGCGGGCTTCGCGCACCTGCAGATGGACACGCGCGGCCAGGGCTCGCTCTGGAGCACCGGCGACACCGCCGACTCCGGGGGCTCGGGCCCGGCCGCCGACGGCGTCATGACCCGTGGGATCGACAGCCCCGAGAGCTACTACTACCGCCGCGTGTACACGGACGGGGTGCGCGCCGTCGAGGCCGCCCGGTCGCTCGACGTCGTCGACGCCGACCGCGTCGCCGTGCTGGGCACCAGCCAGGGAGGCGGCATCACGCTGGCCGTCGCCGGTCTCGTCGAGGGGCTGGTCGCCGCGGTGCCGCGGGTGCCGTTCCTCTGCGACTTCCGCCGCGCCTCCGTCATCACCGACAGCGACCCGTACAAGCAGATCGGGCGCTACCTCGCGGTGCATCGCCACCGCGCCGAGCAGGTGCACGAGGTGCTGTCGTACTTCGACGGGGTCAACTTCGCCAAGCGGGCCACGGCGCCCGCGCTGTTCTCGACGGCGCTGATGGACGCGACCTGCCCGCCGTCGACGGTGTTCGGCGCGTTCCACGCGTACGGCGGCGAGGCGGACATCACCGTCTGGCCGTACAACGGGCACGAGGGCGGCGGCGTCGAGGACGACCTCGAGGCGCTCGCGATGCTGCGCGGTGCCTTCGGGCTGTAGTCGCGGAGTCGGCGGGTCACCGTCACTCGCGGCGGGTCGCCGTCACTCGCGGCGGGAAGTTGTCGCGTGCGGCGGGTTCTCGTGCCCGACGGCGGGCGGGCGCTGACCCGCCGCGGGCGACAGGAACCCGCCGACATGCCCTGGGAGAGCACGGAGGGGCCGAGCAGCGTTGCCAAGGTGCGGCGGGTAGGCGTCGCGTGCGGCGGGTTCTCGTGCCCGACGGCGGGCGGGCGCTGACCCGCCGCGGGCGACGGGAACCCGCCGACATGCCCTGGGAGAGCACGGAGGGGCCGAGCAGCATCGCGCTGCTCGGCCCCTGTCGGTGCGGCGACCTGCGCGGCGACTCGGCGGCCCCGGCAGCGGGGCTCAGCCGATCGGCGTCGGGTCGGTCGGCAGCGGCGGCACCGGCAGCGAGCCGCGGATCTGGTTCTGCGCCTGGCACTGGCTCGTGCAGTTGGTCGCACCTGCGCTGAGCTCGATCGCGTCCTCGCCCAGGACTCCGCCGAGGCGACCGCCCGACTGGACGAGCCACTTCGTGACGGTCCCGGTCTGGAGGGTCTTCGTCGCGACCTGCGGGCTGTCCTTGCCGAGCAGCATCTGGTGCGCTCCGGCGCCCGAGGTCACGGGGTCGACGCCGTCGCCGAAGTTGACCTTGCCCGTGTACTGGTTCACGAAGTAGAACAGGCCAGCGCCGAGGGTGTGCGTGAACTCGACGGGGGCGCCGAACTCCGACTCCATCTGGAAGATGCCGCCCTGCGCGCCGTCCTTCGCCTGGATCTTGAACTTGCCGCCGGCGGTGCTGAACAGCACGACGAGGGTGTCGTCCTTCACCTCGAGGCTCTTGATCGTCGCTCCGGCGAGCTGGGCCGGCGTGAGGGTCGGCACCTTCGAGGCGAACACGACGGTCGGCCCCGTCACCATCCGCTGTGTGTCGGGCGCGCCGGTCAGGGTGTAGTCGTAGACGCCCAGGGTCGCGACGTCGATGTCGAAGCCGTTGTTGACGCCTCGGACGGCGATGCGGCCGGTCGGGACGATCCCGCTGACCTTGACGCTCTTCCCGGGCGCCGGGTCGTACGTCGTGCTGCCGATCGTGACGCGGTAGTCGCCGCCCGCGCTGGTCTTGCCGGAGGCGCTGGCCGGGCCGGCCGAGAGGGCCAGCGACCCGGCGACGACGGCCGCGACGAGCACCGCCGCCCGGAGCTGACGGACCGTGCGGCCGAGAGGTGTGGTGGTGGTCATGGCAGGCTCCTCGTGGAGGGTGGACGGCCCGTCCCCCGGGCCTGCGACCACTCTCGCCGCGGCCGCCGCGGCGCACCATCGGACCTTGGTACTAGTACCCGTGGTCGCGCGCCCAGAGGGCCGCGCTCGTCCGGTCGGCGACGCCGATGCGGCGGAACACGCTGCCGACGTGCGCCTTGACCGTCCGCTCGCTGATGCCGAGCTCGGTGCCGATCTGCTTGTTGGCGAGGCCACGTGCGAGCAGGCGGAGGACCTCGGCTTCCCGGCCGGAGACGAGTGGAAGAGACGCGGGCGCGTCCGCCGGGACCGTCCTGTCCGGCGACGGGGCCCGGTCCGGCAGCAGCGCCCGGGCGGCCCGCGGGTCGAGCGGCGCGCCGCCCGCGGCGGCGGCCCGGACCCCGGCCACGACGGCTGCGGGCTCGGCGTCCTTGAGCAGGTAGCCGACCGCCCCGGCGGCCAGCGCCTCCCGGACCGAGGAGGCGTCGGGCACGGACGTGAGGACGACGACGTGCACCCGCGGGTCGGCCGCCACGATGCGCCGCGTGGCCTCGACGCCGCCCATGCCGGGCATGGACAGGTCCATGAGGACGACGTCCGGCCGGTGCAGGGCGGCCGCGGCCACTCCTCGCTCGCCGTCCGCCGCCTCCTCGACCACCTCGACGCCGTCGGCCTGGTCGACGAGCGAGCGGAGTCCCTGGCGCACCAGCGGGTGGTCGTCGACCACCAGGACGCGGATCACGGCTGGCTCCCGGGGCGTCCTGCGCTAGACGACGCGGCCACCGCGGACGTCGGCAGGGTGAGGAGCCACCGCGTCCCGTGGCCGGGCGCGGTCTGCAGGTCGAGGCCCGCGCCTCCTGCGCCCGCGACGTCGGCGAGCACCCGCAGGCCGAAGTGGTCGGGCTCGGGACGCGTGAGCAGCTCGGGGTCGAAGCCCGCGCCGTCGTCGGCCACCGTGACGACGACGCCGCCCCCGACGGCACGGTCCGCGGTGACCGACACGACGGAGGCGCGGGCGTGGGCCACGACGTTGGCCAGGCACTCCTGCACCACCCGGAACACCAGCCGTTGGCCCTCGTCGCCGAGCGCCGAGGCCGCGTCGGCCTCGAGCACGACGGCGACCCCGCGCGACCGCACGCCCGCCGCGAGGTCGTCGAGCGCCGGACCGATGCCCGCCCTCGCGAGGTTCGGAGGGTAGATGTCGACCAGCAGCGAGCGCAGGCCGCCGACGCTGCCGCGCAGCGCGCCCGCCACCCGGTCGAGCCCGGCGGCCGTGGTGTCGTCGCCGCGCGCACGGGCTGACCCGGACTCGGCCGACACGGCGAGCGAGGCGCCCACGAGGTCCTGCACCACGCCGTCGTGGAGGGCCCCCGCGATGCGGCGTCGCTCGTCGGCGCTCGCGTCGAGCGCGCGCTCGAGCAGCGCCTCGCGCTGGACCCGGGCCCGGTCGAGCGCCCGCAGCAGCTGCCGCAGCACGGGCAGCAAGAGCAGCACGACGAGCACGATGCTGCCGATCGTGATGCCCGCGAACCCGGCGAAGAGCTGCCCGCTGCGCTGCAGCACCTCGTCGTAGCGGAAGTACACCTCGAAGAGCAGCGTCTGCCCGCCCGGCGTCTCGACGGCCCGGTAGGCCTCGAGCAGCTTGCCGCGGTCGCGCTCGTACTCGTTCTCGGGGGCGGTGAGGTCGCTGACCTCGGCCTCGACGCCGCTGCCGGTGCTGCCGGTGCCGCCGGTGCTGCCGCTTCCGTTGCTGCCGGTGCCGCTGCCTGCGGCGGCGAGCGCCTCGAGGTCGTCCTCGTCGAGGGTGAACCGGCGGTCGGTCAGCGCGGGCTCGTCGGACCAGACGACGCGGCCGGTGTCGTCCCAGATCTTGACGCGGACGATGCTCGAGCTGAGCACGTGGTCGCGGACCTCGTCGTCCATGGCGCGCCGCGCCTCCTCGTCCCCGTCGACCAGCGCGTCGGTGAGGGCAGGCTCGACGATCGCGTCGGCGATGCGGTCCGCCCGGTCGGCGGCGTCGCGGACCGACTCGGCCTCGGCGAGGCCGCGGGCGGCGAAGAGGGCCGCGACCGCGACCGCGACGATGACGAGCACCGAGACGACGGCGACCCAGGCGACGACACCGGAGGGGCGGGGGTCGGCGGCGGAGGCGGACGTGCGGTCGGCGGGCCGGGCGACGGTCGTCCAGTGCGGGACGGCACCGCTGCCGCCCTCCCCCCGAGGTGTGCTCATCTGCACATCCTCGCCGATCTGCGTCGCGGCGGAACACGCACCGCGGCCGCGTCGTTGACTGGGGGCATGAAGTCGATCACCTACACCGAGACCGGTCCGTCGTCCGTCCTGCACCTCGTCGAGCGCGAGGTGCCCGAGCCGGGAGCCGGCGAGGTGCGCGTGCGCGTCGTGACGTCGGGCGTGAACCCGACCGACTGGAAGTCGCGTACGGGCGAGACGAGCGGCGGCGACGTGCCGTTCCCCGTGATCGTGCCGAACCAGGACGGCGCGGGCGTCGTGGACGCCGTCGGCGAGGGCGTGGACGACCTCGCGGTCGGTGACCGGGTCTGGTCGTTCATCTCGGCGAACGGGCACGCGACCGGCACGGCGCAGGAGTACACGGTGCTGCCGCGGTCGCGCGTCGTCGTCTTGCCAGAGGGAGCCTCGTTCGACCTGGGCGCGAGCCTCGGCGTGCCGGCCATGACGGCGCACCGCGCGCTGACCGTGCACGAGGACGGGCCCTCGCGGCTGTCGCCCGGCGCGCTCGAGGGCGTGACCGTGCTCGTCTCGGGCGGCGCGGGAGCGGTCGGCCACGCCGCGATCCAGCTCGCTGCCTGGGCGGGAGCCACCGTCATCACGACGATCTCGAGCGACGAGAAGGCCGCGCTCGCCCGCGCCGCCGGCGCACACCACGTCGTCGACTACAAGGAGCAGGACGCCGCCGCCGAGATCCGCCGCATCGCGCCCGACGGCGTGCAGATCGTCGTCGAGGTGTCGATCCGGCAGAACGCGGAACTGGTCGCGGCCGTCGTCTCGACCCGCGCCTCCGTCGCGATCTACGCCAACGACGGCGGCGACACGGTCGAGCTGCCGCTCCGCGCGAACATGGGCACCAACACGCGCTACCAGTTCGTCCTGCTGTACACGGTGGGCGAGGAGGCGCTGCAGGCGGCCGCCGAGGACGTCACCGCGGCCGTCCGCGACGGCGCCCTGCCGGTCGGCGAGGAGGCGGGGCTGCCGCTGCACCGGTACTCGCTCGAGCAGACGGCCGCGGCCCACGACGCCGTCGAGGGCGGGGTCACGGGCAAGGTGCTGATCGACGTCGCCCAAGGCTGAGGTCGGACGCGCGCTCGCGCTCGCCCGCATGATCCAGGAACGTCGCGCCGCCTCCTCCTGAATCGTGCACGGGTCAGGACCAGATGTCTCCCCGTTGCGCGGATCAGGCTGGATGTTCCTGAACGAGGAGGGGCAGAGCAGGGCGGAGGGGGCGGGCTAGGCTCGGCGGATGCCTGCTCCTGCTCCGCTCAGCCCCGTGCAGGCCGAGGCCCTGCGTGGGGGCACGGTCCCTCCGCTCGAGGAGGTGCGGCACGGCGTCTGGTCGCTGACCTCGCCGGCCGCCTCCTCCGTCGCTGACTTCTCGTTCGGCTACCTCGTCGAGGGCTCCGACGGTCGGCTGACGCTGATCGACCCCGGCTGGCCCTCCCCCGACGCCGTCGACCGGCTCGAGACCGCCCTGCACGAGATCGACCACCGGCTGGACGACGTCGACCTGATCGTGGCCACCCACCTGCACGTCGACCACCTCGGGGCGGCCGAGGCCGTCCGACGTGCCACGGGAGCCCGCCTCGCGATGCACCCGGCCGAGCAGCGGGCACTCGCAGGCCGATCCGATGACGCGGTCGCGGCCGACGCGGACCTCCTGCGCTGGCAGGTGCCGGCCGAGGCGCAGGAGGCGCTGGTCGCCTCGTGGGGCTCGGGCCGCCTCCTCGTCGACGTCGTCCCCGACCTGCTGCTCGACGACGGCGACGAGCTGCCGATCGCGGGGCGCCGCCTGCGCGCCGTGCACACGCCCGGCCACACGTCGGGTCACCTGTGCCTGGTCGAGCCCGAGCAGCGGCTCATCTTCACGGGCGACCACGTGCTGCCGACGATCAACCCGGGGATCGGCCTCGGCGGCCGCACCGCTGCCGACCCGCTCGACGACGTGCTCGCCTCGCTGGCTCGCGTCGTCGAGCTCGACCGGCCGGGCGCCGACGCGCTCGAGGTCTGCCCCGGCCACGAGTACCGGTTCGTCGGGCTGACCGAGCGGGCGGAGGCGCTCGTCGCCCACCGCGACGAGCGCACCCGCGACGCGGTGAGCGCCCTCGACGGGCTGCTCGGCCGTGCGGGTGCCGCTCCATCGGTGTGGCAGGTCGCCGAGGCCATGACGGGCTGGCGCGGAGGGCTCCGGTCGATGAGCGGCCTGCCGCTCGCATCGGCCCTGGCGCAGACCGAGTGGCACCTGCGCGCGGCGGGCCGCGCCGCCGACCTCACGAGCTGACCCGCAGCCGCACGGCCCCGCGGCGGCGCGATCCGGCCGCCGTGCCACCCTGCACGACATCGCACCGGGTCCCGTGCACTGCACCGCGTCTAGACCCGGTGCAGTGCACGGAACACGGTGCAGTGCGCAGCCTCGCGCCAGCGAGCAGACTCGGGCGATGACGCCGCCACGCACCACGAGCCCGTCCGCCGACGACGCGGCAGCCGCCGCAGGAGTGCCCACCGCCGCCGACCCCGTCACGCCGATGCTCGCGAAGGCGGTCCCGACCGTGCCCGACGCCGACAGCGTCGAGGGCGGCCTGTCGTACGAGCCGAAGTGGGACGGCTTCCGCGGCCTCGTCTACTGGGACGGCGAGCAGCTCGAGATCGGCAGCCGCGGCTCGAAGCCGCTGACGCGGTACTTCCCCGAGCTCGTCGAGGCCCTCGGCAAGCAGCTGCCCCGCTCGTGCGTGCTCGACGGCGAGATCGTCCTGCGCCGCGGCGACCACGGCGGCGAGCGCCTCGACTGGGAGGCCCTCTCGCAGCGGGTCCACCCGGCCGCCTCGCGCATCGCGAGGCTGTCCGTCGAGACCCCCGCCTCCTTCGTCGCGTTCGACCTCCTCGCCGACGGCGACGAGAGCCTGCTCGACCGCCCCTTCGGCGAGCGCCGTGCCGCGCTCGAGCGCCTGCTCGACGGGGCGGCCGCGCCCCTGCACCTCAGCCGGACGACGACCGACGCCGACGTCGCCCGTCGGTGGCTGGTCGAGTTCGAGGGCGCAGGGCTCGACGGCGTCGTGGCCAAGCCGCTCGCCGCCTCCTACCTGCCCGGCAAGAGGACGATGCTCAAGGTCAAGCACCACCGCACGGCCGACTGCGTGGTGCTCGGCTACCGGGTGCACAAGAGCGGCCGGGGCGTGGGGTCGCTGCTGCTGGGGCTGCACGACTCCGAGGGCGAGCTGCGGAACGTGGGAGGCGCCTCGGCGTTCTCGGACGCCCGTCGCCTCGAGCTCGTCGACGAGCTCGCCGACCTGGTGCGGCGCGACGACGACGGAAGCGTGGCGCACGCCGAGACGGACCGCAGCCGGTTCTCGTCGGGCAAGGACGTCTCGTACGTGCCGCTGAGACCCGAGCGCGTCGTGGAGGTGCGCTACGACCAGATGGAGGGCGAGCGGTTCCGGCACACGGTCCAGGTCGAGCGCTGGCGCGACGACCGCGAGGCCGCGTCGTGCGGCTTCGACCAGCTCGAGGTGCCGGCGGCGTACGACCTCGGCGAGGTGCTCGTCCGCCCCTGACAGCGCCGAGGGCGGGTCGCCTGCGTCGAGGGCGGGTCGCAGCGCACCCGCCCTCGACGGCGACGACCCGCCCTCGAGGTGCCGGCCTCGCGGCGCCTCCTACGGCTGCTTCTTCGCGCGGCTCGGCTGGACGCGGGGCGGCTCCCCCGGCATCTTCGGGAAGTCGGGCGGGAACGGCAGCTCGCCGAGTCCTGCCTCGACGTCGCGCTCCCACCACGAGAGCAGCTCGTCCACGGTGCCGGGCTCGTCGTGCATCCGCTCCCACGGGTCGCCGGTCGCGGCGAGGCGGTCCGGCACGGTGAGGACGGTGAACGCCGACGGGTCGACGTCGTCGAGCTCGCTCCAGTCGAGGGGCGTGGACACGGAGGCGGCGGCCAGCGCCCGGGGAGACCAGGCGCCCGCCATGGTGCGGTCGCGGTTCGCCTGGTTGTAGTCGACGAAGATCCGCTGCCCGCGCTCCTCCTTCCACCAGTTCGTGGTGACCGTCTCGGGGAGGCGTCGTTCGAGCTCGCGCGCGGCCGCGATGACGGCGTGCCGCACGTCGAGGAACTCG
>Ga0308167_1001591_pt1 | contig 25300 bp, 21 predicted proteins | sample PhyCR1_2_FD_202138 | JGI IMG/M metagenome (GOLD analysis project Ga0308167, IMG submission 202138) | Phyllosphere microbial communities from UC Gill Tract Community Farm, Albany, California, United States - DLSLRC.R1 | ecosystem: Host-associated > Plants > Phyllosphere > Unclassified | place... | reverse complement strand
GCTATCAGCGGTGGGATCGGCGCTGGCCGACACCCTGACCCAGTTTGTGATTTACCGCCTGATCGGCGGACTGGCCGTGGGCATGGCCTCGGCGATTACACCGCTCTACATTGCCGAGATCTCACCGAAAGACTGGCGCGGCCGTATGCTTGGCCTGCAGCAGATGCTGATGGTGGGCGGGCAGGTTACGGTTTATGTGGTCAACTATCTTATCGCCCGCGGCATGACTCATAGCTGGATCGTCAGCGAAGGCTGGCGCTGGATGCTGGCGTCCGGCGTGGTGCCCTGCCTGTTGTTTCTGGCGCTGGTGCCTTTCATGCCGGAATCGCCGCGCTGGCTGGCGCTGAACGGTAAACGTGAGCAGGCACTGGTGGTGCTGACCCGTTTATCGACGCCACAACATGCTACCCGCCTGCTGGCAGAAATCAGCGCTTCCACCGCCGGTCACGGCGATGGTCGTGCCAGCACCGGATTGCTGCGAGATGCCCGGGCGCGCTATATCCTGCTGATTGGCTGTGCCATCGCCATCCTGCAGCAGATCTCCGGCATCAATATCCTGCTCTATTACGCACCGTCGCTGCTGCAGAACATCTCCTCCGACACCCAAACCTCCCTGTTCCACAGCATTTTTCTGGGACTGGCGCTGCTGGCTGGAGTGGCCTTTTGCCTCAATGCGGTCGATCGCTGGGGCCGGACCCGCTTACTGCGCTGGGGCGCGCTGGGCTGTGCGCTCTGCCTGATGATGACCAGCTGGGCCTTTATTGCCCAGACCGGCGGGCTGCTGCCGGTGATCGGCCTGGTGGCGTTTGTGCTGATTTTCGGCATGTCGTGGAGCCTGGGCGCCTGGTTACTGATCTCGGAAATCTTTCCCAACCGAATCCGCGCTGTCGCAATGGGTTACGCCTTCTCGTCCATGTATCTGGCCAATTTTATTGTCACTCAGAGCTTCCCGATGATGAATCGCAGTAGCCTGTTGATGACCCACTTCCACGGCGCGTTTCCACTGATGCTGTGCACCGTCGGCTGCCTGGTGGCCTTCTGGTTCGTACAGCGTTTTCTGCCGGAAACCCGGGGCGTCTCGCTGGAGCACATCGAGCCGCTGATGTTATCCAAATCCCGTCGCTTTTCCGCTGAGGCACAGCAGACCGCTGAACCCTCTATCCAGCCTGACTGGGCAAACAATAAATAAACAGGAGCTGTTATGAATCATAAAACTGTGCGTGTGGGATTGATCGGCGCAGGCCGAATGGGCAGTTTCCATGCGGAGAATCTGGCACTGCGGGTGCCCGGTGCCCGACTGGCGGCCGTCGCCGATCTGCAGCCTGGTGCTGCCCAAAAACTGGCTGATCGACTGGGCGTGGAGAAAGCCTATACCGATTTACAGGCGTTACTGAACGACAGTGACATTGATGCGGTGGCGATTGCGACCCCCGCCCGTACTCATGCAGAACTGGTGATTGCCGCCGCGCAGGCCGGTAAGCATGTTTTTTGTGAAAAACCGATGGCGGTGACGCTGGAGGAAGCTGATCGGGCCATTGCCGCGGCGGAAATGGCGGGCGTCGTGTTACAGGTCGGCTTTAACCGTCGCTTCAGTGCAGGCTTTGCCGCCGCCATCAGCGCAGTGAAAGCCGGTGAAAACGGCATCACCCAGCTAAGCCGCTCGGTGACCCGCGATCCCGCGCTATGTGATCCGGCGCAGATCCCACAGTGGACCATCTTTCTGGAAACGCTGATCCACGACTTCGACACTTTGCTGCATTTCAACCCCGACGCACGACCGGTCGAAGTTTACGCGCTGGCGGATGCGTTAGTGCGTCCCGATTTCAAAGATAAAGGACTGCTCGATACCTCGGTGGTGACGATCCGCTTCGATAACGGGGCGATTGCCACGGCCGAAGCCAATTTCCAGGCTGTCTACGGTTATGACGTGCGCGGCGAAGTGTTTGGCAGCAAGGGCATGCTACAGGCCGGCAACATCAATCAGGATAACTGCATCCGCTATCACGCCGACGGTATTGCGATTGCAACCTCACGGATGGATACCGAGTTGCTGCGTGACGCCTACGTGGCGGAAATGACCGAGTTTGCTCACTGCATTCTGCACGGTGAGACGCCACGCGCCACCGGTATTGATGCCCGAAATGCGCTGGAGATCGCGCTGGCCTGTATTGAGTCGGTGCAGCAGCGCAAGCCCGTCTTGCTGGGAGCACGCTAATGGCCGGCTATCAGTTATCAGTCTGTGCAGAGATGGTGTTTCTCGATTTGCCTTTTATCAGCCGGGTTGAGCGTATTCATGCGCTGGGGTTTGGGGTCGAGATCTGGAACTGGGCCAATAAAGATATCGATGCGCTGGTGGCGACCGGTGCGCGCTTCACTTCAATGACCGGCTATCTGAGCGGTAACCTGACGGATGAAGATCAAATCGAGCCGCTGCTGCAAAGTGCCGAAACGTCGCTGGCGATTGCGGAACGGCTTAACTGCCCGAGCCTGAATCTGCACGGCACCGGGCTTGATGCGAACGGCCAGGCGGTCAGACCGGTTGAGGCAGTAACCGGAGCGATGTGGCTCAAAGCGGCAGAGACGCTGCGCCGCCTCGCTGCGCTCGGTGAGCGGGCCGGACGCATCTTTACCCTGGAGAACCTTAACCTGACGGTTGACCATCCGGGGACCCCATTTGCCCGCGCGGCGGATACGCTGGCGCTGGTCGAGGCGGTCAACAGTCCGGCGCTGAGGATGAATCTGGATCTCTATCATGCCCAGATTGGCGAGGGCAATCTGATTGAACTGCTCCGCCGCTGCGGCCCGGCAATCGGTGAAATTCAGGTGGCGGATGTGCCGGGACGTAAGCAGCCGGGTACCGGAGAAATTAACTACCGCGCCATTGCACGTACGCTGGCGGAGGTGGGCTATTCAGGCGTTGTTGCATTGGAAGGCTGGGCCGATGGCGACAGCGAGACGGCGCTGATGCAGTTTCGCGATCATTTTACGCTGTAATCATTTCCCCGTCGGGTATTTGTCTGTTGCCCGACGGACTATCAATAATAAACCCCTACGGGATTACCCTATGAAAACCAGACTGTTAGCGTTGCTTTTCGGTATGCTGATCAGCGTATCGGCCTGTGCGAAAACGCCAAAAATCGGTGTCGCCCTGGCAAATTTTGATCTTAATTTTGTCTCGATTCTGCGCACCCGGATGACTGGAGAAATCAGCGCACTGAAGATGGACGGGCAATTTGTTGATGCCAAAGGAGATGTTGCGCTGCAGGTTCAACAGGTTGAGGATTTCATTAACCAGGGCGTGGATGCCATTATTCTTAACCCGGTGGATACTCAGGGCGTGTTACCGATGATTAAAGCGGCCCAGTCAGCAGGCATTCCATTAGTGTTTGTTAACCGCAAGCCGGAAGTCAGGCTGCCGGAAAATATGGCCTATGTCGGCTCAGATTCTGCGCTGGGTGGCGAAATGCAAATGGAAGCGCTGGCAAAGAGGATGAACTATCGCGGCAACGTCGCCATTCTGATGGGGGCCTTATCGAACGAAGAGGCACGTGAACGTACACGTGCCGTAGAGACAGTAATTGCAAAATATAAGCAGATGGCGGTTATCGAAAAGCAGACCGCACGCTGGCAGCGTAATGAAGCGGTGGATGTGGTGTCGGGCTGGTTGCTCAATCAACGCCCGATTGATGCAATTGCCGCAAATAACGATGAAATGGCTATCGGGGCAATTATGGCACTGAATCAGGCTAAAAATAGCCGCATCCTGGTAGCGGGCATCGATGGCACACCGGATGGTCAGCAGTTTGTTAAAAACGGCAAAATGACGCTGACCATTTTTCAGGATGCAAAAGGGCAGGCGATCGGTGCGGTAAAAGTGGCGAAGGCACTGCTGGATAAACAGAAGGTAAATGAGGTTAACTTAATCCCTTATAAAACCATAACCCGCGATAATTATAAGGAATTTGCGACTGCGAACGCGCAATAACGCCTCAATAACTCACCATTTTTTTATTTTCTTTGCGTCACGTCAGGGGAAATAATGATTTTCCCTGACGTATTCTCAAATACACTTCAATGCCGTTCCGTATTCGTCCGAATTTAACACCTTTTTGTTTATTGATAACTGCTACTGTATACTATGCTGAAATCAGCAAATATCAGTGATTTCTTAATGATTTACAAAATTGATGGTATTATTACTTATAATTCAGACGATTGTACGCTGAGTCATCTCGAGACAGATGAATCCGTTAGCCTGAGTATCTCCGCGGGCCGTCTCCTCGAACGCCTGTTGAATTCTGAAGGCGAAGTCCTTGCGCGGAATGAGTTACTGACCGAGGTGTGGGATAAATATGGTTTGCGCGGATCAAACAGCAATCTTAATCAATATTTAAGTCTGTTGAGACGCGCGCTTGCAGCCTATGGTTGTGACAATTTGATCATAACTATTCCTAAAATTGGAATACGAATCAATAGTGAGATTACGTTAGAAAAAAAGCAGTTACCCGCAATGACTGAGACGGTAACCGGAACCGGAACCGGAACTGTGGCCATTGCGCCAGATGATCTACCTGATGGTCTTATGGAAGATGCCGCCTTAACGGAGGGTGAACAACAGCGAGCCGTTAAGGAACCCCGATTTCTGCAACGCAATTTATATGTTGCCATCATCGTGCTGATAGTGTCGGCGGCGTGCGGTTATTACTGGTGGATTGTTACACCAGATCGAAAAATAGACTCAGAAACCATCAAACTAGCTGGGGGGTGTGAAGTGGTGTTGTTAAAAGGACTGGATGATATTGAGCGGCAGCCTGTGATACGGCAATTACTCGGAATTATCAAAGAAAACAACCAACCCTGCGTTACCAGTCGTCGCTTTTATTTTGACAATAACACTTCATTTACCACCAGCCACTATGGCCGGACTATGTTGTCTTCCTGCAAAATTAATAGTCACAGAGATATTATTACATGCGATAACTTTTACTATCTCGACTGGAGGGGGGTGTGAACAGAAGTAAAGTGTTTATCCTCGCCTTTACGGCGTTAGTGCTGGCGGTGATACTTGGATTCAGTTACGTTCTTCATCAGATTGAATCCTTTCCATTCCGCTGCATGACCTTTACTCGTTACGATCTCAGTCGTAAAGAAGGTGAAGTAACAGAATTTGCAGTGACTCAGGGCCTCCGTTTTGAAAGCAAGCATTCTGGTTATCTTTTATTAAATGGACAATTGGTTTCTGGCAGTGAGACTATGATAATTAATCGCCGGATCGTTCTTTCACAGGGCGAAAAAATCGACTATAACACCTATCGTTATGCGATAAGTAATATAGCTATCGCGGCCAATGATACGACTCCCGATAACTTTTTTAACATTTTGTTAGCAGAAATGACTTTAGGTCCTTCTTACTTGCAGCTCAATGTTGATAAGGTTGACGATCATTCTTATCTCATAAGTGGGCCACTCGCCTATCTTTTTACCTGCCATCATTACTGAGGGATCTGGCAGGGATGACATTGATTGAAAACTCCATTTGATAGTTTCAGCTGTCTGTGTTGATTATTAACGCTTTTGCTAGTGAAAAAATGGCTGGATCTCTGTCTGATTTGAATGCTAACAGGAAGGCAACAAACAAAGATTAAAAGTCAGCGGATACCGTATGAATATGCACAGCATCGTCCAGGCTTGAAATGGACGATGAACTGTTATCATCAGCGAGTAGCTAAAGGCTGGATAGTAAACGCAGGAATCTCCAATCAGTCATAAAGGGTGCGTTGCAGAGGTGCTTATTTTATCAGTTACCGCCAGAATAGGTATTACAGACGTATGTAGGAATCGAATCCACCATGAAAACAAAGGAGCTGCTTCTCTGTTTAATGATACGCATATAGATATCCTGTCCCGGTGTGATAATGAAACGGGGCTCATACAAAGCAAGTTCATCATCATTAAAATTATCATCGGGAAGTTTAATATTTTTCTCAGAAACCATATAATAAAGATCACCATTGCGCTGTAGTTTAAACGAAATTTTGCGATTAAATATTTTCTTAGGATTTTCATTTGAGCGCCCGGTAATATGTAACAGTCCAAACTTGCCACGGATCATGTAATTAAGTGATATATTATAGTATTCATCACTGTAATGTTGAACTAAATTAGCCACGCAGTTAAAACTTTCAATTTTCCGAAATTGCACATATGAATATGTTAAATAGATGGCTTCGGCAAAGATGATTACACCTAACACAGCAGAAAATAAATTTTTATGCACCATCCTTCAAGCCCCTAAAGTAATACTCTGAAATACAAGAGCTTAATTCTCCTATCTGATTGTTACAACGAATGACAGAGACTCTTGGCAGCATGACATAATGAGTCACATAAACCCATGGGTAATCGCTGCATCTGGTTTTTGAATTATCAATAAGTGATACCGTTCGGGTTTTGTCATCCATATTCGTATTTTTATCGACAATAAAAATATGGCAGCCATTAGCGTCAGTCAGAAAACGGTAATCAATAAAATACTGGCTGGCGCTGTACGAAGTGTTGGGCACGCTTATAACAAAAAATAGTAAAATCATCGCTATCAGTCCCATGATCCCTAGGGGATAAAAAGAGGGTTTTTTCTGGATCGATGATTGTGAGATTGAAATTTGAGTCGGTTCGGAATGTAACTGTGTATAAGGTAATGCCGTCACCGTTTCGGGAGCTAACTGCATATCAGGATTTGCCGACACCGGTTCGAAGTGCCCGTCATCTGGTAGCCACTTCGGCGTGTCTTGTTCAGATGTGTCCTGTGCCAGAGAATGCTCATCTATGAACTGTGTGTGTTCGTGGCTAATATTCACCAGGTTTTCACTGCAGCGTTTTTTGATTTGCGTGCCGCTGGCAAGCGTCAGGCCGACTCGTGGAATTGTCATCACAGGATCTTCCGGCAGCCCAATTTTTTTTAATCCCTTCCTGAGGATGGAAATATTTTGATAGAAGGTATTAGGCGAAACAAGCATACCGTTTTTTTCCCAGACAGTTTCCATAAACTCTTGCTGAGTAACAATCGTGTCAATTCTCTGAATTAATAACAAGAGACAACGACCTGCGGGGGAATTTAACACAACGACTTTTTCCGGATCGTTAAGATTCCTTAAAGTACTTGCCGCAGGATGAAACTCAATAAATCCATTAATGATGTAATGATTATGCATCAGAAGGAAACTCTGTAGAAAAAAGGTAGTTTAACTTTTTTATCATTATGTAGTTACCTTCATTCGAGATGGCTTTTTAAGAATATATCTTCATTTGAGAATTTTTTTGCCACCCGGTGCAATACAGACAAGAGCAACTGTCTGAGTCATCATGCTTACAGTGGCAGAGTATTCAGTGCCAATTGGCACCGGGCTTTTCATATGCTTTACTACTTAACTCTATGTTTTAAATAAAAAGATTGATTCATTAGGGGTGGCATTATGAAAACAGTCAAAACGAACAAGTAAGTATCAACGTGGCCGATAAAGGATAATCATACTAAGGACGAACAAAGAGGAACCTTTAACCTGATAACTCACTACCCACCATGACGCTTCAGATTGCTATCTGTCGTCGCGGCGGGTATCTGCTATACGCAATTTTAATCATAACGTGTAAAGGTAATGGCGCTTCAGTAAGGTCTGACAACCTGAGCTTAGCGCATCAGGGTTAACTCGCTTTTGTCCGCGTAATGGTACGCGGCGTCCTCTGCCGGAGTGTCGTACCTAAAACATTATGCGCGTTCGCGTAATCTGACACATGACAATCAGAATTTTAAGGCTAACTTCCGCCTGTCGCTGTTTATAAAAGAGTCTCCATTTCAGTCATTTGTCGATATATGTCGCTTCGCCACTCATCTTATCAAACGATCCAGATACACTTTCCCGTTTAGCGATATGGCTTAATAAGGTCTTTAGGGACTATTGCTTTTGCCGCTGTTCTGCGATTGAGTTATAGACATATTAATCCGGATGTCTGTGATAGCAATGCAAATGCGCAATGGACGTTAAGAGCTGTTGCTTTAGAGGTGGGTTAATCAGGTGGATTTTTGCGGATTAATTGTCATCGTATCCTGAGTCAAAGCCGTACAGAGCGTCTGGTTACCGGATAGTGCGGCTGACATTTATGGAGAATATTGATATCAGGGTTGTTCAGTGTAAAGAACACGCTTGCAGAGTAGTAAACATCTTTACATCTTTTTTCATGTATAACTTATAAAGAGATGTTACCGTGATTGAGAACGGGTTATAAAAAAGGTGCAGGATATCCTGCACCTTTTTGGAGTCATAAATACTTAAGCTCCACTATTCTGGAAAGATCCGTTGCTCACGTTATTTGCAAATTGGGTCACTAGTGAGGTTACAGTTGCCGCATCATCCCAGCCAACTACTGCACCACCAACTGCACCGGCAACTACACCGATCAAGCCGCCGCCAATCATACCAACCAGCTGGCCGATTGCGCCAATTCCCAGGATGCCGCCACCGTCACCGCCGTGCATGCCGCCGATGATTGCGCCAGCACAACCTGCTGCTGTTGCACCCAGAATACTGCTGGTGATCGCGTCCCACAATCCCGCACCTGATACAGCATCAATTTCCATCATGTTTAAATCGCGCATTTTTCTTCCTTAAATTATAAGCTATTGATAATAGTCATTATGTTTTATAATGACCGACGGGGTGAATTATGCATCTAACAGAGATAGGTATAAATAGAATTACTTCTATTTATAGGATGATGGCTGGCTTTTATGTTTTATGTCCAAGCCCATTTTCAATCATATGTTAAAATATTATTTTATTTTTAGGGAGAATTCTTTTGCGCAATGAAGTAGTCGACTTATTTCGTTTTTCATTGAGGCTTCGTCAGGATACATAGATGTAAAGTTGATTGTTTCATTTTTTGAAATCAGACACGCATAGGTGACCTGCCAGACGCGCTGACTGGCTCCCTGCCCGGAGAGGAAGTTATAAATAACCTGTATGGTGTCAGCAAAGAAGCTGCCATCATATATTTCTTCCATTTTTACCAGATTAAACTGTGTGAATAATTTTTCAGCGTTTTCGATTTGCTGAGAAATATGTTCAGCAAAGGTGAGCCCGTCGGGAAGATGATCACGGTTGATGGTGATTTGCTGCCCGCTTCTGAATGTTAATATATTAATGGTTTGCGCTTTAACATCTTCGTCAAAATCGAGAGTGCCTTCCAGGCAAACTAAACGGTTATTCATATTCACTCCTTCGTTTTAGGGCAGGGCAGTGCCAGACACTGCCCGTTATGTCAGATGGCTTCTAAATTAACCTGTGAGGCGTTAATTAAAGCAACGAAATTAGCTTTGGAAATTTCAGTAACGCCGTGGCGGTTGATCTGAATAATGCGGTCTGCGCTCAGAATTGTTTCCGGCCGATGTGCGATGATGATACGGGTGACGCTCATATGTTTAATGGCATCATTAATGGCGCTTTCTCTGGCCACATCCAGATGACTGGTTGCTTCGTCAAGGATCAGTATTCGCGGCTTTCGGTACAGCGCACGAGCGAGGATCACGCGCTGCACCTGACCGCCGGACAGTGACGAGCCCATGTCACCGACCATGCTGTTATAGCCCATCGGCATGGCCATAATATCGCCATGGATCTGGGCGATACGTGCCGCTCTTTCAACCTGTACTTTATCCAGATTGGCATCAAAGAAGCTGATGTTATCCATAATGGAACCCGCAAACATCATGTCGTTTTGCATCACGCTGCCGATCAAATCCCGGTAGTGTGTCATGCCCAGTTTAGTATGGTCGATGTCGTCAATACTGATGCAGCCGGAGTCCGGTTTGAGCAGACCGAGCAGCAGTTTCGCCAGCGTGGTTTTCCCCTGACCGGAAGGACCGATGATTGCCACCGACTCTCCGGCCTCAATGCTCAGGTTAAAGTTGGAGAAAATTTCCTCATCGGTGGCTGAGTAACGAAAGGATAGGGCACTGATGTCGAGACGCACCGGCCCTTTTTCTTCCGGCAGGGTGACATTACTTTCCATGTTTTTCTCTTTTTCACTCAGTACAATGTCGGATATACGCTCACCGTGTAAGCGAAGCATTTTGAATTCGATCAGCGCGTTAATCAGACCCGCAGAACGCGATATAAACTGATCCGAAAACGAGATAAATGCGACCAGCATCCCGCTGGTGAAATTACCATCCAGCACCTGTGCCGCCGCCAGCCAGATCAGCACTATTTTGCCCACGCCAGAAATCGTACCCTGCAATGTACTGAAACCAATAGAGAGCTTCTGAGACGTAATCCCTTTATTAGTAGATTCTACTGTTTCGTTGGTGTAGGTGGAAACGCGCAGGTCCTGCTTGTTATTCAGTTTGATTGCCTGCACGCCACGGATTGACTCCAGCAACTGTGACTGCACCACGGCGGAAGCCATCAGTTGATCCTCATTGGCCTGACGGAAAGGTTCAAATGAGATCCAGCGGATCAGCGCATACAGCAGGAACAGGCCGATCACCACAAACGTCAGAGTAGCGTTATAGGTAAAAATGACGCCAAGCGTAACCAGTGCCATTACGCCGTCAAAAATAGACGATATGAAGCGACCAGTCAGCGTACTTTGAATATTACCTATAGAGCCAAAGCGTGAAAGAATGTCGCCGACATGACGTTCTTCGAAGTAATTCAGTGGCAATCCCAGTAAATGGGCACAGAGATTGGACGACCACTGCACACTAAGCATACTAGAGAACCAGGTAGTCACCCAGCTACGTAGCGCTGAAATCAGGTTCTGGAACAAGGTGATGCAGATAAACGCCACGCCCAGCAGCGTTAGCAAATCACGATCTGCCGAGACCAGCACCTGATCGATTACCCATTGCATGTAAAACGGTGTGATGATGCCGAAAAACTCCAGCGCCAGTGACAGTGATCCCACCTGCAAAAAAGCTGACCCTATCCCAGATACATTGCGAATGAGGCTGAGCATTGAGATGGATTTTTTCTCGTTCTTCCTCTCAAAGGTTGCTGCCGGATAAAGTTCAAGCGCCACGCCGGTGAATGATGCTGAAACTTCATCCATCGGCACTTTTCGTACACCGCGCGCAGGGTCATGGATAATAATGTTATTTTTTGAGATGCCCTTAAGCACGACAAAATGGTTCATGTCCCAGTGCAATATACAAGGCAGATTCAGCTTCTCAAGCTCTTCCAGCTCAAGGCGTACCGCTCTGCAGCCCAAGCCCAGGCTCTGCGCGAATGACATAACATTCGCCAGCGTGCTGCCTTTTAGTGAAGTCGGGAACCGCTGGCGCAGCGAGACCATATCAATATGATGACCGTAAAAACCGGCGATCATTCCGATGCAGGTCAGGCCACATTCAGCGGCCTGAGTCTGACGTAAAACAGGTAGCTTCTGGCGAAATGACAAATTTAGTTTGTGAAATAAGTCCATGATAAACCTAGTAAAATAATGATAATTATAAGGACGTCATTTTGCCCAGTGCATTGAGTGGCTCAAGAACCCATTCGTAAATGCGTCGCTTATCTACGATAAAGTCAGCTTCCAGCCCGCTACCGGGGCGTAGGCTGCTCTGCTTGCCATAGGCCTGCACCGTTTGCTTATCCAGCGTGACTTTCACCTGATACATCGATTCCTTAACCTGGCTGTCGCCGGTTATGGTTGACACTTCCTGCGGTGAGAGCGCCGATGTTGAGATTTCGCGAACCGTACCGTATTGCTGGCCAAATTTTTGCCATGGAAAAGATTGATACCGCAGAACCACGCGTTGACCTGGCCGGATAAAACCAATGGCACGGCTGCTGAGCATAATCCGCGCCTGTAAATACGCGTTGTCAGGCAGCATCGTCGCCAGCGTCTGACCTGCCGTAACAATTTGACCCTGTTTGACCAGTACCGCACTGACCGTGCCTTTTTCCGGCGCGCGCAGCTCAACTGAGCGGCGTGATTCGTTTTCCATTATCGACTGCGTGATTTCGGAGAGTTTCTGCTGCAAATCATTTTTTTGCCGATAATAAGTGATGGGTTGTTCACGTGATTGTTGCCGCGCCTGGGCCAGTTGCTGACGGACATCAATGCGCTGACGCGCAACGTCCTGCAAGCGTACGCTGGCATCAAGCAAATCGTTTTGCTGTTGTTCTACCTGGGTGTTCGAGGCGTAACCTTCCTTGCGCATGGCGGTGATTTTATTGAGCTGGGTTTTAGACAGTTCTATTTGTTGCGTACGCTGGCGGTAGATCGTATCCAGCTCTATCGATTGCTGAACGAGTAAACCAATCTTTTCCTGCAACGATTTCAGGGTTTCGCTGTTCAGTTGTTCAAGATTGATCAGTTGGTTATTCAGCCCCTGTTGCTGAAGCTCAAGCTGGGTAGCAATAGCCTCACGCGTCTGGCCATAGCGAGTTGAAATTTCCGAAGAGACGGTGGCAATCTGGCTGCCTTTTTCTAAGCTGTCACCTTCGCGAGCGGACAGGGCAATCACCGTTCCAGCACTCATGGCGGTAATGGTCATCATGCCGTTTTCTGGCACAAGAACGCCTTGCGCGCTTTCCCGTTTGGTGTAACTGCCAAAAATACAAAATGCGATCAGAACCGCCACCAGCAGGCAGACCAGTGCAATAATTATCCATCGGAAGGGCGGGCAATACAGCGCCACGGAACCTAAAACTTTGGTCTTTTTTGCATCCAGCGATTCTTTTCGAAATAAGTCGTTATTCATGAGTTAAATTCCCGGTCATGCAGCACCGCAGCTAAAAATTTTTATCGCGGCATAATCGAGCGAGCCGGTAGCGGTTTTTAAATTGACAATCGACTGGATCAACGCGTTCTGCGCCTGTGCCAGATCCTGAATAGCCTGGAAATAGTCTTTCTCGGCGTTAAATTCGTCGATCAGCGTTCGCTGCCCAATTTCACGCCCATAACGGGTAGCTGTCAGGCGTTTTTCCGCGGAGGTGATGGCTCGCTCATAGGCCTGAATCCGTGACTGGCTGTTTTGTACCCCTGATGCTGCCTGGATCGCCTGTTGTTCAGCTTTACGACGGGCATCGATTAGCAAATCTTTGTTTTGTTCGAAGCGATGTGCGGCTTCCAGATTTTGTGAAATCTGCCTACCACCAGCAAACAGCGGCACTGATACGTTCACACTTATCTGTGTGTTATCGGTTTTGGCAGTGGTGCCAAAAAGGGTGTCGAGATAGTTACCGTCTTCGGCACGGCTCCAGTTTTTACCGTATCCCGCCTGAAAAGTGACAACCGGCATATGATTGGATGTCGCGGTTATAATGTCGGCTTCACTGGCTTTAAGGGTCTGAATTGCGGCCTGAACGTTGAGATTACTATTGGCGGCACTGCGTTTTAAATGCTCAGGGAAGATTTTGTCGCGAAAACGTACACAGCCCATGCTCTTATCAGATATGCCCTGTGCATCCATGCCGGTAAGCTGGCGAAAAGCGACATTTGCATCATTGAGATCGTTTTCAGCCGCCAGCTCATCGGCGACGGCTTTATCATAGTTGGCCTGTGCTTCTGCTTCATCAAGCCGGGTACCATCGCCAACCTGGAGTGCTTTCTGTGACTGTTTTAGCTTAGCGCCAAATGCAGCTAGAATCCGCTGATTGGTCTTTAGCACGCTGCGTTGATAGACCACACCGTAAAATGCACTCGTCACATCGCTAATCAGCTTTTGCTGCGCAATCAGTAAATTTACATCGGCCAGATCACCAATTACCACGCTTCTGCGCCAGGTGGCGTATTTGGACATGTCAAAAAGCGGCTGTGTCAGGTTAAAGCTATAGTTATGGCGGGTCACGCCTGCAGAATAAGTGGCATCAGGCTGATCGTTTTTGCTCCAGGAACCGTCGAGCGTGATTGTGGGTAACAATCCTGCAAATCCCTGATATTTTTTCTGTCCATCGGCGTCATGTACGCTTCGGGCAGCATTTATCTCTGCATTATATATATTAGCCGCAATCAGCGATTCCTGAAGCGAGAGCGCCCAGGACTGAGTGGACAGTAATAATCCTCCCGCCAGTGGGACAATGAATTTGATAAACATATTTTTTCCGCAAGTGATAAATTAGAAAAAAGCATTCTGATGTAAGAAGCGTAATAAATCGCTTTCATTGCGCAGATGAAGTTTATTCATGGCATTTCTTTTTTGTGTTGAAACAGTACTCATAGCGCGACATTTTTTTTTGGCTATTTCTGACAGCGTATATCCTTCCCGGATAAGATTGATGACTTCCCATTCCTTTGTCGTCAAATCAACACAATCTTGCTGCAAAGTCCCCCGTACGGATTGAGAAATATAACTTTCGCCAGTAGGCGATGACATGACGCTCATCAGTGCCCTAATTAGCTCCTGTGGTGTATCCTGCGAACTAATCATTATATCTATGCCTGCATCAAGCATTTTTTTCAGTAGCGCAGCTTTCATGTTCTGAGCAAAAAAAATTGTGGTGATGTGTTTGTTCCCACACAATGCGGCCAACACTTTCCTGATTTCAGTCTCAAGAAAAGAACCGTCAAACAAACAGGAAGAATTGATGATAATCATATCAATACTATTCTTTTCTGATGCCGTTAACAGACTTTTTGTATCAGGGAAGTGCCGCAAATTAAGATGATCGATATTCATTTGTTTTTGGACAAATGAAGCAATTAAGTCATATGACATATGGTATTTGTGAAAGTATGTCATATTTAATTTCGTGATCATGTTAATTTTCACGGGCTGTTCAACTCTCTCATATATAGCATCTGTTTTCCGTAGTCATCAATCACAGTCCAGCTCAACGTACGGTTATTGAGTGCATCCGGCGCTGGAAGCGTAATAGAAGAAAACGGCGCGATCATTTCCGCTTTCACCTTTTTTTTTCCAAGGATTATGTTCCCTACACTCATGTAGTAAGGTGTTGGATTATTGACGTTCAGCACGGGATTCTGCTTGTCCGTGTAATTGAGTGCGAAACGTAGTTTTTCACCGATGTTTTCTTCCGGCTCTTTCAGTCCGAACGGCCGGATAAGCACTTTTAAACGGATGCGCAGCGGCAGGATCACTTTCTTTTCCTGCGCGGTTTGCTGCTGCGTGTTTGGCGGAATCTGATAAATATTCAGCCAGTACACGCGCTCGCGATCTTTCGGCAATCCCTCGCGGGACGTCAGCATCACTCGCAGGTTACGAGACTCTGCAGGGGCCAGCTTGAACAGCGGCGGCACCACAATCAGCGGCGTGCTGATGCGGTCTGGTGGACTAAGTGGATCGTTATCATCGATCCACATCTGTACCAGCGCCGGTGAACTCAGCGAGTTCACCACGGTCAGCGATTCCGCCATACTGTCTTCGTTGAAAACCAGACGGCTCTGTGTGCTATTGACAACCGCACTGGCAGTGCCGGTGCCCAGACTGAGCACACCGGCCAGCAGCAGGTTACTGAAGACTGACAATAATCTGTGCTTGCGCATTCACGGATCCTGCCTGTGCGTTTAATCCCGGAAGTTGTTCAAGCGATGCCGTAAAGGTGCCTGCGTAAGCAATCCCTCCGGAGGCGGTCGCGCCTGTTTCACTCATCAAATCGGCAAATCCGTACCAGCCTGCCGCTGAACCTGTGCCAGTGGTGGCGCTGCTGGATAACAGATTCAGCGCCGTGCCGGCTGAAGAATAAAGACGGATACCGACACCGGAGGCAACACCGCTGGCACCATAGTTATCGTCCAGCAAGTAGCTGATGCCGCCAGCACTGGTTTTCAGCCCCAGCGTACTCGCTTGTGATAGCGCCGTGGCTTGTGTCACCAGAAAGCCCACAGCCACCGGCGCATTCATATTGTTGGAAGCTGTACCGGACACTGCGCCTGATTGACAATCAATCGCGACATTAAAAGTATTACTGCTGGTCGCACCGTTGCGCAGATCGCTGGCGCTGATTGCAGGTAGTTTCACCACCTGATCGAAATCCCCCAGCGTACAGGTATTACCGCGAATAATGGTGGTCGATCCGCCACGCATACTCCAGACGGCAGATGTTTGATCAGGTGTTGGGGAATAGGCGAGGGAACCAGTGGTAGTCGTGGTGTTTGTCGTGGGGGACCTGAGCGCCACATATCCCTGAGGTGAAACGATTTGCGAAAAAGCGTTGCGCGTAGGCGTACCGTAAACATCATCGGTTTTAACCAGTTCAAAGGTTGCACTATCAAAAGACGAGGCCGGAATATAGAGATTCGAGCCAACGACGATGTAATCATCGGCAGTTAACTTACGTTCCTGCCAGTAACTGGTGTAATACAGTCCAGTTTTCTGGTTAGTGATGCGATAAGCTATTCCCAGCGCCGGCGTCTGGTAGGCGCCTACAACGTCGGTGGTAGCTTTGCCGCCATAAGCATCTCCGCTACCGCCAGCTAAGGCATACACCTCATAAAGTGCATCGGCATCTGAAAGGGCACACTTAAACACAATCTGATTAGCCGTATATGCAACTTTTAACGCTTTATCGAGAAACGGCAGGTCCGCAGTTGCAATTACCGTTCCGGCAGGTGCAAGCGATTCTGAGCCCGTACCCATGATAATCGTTCCGAAGGAAATAGACCCTGCGGCAGAATTCAGTACACCGCCCCAGTTGGCTGCAGTGTAGCCTAAGTTCGCTACCTCCTGCGGAATGGTTGAGGTAGTGGTACCGATACCGGTAACCTTATAGCAGATTGCCTGCGCCCCCGGTGTACACGCCATAAGAGCGGAAGCGAACAGCCAGGGTTTCAGTCTAGTGATGCTAAGTTTCATTTTTTTTCTCACTGAAAAAAGGTTCACTGGATGCAGGTGCCGTTTAAACGGACGAAGCTGCCATCGCTGGCTTTTTTGGACGGCAACTGATAATTGATGCGGCATTTTTTGCTGCTTCCCCAGTTAACGAACAATGTGCCGGAGGCGTCAGGAAGACGAGCGTAAATCTGCCCGTTCTGTCCGGTCATCCCGATGTTGTTACCCGCGCTATCTGTGACTTCTGCACCCATTGGTACAGGCGTGCCATCAGCCAGTGTGGCGAGAATCAGTGTCGGGGTACCGCTCAGGGTTTTAAATGCGACTTTAGGAACGCCGCCAAGTACCGGCACTACGCGAACGTTGCCGCCTTCAAGTTCGACATCCTGACCCATGGAGTTGCCGTCGATGCTGATGGTGTTGTAGCGGTAAGGCGCCAGCGACGGTACAATGGCATAGCCGAAGGCATCGATTTTCGCGCCCTGCGCATTATTGACACGAGCACCGCTGGCACCTTTGGCCTCGATCAGCGCAAAGGTATCACTAGCGTAAGGACCGTAGGTTACACCGCCGCCGTGGATGGCTAGCGTGCCCGCCGAGCCCAGACCGAGTTGGTGATAATCATCGCTACGGGTATATGACGCGCGTACTGTTCCCATGCGAGTGCGTTCCTGCACGTTAGTACCCCAACGGGTGTCATGGCTCTTACCCTGATCCACATCGCGGTATTTGTCATAACTGGAATAGACGGAATAGGTGAAATCGCTATCCTTACCTGCAGAACCGGAAAGAGTAGTCATTGCCGATGTAGTATTTCTATCCCGCGTCATATCAAAGGAGACGTTAGAACGGCTATCGCGCCAGTCGAGAGGTATAGAAATGCCCACGGATACCACATTTTCTGTGTACTTCTGATAACGGCTCGAGTCGTAATCGCTGTCATTCACGCTGTATACATTGTCGCTGCTCCAGCTCGAACGCTGTCTGCCGATGTTGATGTTGTAGCTCATCTTCTTCCACATATTGTTGTAAGAAAGCTGCATCTCTGTAATGCGTGAACGGTTATTGTAATAGTCAGTACTGCTGCCGCTAAGGGCTAGTGTGCCGTATTCCGCCATGTTCTGGCTGACTGTCGCCGTGAAGCGGTTGCGCTGTTTGAGCGTGTCGGAATAGTAATCCGTACCGCCTTTTTCCTGACGTCGGACACCCAGCACATCTTCCAGGTCACGATAACCAGAGGTGGAGTAGCGGTAAGCCGCCAGCACTAGGTTCGTGTTGGTGGAAAAGGTCTTACTGTATGACGCTTCGGCGCGCCAGCCGCTTTTGGTCAGGCCATTTTCTACTTGTGCATGTGACCAGGTGGTGTTAAGCGATACCGCACCAAGCTCAGAGGCATACACACCACCCATCAGCAAAGCCTGATAATCGTTGGCGAAGCGCGCACCGGTATTGGAGGTAATACTGTTGCTCAGACCATACTGCAAAACACCCTCGGTGAAGGTGTTTGGAACTGAGTAATAATTTCTGACTTTACCGGCAGCGAACTGATAGCTCAGATTACCTGGACGCATGGAGTTAGGCACCGCGGCATAAGGCACAGTGAAAAATGAGGACTTGCCGTCAGCTTCAATGATCTGCACTTTCAAATCACCCTGACTGCGGGTGTTGTAAAGGTCGTTGATCAGGAAGGGGCCAGGTGGCACCTGTGTTTCATAAATTACGTTGCCTGCCTGGCTTATCAGCACACGGGCGTTAGAGGTGGCGACACCGCGTACTTCCGGCGCGTATCCGCGGCGACCCTGCGGCCACATGCGTTGATCGGTAGCCAGTTTTATGCCGTTAAAAGACATTGAGCCAAACATAGAGCTGTCGGTAAATGTGTCACCGACCATCAGTTCGCTGGATATCGTTGGTAACGGACGCTGAACCCAGGTGCGGACTGAATTCCATTTATAATGATCGCCGCCGGTGCTGCTCTCCATATAGCGCAGGTTTGCCTGATGGCGTAACTGCCACATGCCAAGGTTGCCGCCTGCGTTAATCATGCTCCACAAATAGTTATAGTGGGAGTCACGCAAAATATTACGGGTGAAGCTCGTGTTATGACGCAAAAACACTAGCGGTGCGCCAGCATCCCATTCAGAAATTGGAATATAATCGCGTGGCTGACGGTTGAGCAAAATCTGCGGGATAAGAAAATCAAGAGTCAGCGTCGACTGCTTAATGTTCCAATTCCCGTGCTTTGTGATATCCGAAAGGAAAACACACTGACCTTTTGCCGTTTCTGGCAGGCCAGATTTCAGTTGCAGCAGTTTAACCATATCGGCGTCAATGCAAGGCTGTGCATTTTTGTCAGCGGCATATTTTTTATGGAAATTCACCGGTACCTGACTTTTAATTTTTGTACCGTTCAGGCTGATATCGAGGATCTGCGGGCCATCCGGAACGATGGCTTGCTTTTCATTGAACTGCCTGAGATCCACACCTTCTGCAAATCCAGAACCCGCCAGTAGATGACTGTCAAAACGGTATTCCTGGGCGTGAGCAAGCTGTGAAAACAAAGCGGCTTTTACAACGCAACTAATGACAGCCAGACGAAAATTTATTCTCTTATTTTTGGATTGGATACTCATGTGTCACCATTGCCCCATAATCATTGATTAATCCGATTTCTATTCCCTGGGCGCTACCTACTGCTTTCCCTTCAGTTAATGCCACATCAACAGACGCAAATGGCTCAATCATCGGCGCAATCTCTTTTGAGATTGTATTTTTGACTGCCACCTTGCTTAACGATATGTAATAAGGCGATGTATTGTTAATTCGTATGCTGGACGAAGAGACGTTGCTGAATGTTAAGTAATCAAATATTTTTTTGGTGTTAGATTTTAATGAGGCAGGGCGATAAAATAGTTTCATCCTGTTTTTTAACAGAACCATCATCTGATTGCCTTTGTCGCCGCTGATGTTTCCCGGCGGAACCTGCAGGAAGTTAAAGTAGAAAATGGATTCACGATCCTGCGGCAACGTATTTTCTCCGGTAAAAAAAATCCTTAATACCTGACCATCCTTTGCCGCAATTTTGAATGTCGGCGGAGTTACTACGAAAGGGGCTTTACCAGTAGTGGGTGTCGATTGCTTATCGCCACTGTCAAACCATGCCTGGATCACATAAGGGAATTCGTCATTATTTCTTAACTGTACATCTACCGATTTTGCATCGGATGGATAAATAACGCGTGATCCCGTCATCACTACGCTCGCTAAAACTGAGTGGCAAATAAAAGAAGAAATTAGAAATAATAAAATATTAAGCCATGATGAATAAAACAAGTGTAAGCGGAACATGTTAACCATCCATTATAATCTTACTGACAGCCCGAGATAGAATTAAGTCAGGGCATCCATGGCCTGACTTAATTCAGATGTGTATTTAGAAATAAATAGACATCACTACTGCTTTATTTAGTTATAGCTCACTGCATATTGCATGGTGGATTCAACAGCACCGGCAGTGGCAACACCAGTCGCAAAATATTGCGCAGTATAGGTTGCAGACGCGGTTGTTTCACCGGCTGCCAGAGTCAGGTCGCCAGCTCCGTTAAAAGAACCTTTATTAAAGTCGATGTCTGCACCTTTAGTATCGACGATTTGAATTTCAACATTGGTTGCTGCATCCGTAGCTGCTACGTTACTCAGATTACCAGCAGTACTCACACTGTTACCGGCGAATACGGTTGAAATCGTGGTGGCAGCACCAGCATTGCCAGTACAACCGGTTACACCGATATCAAAGGTCGTCTGGCCCGCATTCTGGCCAGAAGCTGCCAGCGCAGAAACATTGACGCTTGGCAAAAGTACAAGTGGTTTAGCACTGTTACCATTCACTGTTACAGAACAAGTTTCAGCAGTAACTTCGCCTTGAAACGTAATAGTATTATCAGAATATGCAAATGCCTGAGATGCGAACAGAACAGACATCACAGATGCCGATAAAAACGTCAGTTTTTTCATTATAAATTTCCCTATTGGATTTAGTTTCTTCAGCAAAACGGATGTATAGAGTTTTGCTTTTGGTAGCCAGGACAAACCAAATGTTATCCGACGACAGGAGATTAATGTGCGGCTTGCCATACTGCTTGTGAAGTAATCTTAACCACTCTTAATTTAACTCATAAGTTGATATATCGTTCTCATATGGCACTGGGGAGCGGGGTGGCACTTTGAGTTTTATCTATTTAATCATAGATGATTCCAAATTGAGTGTGTGATGTTATGGTTAAGTTGAAAATTTTCATAAATTAAATAATGTAACTATAGTCGAGATGATATATGTTTTATCCTATTAACTGTCGCTGAATCGATCCTGGTGAGTAACAGGTGATTTTGATGACGGTACCATTCCGCTAAATGCAATTTTTAAGTACTTAATTATATCAAGAACCTACATCGGCTACCTGACGATGTAGGCTAACACATTGAGAGTATCGTTTTTCTCTACTGCGTTATCATGAAGCTGCAGAGAAAATCTGATGAAGGACTGTGATTGTAAACCAGGACTGCTAAATTTGGCCTCCAGTGGCCTGTTTCCATATTTTTAAAATAATCTCCTGACACTCCTGACAATCCTGACAATCCTGACAATCCTGACACTCCTGACACTCCTGACACTCCTGACACTCCTGACACTCCTGACACTCCTGACCCACGGCGAGAACGGCGTAGCCTGTAGGAAGCTAACTGCAAGTTAAGGTAAGTTAAGATTAGGGAGGTTAATTACCGACATCTTTAAAAGATAATTATTTACACTTTGTTAACAATGTGTGTAGCTTCGTCATTTCAACCCTGTTAACAGTGGTGCATTGATTCGCCTTCTTATGCTCTATTTAATAGAGATTTCATGAGCAATGTATGACGTTAATAAAGGAAAGACAACGACATCATCATCCATGATCTGATGATGCCAGGTGCTAAGAACATCGTATAAGGTACATTTTATATGTTTGTGTTAAATCGGAATTTGAAATGTACACCGCTTATCCAGATATTTGCTCTAAAAAAAAGTAAAAGTGAGCATATAAAACTAAATCAAGGCCTTGTTTCGATTTAAAATATCTGTATTGCCAGCGTTGTGCTTTAATTACTACTAATAAAATTCGCGAGGGTATTTTATTTTACGGGGCGGGTTAACAATGGTCCCAATATGACTTAAATGTTTTTAGAAATGATGCGCCTTGGGCGTGTATTTAAACATTTAGGCTATCTTGATACCAAGGTTATAACATTCTCCTTCAAATGAATATAGGGAATTTCATTTTTAAGAAAAAGTTATAACACTATCAGTAAGTATCAATTTGTTAGATAAATGCGCTGATTCCGTGACATTTAAATAGTGTAACATCTGTTTTTTATGAAAGGCTGTAGTTTTATTCTCTGTTTTTTTGAGTGTTTGTGGTGTTGAATTTTACTCATACGGTTTTACTATAGTGAAACTAATAACAAGCTTTTTCAGCTCGAAATTAGGAGAGTCGAGAAAACCTGCTGTACACCAGGCGAAACAGAGAGATTATAACAAACCAATGTTACCAATTTTATTATCCATCACTAGCCTTGTGTTAGTTAGATTGAGTTGATTATTATGTATAGAGTCACTGAAAATCATGAGCGCATTATCGATGCGTTAGCTGGTTATACCCAAATTGCTAATCCCGATGAGATATCGCGTGGTAAGCGTCGCTATCATTTGACAAAAGACAATGCTCGGCGAGTAATGTTTATTCTGGATGGCGATTTTCTACTAAAGCTGAAAGGGGAAAATAAGGTTCTCAATATCTTGTCTGCGCCATCTGTTGTCGGGGTTACACCTGCACTTGATGAGCCACCCATTTATCTTGAAAGGGTTGATTATGGAAAAGTCAGCTTTATAGATTATGAGAATTTCTGGATGCTGGTTTTCGAAAAGAACCTTTTTAATGATGCAATGTCGATTCTTTCCGGCCAGTACTCTGATCTGATGGATTATATTCAGTTGCCAAAAAGTAACTCTTACGTTGAAGTAGTGTCATTAATCGACCGTTGGAAAAAACTGCCGCCACATCTGAAAAGACGATTTTCTGCACTTTATTTGATTGAACATAGCTCTCATCTTTCGAAGAGTTCCATCTGCCGGGTTTTAAAAGATCTGAAAGAAAAAGGTGAGCTGGAATTGATTAACGGTAAATTTACCTAGCAGGACAGACTTATGCTTGAACACCTGGTTATTAATGGGGGGGGAATGGATGTTAAGGCTATATGTAACGATTATAACTATTATTTTAAATTTGGCGTATCTGAATTGGTAAAAGAAATTTATCCCTTAAATGCTAATGTAATTTTTTTAACCGGATTTGACAGTGAAAACCTGAAACAAGCAGACATAATTATCATAAATGTTTCACAATGGCGAATCTATATGTGTCAGCCTGCCTATCAGTATAGAAAGAAAAACAGTATATTATTGGTGTTTACCGATCAGCCTGACAATATTATCCTTGAAGAGTTACCTGTTTGCTATCAGTCAATGACCGTAATTGGCTGGAAAGATTCAGTGAGAAAAATACGGGATAAGATAAACAAAGCCTGGCTTATTGCACATGACGAAAATAATAGTGGCTATCGGTCATCCGATTGCGCAAGATGTCACTTTTCACGTATTTCTTTAGTGCAGTTGCAGGTAATAAGTTTTTTTAAGAAAGGAAGCAATGTCCGGCATACAGCAAAGATTCTAGGTCTTTCAACCAAAACCGTTTACGCTCATAAGTACAATGTAATGAAAAAATTCGATATTAAGGGTGATTATGAGTTTCACTCTTTTTTGAACGCCATCTCTCTCGTTGAATTGTACAGAGGCGTAATAAACGATGAATAAAGCGGGTGGGATGAAAAATTACCTTAGGTTAAATAATGCACTTTTTAGTGGAAAATAAACGACCGCTTTATTCTAGTCGGATAATTTTACTCATTTTTTGTGAAGCCAGTTATTAATAATGAATATCAAAGGAGAGACACGATTGTATCATTTTCTTGCAGAAGAGTAACGTTAGTCATTCTTGCGATGGTGGTTTTTTTAATGACTTATCTCAACATTAATTATGCAACCGCTGCAGCATCGTGGGCAGATCCTTCAACTGAAACGCGTGCACAGTTATTGTCTGCAGGGTGAACGATCGCCCCCTGCGCCAAAAAAAGTTGTTAATATATTTATTAACAATAAATATCATACGAACATAATTTTTCACATCCGTGCGGTGAAGGTCATTCTTTGTCCCGGCGAAAGCCACTTAATCTTTCTGTTGGTCAGCTTGATCTGCATCGCTTTGTTGTTTCTGTAAATCTGACGGGCATTTTTCCCACGCTGCATGCAAGAAGCTTTATTTATATCGGATTTCATTAAATGATCAGAACGCCGTAAAGGCACGTCGGGTAGCACAACTGCGCTATTTTACTTCGGACTGCAATTGCTGAATAAGTACAAGGTTATCGATGAACACTACCTGATGTAATTTGTCCAGCGGAAAGCCTGACGTATTAGTTACTGGCTTTAAAGCTCGCCACGTATAGTATAAACGGATGACTGGAAAAACCAGTCTTCAAGGAAGATATTACAAATTTGTTACTAACCAGAAAAAGCAAGTGTTAAAGATAAAATGAAACGCGAATCACCTTCTGAAGTGAGCTGCGTCACAGCACGATGCTCTCATTTGCAGGGTTGATATCAAGGACATTGATCTGCCGACAGGGGCATTCTGGACGGCCTGCGGCTATTTGATGCATCCTTACTACGCAAACAATGTAACTAACAGCATACGTCCGAATGATAGACTAGGGCCGCTAGTCCCGGTAAGACCTTATCCGTTCATGCAAGAAAGGTTAAAGATTCCATGGAGATAAAAGAGCACTATAACAACGCTAATCTGGAAGATTGACCTATTGTCCTGGACGGTTTAAAGCAGCAACGTTGTGTTACGTAACGTTGATATGACCAGACCCGTCGATAGTCATTGGTAAGTAACACTGTACCCGTATTTTCTGGAGGCGTCATGGAGAGATACGTATCCGCATTAAACAGCATAATGGTTGGCCAGACGAAGCCTGCAACATTACAGGCTATGTCTGTAAAAGAGGCGTTACTGGATGGTCACGAACCGATCAATGTCTGTCTGACCATCGTCACGGTCGATTTCACCATTTATCCTAGCTTATTATCGACTAGCTAGTGATCATTATCATCATCAACATCAATCCGAATACGGTCAGTTGAAACTTTGAGCTAATAATGGTCATCATCGGCACGCCCTGCGATGGTTCTGTTAAGAGCGACATGTCGCTCTTATTGAATCGCCACGGGTTTAACAGACACCTCAGAGTCATTTAAGATGGCTTAAAGAGAGGTGCCCATGAGCGGTAAGCGTTATCCCGAAGAGTTTAAAATTGAAGCAGTCAAACAGGTTGTTGATCGCGGTTATTCTG
>Ga0308167_1001585_pt1 | contig 25360 bp, 20 predicted proteins | sample PhyCR1_2_FD_202138 | JGI IMG/M metagenome (GOLD analysis project Ga0308167, IMG submission 202138) | Phyllosphere microbial communities from UC Gill Tract Community Farm, Albany, California, United States - DLSLRC.R1 | ecosystem: Host-associated > Plants > Phyllosphere > Unclassified | place... | reverse complement strand
CATGTCGCCATGCAAACCAGCTTTCGGGAAAGCCGGCCAGCAACACCAGCGGAAAGCCATCCTCACGACCGCCCGTGACATAATGAAAGCGCAGACCTTCTATTCGGGAAAAATGGTGACTAAAACCATCGGGTGCAGCAGGGAGCATGAGAGCAGACATAGGGTTTTCCTAAAGTAAAAGTACACTACCGGCTTACAGCCGCCATGGCGCGGTGTAATCATCCGCCGCTTAAAATGGTGAACCAGGTACATGGACCAGATGAGTCATGAAGACCGCTGCAACGGCAATATCGCCCCGGCGAGCGCGGCCTCAACAATCATGCGTTACGCCAGAACCTTCAACGCCTGAGCCACAAAACGCTCAGCATCATCGGTGAGGGTTGAGGCTTTACCGATGACGCGCATTCCCTGAAGCAACGCCAGAATCACCTCGGCAGCAGCGGTTTCGTTGGTGGTCACGGCAATGGAGCCATCTTGCTTTCCGCTTTTGATCAATTCCGCAATGTCGCCGCGCCGCGTTGCCAGCTGTTTTTCGAGGCTGGTGGCTGCAGCGCCAAGCTGGTCGACGTTAGTAATACCAGCCACCACCATGCAGCCCAGCTTGCCCTCTTTTCCCTGACTGAGCTCAACGTAGTCCCGCAGCAGTTCAGCAAGCTTGTCTTTAGCTGTCGTGGCCTTTTCCAGTCGGGTTTTTATGTGCTCTTCACGAAGAAACACATACCGTTCAAGCGCCCTAGCAAAAACGCCCTGTTTGTCTTTATAAGCCTTGTAAACGCTGCCTGTACTGAGGTTGGTCGCTGCGGTGATGTCGCTGATGCTGACGTCACTAAAACCACGATCGCGAAATAGCCTGATGGCCCCATCCAGAAATTGCGCTTCGTTAAAAGCACGCGGTCGGCCCACAGAGGATTGTGCACTGCCGGTATGGGAAGGGGGTTTCATAGCTAATCTCCAATTAGGAAATGATCGTTTCCTTTTTAGAGCATGGAGGGGGAGGCTGTCAAGGGGGAGGATGGGAAGGGGGGGGTTTTTGGCTGGCGGAATCTGAATAAATCACCTATCCACATGAAATTTAACATAAATATCCAATATGAAAATAATTTGTATACCTAAGCGTATACCAATTGCTTTTGTTAAAGGGTTTTTCATGTTGGCGAGGGCGATGGTTTTGCATCTATAGTCAGATACGCTTTTAGACCTGAAGAGCGTTTTACGCCACGAGGATCGGAAAAGAATGGAACACGGAGCTTTGGGGTGTCGTTCACTTTAATTGTCCAGACAGACCCCCCAATGAAATTGAACTCAATGGTTTTGTGATTGACAGACAGCGCCTCGAAAGAACCTGACGAATACTCATTGCCAACCTGCAAACTTTCAACAATCCCCTGACTCAGGCTGATGAGAGTAACAGTAAGAAACTCCTCAAAGATCACATCATCCGTTGTAAAAAGAATATACCTGTCATTGTCGACTTTAACTGAGGCTTCGAGTACCTGTCCTTTTATAGTGATACTCGTTGGTATGTTATCGATCACTACTTCAGAAACGGCCTGCTGAAAATCAGTCGCTTTGCTTTTCTCAACAAGCGTTACCGAGAGAGTTTGTTCCATGACTATCCCCAAAAACGTCCCATTTCAAAGGCGGCAAGTGCACCACCAACAAATCCACCAATCAAAACACAAACGGGTGCTCCGGGGCCGCATACCAAACCTGCTAAAGCACCTCCCGCTGCACTACCCGCTATGCCTGCACCGTTAATCGCTATTTGTTTACCGGTTTCAGCAACTTTGTTTTCAGCGGTATAAATTTCATATACAGAGATGGCTAAAGAGAGGACGATAAGCCCTTTTCCTGCTCGTGAGAGCTGCAACATCTTCAGGTTAACGCTGGGATTAGATTTACCCGCAGATTCCACAATGCTGGCATACACCTGATTTTTTTGCACTTCAGAAAGGCTGGCAAAGTTTGTTTTAGGCCCAAAAAGTGAGGTCGCTTTCTTTGCGACTAACTCATTAAGCGTCTTACCCGATGACTTCATTCTTTCCGCCATTGCACGCCCAAGTGGCGTACTGCGAGTCCTGATCATTTCCATGATGAGATTTCGCGTTTCCTGAGCCTCTTTCGCAGCCTGTTCCCATGTTAGCAATCCAGCATTAACTCGGGAGCGTAAATCGTCAGCCATCTCTTTGATACGCATCGAATACTCAAGGCGCAAGCGGGGATCTATGGATAGTCGAGCAGCAGCAGCAGCAACATCCCCCTGCAAAGCATTAATCGCTGCGTCAAACTGTTCACGATTTTTAGTGTCCAGCGCATTCAAAAAAGAGGTATCCATTTATTGCTCCTTTTTTAGGCATTCAAACTTTATCAAAACAGTTGCCCGGCCAGAAAGCGATATCCTACAAAAAAAGATTTTATAAATAATCCTTCACACTGTTCACCTTTTAGTTTTGTGTTTTTATATCATGAGGTTAGATGGTGATTAATGGGTGAAGGGTGACGTATATCCTTCACCACGGGTGAACGATGGACATAATAAAACCGGCTTTCGCCGGTTCAGGCTGTCATGCTGGATTCGAATCGTCGCACTTAAGCAGTAAGTCGGCGCTGCTTTCGTCCGTCAGATCCAAGCTGATCTGCATCCCGAACTTTAATCGACGCATCAGATGATAGCTCTTATCATCCGCACAGCAAAATGCGAGCACGTCGTAAAGTCTTGGGGTTGGTTTCAGTCCGCTATGAGCGAAAAGTGGACCTCCAGTTGCAGCTTAATCAGGCGGATAATTACCCGCAGCACGTTTCATTGCGGCTAATGTGGCTTTCACATCCCTTTATCCCGCTATCAATAACTGTCGGTCCTGAATCTCACTACGCTACGCTCAACACAAAAAAAGGATCTGTTCTTTCACGTGACGCTGACAGCACTACACTAAACTTGGCAGCAGTTTCTGGAACAATAAAATTTCATTACCAAATATGAGGTGCTTAAGCATTGCGTTAATCTTGATGCTGAGAGTTCTGACCATAGGTAGGGTGCTGGTTTTAGCGGATCGGGCGTGATTTTTTCACTAAAATTTCTACGGCACTATGACCAATTTTATGTTGGTTGGTTAGATCTTGGTAAGCTTCTATTAAAACCTATCTTGATGTTACTAAACTATACTATAAAATGTAAAAAAGTTAATTCCATCATAGGATGTGAAAGCAAATGGCAAAGCAGATTATTCAGGGGACAACTGAAATCAACAGTTTGGGTATCAAGAATCATTTTGATTCAGTTGAACCTGTACAGGCGATATTGGAACTCGTATGGAACGGGTTTGATGCTGGCGCTAAGAATATTAACATAAACATAGTTTATGACCATTTTGATACAGTAAAAACCCTGACCATTCTTGATGATGGTGATGGAATAAACTTTACTGATTTAGGCAGCAACTTTAATCGATTTAACGATTCATTGAAAAAAACAAGTATTGATCAACACGGTTCTAAAGGCCGAGGGCGTTTATCATTTCACAGACTTTGTCATCAGGCTATCTGGTATACTAAATATTTAGGTAGAAATGCTTATATCAAAATTAATGATGAGGATATTAAGGATTATGAAGCTCAAATTGATATCGACGCTGATGAGCAAAATGGTTTATTGAATGCTTTGGATAAAGGGACGTGTGTCGAATTAACATTGTTACATTCAAGCCTTCCAGATAGAAGCGAACTAATTTCTATTTTGTCCAATGAATTCTGTTGTAAATTGGCATTGGATGATGAAAGTAAGATTATTGTAAATGGTGCTGAAATTGACATCCCAGAACACGAAATCAAAGAGGCTTTATTCGACATTGAAAATAATAACTTCATGGTTAAAGGAATTCGTTGGGATAAGAAGCCAGCAACTGAAAAGTCATTTATTTACTTGACTGATAGTTCAGGAAAGATTGTTCACAAAGAATCTACAACATTCAATAAAAAAAGAGATTTTTATCTGAGTGTGTTTGTTTCATCTATCTGGGCTGATACTTTTTGCGCAAGTGGCGATGACATTTTCTCAACAGCTAAAAGTAATCCTGATTCAAAAGCATGGCGGCAGTTAGTTAAAAAGGTCTTAAGTTTCTCCAGAGCTATGTATGATGATTTTCTGCGAGTGCAGGTTGAGAAGGCCATACAAAAGCTTGAGGAGGATGGTGCATTTCCTACATACAATGAATATGACATAAGTTATGCCAACTGGAAAAGAAATAATATTAAGCAGGTTGTAAGAAGTATTTATATTGCCGATCCTCAGTTTTTGGTATCGCTGACTACAAAGCAGAAAAAGATTATCATCAGACTTCTTGATAAGATGCTTGTGTCAAATCAAAATGAAGATTTATTTCATATTCTTGAAAGTGTTTTAGATTTAAGTGATAGTGATCTTTCTAGGTTTGCATCACAATTAAAAAAAACAAAATTAGAAAATATTATAAGTTCAATTGAGGAGTTGCAGAGAAGGCGTTTTGCAGTTGAGAAGTTAAAACTAATAATGAACGAGCATTATAAAGAAGTTCTGGAAACGCCTGACTTACAAAAAATCATTGAAAATAACACATGGTTGTTTGGTGAAAGATACGAAACTATAGGCGCTGAAGAAGATACTTTTACTAAGATTGCAAAATCATTGAGGGATAGTGTTTGCTCCATTAATAACATAGATGCACAAGACCTGGAAGATGGAGAAGATATTATAGGCGCTAAGAGACAAACGGATTTATTCTTAGCCAGAAGGATACCTACTTATGACTCTAACGGGAATAAGATTTTTAGATGCATAATTATTGAAATCAAAAGACCAAGTATAGCCCTTAATGTCAAGCACTTACGTCAACTAGAAGATTATGCTGGGATTATCAAACGGCATCCTGAGTTTTCTAGCCAAAATCTGCATTTTGAATTAATTCTTATAGGTAGGAAGATTTCTGGTCAAGATATTGAGATTCCTTCTCGATTGTCAAACTATGCTGGCCGTGGTGATGTTGGTTTAGTATCTGATGATGCAAATATGAAACGTTACGTTAAAAATTGGTACACAATATTTGATACTTTTGAATTGACGAATAGTTTCATGCTTGAAAAATTACAAATGGAAAGAGATATAATTGAAAAAAAATCTAGGGAGGAGCTTGTTAAGGAGTTACAAGATGAAAGTGTTGATGTTTAAAAGTAAAACATCGATACTACTCTTGAAGGGGTTTCTTTCTGGCTGGTGTATTATTGATTAAAAAAAGGGTTACATTTAAATGTAGCCCTTAACTATTGAATTGAAGCATCCCGCATTAACTATCCATACAACTCTCAGTGTTTAAAGAGCTGGCTGATTCCCTGTGGAGTGTGCTGCTGAAATGTTACTCTTCAAACCTTAAAGCTTCTGATAGTCCTCGTACACGATTATTATGGTTATTTACCAACCAATTTATAACTGAATTAGATTCTTTGACTCCATATAAAAACATCGACTTCCAGTTATTTGGGCTTTTATGCTCATCATCATGAGCCAAAATATTTTTATCAATAAAATCTTTCAGAGAAGCGTTAGTAAGAATGGTATCCTGATTAGGTATTGTTGTAACAATAGTATTAGTATTATTAACTAGAGTTGACCAACGGCCAATCATCCATGTTTTTGCTCTTGTTCTGTTTATCACGTTTTCTATATGAAATCTTATTTTGTCAACATGAATCCGCTGACAAGGCAAGGGAACAAAATTAACATCAATATCCTCTTCATCAAGGTTACCGATTATTTCTGCCTTCATGAGCCTTTCATCAAGTCCATCATCGAAATACGGATGTATGGCAGTTTCATTTGGCGTTGCACCTCTTACTACGGAACTTCTTTTATAATTGCAATCGCAGGCAGGAACGAGATTTAATGAGTAAAGTGTTAAATTTGGAAAACTAGCTTTGGGCAGATAATGGTCTACTGAAAATGTTCCCTCTCCGCCACATGTAGGGCAACAGTTCGGAGATAGTCTATATCTTATATTGTCAATGTAAGATAATTCAGCTCTTGGATTATCAAAATGTTGAATCAGTTTGGTTTTCAGGCTAGTCTCCATAATCACTTCGCTAACAAAAAAAGCCGAACCTTTATTCCGTCTATAAGTTATATAGTCTGATCTCATTGATTTAAAGCTACCATTAATAAAGGGGTTGGCGGCCCAACTTGTATTAGTTTTCATTTCCTTCAAAATTGCCAAATCATACACCTTAGGCGGTTGTAATTTCTTCATCCCTGTCACCTTCCAATGATTTTTTAAGGTAATGTAACATTTCAACTGGCAACTCATTCCCATGCAACTTTTTCAGGTCAGAATACTTTATATTTTCTGTTTTTGATTTTTTGAGAATTTTATCCGATAGCTTATTAAGTAAATCATCTTCAAAAACAAAATCAGATATATCACTTATATTGGCCCCAAATGTCTTAAGGCGAGGTTTCAAAATCTCAAAACAATCTTCTTTATTAATTCTGAATACATTTACTTGCTCTCTTGACACTTCCCTTACAAGATATGGTGAGTGTGTTGCAATAATGGCTAATGACCCTGTTTTTTCAAGGATATCATCAAGCAGTGACATAAAATCAGAAATGTAATTCGGATGCATGTGAGTTTCAGGTTCATCAATCAAAACATAAGTACCATTATCGATATGCTGACATGCCTCAAGCGCAAATTTAAAATAAGCTAACTGCCCTGAGCTTAGGTCATAATTTTTGTTATCAACCTTAAAATAAGGCTCAGAAGCATTTTGAATGCTATCCCATAAAAGAAGTTGTCGCTCTTCATTTAATCCCTTTCCTGAAAGTGTGCATAAATTTACAGGCTCTCCATCTGAAGTATTAATGCAAAGATTTTTAAATGGTATTGATTTTTCAATAGCACTTAGAAAAATATCCCATCTTGCAATATCAGCAATGGAGTTTTCATTTCTAGCTAGCGCTACTAATTCCTCGCCAATGTTTAGGCTTTTTTTATGATGATTTCGTGTTAGGACTATTTTTTTATAATCGACATTCTCAATGTCCACCTCATCTGGGAATGCATCCCCTCCATCACCAGGCATCACGAAAGCAATTACTCGATTAATCACAGGGCGAGCGTTAATTTCATTTGGATCGTAAAAAAAATAGTCCTGATTATTATTTTTGATATAATTAATTTTTTTATTCGCCAACAACACAAATTGTCTTAATGTTTGGCTTTTACCCAAACCATTCTTACCTATTAGGACGTTAATTCTTTTAGGTAGGATAGATTTAATGTCATATTGTAAATCAATTTTATGTGGCCCATTGAAACCTTTCATTTTAAAATGCATCTGTATCGAGTTGGATATTCTATCTAACTCTTCGAAAGATAAACCTCTGAGGATTTTACCAGATGATTTAAATGAGAAAAAAGAAGTTGAATTTCTAATGAATGATTTTTTAAACACATCGGTTTTAATAGCGCTCGTGTAAAGAGATTTTTGTATGTCAGGTAAGCTTTTCACATTCTCCTTTAGATACACTAAATCATTCATCGCATCTAAAATTTCATTCGCCTCATATACAGAAAACTCTCTAACCAGTGCTCTGTATTCTTTAATATCTCTAAGCATAGAAAAAAAACGTATATTTTTTTTCGTATAGTTCAGTTCCATAGAGGCAGCGCCAGACATTATATTACCCAGCCCAGTTGCTTTGTTTTTTGAATCATAAACCCCTATAAATACATCCATGCTATGCCGTAGCACTGCGTTTATATATATAGCGCAGGAATATCTTGTATAAAAATTAAAATCATTCCACTTATCTTTACTTTTGAGGAGTATAAAATCACCTGAGTTATCTATCGGACACTCACCCACCAAAAGACGAAATTTATTCTTCTGTATCATATTATTAACTCCATAACATTTGTTATACTTTAATAATTAGAACCCAGTTATCTGTACCTAAATTCATTTAACTAGTATCTGTGCTATCACTGTCTAGACGCAATGCTAGGCGTAAAATTTATTCATTTAGCTAAAAATGAAGTCCGGTATGATTGCATCGAATATCGCATTCCTATATGGTATTTATGTAAAAAATTTAAATAGCAATGATGGGAGGAGTGGCCCTCCCATAAGAGTTAAGTCAAAAGAACGTGGGGGCTATTTAAGTCCAGCAGTAAGGATACTTCCTCTTTAAAGATATCGTGAAAGTCTTTGGGGAGCCCGGCAGATGAGTATAAGTATCCGGATGCGGCAATCATAAACTGAACGATCCTATTTGATCTTCGCAATAAGATAGATAACTGAAAATCTTTATAAACGTCATGATCAGATATATATCTTAATGAAAGCTCTCGGCATGGTATTAGTGCCTCTTTTATGTCTACAGGACACTCTAATAACCCCCTAGAAACCTCAACAAACCTTTCCCATCCTGGTAACTCAAGTTCCCCTTTCTTTCCGCCAGAAACTGCCTGAACAGAATTTTTCAGGTCCCTACGCTGAATATAACTATCTCTCCCTCCCCAAACATAATAGCGTAAAACTTTCTCATAATCAGATTGATTCATGTCAGAATCAAAAATGTCAGCTAATTGTGAGGTAATTGGTATCATGACCAATAAAAAGCTTAAAACGATGGAACAATAAACCGACATGTGTTCATCTTTCTCAGGGTTTAACTCTCCTTTATTGATTCGCACGATTCCCAATAACTCTCTAAGAGATTTTGCAAAATCAGTTTCGAGTGGAATTCGTGTGTTAATATACTCCCCTAAGGTTTTTAGCGGCTCATTTTTTTCAAAAACTGAATAATAAGAATGCCAAGCTGAAATGTGCGAGGAGTATTTTTTTTTATCTAAATAATTGATATTTGCAGATTCAGCATACTTTTCGAAATCGTTTTCTTGAAAAAGATGAACATTCAATGTCTTTGCACTAACACGATGCGCCTCAGATGCTTTTTTTGTTAAAATGACGTACGCCTCATTGCAACTAACATATGTCATTACACCAGCGGCCCAGAAGGCTCTGTTAATTGCACTCATCTTACCAACAGTTTTACAGTCGAACAGAGTTCTTTGGAAATTCCCTCTTCTAGAAACCTCTAATCCTAAAACGTCTAGATCTGTAATTACTGTACGAACATCTGTAATCTCTCTAACGTTATTAACAACAACCTCAAGATAAGGAAGGATTCCGTTCGATATGCAATAACGTATAGCTTTTTCTTTTTGCGCTGTATCTTTATCTAAAGCTGCCATATCTCATCCCTAAATATTTAAATTCAAAAGTAGCTGGTCCATTTCATGTTTGGCCTCAGCTACAACCTGAACTTGTTTTCTTTTTCTCATGTCTGAAGATGAGATAATAGACTGAATGTAAGATTCATCTCGCGAAAAAGATAATCTCGCTTCCGTATTGACTTCCAAATTCGCCAAATCCCCCGTAGATAATAACTTAATCGCTATATCTAATGCATTAAGATTCTCCTCGGTTTTAATTAACACCAATTCACAGCGATCCCCTGATATGGATTTTAGATATGCAACCTTCATAAAAACTAGATTTTTATATTGATCGCTTGCTTCAGAATTGCTATTAAGAAACCCTTTATCTCGCAGAGCTCGCAGAATTGCCAATGGATATCTTATTCTATACTGAGCAGGCATTAGTTGCCCTTTCCGTACGCACGATACTAAAGCCATTGCGCGTTCATAAATTTCTCGATTAGCTGAATTTAAGCGCATCGCCCCAGGATTTGGCGTAAAAACAAATTGCTCTACCACCCCATTACCAAAACGTATGGATGGTGGCTTTAGTATACCTTCAGAAGCCATTACCCGCACCAGAGAAAGTTCTACAGAATCCATCTTATTACCTCCAATTTCTTGGTTATTAACAACCAATGAAAGAGGCCATCCTTGATTAGCTTTAAGTTTGTTCAATACGCGGCTTATATTCGAAGAACCTGATTTTGCAGTTAAATCAGCTAATCCGTCAAGATTATCTGCAAAATAGTACGGACTGAGGATTATATCTTTACCCCTTGCTTTGTGAGTGCGCAGTAGGCCTCCTTCCTCACTATATCTCATGCATGTTTCGAATGTATTAGCATCTGCACCTAGTGTATTAATCAGTTTTTGTTTATTTTCTGGTTTATTATATACCTCGTTCAGAATAGCAAGCATAACAGATTCTGTCTCACTCAGAGCACTGTCCTCTGCATAATTACCAATCACATCATAAATACTTTTAAAATGTGGGATTTTAGGAATCACGGAAGTTATTTTTGAACGAGAGCCTATCAGCTCAATGAACTCGAGATCATCTAGAATGTTTAAAACTTGATCCAAAGCCATTGAGGGGATTTTAAAAAAATGGTAGGAAACTTGCCTCAAAACATCGTAGGGTATGCTACCAAGTCCTCTAATATGAACTGCAAGAGTCGCTGCCATTCCAAGTTTCTTTAGATAATCAAATTCTGGGGTTTCATACTCACCCAAAGCGCTGTGTAAATCATAGGAAAACTCTGCAATCTTTGTTATGTTCACTAGTAATGAACCTCATAACTGATTAATTTACGTGATTAATTATGAAAAAATATCTTTAATAGCCACTTGTTATCTCTCTTAAGTAGAACGGTTTCTAACACTCCCTACCCGAAGATGTGGTTTTTTTTCTTTTCACAAATCGCTACAAAGACCCGAATTTTTAGCCATTTGGCGTTCATTATCGGCATCAAGCCGAATACGCTGTTCAGCAATAAACAAATTATCAGGACTTTTTCGCATACCAAAACATTTTTTTTCTTTAATTTATTGGAGGTTTTAACTTCATGATGCGTACTTGGTGTCTACTTCGTAAATCGAACACCTGTCGGAAGTGCTGACCTGCTTCATATTGATTAGCACACCGCGATGTTAGTAAAGTTCGCTATTGGCACAAAACGGACATTGCACTCAGGTCAGTATCTTATGTGCTCGTCTTTGGAATCAGTTTTGGCCGTAGCTAAATCGTGAGCCTTGTAGCCCAACATGCCCCAGACAATGATCGCACAAACAAACGTTATTGCAGCCAGGACCTGAAACAGCAATGAATAAGCATTGTCATAACTGACCTGGACTACCTCGCGCGGGACGCCGGGTAGGAGTGCGATGGCCTGCTGAATACTACCGCCTCCCAGCCAGGATGCGGCAAGATGAATCTCATGTGGCGCAAAACCGTACACGGTTTTGTTAAGGTTCAGATCGTTCACGTTAGTGAGAAACGCGGAGACCACCGCGAGAGCAATGCCCTCTCCTGCAACACGAACGGTATTGAACAGGCCCGCCGCCATACCTGCCTTTTCAACCGGAACGGAAGAAATGGCCAGTCCATCCATCAGTCCCCACGGTAATGCCGCTCCTGCTCCCGTTATCAGCATCGAAAAGAGAAGAAGAGTTATGCTGTCACCGTGTAATGCCGGACCGAGAAAAAGTAAACCGGCAGAGGCGAGCACCAGCCCTGAAGCTGACACCACGACCGGTGAATACCAGCGCGTCAGCAGGGCTGCAAAGTAAGGAAAGATCAGCATCGGAGAAGTGAGTGCCAGAAGATAAACCGCGCTCTGAGACTCGCTGAAACCATTCCCGCCCATTAAATGCAGCGGAATAATGATCAACAGAACAACGTAGCAATAGCAGGTCGCCACCGGCATCAGCATAGCCCCGACAAAGCTGGGACTTCGCAGCAGTGAAATATCCAGAACAGGATTGCTCACGCGCAGACAACGCACAATAAATCCGCCGAAGAGCAGTACAGAGCTGAGGAATAAAGCGAGTGTGAGAAGTGATGAAAAACCGCGTGTGGGCAGGAGCATCATTGCAGTGGTAAACCCCATCAGCGCCGCCGTAAACAATGCCAAGCCTGTTTTATCTGAAGCGTATTGACTGCTCTGCTGTGATACAGGCAAAAACATCATACCGGCGAGCAGCAAACATCCTGAAAGCACAGCAAACAGAATATAGACCCAGCGCCAGGTAAGCATATCCGTAATGAGCCCGACCGCCAACGGGCCAAATGCTAAGCCAGCGCCAAAGACGGTGCCCAGCAGGCCGAACATGCGGGTCCGGGCAGCGCCGGTATAGAGCCTGGCTATCAGAGCGCTTCCGCTGGCCAGTAACATGGCCGCTGCCAGCCCCTGCACACACCTGAGCATTCCTGACATCATCAGGTTGTTCGTGAGGACGGTGAAAATACTGCTGAGACAGAACAGCGCTGCACCCGTGAGAAAAACCGGTTTTCTCCCGATGGCATCTGCTGCAATCCCTGCTGTCAGTAGAAAACTGCCGAACGTCAGCATAAATCCATTCGTAAGCCACGATAGCTCTCCTGGTGAGCCACCCAGCATGCGCTGTATGGCGGGCGTGGTGACTACGCCTCCGGTAAAACTTAACGGCAGAAGCGTAGCCGCCATAAAAATGGTCAGGGCTGCTGCGGTTCCCGGGAGGCGGCAGAATGTGCTGGCTGCAAATGTCATGGTGTTACCTTAATTATCCGGACAGCTGATGAATGAAAACTGCTGCGATGTTATTGCGGACAAAAGCGCGGATAAATAGACTGCAACTACCTTCTGAAAAGACATAAAGTTAATAATCAATGGACAGCCTGACTTCTCTTACCTCTTTTGTACGGACAGCCGAGACACTGAGCTTTGTGCAGGCCGGAAGGCTGCTGGGTATTTCAGCGTCAGCAGTCGGTAAGAACGTTGCCAGACTTGAACATAAACTGGGTGTGCGGCTTTTAAATCGCAGCACAAGAAAAGTAAGTCTGACCCCGGAAGGGGCTGCACTACTGGTCAGGTGTAAGCATATTCTTGAGCAGCTCAATGAGGCCGAATCAGAGCTGACGAACAGTGCCGCTGAGCCCGTGGGTAAACTTCGGGTTTCCCTGCCTGTAGCAGGTTACAGGTTCCTGCTTCCCGCACTTTCCGCATTTAACCGACGTTACCCGCAGGTCGAAATGGACCTCGACTTCAGCGATCGTCTGGTGAATATCATTGACGAAGGGTTTGACGTGGCAATACGCAGCGGAGAGCTGGCTGACTCCAGGCTGGCCGCCAGAAGGCTGGGTGAATTCAGCTTCACTCTCTGTGCCAGCCCCGGCTATCTGGAGGAAAAAGGCGTTCCGGTGTCACCTGCGGAATTGACGTCGCACCGGTGCATTCTTTTTCGCTTACCCTCAACAGGTCTGCTTCAGCCCTGGGAACTGAACGGCCTCCGCCCCGGGGCTGCATTCAGCGCTGCATCGGTTCTGACGGTAAATAATATTGAAGCTGCCATTGGCCTGAGCCTGGCGGGAACAGGGATCAGCTATCTGCCCGACTTTATAGTCCGCGAGGCGCTGGTAGAGGGACAACTTAAAGAAGTGATGCACGGGTACTGTACAAAGCAGGGGCATTTCTCCGCCGTGTGGCCATCAGGCCGCTACCTCTCACCCAGAGTACGCTGTTTTATAGACTTTATTACTGAGTCGGGTTTATCTGTTTAGCCCGCTCACGTGATGCAGACTATCGGATTCATGCTCACTTTAGGGGCAAGAGTGCGTTTTTACATGTCTGCTTCTGGCACAGAGCGGACAGGATGACTGAGCTTGAGGTCCGCTATGAGCGAAAAGGAGTCTTTCGGATGCAATCAGAAAACCGGGGGGCGATACCCCCCGATATTATTATCTGATCTTAGCTAACTCTTCAATCAAGTTAACGTGATAAGGATATATCTTGAATTTCATCTCAGGCCCGCTCTGGTATCTTGCTGCACTAGAAGCGAGAGATACTAAGTCAATTTCGGCCTGGTTGGCCAAGTCCTTCAAGTCTTGTTTCGGAATATTGTTTTGCTCAAGCAAAGAAAGTAGTTTTATGAGTGAACAGGGATTGCTAGAGACATGGGCGAATGTTTCCAGTGATGTTGGATAGGCAGTCTGATCTAGGTATATGCTATAATGATCTTTATTCGCTTTCTTTGCTTCGATTGTCCACCACAGTCGGCGAATAATTAGGTTTTGTTGCATTATTGGCCAAAAGTCGTCACCATAAAAGTCGATGCTCAGCATTTCAGTTGTAGCTTCCCACAAGGCTTTAAATAACTTGGCAGATTGCTCAAGCATATTGGTATTGGGAGTTTCCTGTGCGTTAGCAGTACAGTCCAAAATACCCAAGCCCACGTCAACCAACGTACACATCAGTCTTGATGCATCCGAAGGTTGCCATTCTTTGGATATTTTATAAATGGGACGAAATTCGAGAATTTCTCTCAGTGCAACGCTAGAGTTCCACATATCCAGCCAGCGACTGGTGAAGTCATCGCTTAATGCGACTGAATACCCGAGCACTCGGCAAGCATAGTTGTTGGGCTGAGTAACGTGAAATCCACTAACATGGCTTCGAAGCAACTTTCCTTTCAAGGAATCCCACTCAGTAGGCGTTAAATCCCATTCTTCAATGAAGGTGCTGACATCGGGTACAGGAAATTTTTCTGGATACCTCGAATGCAAAAGCGCTAGCATGGATTGGTAAGCCCATGGCTCCCAAGAAAGATTTAATTGTTCGGAAACTGTTTGGGAATAGGGACAAGAGAGCTTATCGGCTAATGCCCATAATATGTCTTGGCTGCTCAGAGATCTTTCTTGATTTGCATTGTTATCGGGGAATTTAAGGTGCTGGCGAGTGAGCCATGCTCCCCAACGTTTGAACAGTCCCTCGAAATCGGGCCTTTTGTATACAGTCTCTACGAAAGAGGCGAGCAGAGATTCTACGTGCTGCTCTAATTGCTGCTCTAATACTGAGGAAGGATATACACGCTTATCCGCAATATGAATGAGTTTCATACTTCCGTATCTGAGTAAGCAAGGAAGCAATAGGCCACCATTCCACGAACCATCATTTTGAAAACAAAATGAAGACCTGAGAGTGAGTAGTTCCCACAAGTCGTAGTTACTGTGAAACTCAGGGCTGTCAAGTATTCGATTTATCAATAATAGGTTTTGTGTGGAGTCCATCCGTTTAAACAATTTATTGGAATCGAGTTTTGCTAGTAATTCAATCCAAGGCCAACTAGATTCGTCAGTTCGTCTTTCCCTAGTGTATCCATGCCAAATTTCATCAAGGGTGATGGGGGCTGATGGATCATTCCCGTATTCATCAAGAAGTTTCTTTTCAGCATCGACGAAGTGTTGTTCCGCTAAATTTAAGAGTGCTTCTTTGAAAAGATCATTTTCTTGGGCTACAACCAGCGCCACTTCTGTCCACAATTGTTCTAACCACCATGAGTTTCGGACGAGGGTCCTGAAGGCGGTGTACCTATTTTCAGTTTCTAAAGAAGCCCAAACAGTTACAATTCCGATCACTAAACATGCCTGAATTCTCGGATTATCCGACACATCAAAGTTCTCGTTGAAACCAACCAGATAATTGGAAAATCTCTTAAGAGCATCCTTGGCATCATCCTGGATACAGAAGTATTCTGTAATAGACTTGACCAATACATCGGGAAGCTCAACGCGGCCTTGTGCAAAATCTTCAATCACCGATTCGGCGATTAGGTATGATTCGTAGTGCTCAGATTTATAAGCGGTAGGCAATTGCCATTCTTTTTTCATAACAATTTCTTTCCGTTTATGTTGGCTATATCCCAAGCTGTATCAAAAAATTGGACTGCCTTATGGGTATCAGCAGGCCAGCCTCTGCTCGCAGCATTTACATCTCGATGGAAGCCACCTACAGTAGCTCCAAAATGCCATAGCTCGTTATCAATAATTGCAAAACGATCATGAATATAATCGAAGTTTTTGAGGCAAAATGAGAGCTCTACCTTTAAAGGAGTGTCAACCCTAGCGCGTGCACCTGTTACAATTTCTTCTAATACCTTGAATTCTTTCTCGATTTCGGCTTGGTCATCATGATGACCAGTTAAAATTCTTATAGTTTGAATTTGGTCTGTATAAAACCAACCCACAACTTTCTTTATTCTTTCAGTGTGGATAGGATTCTTACCATCTTCAGAAAATAGATGCTTATCAATTATCCACACCCGTTGTGCGGTACTAATTGCTTTTTTAAATTCCTCAACTAACCGCACATTCTGAATATTACGACGTAACTTTATGGAACTAAAACATGGAAAATGATAGTGAGCCCCATCTAGATAGGGCTCCTCACTGGGTATGAGTAATTTAGGAGTAAATTTTATTTCTACCCCCGGTGGTTCCAAATTGACACCGGTTAGTGAAGGAAGTTTAGCCATCATTCATATCCTGCGCTCCTTGAGTTGTCCGCACTTCGGCTCCATCCTCCGATCGTTGCATCTCTTGAACTTTTTGCAAGTCCTCTATCTCATGCTTCCCGTTCACACATAGCCTTTTAGGATTCTCTTGTGGGACTTTAAAGTCCTCGAAGGGACGGGCGTTATCGTAGAGGTGCATAAGGTGACTGAGGATTTTCTCACCGTGAGGTATGCGCATGGTCAACGTTGGTCGTGTACCGATAGAGTTCAGCGAACTACCGATCATCCATACACGACCATCGATCGCTATGAATCGATCATGAAATAGACTATTTTCTGTATTGGCGACTTTGATTTCAATGCTATTTTTTCGTATGGTCTGGAACTTAGTCAGATTATGCAACAATGCTTGGTGCGTGTACTTTGTCAACTCTCTATCCTCACTATCGACTTCAGTACCAACCTCTTTGATTGGTTTAAAAGCACTGCTTGAGGTTAGAATTTGTATCTTGATCTCATCTCGCTCAATAGCATAAAGATATTGGATAATTTGGTTTGCGCCGAAGTAGGGATCCGCAATGAAGATACTTGAGCGAGCATGCTTAAGCTTTTCCCTGATGTGGTCAAGCGCTTCTTTGCGCTGGCCCGCCATAAACCATGTCTGATCATATAATTCGGCACTGTAATTAAGGAGTCGCTCGTTTTTCGCGTCTAGCAAACGCTGGAAGGCATTTGTTGTATTAGGTGCTTTACCCAATATTTGTGAAGACGCTAAGGTTTTATCTTCAGTAACGTATTCATTGATTGGACTTTTCTTTTTATCTGTCTCAGGAGCAGTAACCTTGACACGTCGCTCGACAACCTGAATATTCATATTCATTTGTCGAAGGAACTGTCGCATGGGCGTTTGCAGTAAGACCCCGCGTTCAGCATGTGTGAGTATGAGACCAGCTCCATGAACAGAGGACGGCCTTTCAATCACAACCAAGCCATCCTTCGGAATTGGAACGGTATCGAAGGTGGTGAGCATTCCTTCCTGTCCTTCCATCGAGGTCAAGTTTAAACCTTGGAGTTTACGGCCAGGGTGGGACTTCACTTGGAAGTACAAAGATTCGGAGCCGTCCTCTTTAGGGAAAACGAACTGTCGAATGGAATGAACGTCGCAATCAGGGACTGCAAGTGTCATCCCCCCAATATATTCAGGGTACTCCCTAAAATCGACATGCATGTGGTGTTCCAAGAATTGGAATGCTTCCTGACACTGCTTGCTTTGTCCTGCTATGTCAAGGAAGCTCGGCCATTCCTGACTGTCTGAAATTCGACGTGAATACCTGATAATACCAAGATTACGGAAAGGGAGTGAAGAACGCTCGGATTTTAGGGCGATGTCTTCGCTTTCCATAGGGATCCCCAACACAGGCCAACTTGGAAAGTCACTAAATCTGCCAGCTGACAGGGGTTTACCGTCAGCATTTTCCCGGAAATCATGAAGGGGAACAGGTGTACGAAATTCTTCCGATGTACTTCGATACCACTTAATGGCTTCTTCTGCGGTCATGACTATACGGTCGACCGCAATAGAACCTTCTTTGTTAAATCGTTTCATGTAAGGCTTGATAGGCCTTGAAGGAGCTTGCCTCCCTGAAGCCAACAACCAGACCGATGCGAACAGCAAACGCAGAGGAGACCGCTCAGATGTAGAGCTTTTGGGTGGTACAAACACAGCGACATGCACGACCGCATGTTTGAAGCCGTCAGTCATTTTACTAAAGGGGATACTGCTTTCAGTATTTTCCATATATGGCTCACTATCGCCCGAAGGCGCTGAGTTAAAATGTTTCGGTGACCATAGCGAACAAGCTCATTTATCCTATCACATCTCATTGATTTATATGTTTAAATGCGAGGGTTGTAGAGTTTCATTGAGGAGCTTCGTCACTTCGTCACCCCGCGACGATTATAGAAGCATTCAGAGGTTTCAGAAATGGGGGGAGGGCACGTAGTCGTCGATCAAAGGCAGGTGCTGACTGAACAGAAAGAGCAGTAATAGATTGCTATTCTTGATCGAAGCATGTCTTGAAGAGGGTCTGCTTTTGGCACACAGCGGACTAACATTTTTATCAGTCGCTGACTTTATGGTGAACAGAGAAGGCCTGAGCACATCGTTCGCCACGGGTGACCGGCGGACGTAAAAAAACCGGCTTCCGCCGGCTCAGGTTGTCATACTGCGTACACGTCATCGCACTTCGGCAGCCAGTCGGCGCTGCTTTCGTCCGTCAGCCCGAGGTTGGTCTGCACGCCGGTTTTCGTGCGCCGCTTCAGGTAGCTCCTGCCGTACTCGCGCAGGATACTCTCCAGCGCCTGGCTGAAGGTCTTCATACTGAGCGGGTTGCGGTAGCCGCTGGCCTCCATGTACGCCAGATAGGCGTGATACAGATAGCGACGGGGTTGCAGGGGCCTGATGCCGGCATTGCCCATGTGCAGTCCGTTCGGCTCGGCGGTGGCAAACAGGTAGCCGCAGAAGTCCACCATCGGGTCGGCGTCGCGCTTGATGCGCATGGCCTCGCCGGAGTTCTGCTGCTGCTGAAGCAGCGCGCGGGCGTCCTGCGGGTTGCTGAAGCGCTGCATCAGCTGGCGCACGATAACGGCGAGCTCCGCCTGTATTTTCTCCTTCAGCTGCGGGTCGCGCTCGTCCGCCGGGATGATTTCCGCGAAGTGCAGGATGACGCGGCGGCGCGACACGCCCCCGCTGCGGTCGGTGAAGCGCATCGGGTTGTTGTTCACGGCCAGAATCACCGCCGGGATGTGCGTGGAGTAGGCGTCGCGGTACTTGGGGTCAACGGACACCGCATCGCCGCCGGTAATCGCCTTGATGCCCGCGCCGTCGCCGCTCCACTTCTCCTGGTCGGGCAGGCGGATAAGCGAATAGCCGATGACCGAGGCGCGCTCGCGCGACGACTCCAGCGTCTCGATGGTGGCAGACACGGCGTTGTCCGTTCCCGCCAGCATGGTGGCGATTTCCGCCATGATGCTCTTGCCGCTGCCGCCGGGGCCGGTGACCTCCAGAAACAGCTGCCAGTCGTAGCGGTTCGCCAGCACCATGAACAGCGCGGCCAGAATCACGTCCCGCTTCTCTGCGCTGCGCCCGGCGGCGCGGTCAAGCCACTGCCAGAAGTGCGGCGCGTGGCGCTCCAGCGTTTCGCCCGCCACCGGGCGGGTGTAGTCCACGTCGCTCACGGTGCGCAGCCAGTTCTCACGCCGGTGCGGGCTGAAGGTGCCGCTTCGGGTGTCGAGCACGCCGTTGCGGAATCCGATGAGCTGGCGCTGCGGCGCGGCCTGCTGGGGCAGCATCAGCTTCAGCGTGTCTACCACGCCCGCCACCTTACCCGCCGAGAACGGCGCGCGCAGGCGCTGGAACAGCTTCGCCACGTCGCGCCCGAACTGGTTGCCGGAAATCACCTTCCACGCTCCGGCCTCATAGCGGCACAGGATTTCGCCGCTGGCGTCCACGGCCAGATTGCGCCCGTAGTGCTCTGCGACGCGCTCCGCCTTCTCGCTGGCGCTCATGGCCGTAAACTCGGCCTCGCTCATGGTGTCAAACGGGCTGGCGGCGGGCGGGGCCGAGGCTTCCCGCAGCGCCTGCCGGGTGGCATCCTCACCGTGCGCGGTAAAGGCGTCGTTCCAGTCGCCGAACACCGGCGGAAGGGCCACGCTGGCGTTGCAGGCTGCGGCGGCGTGTTTCGCCTTACGCTGGCCGTCGCCGTTCAGGTCGCGGTCGGCGGCAATCACCAGCGGCAGCGTCGGGTGCTTTTCACGGACGAGGCCGGCCAGGGAAAGAAGGTTCACGGACGACAGGGCAACCCACACCGCGTCACCGGTCAGCGCGTGCACCGTCAGCCCGGTGGCGTAGCCCTCGGTGAGCCAGATGCGTTTCGGGGTGCCCTTACCGCTCAGGACGTGGCAGGCGCCTTTCACCTGGCCGCCCTTAAGCGTGCGCTTGTCACCGGCGGCGTTAATCAGCTGGACGTTGACCAGCACGCCGTCCGCATCGTGCAGCGGCACCACCAGGTCGCCGGGGCGGTAAGTGGTCAGCGCCACCTTGTGCGGCTTCGTGAGCGTCAGGCAGGTCTGCTCCGGCAGCCCCTTTCGGGACAGGTAGGCGTTGCCGGTGACCACCTTCGCACTGTTCACCAGCTGCTGCGCCAGCGCGGCGGCGGCCGTGCGGGTGGCCTCGTCGTCCGGCTCCGCCGGTGCGGCTTCCGTGACCGGCGGCAGGTTGCCGGTCAGGTCGTTCACGCGCGCGGCGGCCCCTGTCAGGCTGATGCCCAGCGCCTTCTGCACCAGGTCCATGCCGTCACCGGCCCCGCACTGGTTGCAGAACCACGTCCCGCGCCCCTCTTTATCGTCAAAGCGGAAGCGGTCTTTGCCGCCGCACACCGGGCACGCCGTGTGCCGGTTCTTCACCACCTTCACGCCCAGCGCGGGCAGGATGCGGGGCCACTGGCCCCGCGCGGCACTGGCCGCGTCTGATACGGTCATCTTCATTATGCTTTCCCTCAGTGCAGCGGCGGCGCGTCGTGGATGCGCCCGCAGAGTTCGTCCATCACCACCTGGCCTAAAAAGCTCAGGCACGGGGCTGCCTTCAGCGGCCCGGCGGTCAGCAGGTCGTCGAGCAGCGCGCAGGCAATCTCCAGCCCGCGCGCCCGGCCGTGCTGGCGCAGGTAGAATCCCTCCAGTTCGGTCTCAATGGCGCGCTCCAGGCGGGCCAGCGTCAGGCCGGAATGTCGCTGCTGCTCGCGGCACAGGGTGAGCCAGGCGCAGGCCACCGCGCGGCGTGACAGCGCGGCGCGCAGCTCCGGGGACAGGGGGCGTGCGTTCATGCGCTCACCTCTCCGTTCATCCAGCCGTCGCGGCAGCGGGTCACCACGTCATCGAGCTGGCCGGTGATGAGAAACAGCAGCGAGGCCAGCTGTTCGCTGTCGGCAGGTTCCGGCGGGGTGCAGCAGTCGCGCAGGGCCGCCGCGTCACAGGCCAGGCGTCCGGCGTTGCGCAGGTGCTCCAGGCGGGCAAGGTCATCAAGGGTAATGGTGGCGTGATTCATGCGCACACCTCCGTGACCGGCAGGCGGGCGGCAAAGGACAGCACAAAGTCGCGGGCCAGCAGCTGGCGGGCGGCGCGTTCGGTGGCGGCGGTGGCGCGCAGCATCTGCACGCGGGCGTGACGCTCACAGCGGCGCACGGCGGCAAACACAAAGACAAATTCTGAATGCGGGGGATTAAGGACGGTAGCCATAAGGGCAGTCTCCATTGAGTAGCGGTTATCGCCACCACCGGAAACGCCAATTTCACTGGTGGTAGCCCGGACAGGGTTGGCGTAACCGGCCTCAATGGATACCGGCGCTTCGTGAGAAGCCCCCGCCCGGGCCACCATTACGAGTACGGTGCAGCGATTAAGTAACCGCCGCCCGATAAATGGGTGCACTGACGCAAAGACACAAAAAAAGACGCAAGGCGCGTCTGGTGTCGCCATTGAGTTGCTCAGGACGCCAATCCCGGCTGTCGATTTTGCGACAGCAGAAACACTGTACCAGGGAAGGCCCCCGGCGCGCAAGCCGGGGAAAGCGAAGAAATGCAGCATGACGGACGGTCTCAGCGGTGGGTGAAGGTCATGCCGCACGCCCCTGACTGCGGGCGGCGATGCGTTCGTTCATCCAGGCGTTGACCTCGCTGGCCGCCCACGCGACGTTCTTGCCGCCCAGGGAAATCTGCGCGGGAAAGGCGTCGCGGCTGATGAGGTCGTAAATCGTCGAGCGGGACAGGCCGCAGACGTGAATGACCTCCGGCAGGCGCATGAAGCGCTCCTGAAACTGCGGCGCGTAAGGGGCTGACGGGGCGGAAGATGGTGCGGTTAAAGCAGTGTGCATGGGCTACCTCTCGTTGATTCCATACAGAGCCGGGCGGGTACGTCCGGCATCGGGCAGCTCTGTATTCTGAGCATATTTTTGTGGGAATCAACAAGGCGGGATTGTGTCACCACTCTTACAAAATGGTCATTTACTGCTCATGTAAAACGAATATAAACGAATAAAAACGTATAGAGACGAGATAAAGCCAGGGCTTAGTTTCAGACTATTGAAAGCGAAAGATTAAAAGGAAATAACGCTGATGAATGTCCGGCGGGCTTTTCAAGACGGTGAACGATGGTGAACAGTGGGTGAAGGATGCTTTTTGAACTGTTCACCCTTTAATTTACTGTATTACTTATTTTTTTCTTTCTGGTGAAGAAAGGTGAAGGATTTATATAAAACTAAAAGTGGAATGTGGGGTTTCGTGAGACCTTTCCCTGGCTGGCCAGAAGAAGGGCTTTTGTCTGAGCCTTCACACAATGTCATCCGGTGGCACCGCCTGTGCCAGCCCCGGCACAATTGACTGACTTAAAACGACCACACAGGAAAACGAAATGGCCCTGAAATGTCCCGAATGCGGTCAGGTGGCTCATACCCGGACCAGTTCTTATGAAGCACCGTCCGTAAAGCGCACCTGGTACCAGTGCCGGAACCTTGACTGCTCCTGCACATTCACCGCGCTGGAGAGCGTCGAGAGAATCATCATGAAGCCCGGCAGGCCTGCTGCCAGAGAGGCAGAGGTGAAGAGCGGCACGGTACGTCAGCCGCAGACGCTGGGCCGCTACGGCTCAGCCTGCTCCCGCAGGGACCGGCACGCACAGCCCTGAAAGAAAGAATAAGGCCAGAAACATCTAATGCCCGGCACCTGCCGGGCTTTTTTTATGTCTGTTGCGTGAGTGCATGTCTGTGCTGCATGAAATCGCATGAATTTCCGGCACCTGAAAACGTCAGCAAAGGCCAGCAGCGGTGCGCCCCGGAGCCATTCATGCAGGTGCATGAAAACCACTATGTTAAGTGCGCAGGCGTGGCGGGGCTACGAGAGCGCGCAACTGGGTTAAATGGTGCTAATCGTACCATTCTCGAAAAGTAGGCAAGGTCCGGACGGGGGGAAATCTTGCCACTTAGGGGGCTTAAAGAACGCAAGGTTCGAGAGCGAGGAGCAAGAGGGGAAGTGAAGAGCAACGCTGCAGAGACCATTACATGGCTTAGGTTGAGGTCGGCATAAAAGGGGAAGAATTAAACAGCCAATATTCGTCAGTCGGGGAGGGAGTGGCAAGTAAATAAATGTGAGTAAAAGTATAACGCTCGCACGGTGATAGTTGTAAGAAGTAACGTCCGCAAAAAACCTGAATTACACCCACCGTTGTGCAGAATTATACGGTCTGTAGACTATTTACCCTCCTAAAATTCTGCTTTTTTCTTGTAAAAGCCATGCAAAAGGTAAATGGTTTTGCATGCGTTTTAACGATATTAAATCCCTCGCCAGCATAAGCACTGGTGTGCCTTGACGCCATTCGTGTACTTGCATTAAACCCACTCATAAAGCGGGTAGACTAGATGGGAAGAGCATTGCGCGTCAAGCGAGATATCATTAAGCAGATTCATTATTGATATCAAATAAACTAGATTAGAAAACATGATTTCATTGCGCTGTAGGCATAAATACAGCGCAGATATCTTTAATTCTTTACTTTATCTCCCCACCAATCCATAAGCTCAACTCTTTGAATTAAGTACGTTGAGCGGTTATAAGCTTTTCGAACTTCATTTCTGTCTGTATGTGCTAAAGCAGCTTCAATAACATCAGGATTAAATCCGGCTTCATTGAGTGCAGTACTTGCGATAGCGCGTAATCCGTGAGCAACTAATTTCCCACCATAACCAATGCGCTTAAGCGCGGCATTAGCTGTCTGGCTATTCATCGGTTGCTTTGGGTCATTCCTGCTCGGAAAAACATGCTTTCGGTGAGCACTAATTGGTTTCATTACACCCAGGATCTCTAATGCCTGAGGTGATAGAGGTACAACATGCTCACGCTTAGACTTCATTCGTTCGGCTGGGATAGTCCAGACCTTTGCATCGAGATCGATCTCTGCCCAACGGGCACCTGAGGCTTCAGAAGGGCGCACAAGTGTCAGGAGTTGCCATTCAATTAAACATCGAGTCGAAACAGAGAGATTCGACATCACCAAAGAACGCATGAGTTTTGGTAATTCTTCTGGCCGAAGCGTCGGCATATTTTGTTTTTTTGGCTTCTCGAAGGCCATCCCAACACCAGACGCTGGATTGGCATCAAGCAGACCAGTGTTTACAGCATAAATCATTATCTCGTTAATACGCTGGACTAGTCGACGTACAGTCTCGAGCGCTCCACGAGCCTTAATTGGGTCAAGGGTTTCAACCAGTTTTCGTGCTTTGATTTGCTGAACGGGTATCCCACCGATGGCAGGGAATACATCTTTCTCAAGTGAGCGCCAAATATCTTTAGCGTAATCAGGGGTAACGCTTTTACTTTTGAGCTGAAACCAGTTAGCAGCGACCGTTGAAAAAATACTGTCCAGAGCGATTTGTTCCTGTTCCTCTGCAACTTCAGCTTGAATTTGTGGGTCAATTCCATTGGCTAATAAAGCTAGATAATCCGCTCTTAATCCTCGGGCATCAGCAAGCGAAAGGGCAGGGAAGGCACCGAGTCCAATCATAGTCCGCTGTTTTGTTGTCGGACGTTGATAACGGAAACGCCAAAGCTTTTTTCCGCTAGTTTTTACTATCAGGAAAAGCCCATCGCCATCATGCAGCGTTAGCTCCTTCTCTGACGCTTTAGCGCGAAGAATTTCGGTGTTAGTCAGGGGGCGTGTTGTCCGTGCCACTATGGCTGCTCCTTCATGAATTGGTATACGCTTATAGGTATACATCCTACTGTATACCTAAACGTATACCAATAATCACTGGATTTAGCCGGATTTGCTCGGACGATTACAGACACAAAAAAGCCCGCAAGGCTTGTGCCGTGCGGGCTTTCAGGATTTCACCGGACGTATCCGGATCATTGTGTGGTGGAGCTGGCGGGAGTTGAACCCGCGTCCGAAATTACTACACCGTCGGCACTACATGCTTAGTACAGTCTTTACATTCGCCGGTCAGCTGCGGACAGACACGCCACTAACAGACTAGCCTG
>Ga0308167_1001584_pt1 | contig 25362 bp, 19 predicted proteins | sample PhyCR1_2_FD_202138 | JGI IMG/M metagenome (GOLD analysis project Ga0308167, IMG submission 202138) | Phyllosphere microbial communities from UC Gill Tract Community Farm, Albany, California, United States - DLSLRC.R1 | ecosystem: Host-associated > Plants > Phyllosphere > Unclassified | place... | reverse complement strand
CAGCTCCCCCGACTGAGGTCGGTCGCGTCGTCAGGGCCCTGCTGCACCCGCAGCCGGCCCGACAGCAGGCACCTGCCTGCCGACGACACACGCGACCACGCCGCGAGACCGCGGCACCACACCTCATCTCATCTCATCTTGGAGTTCGTCATGAACAAGTACGTCTCGAGAGGGCTCACCGGAGCGCTCTTCGTCGGAGGCCTCTGGGCCCTCGGAACCACCGCCGCGAACGCGGCACCCGCCACCACCGGAGACGACGGGCTGCTCTCGGGCACCCAGATCGGGGCCGTCGTCGACGCCCCCGTGTCGGCGCTCGGCAACGCGATCTCGGTCGTCGGCGACAGCGCCGCGACGGCCCCTGCCGCACCTGCCCCTGCCCCTGCCCCCGCCGCAGCCGCACCGGCACCGGCTCCGGCACCAGCACCGGCACCCGCGCCTGCCCCGGTCACGACGACCAGCGGCGACTCGGGTCTGCTCTCGGGCACGCAGGGCATCGTCTCGGTCGACGTGCCGATCACGGTCACCGACAACGCGATCTCGGTCGTCGGCGACACGGCCAGCACGGCTCCGGCCGCGCCCGCGGCTCCTGCCGACCCGGCGCCCACCGCACCGGTCGAGGCTCCCGCGGCGACCACCTCCGGAAGCGAATCGATCGGCGGCGGCACCCAGGCACTCGTCGACGTCGCCCTCCCGGTGACGATCTCGGGCAACGGGCTGTCGCTCCTCGGCGACAGCACCAGCACGGGCGCCGGCGCACCGGCGATGACGACCCCGACCACGTCGACCCCGGCGACTCCCGGGGCGACGACCAGCGGTGAGGACTCCGTCCTCGGCGGCACGCAGATCGTCCCCGGCATCTCGGTGCCGGTCACGATCGGCGGCAACGCGGTCAGCGTCCTCGGCGACAGCAGCTCGACCGGCACCACGCCGGCCGTCGGCACGACGCCCGCGACCGGCTCGGGCTCATCCGGAGCAGGCTCGACGGGCACCACCTCGGGCGACGACGGCATCGCCGGCGGCACCCAGGTCATCCCCGTCGTGACCGCTCCCGTCGCGGTCGGCGGCAACGCCGTCAGCGTCATCGGCGACAGCAGCTCCACCGGCACGGGCACCGGCACCAGCACCGGCACCACGCCCGGCACCGGCGGTACGACCACCGGCGACGACAGCGTCCTCGGCGGCACCCAGGTCGCGCCCGTGATCACGGCACCGATCACCGCCGGCGGCAACGCCGTCAGCATCATCGGCGACAGCAGCAGCACCGGCACCACCACCGGCACGGGCACGGGCACGGGCACCACGCCCGCGACGGGCACCGGCACCGGCAGCACCACCTCGGGCGACGACGGCATCGCCGGCGGCACCCAGATCATCCCCGTCGTGACCGCTCCCGTCACCGCCGGCGGCAACGCCGTCAGCATCATCGGCGACAGCAGCAGCACCGACACCACCACCGGCACGGGCACCACGCCCGCGACGGGCACCGGCACCGGCAGCACCACCTCGGGCGACGACGGCATCGCCGGCGGCACCCAGGTCATCCCCGTCATCACGGTCCCGATCGACCTCGGCGGCAACGCCGTCACCGTCATCGGCGACAGCAGCACCGACCCGACGGGCACCACCGGCACCACGCCCGTCGACCCCGGCACCCCCGTCGACCCGACGGACCCCGGCACCCCGGTGGTCCCCGTGACGCCCGCCTTCCCCTTCGACCCGTCGGACCCCACCACCCCGACGACCGAGGGTGACAGCGACGTCCCGACGACCGGCGGCGGCGAGGTCGTCGTGACGACCGACTCCGGCACCGGCGTGGTGACCGCCTCGACGGCCGGACGCACCGTGTTCGTCTCGACCGCCTCCTCGGCTGGTCAGCCCGTCGCCGCGGCGGCCGACACCTCGGCCCTCGCGTTCACCGGCAGCGAGTCGACGGGCGGCGTCGCGGCCGGCCTGCTGGCCCTGCTCGCCGGGCTCGGACTGCTGCTCGCGGCTCGCCGCCGGGCACGCGCCTGAGCCACGACGCGATCGCACCCGCGATCGCGACGGCAAGAGCAACAGCAACAGCAACAGCAACAGCAACAGCAACGGCAACAGCTCCGCACGGCGGCGCACCGCAGACCGGTTCAGGGCCTGCGGTGCGTCGCCGTGCGCCCCCGCGCCCGTGCCCCGAGGTCGCGCTAAGTTGTCGCTCGGAGCCCGCTCGGGCGACAGGGGAACCACACGGGGGACGCATGGCCGACAGCAGCTACGACTACTTCTTCACAGGCCCGCACGACGACTCGCGGAGGCTCGTCGACCACGTGGCCCAGGCGCAGGGCTTCCGGCTCGAGCAGATGCCGAACGGCAGCACCAAGGCCGTGCGCGGCGACCTCACCAAGACGCTGTTCCTGGGGGTCTTCGCCGGCAAGGCGTTCCACGTCGTGCTCTGGCTCCAGTACTTCGTCGACGACTCCGACCGCCTCGTCGTGCGCCTCAGCCGTGACCTCGGCACCGGCCTCGTCAAGGGCGGGGCGCTCGGCGCGGCCCGGTCGCAGGAGGCGTTCGCCGAGCTCGCCCACGCCCTCGGCCGCGCGTCGACGGGCGGGCAGCTCGACCCCGGCGCGCACCCGCAGGGCACCCCGCAGCCCTAGCCACAGCCTCCTCCTCTCCGCACCCGCACCTCCTCGCTCGCTCGCTCGCCCGGGCCCACGCGCCGGGTCACTGACGAAGTCGGCGGGTTCCCGTAGCTCTGGGCGGGTCAGCGCCCACCCGCCGCCGACGACAGCGACCCGCCGCACCCCGCACGGACCCGCCGACCGAGACACGGACCCGCCGACTAGCCGGGCACGCCGTCGACGTAGAGCCAGCGGCGCGAACGGTCGCGCACGAACCGGCTGACCTCCCGCTGCACCTCGGCGTCCCCGTCGACCCGGCGGTGCGCCGCGAACTCGACCACGCCCTGGTCGTCGAGCGGCCCGCCGAGCTCGGTGCGCAGCACGTCGAGCCGGAACCACCGGACCGCGGGGTCGAGCTCCAGCTCGTCCGGACGGGTCGACGGGTGCCACGTCTCGAGCAGCCAGCTGACGTCGCCGACGGCGAACGCCGAGTACCGCGAGCGCATCAGCCGCTCGGCGGTGGGGGCCGGCACGACGTGCGCGTGCAGGGGCCCGCAGCACGCCCCCCAGGTCTCGCCGCTCAGGCAGGGGCAGCGTGCGGAGTCGTCCATCCGTCCATCATCGTCGACCGCGCACGCCAGCTCGGCCGGCGACCGCCCGCAGGAGGTGCGGCGCGGCTGGCCGGCCGCCCCGCACCTCCTCGGCTCCCTCGCCTTGGGTCGGCTTCGGCGCCTCAGGCCGCCTCGCCGCCGATGTTCACCATCCAGTGGATGCCGAACCGGTCGTCGAGCTGGCCGAAGCTGTCGCCCCACGGCGCCTTCGCGAGCTGCTCGTGGACCGTGCCGCCCTCGGCGAGCGCGGCGAACCAGCCGGTCAGCCGATCCTCGTCCTCGGCGGCGCCGAAGAGCGAGAGCGAGATCGCGTTCTCGCTCTCGAGCGGGACCGAGTCGGGCCGGTCGGCCGCCATGAGGAGGAGCCCGTGCGGCGTCGCGAGCTGCCCGTGCATCACCTTGTCGCCCTCGCCCTCGCCGCCCATGCCGAACTCGGAGTAACTGCTGTAGGTGGGGACGCCGCCGAACACGGACGCATAGAACTCGAGTGCCTCGCGGGTCTGGGTGCGGAACGCGAGATACGGCGTGAGCTGGACGGACATCGGTGCTCCCTCGGTCGTGCCGCCGGCACGTCGGGAGGGCGGCGTGGGCCGGCGACCGCGCTGCCTCCCGGCATGATGACAGCGTCGAGGAGGCGCCACCACCCCTGACCGGGTCGGCCCCGAACTGGGCGTGACCCCGCGTCGCGCGCCCTGTCACAGTTGACGGATGGCCACCCCTCCGCCCCCGGGCACCCACCCCGTGCTCGAGCCGGAGCTCGTCTTCGCGCACGTCCGGGCCCGCCTCGAGGCGAGCACGATCCACGGCGACCCGCGCGGCGGCCGGGAACGACTGCCGCGGCTCTCGCGGTCGGCGACCGCGAAGGCGCTGACGGCGGGCGGCTTCCGCACCCTGACCGGCCTGAACGTGTCGCCGTCCGACCTGAACAAGGACGGCACGCAGTTCCTCGACGACACCGAGACCGTGCTGCTCGAGACCCTCGCGCTCGGCCGCCGTTTCTACGGCCTCTACGTCGAGCCGCAGAACCCCTCGCACGAGCAGTGGGACGCGGTCACCGCGATGTTCGCCGAGCTCGGCGCCAAGCTCGACGCGCGCCTCGGGCCCGTCGAGCAGTTCCTGGCCTAGCCGCGCCGGCCGGTCGTTCGGTCGAGGAGGTGGCGGTGGCGGCCAGTCAGTAGGGTCGGCGCATGTTCGCCCTTCCGCCCGGAGCCATGCGCGTCGTCCACCTGAGCGACTCCCACCTGAGCGGCGACGGGAGCCTGCACCAGGGCTCCGTCGACACGCTCGCCGCCCTCGACCGCGTCCTCGCCGAGGCGGCCCGGGTCGACGGCGTCCGGCTGCTCGTCGGCTCGGGCGACCTGTCGGACGACGGGAGCACCGCCTCCTACGCCCTGCTGCGCGACCGGATCGAGGCCTGGGCCGCGAGCCGGGAGGGGCATGTCGACGTCGTCCTCGTGCCCGGCAACCACGACCTGCGCGCCGGCTTCACGGAGGTGCTCGGCGACGGCCACCTCGCGCACGGCGCCCAGCCGCACGGCGCTCAGCCCGACGCCGCGCGCCCCGTCGACGGCGTCTCGCTCGTCGACGGCTGGCGCGTCGTCACCCTCGACACCTCGGTGCCGAGGGCCGGCTACGGGCTGCTGCGGCCGGAGCAGCTCGACCGCCTCCGCGACCTGCTCGCCGAGCCTGCCCCGCACGGCAGCGTGGTCGTGCTGCACCACCCGCCGCTCCCCGCGCCCACCACGCTGCACCAGTCGCTGGCCCTGCAGGCACCGGAGGCGCTGGCCGCGATCCTCGAGGGATCGGACGTCCGCGTCGTCCTCGCCGGCCACTACCACCGCCACGTGGTCGGCTCCCTGGCGGGGGTGCCCGTGCTCGTGGCCCCGGCGGTCGCGAACGAGACCGACGTCTGCGCGCCGCACGGCACGGAGCGGGCAGTGCGCGGGTCGGGGTTCCTGGTCGTCGACCTGCTCCCCGACGGCTCGGTGCGCTCGACGCCGGTGCGGGCGCACGACGAGCACGACGGCGACGAGGTGTTCGTCCTCGACGAGGAGGCGGTGCGCGCGATCGCCGCGGCCGCCGGCGCCCCTGCCGCCTCCTGACCCTTCGCATTCCCTCCCTCGACCGTCTCGACGTCGTCGAGTGGTCAGGAACGGTCCGTCCCGAGCGCGGGAGCGACCGAACGCGACCACTCGAGGCCGCTCGCCCGGCGGCGGCCCAGGCGCGCCGCGTAGGGTCGAGAGGACGTCAGGTCAGCGTGAGCAGGCTGGGGCGTCCACATCTTTCCGAGAGCGAAGCGAGGGAGACCGCAGCATGCGCGTGGTCGTCGTCGGAGCCACCGGCAACCTGGGCACGGCCCTGTTGACGCGGCTCCAGTCCGAAGCCGACGTCACCGAGCTGGTCGGCATCGCCCGTCGTGCGCCCCGCACGGCCTCGCCGCCGTACGGCGACGTCCAGTGGTTCACCCTCGACGTCGGCGACGACGCCTCGCCCGACCGGCTGGCCCGCGCCTTCGTCGGAGCCGACGCCGTCGTGCACCTCGGCTGGGCGCTGCAGCCGAGCCACGACCGCGACGCGATGTGGCGCACCAACGTCGTCGGGACCCGCCACGTGCTCGACGCCGTCGCCCTGGCCGGGGTGCCGCACGTGCTCGTCGCGTCGTCCGTCGGGGCCTACAGCCGCGGCCCCAAGTCGCGTCGCGTCTCGGAGTCCTACAAGACCAAGGGCGTCCGCCGCTCCAGCTACTCGAAGCACAAGTCGGTGAACGAACGACTGATGGACGCGTGGGCCGAGAAGCACCCCGACGTCGTCCTGACCCGGATGCGTCCCGGGCTCGTGTTCCAGCCTGCCGCCGCGAGCGAGATCATCGGCCTGTTCCTCGGCCGCTGGGTCCCGACCCGGTGGATGCAGCACCACCGCCTCCCCTTCCTCCCCCTCGCGCCGCGCTTCGTGTCGCAGGTCGTGCACGCCGACGACGTCGCCGACGCCTTCTGGCGCGCGATCCACCGCCGGGTGGGCGGGGCCTTCAACCTCGCGGCCGAGCCGATCGTCGATCCCCAGATGGTGGCGGAGGCGTTCGGCACGCGGCTGCTGCCGGTGCCCTACCGCGTGATGCGCGCCGCGGTGCTCGTGACATGGCTGCTGCGCCTGCAGCCGACGGAGCCCGGCTGGCTCGACATCGCCGCCAAGGTCCCCGTCATGTCGACGGATGCCGCGCGCACGCAGCTCGGCTGGGAGCCGCGGCACTCCTCCGGCGACACGCTGCGCGCCTTCGCCCGCGCGATCGGTCGGCGCGACTCGCACGCCGGCTCGCACCCGCTCAGCGGCTGACGTCCGCGCGGGCGCTGCCGGCCTGGCTCAGAGCGTGATCGTGAGCAGCCCGTCGTCGCCGATCTCGACCGCGGCACCGCGGTAGTCGGCGATGCGCGTCAGCCCCTCGGCGGCCGGCCCGTCGTGGTCGCCCACGACCACGACCTGAGCCCCGGAGGCGCGTGCGGCCTGCAGCCCCGCCTCCGCGTCCTCGAAGACGACGACGTCGCCCGGCTCGACGCCCAGCAGCTCGGCCGCCCGCAGGTACCCGTCGGGAGCGGGCTTGCCGGCCGGCACGTCCTCGGAGGCGAGCACGACCGCGGGCAGCCCGACCCCCGCGACGGCGGTGCGGCTCCGCGCGATGTCCCCCGGGGCGCTCGTCACGAGCGCGACGAGCTGCGCGGGCAGCGTGGCGACGAACGCGGCCGCGCCGGGGATCTCCACCACGCCGTCGGGGGCCTCGCCCTCGACCGACAGCAGCGCGTCGACGTGCCGGAGCACCGCCTCCTCGTCCAGCTCGGGCAGGAACCGCCTGACCGTGTCCGCGGTCTGCCGACCGTGCGCGAAGGCGAGCACCTCGCCGGGGTGCAGGCCGAGCGGGCCGCACCACTCGGTCCAGATGCGCTCGACCAGGGCGGTCGAGTCGACGAGCGTCCCGTCCATGTCGAAGACGACCGCCCGGGCGGTCAGGGTCGTGCGGGGCTGCTCGGGGCTCATGGCGTCAGTCTGGCGCACGACCGTGGGCAGGACGGGGGACCTCACCGGGGTACGGGCCGTGGCCGAGCTGCTCCGTGCAGCCTGTGCATGCCGTGCGCGTCCGCTGGCCCCCTTACAGGGGACTCGACGGAGCGCGTAACCTTGACGGGTCGGGACCTCACCGGTCCCACAGGACGTCGCGCCTCGCGAGCGTTCCCTGCCCGTGAAGCTCACGCTCGCGGAGCGGCGTCCGGGTCGCGCTCCTCGCTCGAGGGGCGCGGCCCCTCCTCGGAGGGGATCGCAGGTCGATCTGCCCCTCGTGACCCTCCGCAGCGATCGTCCCTGCGTGAAGCTCCGACAGTGCGGAGAGCCACGTGCCTGCTCGAGGCGGGCTCCGCCAGCCTACGGCCGCAGACGATGCCCCGACAGGGGTTGACTCTGACGAAAAATCCTGGTCACCATCCACTTTCGCTAGACGCTCTGACTAGTCCGTCTAGCGACTGCCCCGTGCTCGCGGTGCGCTGCTAGCGTCGCCCTCATGACCGACGCCCCGCCTCCCGTCCTCGTGATGATCGACCGAGCGGCCGCGGGCGGGCCGCCGCGGGCACCCGGCGAGACGGGCTGGCGGGTCGTCGATCCGTCCGAGCACACGATCCACGTCACCGACCTCGGCGTCACCCGCGGCGACGGGATCTTCGAGGGCCTCGGCGTCTCGCACGGCTCGATCCAGGCGCTCGAGCCGCACCTCGCCCGGCTCGCCCGCTCGGCGGCCCTGCTCGACCTGCCCGAGCTCGACCTCGACGTGATCCGGGCCGCCTGCCTCGAGTCGGCGAGGCTGCACGAGCCGGCGCCGCTCCTCCTGCAGAAGCTCGTCGTGACACGGGGCATCGAGGGAGGCGACGGGTCGCCGACGGCGTGGGTGCGCACCGAGCTGATGCCCGACCACGACGCCGAGCGCGTGCACGGCATCCGCGTCGTGTCGCTCGACCGCGGCTACCGGCACGACGTCGCACGGACCTCGCCGTGGCTGCTGCAGGGCGCGAAGACGCTGTCGTACGCCGTCAACAAGAGCGTGCTGCGCGAGGCCGCCCGCCGGGGAGCCGACGACGTGCTCTTCGTGAGCAGCGACGGCTACGCGCTCGAGGGGCCGTCGGCGTCGCTGATCGCGCGCCTCGACGGCGTGTACGTCACGCCGCGCACCGACCAGGGGATCCTCGAGGGCACGACCCAGGCCGCCGCCTTCGAGGTGCTGCGCTCGCTGGGGCACGAGGTCGCCGAGGTGCTGCTGCCGATGGACGAGGTGCGCCGGGCCGACGCGCTCTGGCTCGTCTCGAGCGGCCGGCTGGTCGCGCCGCTCTCGTCGCTGGACGGCGAGCCGGTGGCGATCGACGCCGAGGTCACCCGGCAGCTGGCCGACGCGCTCGTCGCCCGGCGCGTCTGACCGGGCGCGTCCGACCGGCCGTGAACGCAGCTCACGGGGTGGTGCGGGTATCCGCGACGCGAACAGTACTTAGGTGAGCTAGACACTTCCGGGGTCGACTGCGATGGTGGGGACGTGCCGATTCACGGCGGCACAGCCATCATCCGCAGTTCGATCAGGCGTTCGCAGGGCGCCGGGAATGAGCCGAACATGTCCGCAGGAACACCCCGTTCTCCCCTCCGCTCCGTGTCGGCCCGCGACCTCGCCGGCCTCGTCCCGGAGCAGCTCGTGCAGCACGTCCGCTCCCGGGTCGACGTGACCACCGACAGCTCCTACCGACGCGAGTCCAGCGTCGCGCCGGCCCGCATCGGCGCCTACCCGAAGCGCCGCCGCACCTCGCGGGCGCCGCGTGTGCCCGTCGTCGCCGCAGGCCCGTCCTACGCCGACTTCTTCGTCGAGCCCGCGCGGCACCTCGCGACGGCCTGACGCCGCCGACCCGATCACACGCCGGAGGGCGGGCACCCTGGGTGCCCGCCCTCCGGCGTTCTCGTCCCCTGTCCTGTTCCGAGACCGGCGTGACCCGACCCGAGGAGGCGACGCGCGCCTCCTCGGGTCAGCTCTCGCCTGGTGCCCCTAGGAGGCGCGGCTGCGGAGCAGCGTGAAGCTCGCGTCGCGCACGAGCAGCGTCGTCACCGGACCCTCGACCTGCTGGTCGGGATCGCTCGAGCTGGCGAGCTCCCACTCGCCGTGCGGCGCCTCGGGCACCTGGAACTCGACGACGCTCGTCGAGCCGTTGGTCAGGTAGGCGAAGGCGTCGGCGTCCTTGTGCGTGAGCACGAAGGTGATCGCCTTGTTCTCGCCCTGCTGCCAGTCGCCGCTCGAGAACGAGTGGTCGTCGGCGCGGCGCACCTGGACGTGGTCGTCGCTCTCGACCTCGGGCGCGTAGCGGAACCAGTCGGGGCGCAGGGCCGGGTTCTCACGACGCAGCGTGATCAGCTCGGTCGTGAAGGCGAGCAGGTCGCGGTCGGCGCGCTCCCAGTCGAACCACGAGATCTCGCTGTCCTGGCAGTAGGCGTTGTTGTTGCCGCCCTGGCTGCGCGCGATCTCGTCGCCGCCGAGGATCATCGGCACGCCCGCGCTGATCAGCAGCGTCCCGAGGAAGTTGCGGCGCTGGCGGTCGCGGTACTCGTTGACGGCGCCGTCGTCGGTCGGGCCCTCGACGCCGCCGTTGAACGACTTGTTGTCGCTCTCGCCGTCGTTGTTGTCCTCGCCGTTCGCCTCGTTGTGCTTCTCGGCGTACATCGTCAGGTCGGCCAGCGTGAAGCCGTCGTGCGCGGTGACGAAGTTGACGCTCGAGAGCGGCGAGCGCCGCGAGTCCTCGTAGACGTCGGGGCTGCCGAGCACGCGGTCGGAGAAGGTCGACAGGACGCCGGGCTCGCCGTTCCAGAACTCGCGGACGTCGTCGCGGAACTTGCCGTTCCACTCCGACCAGTCGGCCGGGAAGCCGCCGACCTGGTAGCCGGCGGTGTCCCACGGCTCGGCGATCATCTTGACGCTCTGCAGCACCGGGTCCTGGTGGATCAGCGTCAGGAACGCGCTGTGCTCGCTGGCCTCGCCGCCCTGACGCGTCAGCGTCGTCGCCAGGTCGAAGCGGAAGCCGTCGACGTGCATCTCGGTGACCCAGTAGCGCAGGCTGTCCATGATCAGGCCGAGCGCCGCCGGGTGGCTGACGTTCAGGCTGTTGCCGGTGCCGGTGGTGTCGAAGTACGCCGACTCCTCGCCCTCGACCAGGCGGTAGTACGACGCGTTGTCGATGCCCTTGAACGAGATCGTCGGGCCCATGTGGTTGCCCTCGGCCGTGTGGTTGTAGACGACGTCCATCCACACCTCGAGGCCGGCCTCGTGGAAGGCCTTGACCATGGCCTTGAACTCCGCGACCTGGCCGCCCCGCGTGCCTGCCGCCTCCGAGGCGTACTCGTCGTGCGGCGCGAAGAAGCCGATGGAGTTGTAGCCCCAGTAGTTGCGGAGGCCCTTCTCCTCGAGGTGGCTGTCCTGCACGAACTGGTGCGTGGGCAGCAGCTCGACGGCGGTGACGCCGAGGTCGGTGAAGTACTTGATGGCGGCCGGGTGCGCGAGGCCCGCGTAGGTGCCGCGGATCTCCTCGGGCACGTCCGGATGCTGCTGCGTGAAGCCCTTGACGTGCACCTCGTACACGACCGTGTCCTCGAGGGCGGTCAGCGGGCGCTCGTCGGAGCCCCAGTCGAAGTCGCGGTCGGCGATCACGTTGCGCGGCATCGCCGACGCGGAGTCGGTCGTGTCCATCGTCTCGGGCTCGTCCATGTCGTGGCCGAAGACGGCCTGGCCCCAGTCGAAGCGGCCGTCGAGGGCCGTGGCGTACGGGTCGAGCAGCAGCTTGTTCTCGTTGTGGCGGAGGCCGGCGGCCGGGTCCCAAGGACCTGCGACACGCAGGCCGTAGCGGGAGCCGACGCGCGCCTCCTCGACGACGGTGTGGAACACGTGGCCGGTGCGCTCGGTGAGCTCGAAGCGGGTCTCGGTGCCGCCGGTGCTGTCGGTGCCGTCTGTGCCGTCGTCCGCGTCGTCGAACAGGCAGAACCAGATCGTGTCGGCGGTCTCGGAGTACACGGCGACGTGGGCGCCGCCGCCCTCGAGGGGCGTGACGCCGAGGGGGTAGGGCATGGAGCGGGAAGCGGTCATGCACCAGACATACAGGCTGCGCGGCTGCGGGGGCCAAGCTGAGCGCCCGGCCCGCTGTACCCCGCCGCGCTGCGCGTGCCGCCGCCCGCCTGCCCCGCCTGCCCGCCCCGCGCGCCTCCGCGCCCTTCTTGACTCCGTTCGGACAAAGTGCCGCGCTACAGCGCGTCATCTTGTCCGGAAGACATCACGAAGACGATTCCTCCCCCAGCAGCCTTCACAGGTCGCCTCTCCCCGGCAGCAGCCTCCTGCGACGCGGGCGTCCTCCCGGAGAACGACACTCGGCACATGACCCCACCTGACCCGTTCCGCGTCCCGCTGAGCTTCGCGGCGACCTACGGTGACGCGAAGGAGGCGCGGGCACTGAGACGAAGCCACGAACGGGGCGACATCCGTCGTGTGCGTCGAGGCGTGTACGTCGCCGAGGCCGCCTGGACGGATCTCGACGACCGTGGCCGTCACGTCGTCACCGTCCGTGCCGCGCTGGCAGGACATCCTGCTCGGCTCGTGGCGTCCCACGACTCGGCCGTCGCCGTCCACGACCTGCCGCGCGTCCACCGCGCGTTCGGCGAGGTCGTGCAGCTCGTCGATCCTCTCCGCACCGAGGCCCGCCGCGCTCGTCTCGTCCACGTGCGTCCGGGCGAGCTCGCCGCCCGCGACGTGGTCGACGTCGCGGGCGTTCCGTCGACGTCCCTCGCGCGCACCGTCGTCGACGTGGCCAAGTCGGCGCCCTTCGGAGACGCCGTCCTCTGTGCCGACGCGGTCCTCCGGCGCATCGTCCTCCGCGGTCGGCACGACGCGGGGCCCCACGTCGATGAACGGCTGGCCAGGGTCCGAGCCGATCTGCTCGCCTCGGTCGGCCCCGGCGACCGTCGAGGGGGGAGCGCGGCAGCACGTGTGATCGAGTTCGCGTCTCCGTGGGCGGAGAACGGCGGCGAGTCCCTGGCCCGGATCGCGTTGCACGAACTCGGCGTCGAGGCACCCGTCCTGCAGAAGGTCGTCACGGTGCACGGCCGGTTCGCGGGGAGAGGCGACATGCACCTGCCCGACGACGGCGCACTGCTCGAGTTCGACGGCATGGAGAAGCTCGTCGACGGGAAGATGCTCGCCGGACGTTCGACCGCTGAGGCCCTCCGACAGATGAAGGCACGCGACAGAGAGCTCCTGCGCTCGAGTGAGGTGCGCACGGTCGTCCACTTCGATCTCCTCGACGTCGTGCACCCCGCACGGCTGGCAGATCTGCTCCGCGCGGCACACGTCGCCGTCGATCCCCGCCGGGTGCGCACGGCAACGCGCCTCGCGGCCGCGCGGTTCGCGCGTCGCGACTCGCCAGGCTGACGCGTTCCGGACAGGATGACGCGCTCTTGCGCGTCAACATGTCCGGAACGCGTCGGATGAGGGGGCAAGGGGTGCCCGGGCACGAGCAGGCGAGAAACTGAGCTGGCGGCGCGGGCAGCAGCTAGCTGACGTGCACGTCGGGGCGGCGCGAGCGGTGCGGCTCCGCCTGCCGCAGCACCTCGCGCGTCACGGGCGCCACCTCGCCGGCCCCGGTCACCAGGAACCGCCCCATGTTCGACAGCGGACTGCCCTCGGTCCACTCGAAGTAGACGTCGGGCACGACCCCGGTCTCGTCGCGCACCGCGAGCAGCACCGACGCGATCGTGTTGGGCACGGCGCCGCTCGTGACGCGCAGCACGCGGTAGCCGTGCACGACGCAGCCGGTGACCTCGAGGTCCTCCTCGAAGTCGGAGGAGTCGCCGGGGTGCACCTCGAGGAAGATCACGGGCGAACGCTGCGGGATGCCGCTGTACTTGCGCTCGGCGCTCAGCTTCTTCTTGTAGATCTCGGCGACCTCGCGACCCGGCTCGTGCGCGATGATGCGGATCGAGCCGTACTCGTCGGCGTCCTCGCGGACGTAGCCGAGCGACGTGTCGTCGAACGAGATCGACGTCGCGCGCAGCTGGAACGACCGCCGCACCCGCGAGATCAGCGACACCGCCATGATGCCCACGATGAAGATCGCGGCGATCCGGACGCCGTCGGGACGCTCGACCACGTTGACGACGGTCGTGTAGACGAAGACGACCGCGATGACGCCGAAGGCGACGGTCCGCTTGCGCTGACGCGCCCGGCGCGCGGACAGGGTCACCGCCACGGAGGCGCTGGTGATGAGCACGAGCACCCCCGTCGCGTACGCCCCGCCCTGGGCGTCCACGTCGGCGTCGAACACGATCGTGATGACGAAGGCGATCGCCGTGAAGACGAGCACGAGCGGCCGCACGGCCCGCGCCCACTGCGGCGCCATGCCGTAGCGCGGCAGGTAGCGGGGCACGATGTTGAGCAGCCCCGCCATCGCCGAGGCACCGGCGAACCAGAGGATGCAGATGGTGGCGACGTCGTAGAGGGTGCCGAACCCGTTGCCGAGGTAGGCGTGCGCGAGGTAGGCGAGGGCACGGCCGTTGGCCTCGCCTCCTGACTGGAACTCCTCCTGCGGGATCAAGAGGGTGGTCACGAAGCTCGACAAGATGAGGAACGAGCTCATGATGATCGCGGCCGACGTGAGCAGGCGGCGAGCACCGCGGATCCGGCCGACCGGCTGCTGGGGGGTGTCGCTCGCGTCGCCGGTGATCTGCGGCATGACGGCGACGCCGGTCTCGAAGCCCGACAGGCCGAGCGCGAGCTTCGGGAACACGATCAGCGCGATGCCCACCATGACGAGCGGGTTGCCGTGCTGCACGGTCAGTGCCTGCCACCAGTTGCCGATGACGACCGGGTTCTCGGCGACGTGGGCGAGCGCCACGGCGATCACGACGAGGTTGAGCGCCAGGAAGACGCCGACCAGGACGACGGCGATGCCGATCGCCTCCTTGAACCCCCGGAGGAACACCGCGGCCAGCAGCGCGACCAGGAACAACGTGATCGGCACCTCGGCACCGTGGAACCACGACGGCGCGAAGGGGTTCTCGACGGCGTGCGCGGTGGCGTCCGCGGCCGAGAGGGTGATGGTGATCATGAAGTCGGTGGCGGCGAAGCCGAGCAGCACGAGCACGAAGACCTTGCCGCCCCACCAGGGCAGCAGGCGCTCGAGCATCGCGATCGAGCCCTCGCCGCGGGGGCTCTCGCGGGCCACGCGGCGGTAGACGGGCAGCGCGCCGAAGAGGGTCAGCAGCACGAGCACGATCGTCGCGAGCGGCGAGAGCAGGCCCGCCGCGACGGCGGCGATCGCCGGCTGGTAGCCGAGTGTCGAGAAGTAGTCGACGCCGGTGAGGCACATGACGCGCCACCACGAGTGCGTCTTCTCGACGGTGGTGGCGTGCGGCCCCTGGTGCGCGCCGCTGTTCTCGGAGAGGCCGCCCAGCAACCAGCCACGGAGGCGCGACCCCGACGTGCGGGAGAGCGCCGGTTCCAGCGCGTCGGCGTCGCGCTGCTCGGACGTCGTGGACACGGTGACCTCTCGTCGCTCGTCGCACCCGGGACGGCTCGACGGAGCAACGCTACGCCCGGCGCGGGACGGCACGGGGCGGTCGGCCGTAAGGATGTCGTGAGGACTTCGGACGCCCGCAGCAGGCGCCCAGCGTGCCCATGGCGGGCACGCAGCGTGCCCACGGCGGGCACGCAGGTCGCGTGCGCCGCGACCCGGCGGCGGTCTCGGCAGGCAGGCTCCTCGGCAGTCTGGCTCCTCTGAGGTCAGGGCTTCTCGGCGCCTCCGTCCGGCACGAAGCGGTAGCCCATGCCCAGCTCGGTGACGAGGTAGCGCGGCTCGGCCGGCACCGGCTCGAGCTTCTTGCGCAGCTGCGCGAAGTAGAGGCGGAGGTAGCCCGTGTCCTTCGCGTGGAACGCCCCCCACACCTGCGTCAGCAGGGTCTCGCGGGTGACGAGCTTGCCCGGGCTCTGCAGCAGCAGCTCGAGCACGCGCCACTCGGTCGGCGTCAGGCGCACGAGCTCGCCGGCGCGCGTCACCGTCGTGGCCGACAGGTCGACCCGCACGTCGCCGAACTCGACCACGGGCGCGTCGTCGTCGCCGGGAGCGAGGCGGCGGGTGAGCGCGCGGATCCGCGCGAGCAGCTCCTCCATCGCGAACGGCTTCGTCACGTAGTCGTCGGCGCCGGCGTCGAGCGCCTCGACCTTGTCGGCGGCGTCGGTGCGCCCGGAGACCACGAGCACGGGGGCGGTCGACCAGCCGCGCAGGCCCGCGATCACCTCGACGCCGTCGAGCCGGGGCATGCCGAGGTCGAGCATGACCAGGTCGGGGTGCTGCGTCATGGCGACGTCGAGCGCCTCACGACCGTCGGACGCGGTGTGGATCTCGTAGCCGTGGGCGCCGAGGGTCACCTTGAGCGCCCGCAGGATCTGCGGGTCGTCGTCGGCGATCAGGATCTTCACGGGCCCTCCTCGACGACGGTACCGCCCGCAGGAGGCGCCGATCGCGTTCCCGACGTAGGGATCCCGTGAGGATCGGCACCGGCACCCGGGGTCGGGGCCTGGCGTAGATGCCGCGATTCAGGAAGGCCGCACGACTCGTTCCTGATCGCTGCACGGTTCAGGAGCGATCGTCCCCCCGCTGCGAGCATCAGGACGGATCTTCATGAATGAGGAGGGGCTGGGCAGGGGCAGAGGCCGGCGCAGGGGCCTCGGGCAGCGAGACGACGGCGGTGAGGCCGCCGCCCGGGGTGTCGTCCATCGTGATGGTGCCGCCCATCGCCTCCGTGAACCCCTTGCTCAGCGCGAGGCCGAGCCCGAGGCCCGTGCTGTTGTCGGTGTCGCCGAGACGCTGGAACGCGACGGTGATCTCGTCGCGGCGCTCAGGCGGGACGCCGGGCCCGCGGTCGACGACCCGCACCTCCACCCGGCCGGCGAAGCCGCTCGTCGAGATGCGCACGAGCGTGCCGTCGGGCGAGTGCCGCAGCGCGTTGTCGAGCAGGTTGACGAGCACGCGCTGCAGCAGCACCGCGTCGGCGACGACCGGAGGCACCGAGGCGCGCAGGGCCAGCTCGACGTCGGCAGGCCCCAGCCCGAGCTCGTCGAGCGCCCCGAGCACCACGTCGTCGACGTCGACCACCGCCGTGCGGACCGCGAGCGCGCCGGCCTGCACCCGGCTGACGTCGAGCAGGTTGGTGACGAGGGTCGACAGCGACTCCAGGCTCTCCCACGCGGTGGCGAGCAGCTCGTCCCGGTCGGCGTCGCTCCACTCGACGCCGTGCTGGCGCAGGCCGCTGACGGAGGCGGTCGCCGCGGCGAGCGGGCGGCGCAGGTCGTGCCCGACGGCGGCGAGCAACGCGCTGCGCATCCGGTCGACCTCGGCGAGCGGTGCGACCTGGCCGGCCGTGCGGGTGAGCGCCGAGTGCTCGAGCGCCGCCTCGACCTGCGCGGCGACCACGACGAGGAGGCGTCGGTCGCCCGCCTGCAGCGGCTCGCCCGTGAGCTCGAGCACGCCGTGCTCCCCCGCGGGCAGCGTCGAGACGTCGCCCGAGGCACCGGCAGCAGCCGCACCGGCACGTGCACCAGCACCCTCGCCCGCGACCCCGCTGTCGCCGAGCACCTCGTCGCCCGACAGCACCCGCACCCGCCTCAGCCCGAACGCCTCACGGGTGCGCGCGACGAGCGCCTGCAGCGCGTCCTGCCCCCGCAGCACGCTGCCCGACACGGTCGCGAGCAGCTCGGTCTCGGCGAGGGCCCGGGCCGCCGACCGGCTGCGCCGGGCCGCCTGGTCGACGACCCAGCTGACGATGGCGGCGTTGAGCACGTAGAGCACGAGCGCGAGCAGGTGCAGCGGCTCGGCGATCGTGACGCTGTAGATGGGCGCGATGAAGAAGAGGTCGAGCGTGACACCCGACAACAGGGCGGCGAAGAGCGCCGGCCAGACGCCGCCGGTCACCGCCACGACGACGACGAGCAGCTGGAACAGCAGCACGGTGCCCGCGATGCCGTCCTCGGTGCGGTGCCCCGCGAGCAGCCAGGTGAGCAGCGGCCCGACGACGGCCGCGAGCACGAAGCCCGTGGCGACCCGCGAGCGCGACAGCGCCCCGCCGAGCTTGGGCAGCGACCAGCCCCGGCCCGCCGCCGAGTGCGTGACGATGTGCACGTCGAGCTGGCCCGACTCGCGGATCACGGTCGCGCCGATCCCCGGCCCCGTGACGAGAGACCCGAGCCGGCCGCGTCGGCTGACGCCGATCACGAGCTGGGAGGCGTCGGCCCCCTTGGCGAAGTCGACCAGCGCCCTCGGCACGTCCGAGCCGACGACCTGGTGGTAGCTGCCGCCGAGCTTCTCGACGAGGGCGCGCTGGGCGGCGAGCGCACCGGGCGCACCCTGCCGGAGGCCGTCGGGGGTGCTCACGTGCACGGCGATCAGCTCGCCCCCGGCGCTGCGGGCCGCGATGCGCGCGGCGCGACGGATCAGCGTCTCGCCCTCCGCGCCTCCGGTGAGGGCCACGACCACGCGCTCGCGCGCCTCCCACGCGGCGTCGATGCCGTGCTCGACGCGGTAGGCGCGCAGGGCGCTGTCGACCTCGTCGGCCAGCCAGAGCAGGGCGAGCTCGCGCAGCGCCGTGAGGTTGCCCAGCCGGAAGTAGTTCGAGAGCGCCGCGTCGACCCGGGCGGCCGGGTAGACGTCGCCCGCCGCGAGCCGGTCGCGGAGCGCCTGCGGGGCCAGGTCGACGACCTCGATCTGGTCGGCCGCGCGCAGCACCGCGTCGGGCACGGTCTCGTGCTGAGCTGCGCCGGTGATCTGCTCGACGACGTCGGCCAGCGACTCGACGTGCTGCACGTTGACCGTCGACACCACCGAGATGCCGGCGTCGAGCAGGGTCTCCACGTCGCGCCAGCGCTTGTCGTGCCGGGAGCCCGGGGCGTTGCTGTGCGCGAGCTCGTCGACGAGCGCGACCTGCGGCGCCCGCGCGAGCACCGCCTCTAGGTCCATCTCGTCGAGCTCGACGCCGCGGTGCACGTGCCGCTCGCGCGGCACCACCTCGAGGTCGCCCAGCCGGGCGGCGGTCGCTGCCCGGCCGTGGGTCTCGACCACGGCCACCACGACGTCCTTGCCCTCGTCGCGCAGCCTCGCGCCCTCCTCGAGCATGGTGAAGGTCTTGCCGACGCCGGGAGCGGCGCCGAGCAGCACCCGCAGCCGACCTCGTGTCATGCGCCCAGCTTCGCACGCGCCGCCGACAGGCCCAGGGCCGCGCCCGCGACGCGGGCCGCACGCGCCGCGCCCGCCGCCCTCACGACCCCAGCTCCGCCAGCGCGGCGTTCAGCTCGAGCACGTCGACCGTGGGCTCCCCCAGGTAGCCGAGCTCGCGGCCGTGCACGTGCTGCTCGACGAGCTCGCGCACCTCGTCGACGGGCAGCGACCGCGCGGCGGCGACGCGCTCGACCTGCTGACGCGCCCACTCGGGCGAGATGTCCGGGTCGAGGCCCGAGGCCGAGGCGGTCAGCGCGTCGACGGGCACCGACGCGGGGTCCACCCCGTCGAGGGAGGCGACGGCGGCCCGCCGCTCCTCGATCGCGGCGATGAGGTCGGCGTTCTCCGGGCCGAGGTTGCTGCCGCTCGAGGCGCCGGCGTCCCAACCGTCGCCCGCCGCCGAGGGACGCGACTGGAACCACTCGGGCAGGGCGACCCCGTCGGCGTCGACGAAGGACTGGCCGAGCAGCGACGAGCCGACCACCTCGCCGTCCACCGTGAGCCGGGAGCCGTCGGCCTGGTGCGGCAGCACGAGCTGTCCGACGCCGGTGACGAGCAGGGTGTAGCCGAGGCCGAGCACGACGGTCGCGACGACCATCGCGCGGAGTGCCGTGCCGTACTGGCGCAGCGTCGAGCGGGTGTCCATGGGGTTCCTTCTTCTGGTGGTGCAGGCTTCTGGTGGTGCAGGTGCGGTGCGGGAGGCGGTGCGTCAGTAGCCGGGGATCAGCGCCACGACGAGGTCGATCAGCTTGATCCCGACGAACGGCGCGACGACGCCGCCGACCCCGTAGACCAGCAGGTTGCGGCTGAGCACCTGCGAGGCCGAGGCCGCGCGGTACGCGACGCCCCGCAGCGCCAGCGGGATGAGCACGACGATCACGAGCGCGTTGAAGACGATCGCCGAGAGGATCGCCGAGGCCGGCGAGCTCAGCTGCATCACGTTCAGCACCCCGAGCCCCGGGAACACCCCGGCGAACATGGCCGGGATGATCGCGAAGTACTTCGCCACGTCGTTCGCGATCGAGAACGTCGTCAGGGCGCCCCGGGTGATCAGCAGCTGCTTGCCGATCCGGACGATGTCGATCAGCTTCGTCGGGTCGCTGTCGAGGTCGACCATGTTGCCGGCCTCCTTCGCGGCCGACGTGCCCGTGTTCATCGCGACGCCGACGTCGGCCTGGGCCAGGGCCGGGGCGTCGTTGGTGCCGTCGCCGGTCATGGCGACGAGCGCGCCGCCCTCCTGCTCGCGGCGGATCAGCGCGAGCTTGTCCTCCGGGGTGGCCTCGGCGAGGTAGTCGTCGACGCCGGCCTCGGCCGCGATGGCCTTGGCGGTGAGCGGGTTGTCGCCCGTGATCATCACGGTGCGGATCCCCATCGTGCGCAGCTCGGCGAAGCGCTCGCGCAGGCCGTCCTTGACGACGTCCTTGAGCTGGACGACGCCCAGCACCCGGCGCTCGCCCGAGACGTCCGCCACGGCGACGACCAGCGGCGTGCCGCCCGCCTCCGACACGGCGTCGACCAGGCCCCGCAGCTGCTCGCGCCGGTCTGCGGGCAGGGCGCGCGCCTCCTCGGCCCAGGCGACGACGGAGGCGGCGGCCCCCTTCCGCACGACGCTCCCGTCGGGCAGGTCCAGGCCGCTCATGCGGGTCTGCGCGGTGAACGGCACGACGACGCTCCCGACGCCCGACGAGCCCGCCGCGCCTCCCTCGTGCCAGCCCGTCGTCAGGGCGAGGTCGACGATCGAGCGCCCCTCGGGGGTCGGGTCGCTGAGCGACGCGGTCGCCGCGGCGTCGACGAGCTCGCCCGGGGCGACCCCGTCGAGCGGCACGAACTCCGACGCGCGCCGGTTGCCGTAGGTGATGGTGCCGGTCTTGTCGAGCAGCAGGGTCGTCACGTCGCCCGCGGCCTCGACGGCCCGGCCCGACATCGCCAGCACGTTGCGCTGCACGAGGCGGTCCATGCCGGCGATGCCGATGGCGCTGAGCAGCGCGCCGATCGTCGTGGGGATGAGGCAGACGAGCAGGGCGATCAGCACCGGGATGCTCACCGACGCGTCGCTGTAGGCGGCGATCGGGTTCAGCGTCAGGGTCACGACGACGAACACGACCGACAGGCTCGCGAGCAGGATGTTCAGCGCGATCTCGTTCGGCGTCTTCTGTCGGGAGGCGCCCTCGACGAGGCGGATCATCCGGTCGACGAAGGTCTCGCCGGGCTTGCTCGTGATGCGCACGACGACCCGGTCGGACAGCACGCGGGTGCCGCCGGTGACGGCGCTGCGGTCGCCGCCGGACTCGCGGATCACGGGAGCGGACTCGCCCGTGATGGCCGACTCGTCGACGCTCGCGATGCCCCAGACGACGTCGCCGTCGCCCGGGACGACCTCGCCGGCCACGACCACGACGACGTCGCCGAGCACGAGGTCGGCCGACGACACCTGATCCGAGGAGGCGCGTTCGGCCGAGGGGTCGCCGGTCTCGTCCCACGCAGCCACGCGTCGCGCCGTCGTGCTGGTCCGGGTCGCCCGGAGCGTCTCGGCCTGCGCCTTGCCGCGGCCCTCGGCCACGGACTCGGCGAGGTTCGCGAAGACGACGGTCGCCCAGAGCCAGAGCGCGATGGCCCAGGTGAACGACCCGGGCACGGCCGACCCGCCGGAGGTCTGCGGTCCCGTGAAGAGGCCCGCGACGGCGAGCACCGTCGTGTAGGCGGCGCCGACCTCGACGATGAACATGACGGGGTTCCGCCACATCAGGCGGGGGTCGAGCTTGCGGAGCGCGCCGGGCAGCGCCGCGGCGAGCTGGGCGACGCTGAAGGCGCCGCCGCCCCGGGGCGAGCCCGAGCCGGTCGTGCCGTCGGTAGCGCCGTCGGTCGCGCCGCCGGCGCCCTGCTCGGTGATGGGGGAGTCGGTGGTGGAGTCGGCGGGCGAGCCGGTCGGTGTGTCGGTGGAGGTGGCCATGGTCAGTTCAGCCCTTCGGCGAGCGGCCCCAGTGCGAGCACGGGGAAGTAGGTCAGCGCCGTCACGATCACGGAGACGCCGGTGAGGAGGCCCACGAACTGCGGGCGGTGGGTGGGCAGGGTGCCCGCGGTCGCGGGCGCCTTGCCCTGGGCGGCGAACGAGCCGGCGAGGGCGAGCACGAGCACGATCGGCACGAACCGGCCGAGCAGCATCGCGACGCCGAGGGCCGTGTTGAACCAGGGCGTGTTCGCCGTGAGCCCGGCGAAGGCCGAGCCGTTGTTGTTCGCGGCCGAGGTGAAGGCGTAGAGCACCTCGCTGAAGCCGTGCAGGCCGGGGTTCCAGATCGACGTGCCCTCGACGTCGGCGCGCACCGCGGGGATCGCGAAGCTCAGCGCCGTGCCGGTGAGGACGAGCGTCGGGGTGACGAGGATGTACAGGCTCGCGAGCTTGATCTCGCGCGGCCCGATCGCCTTGCCGAGGTACTCGGGCGTCCGGCCGACGAGCAGCCCCGCGATGAACACGGTGATGACGGCGAGCACGAGGATCCCGTAGAGCCCCGAGCCGACTCCGCCGGGGGCGATCTCGCCGAGCATCATGTCGATCATCGCCACCATGCCGCCGAGCGCCGTGTACGAGTCGTGCATCGAGTCGACGGCGCCCGTCGAGGTGAGCGTCGAGGTCGAGCCGAACAGGGTCGATCCCCAGACGCCGAACCGCACCTCCTTGCCTTCCATGGCGCCGCCGGCGAGCTGGTGAGCCGTGCCGGCGCCCCGGACCTCCGCCCAGGTCATCGCGGTGAGCGACGCGGTGGCGATGGTCGTCATGACGGCCGCGATCGCGCGGCCCTCGCGGGCCGAGCCGACCATGCGGCCGAAGGCGCGGGGCAGCGAGAACGGGATGACGAGCATCAGCACGACCTGGAACAGGTTGGTCCAGGCGGTCGGGTTCTCGAACGGGTGCGCGCTGTTGACGTTGAAGAAGCCGCCGCCGTTCGTGCCCAGCAGCTTGATGGCCTCCTGCGAGGCCACCGGCCCGCCCGGGATCACGGCCGAGCCGCCGGTCAGCGTCGTGACCGTCTCGGGCGCGGCGAAGGTCTGCACGACGCCGCCGGCCAGCAGCACGAACGCCGCGACGACCGCCAGCGGCAGCAGGATGCGGGTCACCGAGCGGGTCAGGTCGACCCAGAAGTTGCCGAGGGTGCCGCTGCGGGCGCGGGCCAGGCCGCGGATCAGCGCGACGGCGACCGCGATCCCGACGGCCGCCGAGACGAAGTTCTGCACGGCGAGGCCGGCCAGCTGCACGGCGTAGCCCATCGTCAGCTCGGGCGAGTACGACTGCCAGTTCGTGTTGGCGACGAAGCTCGCAGCGGTGTTGAACGCGAGGTCGGGCGGCACGGCGGGCAGGCCGAGGGAGGCGGGCAGCAGCGCCTGCGTGCGCTGCAGCACGTAGAGCAGGACGAGGCCGACGACCGAGAAGGCGAGGACGCCGCGGAGGTACGCCCGCCAGGTCTGCTCGGACGAGCTGTCGACCCCGATGGCGCGGTAGAGCAGCCGCTCGGCCGCGAGGTCACGGGTGCTCGTGAAGGTGCGCGCCATGTGGTCGCCGAGCGGCCGGTGCAGCACCACGAGGACCAGCACGACGGTGGCGATCTGCAGGAGGCCTGCGAGGGTGTCGTTCACGCCTGCCGCCTAGAACTTCTCGGGCGCGACGAGCGCGACCACGAGGTAGACGAGGGCGGCCACGGCGAGGACGACTGCGACGATGCCGAGGGCGGTCACAGGCGCTCCACCCCCTTCGCCACGAGGGCGACGACCGTCATGACGGCGACGATGGTGAGCAGGTAGACGAGGTCGAGCACGGTGGTGACTCCGAGTCCAGGAGGAGCGGGTGCGGCCGGCGGCGCCGGTCGCGTGCCCGACGGGGGCACGGTCACCCAGCAGACACCGGCGCACGAGCCCGGACGGCCGTCCTCACGGGTTCCCTACGGCGGGGGGCGGCATCCTCGCGGTTCGCTGACGCGGGGCAGCTCGCTGGCGACGCGGAGCGGCCGGTCGGAGACGCGGAGCAGCCGGTCGGCGACGCGGAGCGGCTGGCTCGCGCGCGTCGGGGCAAAGAAAAAGGCCCCGTGCATCGATCTGGCGAGATCACAACGCGACGGGGCCCCGCGGAGCCGGTGGGATTTGAACCCACGGTTCCCACAAAGGGAACTCCACCTTAGCAGGGTGGTGCACTAGGCCGAACTATGCGACGGCTCCATGCGCAGTCTCGTGCGGGACGTGACGGCGCACCCACGATCATAGCGGGCCGGACGCGATCTGCCGAACCGCGCCTCCTCGACGGGCCGAGCCGCGCCCCCCCGGGCCTCCAGGCGGGCCTGGTCACCCGTGTTTCACCCGGTGATCCCCCGTTCGGGGGGCGTCCCAGCCTTGTCCACCTATATGCCGACTCATAGAGTACCCCTGGCGCCGGAGACGGCGGAGTCGTGCACCACCCGGCAGCACGGTGCGTCCTCGGACGCGACGACTCCCCCCTGACGACGCCGCCCCAGACCTCCGACGCACGTCCCGACAGCGTGCCGCTCCGACGCGGCACCGGCCGGAGGCATCTCTGTCGACGACGACGTCGACGTCACACCCCCTGCGGTGCCGAACCCCTGATCCCGGCACCGCAGGGCCCCCCACGGCGCGTTCGGGCGCCCGCGCGGGGATCCCCGGTCGTCCCGGCGAGCTGGTTACTCGCCGGGGCGCCCTCTCAGCCGCCCCGACCGGCGCCGCGCAGGCCGCGCAGGCAGCGCAGGCAGCGCAGGCAGCGTCGGCAGCGCAGGCAGCGTCGGCAGCGCAGGCAGCGTCGGCAGGACTACTTCTGCAGGAACCCGACCGAGCAGGTCTGCTCGGCCGCCGACTGGCCCGTGAGGCCGGAGATGACCTCCGGGCCGGCAGGAGCCGCGGCCGGGTCGGTCGCGGTGCCGGTCGCCGGGGTCGTCGGGGTCGTCGGGGTCGTCGGGGCGGACGTCCCGGACACGGAGGCCGCAGGAGTCTCGGGAGCCGCGGACGCGCCTCCCGCAGCTGTGTCACCAGCGTCGTCACCAGCGGCTCCGTCACCGGCGGCGGACGCCGCGCCCAGCCCCTCGCTCCCCGCCTCGAGCGTGAACGGCTCGTCGGCCCGGATCGCGTCGAAGAGCTTCGTCGCGACCGAGGTGATCGGCTGCACCTTGCCCGCGTAGATGCCGGTGCCCTCGGTCGTGCCGGGGTACTGGACGAAGTTGACCTGGTCGAGCGGGAGGTCGCGCAGCGCCGAGCCGATCTGCACCATGGTGCCGAGGTCGGTGAGCTGCTCGGAGAGGGTCATGTTGCTCGCCGCCGCGCGGGCGAGCGAGTAGAGCTTGGTCGGGTTCGTGAGGGTGTCGGCGCTCTTGACCGTGCGCAGCAGCGACGACAGGTAGACCTGCTGACTGCTGATGCGGCCGAGGTCCGATCCGTCGCCGACGCCGTGGCGCGTCCGGAGGAACTGCAGGGCCTGCTCGCCCTGCAGCACCGTCTCGCCGGCCTGGATGTCGAGGCCGGTGTAGCGGTCCTTGATCGGGGTCGCGGCGCAGACGGGGACGCCGCCCACGGCGTTCGACATCTCGATGACGCCGTTGAACGAGATCATGCCCGCGAAGGGGATGTCGAGGCCGGTCAGCTCGGACACCGTCGACACGACGCAGCTGAGGCCGCCGTACGAGTACGCCTCGTTCATCGGACGGGCGGACATGGCCGAGTAGTAGCCACTGCCGTCCTCCTTCGCGCAGGCGGGGATCGGGACCACCATGTCGCGCGGGATGCTCACGGCCGTCGCGTTGGAGTGGTCGGCCGACACGTGCAGCAGGATGTTGACGTCGTTGAGGGTGGCGTCGC
>Ga0308167_1001579_pt1 | contig 25451 bp, 19 predicted proteins | sample PhyCR1_2_FD_202138 | JGI IMG/M metagenome (GOLD analysis project Ga0308167, IMG submission 202138) | Phyllosphere microbial communities from UC Gill Tract Community Farm, Albany, California, United States - DLSLRC.R1 | ecosystem: Host-associated > Plants > Phyllosphere > Unclassified | place... | reverse complement strand
TCGCGCGGCCCCCAGTCCTTGTAGAAGATCTCTGCACCATCGCTCGTGGTGACGAACGCCATCGTGAACCTCCGTGAATGTCCGAGCCCAGCTGTGGTGCGGGCCGTCGGGTTCACCGTAACTTCGCCGCGCGTCCGATCGCTTGGGTCATTCATCTCGATGCCTGCAGCGATCGGGCCATCCGACGCTTCCGAGCCGTTGCACCGCGCACGAACCTGAGCGCATGACATCCGAACCGCGCACCGCGATCCCCGAGCACCCCGCTCCCCCGTCCGACTCCGGCGTGCACGTGGCGCTGGTCCTGCTCGCCGTCGCGTCGGGAGCGGCGGATGCCTTCGCCTTCCTGCAGCTCGGCGGGATCTTCACCGCCAACATGACGGGCAACCTGGTGCTCGCCGGCATGTTCACGCGCCCGGGGTGGCCGGTGACCCTGGCGGGTGCCTCGACCGCCGTCGTCGTCTTCGCCGCCGCGACCTACTGCGGGTTCCGGGCCTCGCCGGCGCCCGTGACCGGGAACCGGTACCCGCGTCGGTCGATCGGCGTGCTGGCCGGCACCGCACTCGTCGCGCAGGGCGCCCTCGTCGTCGTGTGGATCGCCGTCTGGACCGTCGGCGGAGCACCCGTCGCACTCGTCTGGAGCTGCGTCCTCGTCGCGCTGTCCGCCGCCGCGCTCGGGGTCCAGACCGTCCTCGCGAAGCGGCTCTCCGGGGCGTCCGGCCTCACGACGACGTTCGTCACGGGCACGTTGACCAGCCTGATGGAGGGACTCGCCGAACGCCGCCGGGGTGCACGGGCGGTGCAGGCAGCCGTCGTCGTCGCGCTGGTCGGCGGCGCCGTCGCGGGCACCGCCCTCGCGCACCTGGTGCCGCCGGTGGCACCACTGCTGCCGTTGCTGCTCGTGGCGGTCGCATCGGTCGTCCTGCTCGGTCGCGCTCGGTGACGCCGCGCACCGGTCCGTGGCCGGTCCCGGTGGCCGGCACCGGGTCCTGCAGGCGGGACGAAGCGGTCTGGAGGCCCGTGGCGGGCCCGCCCCGCGCCTCCCGTCCGACCGCCGAAGCGGTCATTTGGCCGATGCGGGAAGCCACGACGGCCTCAGAGGATCGGATCCTCACCGGACGCGAAGGAGATCCCGTGGAACGCACGACGCGCATCGCATCCGCCGTCACGGTGGCGGTGCTCGCCGCCGCACTCGGCGGTTGCACGTTCACGACCCCGCAGGAGACGAAGGACATCGAGGAGGTCGTGAACGGTACGAACGCGGACGTCGGTCACGTCGAGGTCCGGAACGCGATCGCGCTGACCCGGGACGGCGACGTGGTGAGCCTGAGCATGACCGTCCTGAACGCCGGCGAACGCCAGGCCGACGTCCGGTTCTCGTGCCCGACGACCGGCGGACACGTCACGCAGGTCCTGCCCGTCGGCCCCGGGGCGACCGTCTTCCGGGGCACCAGGCCCGGCGACGAGCAGATGCTCCTCGAGGACACGGACGCCCGGCCCGGGGCTCTGTTGCGGGTGTTCGTCGACGCCGGTGGGCGGGCCGGACGGACGCTCGAGGTCCCGGTGCTGAACGAGCTGCTGCCCGAGTACACGGACCTGCTGCCGACCACGCCCGCGGCTGCGCCGGTCGCCCGTCGTGGCGCCACGACCGTCACCGTCACCGTCACCGATCCCGGAGGGGAGCACCATGTCGGAACCCATTGACGACGCCGTCGCGAAGATGACCGTGCCGATCGAGAACGAACTCGTCGTCCGCGACTTCCTCGACAACTTCCGGGCCAGGGAGGTCGAGCAGCTCGTGCCGTTCCTGGACGCCGACGTCGTCTACCAGCCGAGCACCTGCAGCCGCGTGCACGGCCGCACCGAGGTGCTGCGCCTGTGCCGAACCATCATGGAGAGCTTCGAGCTCTTCGAGATCGTCCCGAACCGGGTGGCGGCGAGCGGCTCGATGGTCCTGCTCGACCAGACGCTCCGGATCCGCTTCCCCGGCGAGGACGAACGCACCCTGATGAGCCTCGCCTGTTTCGAGGTGCACCACTTCCAGATCACCAGCTGGCGACAGCTGCAGGGATGACCGTGGCCAGGACACCAGCCGTCGCGCTCCGGCCGACCGGGGTGCAGACCGTCGTGGTGGCGGACATCGCCGCGGGCGTCACGTGGTGGGCGCACCTGACCCAGCTGCACGCGGTCCGCTTCGTCCGCTCCGGCGACCTGGCCGCGGTCCACCTCGCCGGCGCGGAGGTCGGGCGCGCCCGCACCCGGCTGGTGGTCCTCAACGGTCCGGGTGCCGAAGAGGCACACGTGACCACCCTGCGGCACACGCTCGACCCGGTGCTGCGACAGAGCATCGACCCGGCCGGGCGTGCCGTGCGGTCGGCGCTGCCGATCGCCGACCCCTGGGCGAACACCGTGCTCGTGACGGCGCGACACGACCGGTTCACCCCGGTGGTCGTCCCCTCGAGCGCCGTTCGTCAGCGTGCCCGGCGCAGGACCACGGCGGCGTCCGGAGTGTTCACCCGGAAGGCGGACGAGTCCTCGACGTAGCGGGTCACCTCGTCGGCGTCGTGGTGCAGGGACCCGGGAGCGGGTACCCGCCGCCGCCGGTCTCGACGGTCTCCGCCCAGTCGACGGGCCACAGGCGAGCGCGTACGGCGCGGCGACACCGACCCGCGCAGTGCCGCTCCCTGCGCGTCCATCGGGACGCGCCCGTCGGTGCCGGCGTCATCGCTCCACCCGGTGCGGCACCGGTGCCGACGCCGCGGTCTCGAAGAGCACCCGGTTCGTCGCTCCGGCGATGACGGCGCCGGCGAGCGGCGCGAGCACGAAGAGCCAGAGCTGCGCGACCCACGGCCCTCCGGCGAACACCGCCGTCGCGACGGACCGCGCCGGGTTGAAGCCCGCGTTGTCGACCGGGATCGCGACGAGCAGCAGCAGCGTCAACGTGATGCCGATCGGGATCGGGGCGATCGAGGGGGCGGATCGCGCGTTGGTGACGCCGAGGATCACGAACACGAAGACCGCGGTCCCGACGACCTCGACCAGCAGCGCGGACGGCAGGGCGACACCGCTCGGCGAGTGCGCACCGTACCCGTTCGACGCGAAGCCCCCGGCCAGGAGTTCCCGCACCGCTCCGCTGCCGCGTCCGGCCACGAGGCCGAGGACGCACGCCGCCCCGAGGAGCCCGCCGACCAGCTGGGCGACGACGTAGCCGGGGACCTCGCGCCACCGGAGCCGTCCCGCCACCGCGAGTCCGACGGAGACCGCCGGGTTGAAGTGCCCGCCGGAGACCGGGCCGAAGGCACACGCCCCGACGATGACGCTCACGCCGAGGGCGATCGCGACACCGAGTATCCCGACCGGAGCCGGGTCGGAGTCGGCGGCTACGGTGCCCGCGGCGCCCGCCGTGGCGTCGGCGGTGGCGGAGAACGTGGCCGTGCCGATCAGCCCGAGGACGAGGACGAAGGTCCCGGCGGTCTCCGCGGCCCACTTGCCCGCGCGGCTGGGGGTCGCCGGTCTCGGCGCGTCCGGGAAGGTCATCTCCCGAGCGTCACAGCCCCGGACCACCCACGCCTGAGTCGGATGACCCGCTCTGCCGACTCGGCCGACGGGGGATGCCGCTGCCGTCCCCGGGGGATGTGGCGCCCTCCGTCCCCTCGTTAGCGTCCGGAGCAGCCGACGAGACCAGGAGCCATCGATGAGCATCAGCATCCCGGACGCGCGAACGATGCGCGGGACCCTGCACGACGACGACGTCTTCCGACGGGCGATCCACGCCCCGTCGAGCACCACCGACCGGTTCGTGGTCATCGAGGGACCGCGCGGGTCGGGCAAGTCGCACGCCCTCGCCAGCATCGCCGCCGCAGCACGTGCGGACGGCCACGGGGTCGTCGAGCTGCGGTCCTCCGGCGGCGACCCGGTGATCGCCGCGTCGTCGCTCGGGCAGTGGGTGTCGCTCGTGCAGGACGTCGAGGCGCACCGCACGGCGCGGACAGTGGTGCTCGTGGACGACTTCCACGCGCTCGCCGAGAGCGCCAGGAGCACGCTGCAGACGGTGTTCACCGGACTGGTGCACGAGACCGACGTCGTGTGCGTCGTCGCGGTCGAGGACCGTCGCAGCGTGCCGGGCTGGATCGACCTGCAGTACGTGCCGCTCCGTCCGCTCGACGACGATGCCGCAGAGGAGCTGCTCCGTCGTGACCGCGTCGACCTCCCGGCGACCCGGATCGCGATGCTGCTCCGCCTGGCGGAGGGCAACCCGTTCCTCCTGCACGCGATCGGCGCGGCGTGGTCGTCCGCGCCCGCAACCGATCGTGCTGCGTTCTTCCCGACGTCCTACCCACGCCTCGGTCCCACGACCGACGCTGCCGCCCACCTGCTGGACGGGCTCGCCGACGGTGCTCGCGAAGCGGCCCTGGTCCTCGCGGTCGCCTCCGTCGAGTTTACCGACGACGTCGCATGGGACGGACAGGCCGTGCCGGTCCTCGACGCGGCCCTGCGCCCGCTGGTCGTGGAGGGTGCGTCAGGACCGGCGTTCCGCGACCCGTTCGTCCGGGTGCACCTCCTCGCGACGACACCCCCGGCCGAGCTCCGCCGCGTCCGGTTGCTGGTCGCGGCCTCGACGGGCGTGCCGGAGCGGCTCCGGGTGCTCGCAGAGGCGTCCGCGTCCCCCGTGCACGACGACTCCCTCGTACCCCGGCTGATCGCCCTCGTCGACGAGTCCTACCGGCTCCGCCGCCCGGACGACGCCGCCGCCGCACTCCTCGAAGCGGCCCGCCTGACCTCGTCCGACACCCATCGGGCCCGACTCCGCGCACGTGCCGCGGCGATCGGGGCGTTCACCGGCGACTTCGGACTCGTCGATGCCGAGGCCGAGCGGGCCGCGCTCCGCGACGAACCCCAGGAGCGTGCCCTCGTCGGCGCACGCGAGTTCGTCCGCGCGCTCCGGACCGGAGACGTCCGTGCCGGGAAGCGCGCCGTCCTCACGGCACTCGAGGGCCCCGACGCCGGCGACGACGACGTGCTCGTCGTCACCCTGTTCGTGCTCTGCTGGCTCCGCGGTGACGGGTCGTGGTGGGACGAAGCACTCGCGATCACCGCGGAACGGGACCTCGACCCCGTACTGCGACTCGTCGAGGACTGCCTCGAACCCGATCGCCCCGAAGCCGACCGCGACGCGATGTACCGCGATGCGCGCATCTCGGCGGCCGACGCGCAACCGTGGAAGGCCGTGGCGCTGCACGTCGCGTGGACGCTGCTCGACGCGACCGACCCCCGTCGCGAACTCGTCGACGCGATGCTCCGCCGGAGCGGGAACGACGGGCTCCTCGGGTACTTCACGACCTGCCGCGAGGCCGTCACGGCGTACCAGGCCGGCCGTCTCACGACCGCGAGCCGGGCGTTCGAACAGGTGCGCGAGCGCGCCGAGCAGTGGGGCGCCGGGACCCTGGTCGCGCTGGCCGAGGCGCTGCAGGCCCTGATCCACTCGCTGCAGGGCGAGAGCGAGGCCGCGACCGAGAAGGCGGACAGCGCCACCCGCTGGGCGCTCCAGCACGGTGCGCCGCTCGTGGCCCGGGCGGCCGACCACGCCCGTTCATCCCTCGAGGTCGCCACCGGGCGGTTCGAGGAGGCCTACGCCCGCTCCGCGACGCGACCGCCCGCCGTGGGCAGGTGGCTGGAGAACAGCTACGGACCGATCGAGCTGCTCGACGCCGTCGAGTCCGCCGCCCGGCTCCGCCTGACCGACCACGGCGTCTCCCTCGTGGTCGCGGCGGAACGGGCGCAAGGCGCGCAGACCACCCCGCGGCGGTCGATGATCCTCAAGGCCGCCAGGGCCGTCCTCGACACCGGCGCCGATGCACGGTCCCTGTTCGAGGAAGCGCTCGCGACCGTCGAGAGCGAGGACGCGCCGTTCGAGGTCGCGCGGGTGCGGCTGGCCTACGGCGACTGGCTCCGGCGGAGCATGCACGCACTCGAGGCGCGGACCCAGTTCCGGCTCGCCGCGAGCACCTTCGAGATCCTCGGCGCCGCGCGCTGGCGGACCCGGGCCGAGGGTGAGCTGCGCGTCGCGGGCGGTGCCGGTGTCCCGTTCGCGACCGACCCGTCCGTCGAACTGAGCGAGCAGGAACATCGTGTCGCGTCGCTGGCTGCGGCAGGGTTCACGAACAAGCAGATCGCGAACCAGCTCTACCTGTCACCGCGTACGGTGAGCGGCCATCTGTACCGTCTGTTCCCGAAGCTCGGCGTGACCACCCGAGCGGGCCTGCGGGACGCGCTCCTCGGGTTGGGCGCGGAGCGGTAGCGGGTGGCACCGGTCTTGGTGCCGTCCACCGGTCTCGGTGCGGTTCGCCGAGGCTCGTACCGTGGACCGGTGCCGTTCACCGGTCCTGGTGCAGGAGCCGCGTCGCGGAGACGAGCACCGCGACCAGCAGGAGCGCGGCGAAGGCGACGAGGACCGTCGCGGGTGCGAAGACCAGGAGCGCGGCCCCGACGAGCAGCACCGGGACGGACAGCCCGGCGTACCCGATGAGGAACACCGCTGCGAGGACCTCGCCACGCGTCTCGGGACTGCTCGTGGCCCCGGCCCGGGCGAGCGCGCACCGGAAGAGCAGGCCGACACCGGCACCGGAGACCACTCCCCCGACGGCGAAGAGGGGCAGCGACGCGAGCAGCGCTCCGGCGGACAGCAACACCAGGCCTGCCGGCATGAGCGTGAGCACCCGCCGCAGTTGCCGGCGGATCGAGAACCCGCGGAAGAGCACCTGTGCGACGCAGGCGGCCGCGAAGACCGAGAACGACACCGTCCCGGCCACCAACCGGTCGGTCTCGTGGAGCGACACGACGAGGAACGTCGGTGCGAGGGACGTGAACAGCCCGAAGACCGCGAACGCCGAGAACGCTGCAGCACCGGCCGCGACGAAGGTCGGACGGGCTGCCGGTGGCACGGAGATCCGCTGCGGGCGGTAGGAACGCGACTCGACCGGACGTGTGACGGTCTCCGGCACCATGAGCAGGGCGAACAGCGAGACCACGAACAGCACCAGGAACACCAGGTGCGGCAAGACCAGCGGAGCGGGCAGGAACTCGGCGAACAACCCGCCGATGAGCGGCCCCAGCCCCAGACCGCCGAGGTTCGCGATCCCGGAGACCGTCACGGCGTTCGCCGGGGACTCGTCCGGACGGGCACGGGATCGCAGCTCGCTGATGTGCGCGGTCGCGGTCGCGGTCAGGAGGCCGACCCCGACGCCGTTGACGAACCGAGCGACGAGCAGTCCGGGGAGTTCCGACCACACCAGGAACACGACGGCCGCCATCACCTCGACGGCGACCGCGACCACGATCATCCGCCGCCGACCGACGACGTCGCTGAGGTGACCGGCGAAGTAGAGCGCCGCGACGACGCCGACGGCGTACGCCGCGAACACGAACGTCACGACGAACGGCGGGAAGTCGTCGGCTGCCTCGTACAGGCCGTAGAGCGGGGTGGGGACCGTCGAGTACGCCATCACCGCCGTGAACGCGACGGCGACGACCCAGAACCCGACGCCGTGTCGCAGCGTCGGGAGCCCTGCGGGCGCGGAACCTTCTCCGAGAGTCGACATCCCTCGAGGATCCCCTCCGCCGTCGACGCACCCAAGCGTCAAACAGCTCGAACACCGGGCGGCGCTCGGGCGTCGTGGTCCTCCGAGGGACACCCTCTCGTCCGGCCCTCCCCCGCAGAGCCGGCGACCCGCCGTTCCGGCGGCCACCTGCTCCCGTGACGGGCTGCGCCGTGCATCCGCCGGCCTGGCTGGGGTAGTCGCAGGGCCAGTCGGGAACGTCCGGTCCGTTCATAGACTCCTGCCACCCGATGAGGACTGGTGGACGCCGTGTTGACGAACGAGGAGTACCTCCCACGAGAGGGCACGTCCCTCCCGTCGGTGCTCGCGGCGCGCGACACCGACGGCCCGATCCGCGGACGCGCGAACGAACAGACGGCCATCGCGGACGCGCTGGCCCGCTTGCGCCGCGGTGCCGGCGGCGTGGTCCTCCTCCGGGGCGCGTCCGGCATCGGGAAGTCGCGCCTCCTCCGGGAGGCCGTCCGGCTCGCCACCGCTTCCGGGTTCCGCGTCGCCGAGGCGCGGACCGACCGGGACGCCCGGCTCATCCCGCTCGCACCGGTCATGGACGCCTTCGGGACCGGCGACCGACCGATCGTCGACCGGACACGGTTCCGGTCGATCGCCCGCGACCCGGAAGCTCGGTACTGGCTCCTGCAGCAGCTCCAGGACGACCTTGAGCGGGCGGCGTCGGCGACCGGCGTCCTCGTGGCCATCGATGACCTCCAGTGGTGCGACACCACGACGCTCGCCGTGCTGCGATCCCTCACCCGCCGCCTGGCCGACGTCCCCGTCCTCTGGGTCCTCGCGGTGCGCACGGAGGACGAGGACCCGTCGGTGGCGGCCACCGTCCACGACCTCGCGACGAAGGGGCGAGTCCTCGACCTGGACCCCCTCGACGTCGACGCGACGGCCGCGATGGTCGCCGACCTCCTCGGGGCGGAACCGGACCGGACCGTCCTGCAGGCGGCGGACCGCGCCGAGAACACGCCGCTCCTGGTCGTCGAACTGGTGCGTGGCCTCGTCGAGGAAGACCTGCTGGACTTCGCTGACGGCACGGCGACGATGCCGCGGCCCGGGCTGCCCGTGACCTTCGGCGCTTCCGTCCGCCGGACCCTGCGCCAGTTGTCGCGCCCGACGCAGCAGGTCGTCCAGGTCGGCGCGGTCCTCGGGCGAGCGTTCACCGTGCAGGCGCTCGCCGCTCTGCTCGAGCGCCCCGTGCACCGGCTCCTGCCCGAGGTGCAGGAGGCGATCGGCGCTGGTGTCCTCGTCGACGAGGGGCATCGCCTCGCCTTCCGGCACGACGTCATCCGGGAGGCGGCCGAGTCGATGATCCCGCTCGCCGTCCGCGACGTCCTGATCCGGCAGGGCGCCGAGGAGCTCCTCCGGCAGGGGGTCGAGCCGCTCTCCGTCGCATCGCGCATCGCCGCCGTCGCGGAGCCCGGGGACCTGCGGGCCGCTGACCTGCTCCGGACCGTCGCGATCGAGCTCGCCGAGACGGACGCTGAGCAGGCGAGCGTGCTCGCCCTCCGCGCGGCAGACCTCGCCCGCGGCACCCCGTCGATGCCCTCGGTGGTCGCCGACGTGTTGCCACTGCTCTGGCACAGCGGGCGCGTGGCCGACGCGCGCGCCCTGATGGAGGACGTCGGTGGACAGCTCGAGCCAGAGGACGACGCGCGCTTGCGCCTGGCCCTCGCACGGTTGCAGACCGAGACTTCCGCGTCGGACGCGCTGCACTCCGTCGAGGCGGCGTTGCGACTGCCGGGGGTGAGCGCTGGTCTCCGCTCACGCCTGCTCGCCCTGCGTGCGCTGAACCTCGCCCACTCCGGCCGGCACGAGGACCTCCGGACCGCACTGGAGTCGACCGGAACCGAACCCGACCCCGCCGCGCGCGCGACGTTCGAGGCGAGCGCCTCGGTCCTCGCGTTCAACGAAGCACGGTTCACCGACGCCACCCGGCTGATCACCTCGGCGATGAGCCGGATGGCTGGACTCGAACGGTCGTCCACCACCTGGCTGCCGGAGGGACTCTGGGTCGCGTTCCTCGCCAACTCGCTCGGCGAGACCGAGCGTGCCGCCCGGATCGCGGAGGCGAACGCCATCGAGACCCGGAGCAACCACCTGGCTCGGGCCATGGCGTCCTGGATGATGCTCCGCACTCGTGTGCTGTTCGACCTCGGCGCCCTGGAGGACGCGAAGACGCTCGCCGAGTCGGTGCTGGACCTGGCGGAGGACCTCGAGCTCGGGGGCTTCGCGGCGCTCACCGCCGGGGCGGTCCTGTTCCGCGTCGCGCTCGCCCAAGCCGACCGCGCCGCCGTCGAGCGCTACCGGCACTTCGCCGATGCGCTCCGCTCGGACCCCACCTTCGAACGGGCCGGCACGTGGCTGCTCGTGCTCGAGGCCGACGCGTGCGGGGCGGCCGACGACGCCGTCGCCCTCTCCGAAGCGGCGTGGCGGACGTTGGAGGACCCGGTGTCCTCGATGTCGAGCCCCGCAGACTTCTCGGACGACGTCCACCTGGTGCGGATCGCGCTCCGGGGTGGCCGGCTCGACCGGGTGGCACGGATCGAGGACGTCGCGCGCCGTCGGGCCGAGGCGAACCCCGAGAACGACCTCTGCGCCGGGATCTGGCTCCACGTGCACGGCTTGGTCCACGAGTCCGCGGAGAGCCTCCGGCAAGCCGTGGCACGCCTGCGCAGCGTGTCCAGACGGCTGGTGCTCGCGGCGGCGCTCGAGGACCTCGGGCAGCTCGCCATGCCCGAGTCGCTGGCGGAAGCGGTCGAGGCCTGGCAGGAGTCCGCCCGGCTCTGCAACGAGGCCGTGGCCACCCGCGACGCCGAGCGCGTTCGTCGGCGCCTGCGCGAAGCCGGTGTCACCTACCGGGCGGCGACCACGGAACAGGCCGTCACGGGGCTGACCGCACGCGAGCTCCAGGTGGTCGAGCGGATCGCGGCGGGCCTGACCACGCAGCAGATCGCATCCGACCTCTTCATCTCGACCCACACGGTGATCAGCCACGTGCGCCACGTGTACACGAAGTGGGGCGTGTCCTCTCGCCGGGAACTCACGGCTCGGTTCTCGGACCAGTCGACAACCGCGCTGCGGTCGAGAACCCCAGCTCCACTCGTCCGCTGAAGTCGTCGAACTCCGAGAGCGATCCCCCGTGCCGCTGGGCGGTGTCGAGGAAGACCAGGTGGTGGTCGGCCCCTGGGGCTCCCGATCCTCGTGGCGACCGGAACCCGACGAGACTGCCCGTGGTCGTGCGGTGCTCGGTCGTCTGCACCGCGCCGGCCCCCGTGCACACCCGCCCGAACCGGCCTGTCGCGTGGACGGCCACCACGAAGTCCCCGGGTGGCAACGCGAGGTCGATCAGTTCCTCCAGCGCTGCCCGCGATCCAGCGGACGGGACCGGGATCGCCAGGTCGGGCGAGAACGTCGACGTCACCGCGAACGGGGCCCAGACCGTTCCGTCCGCCGGGGAGGCCGTGCCGTCCGTCCGGACCCGGACGGCCTGCCTGTCGATCATGACGAGCTCGTCCCCCGCTTCGTCGAGTGCACCGATTCCGAGGGTCCCGTACATGAGGAGCTCCGCAACGGTCATCTCCGACGGAGGAGGCCAGTGCGCCCAACGGCGAAGTGCCTCGACGGCCGAAACCTCGTCACCCATGTCCTGCACGCCGTACGCCCCTCACGAGTCCCGTCGGCTTCAACGATAGGAACGGGGAGTCGGGGCTGAGTAGCGTCGTTTGACTCTCCTCGTGTCCCGTCGGGTGCCGTTGAGTCGAACGACGCTCGCGCAACCGCCCCGATCGGGGCAGCGGGTCCCCGTGTGGCCGACCCGCAGAGCCACCCGCGCCACCAGTCGGTCCCCGGTCCGGCCGACCGGCTGCCTGCGGGCTGGATGCAGCAGTTCGCCGATCGCCGCTGACCGACGTTCGAACGCCACGGAGGTACCCGCTGCAGTGGTCCTCGAAGGGCCACCCTCCGCTCCGAGCCGAGAGCTAGCGTGGCCGCCATGAACCGCAACGGTGCCGGGAATGACGCTCCTGACGGTGTCAGCGAACTGGTGGGCGCCATCCGGTGTCTGCCCGCGGTGGTGACGGACCGGCACCTGACGGTCGTCGCGTCGAACTCGTTGGCCCGTGCGTTGAGCGGAGCGTTCCGCCCAACCGTGAACATCGCCCGGTACGCGTTCCTGAACCCCGTCGTGGACGACGATTCACCGGAGTGGTGGGAAGCCTCCGGCCAGATCGTGGCGATGCTCCGGGACTCGCTCGACCAGCACGAGGAGGACGCCGGGTTCCGGAAGCTCGTGGGTGAGTTGTCGTCGCAGAGCATCGCGTTCGCCCGGGCGTGGGCCGATGTCGACCACCGCCCGGCACGCAGCGCGGCCGTCAGGTTCGTCCAGCCGTTCGTCGGGCCGGTCACGATGGTGTTCCAGGAGCTGATGATCCCGGACGACTTCGCACTCCGGATGCTGCTGTGGCGCCCGGTGGACCACCCGGCCGAACACGACGCCTTCGCCCGCCTCGCCGCGTTCGCCGCCGAGCAGGACTGATGGCCACCCTGCTGAGGATCCCGGCGGCGGCGCCGAGGGTTCGCTGTCGAGGGACATCCGAGCAACACCTGCGGTGAGCGAGTCCACCACCCCTCCGGTCAGCGGCCACCGCGGTCGAGGCGCTCCACCAGGGCCGCACGCCACTCGCTCGCGTACCCGGTCTCGTTCTCGGCGTCGAGCAGCTGCAGCGATCGGGTGAAGTCCTCGTGAGCGGTCGACGGACGACCGAGTGCCTCGAGCGTGTCGCCGCGTTCGAGGAGTCCGAGAATGCGTCCGACGTTCCAACCGGCGGCGGACGCCAGCTCGAGCGCCTCGTCCGCCGCCCGGAGCGATCCGGGCAGGTCCCCCGCACCCCGGAGCAGACGGGCGGCGTTGTGGAGCGCTGAGGCGAGGGTGAACGAGGCGATGGTGGACGGGTCGTGCTGGTGTGCTGCTCGTGCACGTTCGATGACCCCCTGCAGGGCCACGAGCGCGGCGGCATCGTCGCCGATCCGTTCGAGGACGATCGTCACGAGGTTCTCGGCCTGTGCCCGGCCGAGCGCGTCACCGCTCTCGGTGAACGCCGCCAGGGAGTGGTGGACCGTCTCGAGCGCGCTCGGCGCGTGGCGCGGGATCCGCGAGGAGGCCCAGGCCTCGTAGAGGAGCGCCCAGCCCTCCTGGGTCCGGTCGCCGGCGGCGATCGCGGCGACGCGAGCGTCCCTGGCGACGGCGACGGCTGCGGTCTCGTCGGCGCGTTCGCGGAGCTCGGCCCACGCGACGTACCCGAGGTGTACGGCTTCGAGTCGGCGGTCGCCGAGTCGTCGCGCGGACGCGGTGGCGATCGCGAAGAGGTCGCGCCAGTGGCCCCACTGCGACCAGAGGTCGGAGTACCAGTGAAGCGCATCCGCGACGTCGAGCACGATCGTGTCCTCACCTGCCGCTGCGGCCCCGCGGAACGCGGACCACCACAGCGGCCACTCGCGCTCGATCCAGGCACGTGCGGCGGCGGCGTCCGGGAAGCCCGCTGCGTCCTCACCCTCCCGGAGTGGGTCGCGGTCCGGCTCGAACCACGCGCCGGCGCGCTCGAGGAGCGCGAGCAGCCGGCGGCGGAGCCGGAGACGGTGCTCTGCCTCGGAGTCAGGTCCGTCGGCACGGAGGTGCTGGAGGGCGTAGAGGGTGATCAGGTCGTGCAGCCGGTACCGGTCGCCGCGGAGCGGTTCGAGCAGCCCGAGATCCGCGAGCGTGTCGAGGCCGTCCTGCGCTGTGTCGACGTCGATGTCCGCCGCCACGGCCGCCACCCCGGCGTCAAAATCGTGTCCGTCGGTGACCGCCACGGCGTGGAACAGTGCGGCGGTCGCGGCGTCGAGGCCCCGGTGCGAGAGTTCGAACGCCGCCTCGACCGCGAGGTCGCCGGCGACGAGGTCCCGGAGCCGACGTTCCTCGGAACGCAGTCCGGCGCTGACGTCCTCGACCGTGCGGTCCGCATCGGCGGCGACGCGGTTGGCGGCGATGCGGAGGGCGAGCGGGACGTGGTCGCAGAGCCGGGCGAGCTCGACGAGGTCGGCACCGTCGCGCTGGGCGGCCGGGATGATGCTCGTGAGCAGCTGCACGCTCTCGTCGACACCGAGGTGCCCGACGGACAGGTGCTGGGCCCCACTGAGTCCGCTGAGCACCCGGCGCGAGGTCACGACGACGTGGCCACGGACATCCGGGGTGACCACGGGGCGTACCTGCGCCTCCGACGCGGCGTCGTCGAGGACCACGAGTGGCTGCCGTTCCGCAGCGACCTCCCGCCAGAGCGCGGCGAGGGAGTCGGCGGACTCCGGGATCGTCCCGTCCACCGCCGGGGTCTGTCGCAGCATGGACTGCAGGACCTCGACGGACGTCAGGGGGTCCGGTCCGAGCCCGTCGAGGTCGACGAAGACGACGGCCCGTTCGGTCCGCCGAGCGGCTTCGAGGGCGACGGACGTCTTGCCGATCCCCGGGGAACCGGACACGAGGATGGTCTGCGGGTCCTGGCCGGTGTCGAGGAGCGCCGCGAGACGCGTGAGTTCGGCGTCGCGACCGGTGAAGTCGGAGACCGGCAGGGGCGTGACCGTCGTGTGTCGCCCGGCTGCGGTCTGCTTGCGAGCGCTGGCCCGGACGGCGGCGAGCAACCGGTCGCGTCTCGCAGCGTCGAGGCCGAGCGCGGCCGCCAGGGCAAGGACTGTGTGCCGTCGGGGCACGGTGCTGATCCCCCGTTCGATGTCACTGATCGCACGGGGACTCACGGTCGACCGATCCGCGAGCGACTGGATCGTCAGTCCCTGGTCGAGTCGCGCCCGACGGAGCAGATCGGGCAGGGGGGTCGTGCGGGGTGTCGAGTGCACGGTCGAAGCCTTCCAGGTGCTCGGCGCAGCCGCCAGCCCGGGTGCGGGCCAGGCGCTCGTCGTGCGGCCTCGCGATGAGCCGTCGGGACGATTCCGCATGGTCTCCGCATGGCGACACGCCGGGCCTTCGCGGTGGAATCGGTGGACCCGGGCGGACCGGCAACGACGACGGAGGGCGCGATGCGGAGCAGAGCGGCGTTCGGCGAGTACCTCTGGGCCCGACGCGCACTCGTCCAGCCCGAGCAGGTCGGACTCGACCGGGACCCCACGCGCAAGGTCCCCGGCCTCAGGCGCGCCGAGGTCGCGACGCTCGCCAGCATCAGCGCCGAGTACTACCTCCGGTTGGAGCAGGGCCGCGGTCACGTCCCCTCGGACGCAGTGCTCCGCGCGCTCGCGCGCGCACTCGTCCTCGACGACGCGTCAACGGCGTTCATGATCGACCTGGCCCACGGCGAGGTCCGCCGCAAGGGCGCCGGTGTCGTCGACGAGTCCGTCCGAGCGCTGCTGGCCGAGTGGCGTCACCTCCCCGTGCTGGTCCGCGATCGGAACCACGACGTGCTCGAGCTGAACCAGCTCGGGGCGGCGCTCGGCGGGGTACCGAGCGCCGGACGGGGCAACCTGGTCGTCGACGTCTTCACGAACCGTGCCCGGCAGGCCGCGCAGGACGACTGGGCGGAGACCGCCGAGCGCAGCGTCGCGGCCCTCCGGCTCTCCAGCGACCCGGACGATCCGCGTCTGCGGGACATCGTCGGAGCGCTGTCGACCCGGGACGACGACTTCCGGCGCCTCTGGGCGCGGTACGACACGGTGCCGTGGCCGAACGGGCGCTCCCACCACGTCGTCGAACCGATCGGCACCGTCGAACTCGCGTGGCAGGAGTTCGACGTCCCCGGCTCGGGCGTCACCCTGCGCGTCTTCTGGGCGGACCCGGGCTCGGCGGACTCGGCGGCACTCGCCTACCTGGCCAGCACGGTCGGCGCGCGCGTGGACAGCCGCCGAACGGACGGCGTCCCGTCGGCCTGACCTCGGAGACGAGCCGCGGCCCGCGGGACCGCCGGAGTGCAGGTGTCGTCTTGCCGGGCCACGGTCGGCGTGCCACCCTCGGTCCATGGCCCCCAGCCCGGAACGGACGTCGGTCGGCGAACTCGTCCGGCGAGCCCGCCTGGCGGCGGGGCTCACGCTCGAGGACCTCGCCACGCGGGCCGACGTCAGCGCCCGCGCTCTCAGCGACGTCGAGCGCGGCGTGAGCACGACCCCTCGTCGCCGCACGATCGAGGCGGTGGTCGAGGCACTCGCGCTCCCCGACGAAGCCCGCGACGAGGTGTTCGCAGCGGCGCGTCCCCCCGAGGACACCGTCGTACCGGACACCCGCTTCCTGACCACGCCGCCGCCGCCCCTGGGCGACTTCACCGGACGCGAGGCCGAACTCCGGACGATCGAGGAACACCTCGCGGCGGTCGGTCCCGGCGCTTCCGTGCTCGTGCACGGCGCACCCGGTATGGGGAAGACCTCGACCGCGCTCGAGGTCGTCCGTCGCGCGCACCACCAGGCCGTCTTCGTGGACCTCGACGGCCTCGCCGCTCGGCCGCTCACCCCGCTGCAGGTCCTGCAGGCGCTGGTCGCGCAGGTCGGCGGTGCCGCGGCCCCGCGGACGTTCGCCGCGGCGGCCGCCGCGTGGCAGCGTCTCGCGACCGAGCACCGACCCGTGGTGCTCCTGGACAATGCGGCGTCGGACGACCAGGTGTCCGCCGTGCTCGTCCCCGAGGGCGCCACCGTGCTGGTGACCTCGCGACGTGCGCTCCCGCTCCACCCCGGGATGCGCAAGGTGACACTCGAGCCGCTCGGCGGGCAGGACGGCGTCCGGCTGCTCGAACGCATCGTCCCTCTGGGACAGCGTTCGCGTGGTGACGTGGACGAGCTGGCGCAACTCTGTGCGCGGAACCCGCTGGCGCTGCGCGTCGCGGGGAACCGGCTCCTCGCTCGGCCCACCTGGGACGTCGAGGACATGGTCGCCCGACTGCGGGACGAGGACCATCGCCTCCGAGGTCTGGTGGCGGGGGACCTGGCGGTCGCGGCGGCGTTCGCGCTCTCCTACGACGGACTCGACGCCGCGACCGCAGAGGTGTTCCGCGCCGCCTCGGTGATCACGAGCGACGACTTCGACGCCCGAGCGGCGGCTGCCGCTGCGGACGTCGCGGTGCTCGACGCGCAGGACGCCCTCGACGAACTGGTGCACCTCGGTCTCGTCGAGCGTCGACGCGACGAGCGTCACCGGCTGCACGACCTCATCCGGATCTTCGCCCTGGAACGGCTCCGGCAGGGCGCTGCGGACGCCGAGGCGCAGGCGACGGATCGGCTCCGGTCGTGGTTGCTCATGATGCTCGAGCGTGCCGGGGCGTGGTTCGAGCCCGACCGAGACGGCAGCGAGGCCGGTGACGACGGTATCGGGCTGCCGGACGCGGAAACCGCGCGCGGGTGGATCGAACGGGAGTGGCGACACTGGTGGTGGGCCTTCCAGACGGCCGCCGCTGCAGGACACCACGCCACGGTGGTCGACGTCGCCGACTCGCTGCACTGGTTCTCGGACCGATGGTCGGACTGGGGGCGCTGGCGCGACCTGTTCGCGCTGTCGGTCACCGCCGCTCGGGCGCTCGGCGACGCCCGTCTCGAGGGCGTGCACCTCGGGTACCTCGCGTGGGCGGAGCTGATCGAGCGGGCCGACGAAGCGGCGGCCGTCCGCGCGGCACGGGCGTCCGGACGGGCGGCACGCGCAGCCGGCGACCGATCCGTGCAGGGATGGGCGCTGGTCTACGAGGCGTGGGCCCGCTCGAACGGCGGCGACCACGAGGCAGCCCGTGTTCGCGCGAGCGAGTCAGTGGCGGTGTTCTCCGCCGCGGACGACGTGGACGGTCGCCGACAGGCGACGGTGTTGCTCGCCGTCGTCGTCGGTCGGCTCGGCGACACCGCCGTCGCCGCAGCGGCGTTCGACGCGATCGAGCGCGACGCGTACGAGCGCCTGGCTGCCGACCCTGATGACCAGGTCGCCCGCTTCGACGCCGTCTCCTCGATGAGCTTCCGCACCGAGTTCCTGCTCTCGCAACGGCAGTGGGCCGCCGCCGCCGCCGCCGCCGACCGGGCGCGCGAGGAGGCGGCGCGGCTCGGTTGGCACGTCGGGGAGGCCCTCGCGCTCCGTGACCGCGGTGACGCCCTAGCCGCAATCGGCGACGCTCCTGGAGCGCTGGCTGCCTTCCAGGGCGCGATGGACTCGCTCCGGTCGAGTCCAGGCGCAGGTCGACCGGATGTCCTCGACAGCCTCGCGGAACGCCTCGCCGCGACGGACGAATCCGACGACGGACGCCGTGGAGCCGCTCCGTAGCCTGGTAACTCCCGGTGTCATCCGACCCGTCGAACGTCACGGTGCCGACCCCGGCGGCACCTGGCGTCGAGTCGCGTCTCGACGCGCTCATCCCGCGTCGAGCTCGATCCGCATCGAGTCATTCAACCCAACCCCGCGGCCGTCCCGACCACGAGACTTGACTGCAGCAACCGGCGCCCCGTCCGGCTGTCGGGAGCTCGAGGAAGGTCGTCATCGGATGCCAGCACAACCACCTCCGCGCATCGACCGCGACGTGCGGTACTCGGACCAGCACGACGCCCTGGTCCTCGACGTGCACCGTCCGGGCCCCGGATCACCCGCGAGCACCGGCGCCGTCGTGCTCGTGCACGGTGGCGGCTGGTTCCGCGGTGACAAGTCCAAGGAGGACGGCCTGTCCGCCCGACTCGTCGACGCCGGGTACACGGTCTTCGTCCCGAACTACCGCCTGGCACCGACGGACGTGTTCCCCGCGAGCAGGGACGACGTGCTGACCGCCCACGAGTGGGCGCTGCAGTCCGACATCCCCTTCGACCGGAGCAAGGTCGCGTTCTTCGGCGGCTCGGCCGGCGGGAACCTCGCCGTCGAGGGCGGCATCGCGACCGGCCGTCCCTCCGTGAGCTGGTCCGGCATCTTCGGCCTCGCCGAGATCATCCGCGCCACCGACGACACGGTCTCCGCCGCGCCGACGACCCAGGACCTCGACGCGATGCGGAGCGCCGACATCGACCAGACCGGGCGGGACGACCCGTTCCTCCGCTGGGTGATCCTGCAGGAGGTCGGCGGCGACCGGTCGGCGCTCGACGCGGCGTCCACGATCGGGCACGTGACGGCGTCGACGGGGCCCGTCTACCTCGCCAACTCGCTGGACGAGTGGGTCCCGCGGTCGGACCCGATCGCCCTGCAGGCCGCGCTCGCCGCGGTCGGCGTCCCGAACACGCTGCAGCTGATCCCCGGCCTCCGGCACGCCGAGGGGTACACCGACCACGCCCTGCCCGGATCGCTCGCGTTCCTCGCGCAGACGCTCGGGGTCGAGCACCGGTGAGCGGCGCGCCGAGCACGGCCCCCGCGGCGACCGCTCCGCACGTGTCGGCCTCGGCGTGGGCGCCGATAGCGAGCACGGCGTTCCGGGTGCTGTGGTTCGCCCAGCTGGGCAGCAACATCGGCGGCTGGATGCAGACGGTGGGCGCGCAGTGGTTCCTCGTGGAGGCGTCGGCCAGCCCGGTCGTGATCGCCCTCGTGCAGACGGCGAGCCTCGCACCCGCGGTGCTCCTCTCCCTCGTGGCGGGGGTGCTCGCAGACTCGTACGACCGGCGCCGGCTCCTCATCGTGGGGTCCGTCGCCAGCGCGGTGCTCGCCGCAGCGCTCGCCGCGGTCTCCGCCGCGGGCACACTGACCGCGGTGCTGCTGCTCGGGTTCACGTTCCTGCTCGGTGTCTCGGCGACGCTCACCTCGCCGGCATGGCAGGCGATCCAGCCCGAGCTCGTCCCGCGCGAGCAGATCGGCGCCTCGGCGGCACTCGGCGGCCTCACCGTCAACGGCGCCCGCGCGATCGGTCCGGCGCTGGCCGGCGTCGTGCTGTCCGCGTTCGGCGCCCCGGTCGTCTTCGGCATCAACGCGCTCTCGTTCCTCATCGCGGTCGCCGCGCTGCTGTGGTGGAAGCGGCCCCCGCAGGCCGGGCTCGAAGACCGGGAGCACTTCGCCCCCGCGCTCGCCGCGGGTCTGCGGTACGTGGCTTCCGCACACCTGGTGCGGCGGATCCTGCTCCGCTCGGCGCTGTTCGCGCTGCCCGCGAGCGCGCTCTGGGCGCTGCTCCCGCTCACCGCGACCCGGCTGCAGCTCGGGTCGAGCGGGTACGGCCTCCTGCTGGCCGGGCCGGGTGTCGGTGCCGTCCTCGGCATCGTGCTGTTGCCCGCCGCGCGTCGACGATTCTCGGACAACTGGGTGATCGCGATCAGCGCGCTGCTCTACGCGGGAGGAGCGTCGGCCGCGGCCTTCCTGCCGCTGGTGCCCACCCTGCTGCTGCTCGTCCTGGCGGGCATCGCGTGGATCGGCACGCTCACCGTGCTGAACACGGCGCTGCAGCTCACGCTGCCACAGTGGGTGCGCTCGCGCGGCGCAGCGACCTACATCCTGGTCTTCATGGGGTCGATGGCGGTCGGCTCGGTACTGTGGGGCGCGCTCGCCTCGGCCGTCGGCACCCCGATCGCGCTCACCGCGTCCGCGCTGCTGCTGGTGCTCGTGGCGGCGAGCGTGCTCCGGCTGCCGCTCCTGCCCGGCACCGGCGTCGTCGACCGGTCCGCCCGCCTGGCGTGGGCGTCACCGACCCTGCTGTTCGAGCCGACACCGTCGGACGGTCCGGTGTTGATCACGGTGTCGTACACGGTCCGCGAGGCATCGCGACAGGAGTTCCAGGAGGCCATGACCGCGCTCGGTGCCTCCCGACGGCGCACCGGCGCCTTCCGCTGGCGGCTCTTCCGCAGCGGCGAGGAGGAGGACGTCCGGCTCGAGACGTTCCTGCTGCCGTCTTGGAGCGAGTACCAGCGCCAGCAGACCCAACGCTCCACCGGGCGTGACCGCGAGATCGAAGCGCGTGCCCTGGCCGCGTGCGAAGGAGCGCCGCGCTGGCACCACTACTTCCCCGGCGAGGCCGGGGACACCGGCACGCAGTCGGTGGACGCACCGCACCCCACCCTGACCGAGGAGCACCCCCATGCCTGACGAGTCCCCGGCACCCCTCACGATCGGCCCCGTCGGCAACGTCTTCTACTTCGTGGACGACCTTGACGCAGCGGTCACCTGGTACTCGGCCAGGCTGCGCCGAGAGCCGGTGGTGCGTGGCGGCGCGCTGGTCGCCTTCGACATCGACGGCGTGCGCCTCACGCTGCACCGGACCGATGAGCTGAACACGCCGGGGCCGTCCGGCACAGCCCCGTACTGGACGGTGGACGACGTGGACGCCGTCGTCGAGGAGTGGGTTGAGAACGGGGCGTCCGCGCACCGGGGGCCGAAGACGGTGTTCACGGGGGAGCGGCTCTGCCAGTTGCTCGATCCGTTCGGCAACGTGTTCGCCGTGCGGTCTGCCCCGGTTCGAGTCGTCTGACGCTCGTCTTTCGCCCCCGCGGCTGGTGCCATCGACACATCGAGGAAGCGAGGGCGGCGATCGGTCCGGTCCCGATCCCTCGGCAGGAGTCCGACGAATGAGGAGCGCACCATGACGAACAGCACGGCCAATGCCACCAGCACGAGCGTCCACGGATCACCGGCCGGCGCGGGAGCGGAGACCGAACCGCACCGGAGCGCCGATCAGGTCATCGAGGCGCTGACCGAAGCCGGCGTGCAGTACGTCTTCGGGATTCCCGGCGCGAAGGTCGATGCCGTGTTCGACGCGTTCAACGACGGCGGACCGGAGCTCATCGTCTGCCGCCACGAGCAGAACGCGGCTTTCATGGCAGCGGCGGTGGGACGGCTCACCGGCACCCCCGGCGTGGTGCTGGTCACCTCCGGGCCGGGGACGACCAACCTCGCCACCGGACTCCTCACCGCCACCACCGAGCAGGACCCGGTCGTCGCCCTGGCCGGCGCCGTCCAGCTGTCCGACCGCCTCAAGCGCACCCACCAGTCCATGGACGCAGCAGCCTTCCTGACGACGGTCACGAAGTCGACCACGGAGTCCACCGATCCCGACGACGTCCGAGAAGCCGTCACCAACGCCTTCCGCGCGGCGTCCACCGAGCCCAAGGGCGCCGCGGCCGTGGTGCTGTCGGCGAGCGTGCTGGCGGCAGCGGCGACGCCGTTGCCGCGGGGCCGGACCGCCAATCCCTCACCCGCACTCGGACCGGCTCCGGCGGACGACATCGCCCGTGCCGCCGATCTGATCCGGGCCGCCGAACGGCCGGTGCTCCTCGTCGGCCTGCGCGGTTCGGACCCGGAGAGCGTGCGTGCACTGCGGGCCTTGCTCGCCGACACCGAGCTGCCCGTCGTCGAGACGTTCCAGGCCGCCGGGCTGGTCTCCCGCGAGCTCGAGGACCACTACCTCGGCCGCGTCGGACTGTTCAAGAACCAGCCCGCCGACCTCGCCCTCACCGAGTCGGACCTCATCGTCGCGGTCGGCTACGACGCCGTCGAGTACGACCCGGTGATCTGGAACGCCGAGGTGGACCGTCCTGTCGTCCACATCGACACCGTCCCGGCCGCCTACGACCGTCACTACCGCCCGGCGCTCGAACTGCGCGGCGGCATCGCGGCGACGATCGACGCGCTCCTGCCAGCCGTTTCCGGGTTGACGCTCTCGGACGACGCCCGACACCGCGCGGCCGAGCACCGCGAGCAGCTCACGGCGATCGACGACCACGCGAGGACGGCGGACGCCGCACCCGGACTGGTCGACCCGGCGCGACTGGTCCTGACGCTGCGGGACCTGCTGGACGACGACGCCACCGTCGCGTGCGACATGGGCTCGAACTACATCTTCATGGCGCGCCACTTCCGGGTGTACGAGCCGCGGCACCTGCTGTTCTCCAACGGCCAGCAGACGCTCGGTGTCGCGCTGCCCTGGGCGATGGCGGCCGCGCTCCTCCGACCGGGAACGCAGATCGTCTCGGTCGCCGGCGACGGTGGGTTCCTGTTCTCCGCACAGGAACTCGAGACGGCGAACCGGCTCGGCCTCTCGCTCACCCAGATCATCATGCGGGACAACGCCTACAACATGGTCGCGTTCCAGGAAGAGCTGAAGTACGGCCGAACCTCCGGGATCCAGCTCGGCGACTACGACAGCACCGCCCTCGCCAAGGCCTTCGACGGCACGGGCCGGCGGGTGTCGACCCTCGCCGACTTCGAGACCGCGTTGCGCGCATCGCTCGACGAGCCGGGGGTGTCGATCATCGACGTCGCCGTGGACTACAGCCGCAACGCCGAGATCGCGGCGCACCTGGATGCGGACTCCTTCGAATGACCACGCCATCGCAGCCGACGCACCGGGTCGATGACGCCGACGACTACACCGTCTACCAGACCTCGACCATCGCGGCCCTGCTCGCGGGGGTCTACGACGGAGAGGTCACGGTGGGGCAGCTCCTCGAGCACGGCGACCTCGGGCTCGGCACCTTCAACCACCTCGACGGTGAGATGGTCGTCATCGACGGCATCTGCTACCGACTGCGCGACGACGGCAGCGTGACCGTCGCGTCGAGCACCGACCGCACCCCCTTCGCCGCGGTCATGCGGTTCCACGGCACCGAAGTGATCACCGTCGACCAGCCCTGCACCCTCGCAGCGTTGACGACCCGCGTCGACGCGGCGGTCGGCAGCGCCAACCGACCGGTCGCCGTGCGGATCGACGGCACGTTCGCCACCGTGCGGACGCGCACGATCGGCGAGCAGCACCAGCCGTACCCGCCGCTGGTCGAGGCGTCCGCACACGAAGCGACCAACACCGTCCACCAGTCCACCGGGACCGTCGCGGGCTTCCGCACGCCTCGCTTCGAACAGGCGATCTCCGTGGCGGGCTACCACCTGCACTACGTCGACGACGATCGGCGCCTCGGCGGACACGTCCTCGACCTCGTCGTGCAGTCGGGGCGCGTCCACGTGGCGCCGATCGCCGAGCTCCGCCTGGTCCTTCCGGACGACCCCTCCTTCCTGAACGCCGACATCGACGTCTCGGGGCTCGACCAGCAGGAACGGCAGGCGGAGGGCTGACGGCAGCAGCACGCAGTGCGCTGCAGTCGGCAGAAGGCTGACGACAACAGCCGGCGCACGAGTCTGAACGATGGAGGCCAGCATGACCGTCCCACCCGCACCCGCACCCGCACCCGCACCCCGGGCGACGGTGACCCTGTTCGTGCTGTGTGCCGCGCAGTTCGTCCTGCAGCTCGACTTCAGCGTCGTGAACGTCGCGCTGCCGACCATCCGGACAGGACTGGGCTTCTCCGCATCGGCGCTCCAGTGGATCGTGACCGGGTACGCGCTCACCTTCGGTTCGCTGCTGCTGCTGGGCGGTCGGGCCGGTGACCTGCTCGGGCAGCGGCGAGTGCTGCTCACCGGGCTCGCGGTGTTCGGTGCCGCATCGCTCGGGTGCGGATTCGCCCCCGCACCCGGGTGGCTGATCGCTGCCCGCTTCGTGCAGGGCGCCGCGGGAGCGCTCATCGCCCCCGCGGCGCTCTCGACCCTCACGCTCCGTTTCGCAGACGGTCCCGCGAGGATCCGCGCGCTCGGCATCTGGCAGGCCGCCACCGCTGCTGGCGGGACGGCCGGCATCGTCCTCGGCGGACTCCTCGTCCAGCTGGTCGGGTGGCGCAGCATCTTCGTGATCAACGTCCCCGTCATCATCGTCTTGCTCGTCCTCGTCCCACGCGTCGTGCCACCGCGGGCCGGAACCGACAAGGGGACCCTCCGGGTCGGGCCGTCCCTGCTCGTCACCGCCGCGATCGCTTCCGTGATCCTCGGGCTCAGCTCCCTCGAGACCGCCGGACCGACGAGCCCGTCCACCTTCGTCCCGGTCCTCGTCGGGCTCGCCCTCGCAGCGACCTTCGTCGTACTGCAGGTACGCTCCCGGAACCCGTTGGTCCCGCGGCCCGTACTCGCGTCGAGGATGCGACGTGGGGCGCTCCTGACGATGGTCATCACCGGTGCTGTGCTCGCCGGATACGTCTACTTCGTGTCGTTGTTCCTGCAGACGGTCCTCCGCTTCGATCCTCTCGGGACCGGGCTCGCGCTCCTGCCGGCGACGGTCCTCATCGTGCTGCTGTCGTCGCTCGTCGCCCGCCGGTTCATCGCGCGGGTGGGGCTGCAGCCGACCGCGCTGACGGGCACCGCGCTGCTCATCGCCGGGCAGACGGTGTTCTCCTTGCTCTCCCCGGAAGCGACGTACCTCGCGAACATCCTGCCGGGGCTGGTCTTGACGGCGCTCGGGATCGGTCTCCTGCTGCCCGCGCTCTCCATCGCCGCGACGGCGGACATCCCAGCCTCGGTGCAGGGCGAGGGAGCGAGTCTGCTCACGACGGCGCAGCAGATCGGCGCGGCGCTCGGCGTCGCAACGCTCGCATCGATCGCGGCCACCCGGACCTCGGCGGGAGCGTCGGTCGCCGACGGCTACGCAAGTGCGTTCCTCGTCTCCGCCTGCGCCATGGTGGTCGCGCTGGTGGTCGTCGTCATCTCGTTCCGTCGTACCGTCCCGGGTGCCTCCGGCACCTCGGGAGCCCCCACGCACGCCAGCGGCGTGCGCTGAGGCGGCCGTGCATGACGAAGCGGGACTGCGACGCGGCTCCTCGGTGCCGCGCTGAAGACCCCACGGGAGGTCCGAGCACGTTCGAAGAAGGGCCGGACCGATCACACCGAACCGATTCCGTCGATCCGCCGATCGGTCCCCGCTCCGCCTCCAGGATTCGAACCCGGACCTAACGGCACCAAAGGCCGTCGTGCTGCCATTACACCAAGGCGGAACACACCCGGAGGTGCTCCTCCATCCTCCCACGACCGACGAGGCTGGCTGTCCGCTCCGGGTTCGGCCAAGATGGAGGGATGCCGCATGAGGACGAGGTCGATCGCATCGTCGCGGCGTGGGGTCGTGAGCGCGCCGA
>Ga0308167_1001578_pt1 | contig 25470 bp, 23 predicted proteins | sample PhyCR1_2_FD_202138 | JGI IMG/M metagenome (GOLD analysis project Ga0308167, IMG submission 202138) | Phyllosphere microbial communities from UC Gill Tract Community Farm, Albany, California, United States - DLSLRC.R1 | ecosystem: Host-associated > Plants > Phyllosphere > Unclassified | place... | reverse complement strand
CCTTGATGTCGAAGGAGCGTCGCTGCGCCTTCACGGTGGTGGTGGTCATGGGTGTCTTCCTGGTCTGGTGGGGTTCGTCGGGTCGTGGTGGGGGGAGGCGGCGCGGGAGGAGGCGGCGCGGGAGGCGGCCGTCCGGTGCGCAGCGCGCGGTCGTGTCAGGCCGCGTCGGAGTCCGGGACGTCGCGGGCGGCGAGCGTCATCAGCGCGTCCTGGGTGGCGTCGGCCGCGGCGAGCTCGCCGGCCACGACGCCGTCGCGCATGACGATGATCCGGTCGCTCATGCCCATCACCTCGGGCAGCTCGCTGCTGACCATGACGACGGCTCCGCCGGCGGCCGTGATGGTGTTGATCAGCTCGTAGATCTCGACCTTGGCGCCGACGTCGACGCCGCGGGTGGGCTCGTCGAGCAGCAGCACCGTCGAGCCGGCGATGATCCAGCGGCCGAAGACGGCCTTCTGCTGGTTGCCGCCCGAGAGCGCGCCGATCGGCTGGTCGATGTCGCGCATCCGGATGCGCAGGCGGGAGGCGACCGCCTCGGCACGCTCGCGCTGGCCGGTGAAGTCCACGAGCCCGCCCCGGGCGCTGGAGGCGAGGGTCGCGTAGCCGAGGTTGTCGTTGACGGAGGCGCCGAGCACGAGGCCCTGGCCCTTCCTGTCCTCGGGGACGTGGCCGATCCCCGCGGCGATCGCGCCGGCGACGTCGCCCTTCTTGAGCACCCTCCCCCGCACGCTGATCGTGCCCTCCGAGTAGCGGTCGACCCCGGCGATCGCGCGGACGACCTCGGTGCGGCCGGCGCCGACGAGGCCGGCGATGCCCAGCACCTCCCCCGCACGGACCGTGAACGACACGTCGCGGAACCGCTCGCCGGTGAGGCCCGAGACGACGAGCACGTCGCCCGCGCCGTTCTCGGCGCCGGTGCCGCGCGGGTACTGCTCGTCGATGTCGCGGCCGACCATGAGGCGCACGAGCTCCGCCTCGGGCGTCGACGCGGGCACCTCGGCGACGAAGCGTCCGTCGCGCAGCACCGCGACCGTGTCGCCGATCTCGGCGATCTCGTCGAGGTGGTGGCTGATGAAGAGCATGCCGACCCCGCGGGCCCGCAGCTGCGCGACGACGGCGAAGAGCTGCTCGGTCTCGTGCCGGGTGAGCGCCGCCGTCGGCTCGTCGAGGATGAGGATGCGCGCGTCGATGCTCAGCGCCTTCGCGATCTCGACCAGCTGCTGACGCGCGATGCCGAGCTCGGCGACCTTCGTGTCGACGTCGACGTCGAGCCCGATCAGCTCGAGCGCCGCGCGCGCCCGACGCTTCAGCTCCCGCCGGTCGACCATGCCGAACCGGGTCGGGAACCGGCCCATCATCACGTTCTCGGCGACGCTGAGCGACGGCACGAGGTTGAGCTCCTGGTGGATGGTGGCGATGCCGAGCTTCTCGGCGGCGAGGGTGCCGGGCAGCGAGACGGGCTCACCGTCGACGAGGACGCGGCCGCCGTCGGGCTGGTGGACGCCCGACATCATCTTGATGAGGGTCGACTTGCCCGCGCCGTTCTCGCCGAGCAGAACCTGCACCTGGCCGGCGCGCACGTGCACCGTGACGTCGTCGATGACCCGCACGGGCCCGAACGACTTGCTCACGCGGTCGAGGGTGAGGAGGGGACGATCGTCGCTGATCGAGGTGGTCATGGTCAGTTCCTGCCGAGGGGTCGGGACGGGGTGGGGACGGGAGAGGACGAGGAGGCGCGGACGACGAGCTCGCTCGGCAGCGTCACCGAGTCGGGACGCCGTCCCGCGATGACCTCCTGCAGCAGCTCGACGGCGCGTCGCCCCATCTCGTCGACGCTGTGCGCGATGACGGTGAGGGCCGGGTCCAGGAGCGAGAACCACTCGACGTCGTCGAAGGCGACGACGGCGACGTCCTCGCCGATGCGGAGGTCGAGGCGGTGCAGCATCGCGATGGCGCCGACGGCCATGAGGCTGTCGGCCGCGAGGAGGGCGGTCGGCGGCTCGTCGAGGCTGAAGAGCGCGTGCACGCCCTCCGAGCCGCTGGCGCTCTGGAAGTCGCCGAGGTGCACGAGGGCCGGGTCGTCGCTGAGGCCGCTCTCGGCGACCGCGCTCGTCCACGACTCCAGCCGCTCGCGACCGGTCGAGACGCTCTGCGGCCCGGCGATGTAGCCGACGCGAACGTGCCCGAGCTCGGCGAGGTGCCGCACGGCCGCCCGGATGCCGGGGCCGCTGTCGGTGGTGACGCTCGGCACGTCGACGCCCGGGATGGTGCGGTCGACGAAGACGGTGGGCACGTCGCGCGTCAGCAGCGCGTCGATGCTCGCGGAGTCGCCGCCCTGCGGGGCCACGATGACGCCGTCGACGCGGCGCGAGATGAGCGTGTCGAGGTAGCGGTCCTGCTGCTCGCGGTTCTCGTTGGCGTTGCCGAGCAGCGTCACGTAGCCGAGCTCGAGCAGGCCCTGCTCGATGGTGTGGGCGAGGTCGGCGAAGAACGGGTTGCGGACGTCGGAGACGAGCAGGCCGACCGTGTCGGACCTCGTGGAGCGCAGCGCCCTGGCCTGGGCGTTCGGGCGGAAGTCGAGCTCGCGGACCGCCTGCTCGACCTGCTCGCGCGACTCGGCCGACGTGGCCGGGTTGCCCGACAGGACGCGCGACACCGTCGCCGGGGAGACCCCGGCGCGCTGGGCGACGTCCTTGATCGTGACAGCGGTCATCAGCTACTCCGTCGTGAGCTCGGGTGGTGCGGCAGGTCGCCCCGCGGGGGCGGCACCGGTTCGTGGAATCGATTCCATGGAACCGATTCCACGACGGTAGCCGTGAGCGCCGCGAGTGTCAACTGCGCCCGTCGTGTCGCGGTCGCCGGCTCGCCTCCCGGCCAGCCGCCTCCCTCGTCGACCCGCGTCGCGTCGCCTCGCGGGCAGCGTGCCCCCGGGCCTAGAGTCGGCACATGATCGTTGCCCTCGTCGCCGCCTCGCTGGCGGCCCTGCTGCACGTGTACATCTTCGTGATGGAGTCCGTGCTCTGGACGACCCCGCGCGTCCGCACCACCTTCGGCATCACGAGCGACGCCCAGGCCGAGCACACGAAGCCGCTCGCGCTGAACCAGGGCTTCTACAACCTGTTCCTCGCGATCGTGACGGCGGTCGGGGTGGCCCTGGTGATCGCCGGAGGCGTCGGTCCCGCCTCCGAGGCCTCCCCTGCCGGTCTCGCCCTCCTCCTCGCCGGCACGAGCTCGATGCTCGCCGCCGCGCTCGTGCTCGTCGTCACCGACCGCAGCAAGGCGCGCGCCGCCGCGACCCAGGGGCTGTTCCCGCTGGTCACGCTGCTCGCGCTGCTCGTCTCCGTGGTCGCGTAGCAGAGCCGACCCGCGCACTACCCTGGGCTGGTGACCGACCCGACCACCGCCTCCTCGGCTGCCGCCCCCGCCGCGCCGACGACCCACTGGACCCTCACGCTCGTCTGCGACGACGCCCCCGGCATCGTCCACGCGATCAGCGGAGCGGTGGTGGAGGCGGGCGGCAACATCACCGAGTCGGCCCAGTTCTCGAGCCACGACACCGGCACCTTCTTCATGCGGCTGCAGGTCGAGGCGCCCGGCGAGCGCGCAGCGTTCGAGGCGCGGCTCGCCCCCGTCGTCGAGCGCTACGGCATGCAGCACGAGCTCGACGTCGTCGGCCGCCCGACCCGCACGCTCGTGCTCGCGAGCAAGGCGGCGCACTGCCTCAACGACCTGCTGTTCCGTCAGCGCGCCGGCCAGCTGCCGGTCGAGATCCCCCTCGTGCTCGCCAACCACCCCGACCTCGGCGAGCTCGCGGAGTTCTACGGCACCCGCTTCGAGCACCACGCCGTCTCGGATGCCGAGAGCAAGGCGGCGTTCGAGGCCCGCGTGCTGCAGGTCGTCGACCGCTACGACATCGAGCTGGTCGTGCTCGCGCGGTACATGCAGATCCTCAGCCCCGAGCTCTGTTCGGCACTGGAAGGGCGCGCGATCAACATCCACCACTCGTTCCTGCCCGGGTTCAAGGGCGCGAACCCCTACCGGCAGGCGCACGCCCGCGGCGTGAAGCTGATCGGCGCGACGGCGCACTTCGTCACGAGCGACCTCGACGAGGGGCCGATCATCGAGCAGAACGTCGTGCGGGTCGACCACACCCGCAGCGCGCCCGAGCTGATGGCGATCGGCCAGGACGAGGAGAGCCGCACGCTCACCCAGGCCGTCCGCTGGTTCGCCGAGAACCGGGTGCTGCTCGACGGCGCCCGCACCATCGTCTTCCGCTGACCTGCCGCACCGCGCACCTGGCGCACGGTCGTACGCTGGCACGGTGACCCCGACCGACGCCGCGACAGCCGACCACCGTCCGCCCGCGGCTCGCCGCCCCGCCCCCTTCGCCCTGCTCCGCTTCGCCGTCGAGCTCTTCGCCCTGTTCTCGCTCGCGCTGTGGGGCTACCTGGCCTGGGCGTGGCCGTGGCCCGCCCTCGCCTTCATGCTCGGCGCCCCGGGCTTCGCCGTCGTCGTCTGGGCCCTGTTCCGCTCGCCCCGTGCCGTGGTGCCGACCGACCGGGTCGGCCGCAGCCTCGTCGAGATCGCCGTGATGGGCGCGGCCGCGATCGCCTGGGCCCAGCTCGGGCACCCGGTCGTCGCGGTCGTCTTCGCCCTCGTCGCCGCCGTCACCGGCGTCGTCGCCGCCCGCCGGGAGGACCGCGCATGAGCACCACCCTCTTCACGAACGCCCACGCGGTCGACGCCACGGGCGAGACCCCGGGCTTCTGGCTGCTCGTCGACGGCGACACCATCGTCGCGACCGGCAGCACGGCAGAGCAGGCCTTCCCGCTCGAGGCCCCGGGTCGGCACCGCGACGGCCGGGACGGACTGGGAGGCGCGCTGCCGGTCGCCGACGTCGTGGTCGACCTCGACGGCGGCCGCCTCACCCCGGGCCTCGTCGACCTGCACACCCACGGAGGAGGCGGCGCCAGCCACGACGGAGGCGCCGACGAGATCGAGCGCGGCCTGGCCCTGCACCGCGCGCACGGGACGACCCGCTCGCTGGTGAGCCTCGTCGCGAACCCGATCGACCGCCTCCGGGGCTCGCTCGAGACGATCGCCGAGCTGCGACGGCGCGACCCGCTCGTCCTCGGCGCACACCTCGAGGGGCCGTTCCTCGCGCCGCACCGCAAGGGCGCGCACGCCGAGCAGCACCTCGCCGTGCCCTCCCCCGAGAACGTCGACGCCCTGCTCGGGGCCGTGCCCGGCGTGGTGCGGCAGGTCACGCTCGCCCCCGAGCTGCCGGGCGGGCTCGACGCCGTCGAGCGCATCGTCGCCGCCGGGGCCGTCGTCGCCGTCGGCCACACCGACGCCGACCACGACCTCGCGGTCGCCGCGTTCGACCGCGGCGCGACCATGATGACCCACGCGTTCAACGCCATCGCGGGCATCGGCCACCGCGAGCCCGGCCCCGTCGTCGCGGCCGTCAGCGACGACCGCGTCACGATCGAGCTGATCCTCGACGGCGTCCACGTGCACCCGGAGGTCGTCCGCATGGTGTTCGCCTCCGCCCCCGGCCGTGTCGCCCTGATCACGGACGCGATGTCCGCCGCGGGCTCGGCCGACGGCGACTACCTGCTCGGCGAGCTCGCCGTGACGGTGAGCGACGGCGTCGCGGTGCTCGCCGGCACGGACACGATCGCCGGGTCGACCCTGACGCAGGACGCCGCCCTTCGCCTCGCCGTGACCGGTGCCGAGCAGTCGCCGACGTGCGCCGTCGAGGCGCTGACGACTGTGCCGGCGAAGGCGCTCGGCGAGGAGGACCGGATCGGCCTGCTCGCTCCCGGCTACGTCGCGGACGCCGTCGCGTGGACGGACGACTGGCACGTGTCCCGCGTGTGGGCCGCGGGCCGCGAGCTGGCGGACGGTCGCTGAGCCCGGTCCGCAGTCGGAGCGGCAGCTACGGCGGCCGCGCCTAGAGCGTGCGGCCGGCGTTGGCGTCGAGCCAGGCGCGCGGGTCGACCTGGGTCGAGCCGCCGATCAGCACCTCGAAGTGCAGGTGCTCGCCCGTGGCCACGCCGCTGCGGCCGACGAGCCCGACGAGCTCGCCCACGGCGACCTGTTGGCCCACGACCAGCGGGCTCGACCCGACGATCATGTGCGCGTACAGGGTGCTGATCTTCTGGCCGTCGATGACGTGGTCGATGACCGCGTACTGGCCGAACTGCGCGTGCATGCCCGACGTGCGGACCGTGCCGGCGGCGACGGCGCCGATGGGAGTGCCGCCTCCCGGGGTCATGTCGAGGCCCATGTGCATGCTCGAGCAGGCGGCGCAGGGCGCGGCGCGGGGCCCGAAGCCCGAGCTGAGCACGACCGTGCCGGGGAACGGCCACCGGATGTCGCCCGTGCCCGAGTTGACGATGGTGCCGCCGCCCGCCGCGACGCCGCCCTTGCGGGTCGACTCGGCGTTCGAGGTGCCTTTGTCAGGGGTCGGTTCGACGACCGGGGGCGGGGGCGGCGGAGGCGGGGCGTCCTTGACGACGAACGCGTCGCGCTCCGAGACGGTGAGCACCACGAGCGAGGCAGCGAGCGTCTGGCCGGGGACGGGCGCCGCGGCCGAGGTCTGCACGACCGATCCGCCGAGGTCGCTCGCCGTCGCCGGCGTGACGTTGGACGAGAAGAACAGCCCGCTCGCGAGGAACGCGACGGCGGGCACCGCGGCGGCGCGCAGGCGGCGAGCGGCCTTCGACATGGTCGCGCGGGCGACGGGCGGGGCCGACGGCACCCGGGACGACGAGGAGGCGCGGGTCGGCGAGGTCGGGACGGGTACGCGGCGAGGGCGCACGGCGACGACGGCACGGCGGGAGGCGGAGGCAGCGCTCGGAGCGGCGACGGAGGCGGCTGCAGGAGCCGGGACGGCCGCCGGGGCTGCGGGAGCGGCGGGGGCCGGAGCCGACGATGCGGCGGCGGACGGAGCGACGACGGCCGATGCGCCGGCGAGCGCCGCGCGTTCCCGCGCCAGGGCCTCGCGTCGGGTCAGAGGAGCAGCAGGCTCGACCGGGGCGCCGTCGGGGGCGCTCACAGGGCCGTCACGAAGGGGCCGGGGCTGTCGATCACGGTCCTCCTCGCTCCACGGGTCCCGTCGAGTGTAGGCCAGGGGCGCCCGTCGCACCAGGGCCGCGCCCCGGTCGCGGGCCAGCGCCGGCGGAGCGGGGGTGCGTAGTCTGAGGGGCGCACAGATAGGTCATGACCGGACGGGACCACCGCCTCCGGCCCGACGACGACAGCCGAGGGGGCACGCCATGGCACGGGCGACGGGGCAGCGGATCACCGACGGGGCCGTGCCGAAGCACGAGCAGCTCCGCACGATCCTGCAGCGCCTGGCGGCCGACGAGCTGCCCGCCGGCGCCGCGGTGCCGAGCGAGCGCCAGCTGATGGTCGACCACGGGGTCAGCCGCATCACGGTACGGCAGGCTGTCGGGCAGCTGGTCGCCGAGGGGTGGCTGACGCGGGTCCGCGGCAAGGGCACCTTCGTGGCGCACCGCGCGGTGCAGTCGACCCTGCGCCTCAACTCGTTCACGAGCGAGATGACGTCGCTCGGCCACCACCCGAGCACCGTCGTGCTCGTGCGCGACGAGTGCCTCCCCGCACCCGAGACCGCGGCGGCCCTGGGCCTCGGCCCCGACGAGCCGGCCCTGCACGTCAAGCGCCTGCGCCTCGCCGACGGCGAGCCGGTCAGCATCGACGACGCCTGGTACCCGTCCGCCCGGCTGCCGGGGCTGCTCGACCGCGACCTGAGCCTGTCGCTCTACCGCCTGCTGGCGGACGAGTACGGCCAGCCGGTGACCCGGGCGACCCAGACGGTCGCCGCCCGCGAGGCGCCCGTCGACATCGCGACCCTGCTGGGCACGCCCGACGGCGCCCCCGTCCTGCACTTCGAGCGGGTGTCGTTCTCGGGAGACGAGCCGATCGAGCGGTCCGAGAGCTGGTACCGGTCCGACCGGTACCGCCTCACGATGCAGGTGACGTCGGCGGACGGGCCGCAGGAGGCCTGAGCCCTCGAGGCACGACCTGGTCAGGACGCCTGGGCCCTCAGGCGCGACCTGGTCAGGACGCCTGGGCCCTGAGGCCTCCGGGCAGCGCCGGCTCAGAACTCGAAGAGCGGCGACTGCGCCTCGAGGTCGCTGCCGACCGACCCCTGGGGCACGCTGTCGGGTGCGCTGTCGAGCACGATGACCGGGCAGACCGCCGGGTAGCCCGCGGCCGCGACGACCGCCGGGTCGAAGCGGACGACGACGTCGCCCGCCGCGACGCTCGCGCCCTCGGCGACGGCGAGCTCGAAGCCCTCGCCCCCGAGCTTCACCGTGTCGATGCCGACGTGCACGAGCAGGCCGGTGCCGGACTCGTGCACGACCGCGAAGGCGTGCGGGTGCAGCGTGACGATCTGGCCGTCGACCGGCGAGACGACGTCGACGAGGCGGCCGCCCGCAGGAGGCGCGCTCGGCTCGATCGCGACGCCCGCTCCCACGAGCTGGCCGGCGAACACCGCGTCGGGCACGTCCGCGAGCGAGACGACCCGGCCCGTGACGGGGGCGAGCGCGACGGTCACAGCTCTTCCAGCAGGTCGTTGATGTCCTCGGCGAGCGAGTCGGCGATGGTGCCGACGATCACCTGGACGCTGCCGCCGGCGTGGACGACCGCGGTGGCCCCCGCGGCCCTGAGCGCGGCGTCGTCGACGAGCGAGACGTCCTTCACGTCGGTGCGGAGGCGCGTGATGCAGCCCTCGATCTCCTCGATGTTGTCGGCGCCGCCGAGTCCGTCGATCATGGCCTGTGCTTTCGACATGAGCTGTTCTCCTTCGTCGTGGGGCTCGAGCCCGCGGCGGGCCCGGACGCGCTGCGTCCGAGCGACGCGTCCGAGGACCGTACGCGCCTCCTAGTTGACACCACCGGCGGGTCTGAGGAAACTACCACCACTGGTCATGACCGGACAGGACCGGCCGACCCGCACCTCCTGCACCAGGGCCCTCGCCCGCCCCGACGATCCGTCGGGTCGTGGCCCCTGCCGCACGACTCTGCGCCCCGACGAGAGGACCCCTGATGACCACGACCGACACGACGGCCACCAAGCCGAAGAAGGGCTCGGCCGCCTTCGCGGTGCTGCAGCGCCTCGGCCGCAGCCTCATGCTGCCGATCGCCGTGCTGCCCGCGGCCGGCCTGCTGTTGCGCCTCGGCCAGCCCGACCTGCTCGGCGCGATCCCCGGCTTCGAGACCGGCGGCTCGGTCATCAGCGCCGCCGGCAACGCGGTCTTCACCTGGCTGCCGCTGATCTTCGCGGTCGGCATCGCCATCGGCTGGGCCAAGAAGTCGGACGGCTCCACGGCCCTCGCCGCGGTCGTCGGCTACATGGTCATCGACGGGGTCTTCACCGCGATGTCGCCGCTGGTGCTCGCCGGCGAGACCACCGCCTCCGGCGACCCCGCCGTGATCAACTACGGCGTGCTCGGCGGCATCGTGATGGGCCTCCTGTCGGCGATGCTGTGGCAGCGCTTCTACCGGACGAAGCTGCCCGACTTCCTCGGGTTCTTCTCGGGTCGACGCCTCGTGCCGATCCTCACGGCCGTCACCGGCCTCGTCGTCGGCGTCGTCATGTCGTTCATCTACCCGCTGTTCAACTCGGCCCTCACCTGGATCGGCACGGCGGTCGCGGCGAACGACGTCGTCGGCGGCGGCGTCTTCGGCGTGGTCAACCGCCTCCTGATCCCGACCGGCCTGCACCACATCCTCAACAACGTCGTGTGGTTCCTGGTCGGGGACTACACGGGTGCCGACGGCACCCTGTACCGCGGCGACCTGACCCGCTTCTTCCAGGGCGACCCGAGCGCCGGCGTCTTCATGACCGGCTTCTTCCCCATCTTCATGTTCGCCCTGCCCGCCGCCGCCCTCGCGATCTGGCGCCACGCCCGCCCCGAGAAGAAGAAGCTCATCGGCGGCATCATGCTGTCGACGGCGCTGACGGCGTTCCTCACCGGCATCACCGAGCCGCTCGAGTTCTCGTTCATGTTCGTCGCCTGGCCGCTGTACCTGATCCACGCCGTCCTGACGGGCACGTCGATGGCGCTGGTGAACGCGCTCGACATCCACACCGGGTTCTCGTTCTCGGCCGGCCTCATCGACTACGTCCTGAACTTCAACATCTCGCAGAACTCGATCTGGCTGATCCCGATCGGCCTCGGCTACGCGGTGATCTACTACGTCGTCTTCAGCTTCGTGATCAAGAAGTGGAACCTCAAGACGCCGGGTCGCGAGGACGACGACGTCTCGGCCGAGTCCGCCGACGCGGCGACGAAGGCCTGACGCGTGGAGATCGTCATCGTCCGCGACGCCGCCGAGGCAGGCCGCGTCGCCGCCCTGAAGATCGCGTCGGTCGTCGAGCGCAAGCCCGAGGCCGTGCTCGGCCTCGCGACCGGCTCGTCCCCCACCGGCATCTACGCGTCGCTGGCGGCCCGGGTGCAGGCAGGCGAGCTCGACTTCTCGCGCGCCTCCGGCTTCGCCCTCGACGAGTACGTCGGCATCCCGCTCGAGCACCCCGAGAGCTACGCGTCGGTCATCCGCCGCGACGTCGTCGAGCCGCTCGGCATGGACCCGGCCCGCGTGCGGGTGCCCGACGGCCGTGCCGACGACATCGAGGCCGCGGCCGTCGAGTACGACGAGGCGATCGCGGCCGCGGGCGGGATCGACATCCAGATCCTCGGCATCGGGGCGAACGGGCACATCGGCTTCAACGAGCCGACGTCGTCGTTCGCGTCGCGCACCCGGATCAAGACGCTGGCGCCGCAGACCCGTGCCGACAACGCACGCTTCTTCGACGACCCGTCGCAGGTGCCCACGCACTGCATGACCCAGGGCCTCGGCACGATCCTCGACGCCCACGAGGTCGTGCTGGTGGCGGTCGGCTCGTCGAAGGCCTCGGCCGTCGCGGGCATGGTCGAGGGGCCGCTCTCGGCGATGTGCCCGGGCAGCGCCCTGCAGCTGCACCAGCACGCGACGATCGTCGTCGACGAGGAGGCGGCGGCGCTGCTCACCCTCGCCGACTACTACCGCTACACGTACGCGAACAAGCCGGCCTGGCAGCGCTTCGAGAACTGACCCCGGTCTCGATCCCCTCATTCAGGAACATCCGTCCTGATCTGGGTCTCGATCCCCTCATTCAGGAACATACGTCCTGATCCGAGCCGCGCCTCCTTGCAGCATTCAGGAGGCGCGGCTCGCGCGTTCCTGAACCGTGCACGGATCAGGACCGCGAGTCCCCCCGATGCGCGGATCAGGAGCGAAGTTCCTGAATGAGGAGGAGGAGGAGGCGCGGCGTCAGCCCCGCAGGTCGGGGAAGTCGGCGTCGCGCCACTCCGCGGCGAGGCGCTCGCCCGACCGGGCCGCCGCCTCCTCGCGCTCGCGCAGCTCGACCCGGCGGATCTTGCCCGAGATGGTCTTCGGCAGCTCGTCGACGAACTCGAGGCGACGCACCCGCTCGTACGCCGGCAGGCCGGTGCGGGCGTGCGCGAGCACGGCACGGGCGGTGTCGGCCGTCGGCTCCCAGCCGGCGGCGAGCGTGACGTACGCCTTGACGATCGCGAGGCGCACGTCGTCGGGAGCCGGCACGACCGCCGACTCCGCGACGGCAGGGTGCTCGATCAGCACGCTCTCGACCTCGAACGGCGACACCTTGTAGTCGGACGACTTGAAGACGTCGTCGGTGCGCCCGACGAACGTGATCATGCCGTCGGCGTCGCGGGTGGCGACGTCGCCGGTGTGGAACAGGCCGTCGCGCTGCGCCGCGGACGTGCGCGCCTCGTCGCCGAGGTAGCCCGCCATCAGGTTGACCGGGCGCACCCGCAGGTCGAGGCAGACCTCGCCCGCGTCGCCGACGACGCCCGTCGCCGGGTCGACGAGCACGACCTCGACACCCGGCAGCGGGTGTCCCATCGAGCCGGCCCGGACGACCGACCCGGGCGGGTTCGCGACGATCGCGGTGGTCTCGGTCTGGCCGTAGCCGTCGCGGATGTCGAGGCCCCAGGCCTGCTGCACGCGCGAGATGACCTCGGGGTTGAGCGGCTCCCCCGCCGAGAGCGCCTCGCGCAGCGCGACGGGACGCTCGCCGAGCGACGACTGGATCAGCATGCGCCAGACGGTCGGCGGCGCACAGAACGAGGTCACCTCGGCCCGGTCGAGCTGCTCGCGCAGGGCGGCGGCCGAGAAGCGCGCCTGCTCGTGGACGAAGACGGTCGCCTCGGCGGTCCACGGCGCGAAGAAGAGGCTCCACGCGTGCTTGCCCCAGCCCGGCGACGAGATCGTGAGGTGCACGTCGCCCGGACGCACGCCGATCCAGTACGTGGTCGTGAGGTGCCCGACCGGGTACGAGGCGTGCGTGTGGACGACCATCTTCGGCTTGCTCGTCGTGCCCGACGTGAAGTAGACGAGGCAGGGGTCGCTCGTCGCCGTGGCGACGTCGGGCGCCGTCCCGGAGGCGCGGCGCGAGTCGTCGAACGACGCCCACCCCGGGCGCTCCCCGCCGACCACGATCCGCCCGACGCCCTCGGCGATGTGGTCGAACTTGGGGGCATCGGCCACCGCGGCCACGACGTGCCGGACGAGCCCCCGCTCGACCCGGTCGGCGAGGTCGTGCGGGGCGAGGACGACGGAGGTGGGCAGGATGACCGCACCGATCTTCATGATCGCGAGCATCGCCTCCCACAGCTCGACGCGGTTGCCGAGCATCACCATGACGTGGTCGCCCTTCGCGACCCCGCGCTCGACGAGCCACGAGGCGACCTGGTCCGAGCGGCGGCGCATCTCGTCGAAGGTGACCCGGTGGTCGACGCCGTCCTGGTCGACGATCCAGAGCGCGACGCGGTCGTTGCCCCGCGCGATCACGTCGAACCAGTCGCGGGCCCAGTTGAAGGAGTCGCCGACGTCAGGCCAGCGGAACGCCGCGCGGGCCGCCTCGTGGTCGCCGGCGTGCGCCGCCAGGGAGTCTCGGGCGGCGCGGAACGCAGCGGTGGACGGCTTCTCGGCGGAGGAGGCTTCGACGGGGACCATGTGCCCATGATGCTCGCCCGCCCATGCCGAGCGCGGCATGCGGCGCCGGGGAGTGCGGGGCGGGCGCCTCTGGGAGGATCGGGGGATGAGCGACCGCACCCGCACCTCCTCGTCCGCCGCCGACATCGATGCTGCTGGCGGCGTCGCTGCTGCCGGCGCCGCCGTCTCCGGCCCGAGGCGCGTCGCGCTCGAGATCGCGGTGACGTCGCTCGGCGGCGCCCGCACCGCGCTGGCCGAGGACGCCGACCGGGTCGAGCTCTGCACCGCGCTCGAGATCGGGGGCGTCACGCCGTCCCAGGGACTCACGGAGGCGGTGGTCGCGACGGGCGTGCCGGTGCACGCCCTCGTGCGGGCGCGCGGCGGCGACTTCGTCTACGACGACGCGGACCTCGCCGTGATGGAGCGCGAGGTCCGCACCCTCGTCGCGGCCGGCGTCGCCGGGATCGTCGTGGGGGCGCTGCGGGCTGACGGCTCCCTCGACGTCGACGCCGTCGCGCGGCTCGCGTCGGCCGCGCGCGAGGCGGCGGGCGTCCGTCCTGCCGAGCTCGGCGGCAGCCGCCTCGACGTGACCGTGCACCGCGCCGTCGACCGGGCGGCCTCGCCGGTCGACGCGGTCGCCGCCCTGTCCGTGCTCGGGGTCGACCGGGTGCTCACCTCGGGAGGAGCCTCCCGGGCACGCGACGGGCTCACCTCGGGCGTGCTGCCCGACATGGTCGCGGCGGCCGGCGGCGTCGAGGTCATGGCGGGCGGCGGCGTCCGGCTCGACGACGTCGCGGCGCTCGTGGAGGCCGGCGTCGCCGGGGTGCACCTGTCGGCGTCGACGACCACCGCGACCGCGGCAGCCGGGACGCCCGGGGACGGGGACGGCCGCTCGCTCGTCTCGCTGGGCTCGGCGGGCGCGACCGACGCGTACGCCGTGACCGACGCCTCCGTCGTCCGGGCCGCGCGCGCGGCGGTCGACGCCGCGGTCGCCGTGGCACGCGACGTCGCACCGCGCACGCCCGCGCCTCACAGCCGCTGACGCACCTGCTGACGCACCCGGGCGAGCCCGCCCGGTGAGCCTGGCCCGCCCCGACCGTGAGCGTGCACAGTGGAGCCATGACGCAGAAGTCCCTCCTCGTGGTCGGCGGCACCGGCCAGATCAGCGCCGCGTGCGTGCGCGAGGCTGTTCGCGTCGGCTGGTCCGTCTCGGTGCTCAACCGCGGCAGCACCGCCAGCCGCCCCCTCCCTGACGAGGTCGAGTCGATCGTCGCCGACGTCCGCGACGAGGAGGCGCTGGTCGCGGCGCTGGAGAGCCGTCGCTTCGACTCCGTGGCCGACTTCCTCACCTTCACGCCCGACGACCTGCGCTCGATGCTGCGTGCCGTGGTGCCGCACGCCGACCAGTACGTGTTCATCGGCTCCGCCTCGACGTACCAGAAGCCGCCCGCCGCCCTGCCGATCTCGGAGTCGACCCCGCTCTTCAACCCGTGGTCGTCGTACGCCCGCGACAAGATCGCCTGCGAGAGGCTGCTGCGCGACGAGCACCTCGCCGGCAGGGTCCGCGCGACCGTCGTGCGCCCGTCGCACACCTACGACCGCACCCACGTGCCGCTGCTCGGCGGCTGGACCGTCGTCGAGCGCATGCGTCGCGGAGCCCCCGTCGTGCTGCACGGCGACGGCACCTCGATGTGGGCGATGACCCACGCGGACGACTTCGCGCGGGCGTTCGTGCCGCTGCTCGGCGCCCCCGAGGCGTCGGGCGAGGCCTTCAACATCATGTCGTCCGAGCTGCTCACCTGGAACCAGATCGCGCGCTGCCTCTCGGACGCGGCCGGCGGGTCGCTGCACGTCGTCCACCGCACGACCCACGACCTCGTCGCGGCGGCGCCCGAGTGGGACGCCGACCTGCGCGGCGACCGCAGCCACCCCGCCCTGTTCGACTCGTCGAAGGTGCGCGAGGTCGCCGTGGGCTGGGAGCCGCGCGTGCCCTTCGCCGAGGGCGCCCGCCAGATCGTCGCGTGGCACGACGCCGACGCGTCGCGCCGCGTGGTCGACCCCGAGGTCGACGCCCTCTACGACCGGCTCGCCGCGGGCTGACGGTCGGCCCGACCGATGCCGCGTGCGTGGTCCCGGCGTGCGCAGCCGTCGGCGCGGCTCGTCAGGGCGGCGACGCTCGGAGTGCGGGCGGGTTCGTCGTGGGCGGGCCGTCGCCACCGCCCGCTCACGACGAACTCGCCCGGTCTCGGGGGATCTGCCCCGGCAGTGCTCAGAACCGCGTCGGCCAGGTGCCCTCGACGACGGGGAGCTGCTCGCGGCCGGCCGTGCCGCCGCGCACGAGCGACAGCTCGCGCCACTGCGACAGCGTCGTGCAGGGGTGCGAGACGCCGAGCCGCACCAGGTCGCCGACGGCCAGCCCCGAGGAGGCGCCCAGCCGGAGGAACGCGTGCTGGTCGTTCAGGGCGGTCACCACGGCACCCTCGAGCACTCCGTCGAGGCGCGTCGCCGACGTGTCGCCCGTGCCGCCTCCTGCGGTCGGTCGCCAGGCGTCGAGGGCGAGGGGCAGGCCCTCGTCGTCGGCCGTGTCCCGCCGCCCGGCGTTCAGCAGGGCGAGCTCGGGCTCCGGGCGCGAGATGACGGTGGCCCAGAGCTCGATCGCCGGCAGGAACGACTCGCGGCCCGTGACGCCGTCGATCGGCGGGGTCGTGTCGCGGGCGAAGGGAGTGAGGCGGCGGTAGAGGTCGTGGTCGTGCGCGACGTACGAGCCCGAGCGGAGCACCACGCGTGTCCGGGGCCCTCGTTCGCCGTCCGGGTCGTGCCGCTCGGCGAGCACGGCGACGACGCGCTCGAAGTAGACGCTGCCGCCCGCGCTCACGACGACGTCGCCCCCGCCCGCCAGCCAGGGCTCGAACGCCGCGGGGTCGATCGCGTCGAGCAGCTCGAGCACCGTGCGCAGGTAGTCGTCGATCATCTCGATGCCCGCGGGGTCGACGTCGTGGGTGAGGGCGCCCTCGTAGCCGGTGACGCCGGCGAGGACCAGGTGCGGCGCTGCCACGACGGCGTCGACCACGGCGAGCGCCTCGGCGACGGTGCGGGTCCCGGTCCGGCCGACGGGCGAGCCGATCTCGACGAGGACCGCGAGTGGCGGCACCTCGGCGGCAGCGTCGGCGTCGGCGTCGGTGGGGCCCGAGGCCCGGGCGGCGGCCCGCGCGAGCGCCTCGTCGACGAGCCGCACGGCGTCGACCGAGTCGACCCACATCAGCACGCGCGACGACGAGGGGTCGGCGGCGAGGGCGACGAGCGCCTCCTCGGAGAAGGTCGTCCCGGCCAGCACGACGTTCGGCACGCCGGCCTCGCGGGCCACCGCCGCCTGGAACGCCGTCGCGACCGTGATGCCCCACGCGCCCGCGTCCAGCTGCCGCCGCCAGATGTCGGGCGACATGGTGGTCTTGCCGTGCGGCGCCAGGTCGACGCCGGCGGCTCGGCACCACGCAGCCATCGTGTCGACGTTGTGCTCGAGCGCGTCGAGGTCGACCGTGAGGAGGGGCGTGGGGAGGCGGAGCAGCGGCACCGGCCGGCGCTCGCTCGCGAAGGTGGCCTTGGACGTCTGCACGGGGTGTCCTCTCGTCGTGGAGCGGGGCGGTCTCCCGATAGCTTTGCAGGGGAGACGGCGCGACCGTGCGCCGTCCACAGCCACCGGCCTCCTCGACGGGGAGGCCACAGCACCGTCCCCACCACATCCCCACCGACACGACAGCCCCGTCAACACGACAGCCCCGCCGAGACAGAGACGAGACCCCCGTGACCGACAAGACCCAGGTGATCACCACCGGAGCCCCCACCCCCATGCCGATCTTCTCGCAGGGCGTGCTGAAGAACGGGTTCCTGGCCGTCTCCGGCCAGGGCCCGCAGGACCCGGCGACGGGCGAGTACCTGTTCCGCGGAGACCTGACGGCCCAGACCCTGCGCACGCTCGACAACGTCAAGGCGATCGTGGAGGCGGCAGGCGGCACCGTCGACGACGTCATGTCCCTGCGCGTGTTCCTCACGCAGCGCAGCGACTTCGCCGAGATGAACGCGGCCTACGAGACCTGGGTGCGGGCGAACGTCACCAGCGGCGTCTTCCCCACCCGCACGACGATCTTCGTCGAGCTGCCGAACGAGGCGATGCTCGTCGAGATCGACGCGCTCGCCGTCCTCGGCTGAGCCGGCGGCAGCGACAGCCGCGGCAGCAGCAACGGCGACCAGCGGTGCGACCCCAGGCGCAGGAGCAGCCGCCTACGCGCCCGTGAGCACCGCCGTACGGCGGAGCCAGGTGTCGTCGCCGAGCTGCGCGAGCATGAAGCGGGCCACGTCGGCGCGGGTCACCTGGGTCGACGCGCCGTCGGCCAGGTGCTCGGACGCCACGACGTCTCCCGTCGCGGGGTCGTCCACGAGGCGCGTGGGGTAGACGAGGGTCCAGTCGAGGCCGCTGGCGCGCACCTGCGCGTCGGCCGCCTCCTTCGCCTCGTAGACCTTGCCGAGCACGGTGTGGAAGAAGATCTTCTGCAGGGCGCCGGCGTCGGCCTCGGAGTCGCCGACCCCGAAGGCCGAGCAGACGACGAGCCGGCGGACCCCCGACGCCTGCATCGCCGGCAGCAGCGCCTCGCCCACCTCGACCTCGACGGGGTGCCGCACGCGGCGGGAGCCGACCGCGTTCAGCACGGCGTCCTGCCCCACGACGGCCTCGGCCACGTCGTCCGCGGAGGTGGCGTCGCCGACGACGACGCGCACACCGCCCACATCGGCGTCGTCGAGGGCCGTCTCGTCGCGCACCAGCACGGTGACGTCGTGGCCCGCGGCGAGCGCCTGGCGCAGCAGGTGCGACCCGACTCCCCCGGTGGCTCCCAGCAACAGCAGCTTCATGGCGTCTCCTCGTCGTCCGGCGCGCGTCGAGTCGGGTGTCGGCGAGCTGTGGTCGAGCGAACACCCCCGGGCAGTGTCGCGGCCGTGAGCAACTCGTGCGTTCGCCCCGATGCCGTCATCGCCGGTCACGACGACGTGACAGCGACAAGACGGCGGGAAAGTTCGCGTCGCCTTGTCGCTTCCGCGTCGCTTCGCGTCGTCTCACCTCGCGTCGTCTCAGCTCACCTCGCGTCGTCTCACCTCACCTCGCGTCGCCCCGCGGCCGCGGCCGCGCAGAGCTCACCCGAGCCCCGCGAGCTCGCCCCCGACGAGCTCCCCTGAGACCCACACGCCGCGCACCCCCGAAGGCGCGCGCCGCGGCTCCGCGTACGTCGCCCGGTCGGCGTACGCGACCGGGTCGACGAGCTGCAGGTCGGCTGGTGCCCCGGGCACGATCCCCGCGGGCGTCGAGGAGGCGACGGTCCGGAAGCGGCGGTGCGCGGCGACGCTCATCCGGTGCACCGCCTCCTCGCGGGTCAGCACCGCCGACGGCCCGGTGCCGGCGTACACGTCGAGCAGCCGGGCGAAGGTGCCGTACAGCCGCGGGTGCACGGTGCCCGACTCGCGGGGCAGCCCGTCCGAGCCGACGAGCGTGTGCGGCCAGGCGAGGGCGGTGCGCATCCCCTCGAGGTCGGTGTGGAACACGATCACGTTCAGCGCGCCCCGCTCGGCGAGGACGAGGTCGGCGAGCACCTCGCGCGGGTCTCCGCCGAGCTCGGCCGCGATGTCGGCGACGCTGCGGCCCTCGAGCCCGGCGTTCTCCGGTCGCGCGAAGCCGGCCAGCAGGATGCGCGCAGGCCCGATCGCCGCCCACTGGTTCTCGAGCGCCGTGCCCGGCCAGGGCTGCTCGAGCCCGGCGAGCACCGTGGCCCGAGCGGTCGGGTCCCCGAGCGCCTCGAGCAGGCTCCCGACCCCGCGGTCGGCCGTCGAGGGAGGGAACAGCGACGCCACCGTCGTGCTCCCGGCGTCGTAGGGATAGACGTCGGCGCTGATGTCGAGCCCCTCGGCGCGCAGGTCGTCCAAGTGGTCGACGATCGCTCCCATCCCGCCGACGTTCCGCGGCCCGGTCACCTTGAGGTGGCTGATGTGCACGCGGGCGCCCGACTCCCGGCCGAGCGAGGCGAGCTCGTCGACGGAGGCGCGAAGCCCGTCGGCCTCGTTGCGGACGTGGGCCACGAGCAGCCCGTCCCTGGCCGCGACCTCGCGGGCGATCGCGAGCAGCTCGGGCCGGTCTGCGGCGTCGCCGGGCGCGTACATCAGGCCCAGCGAGACGCCGAGCGCACCGGCGTCGAGCGCGTCGCCGACCGTCCCCGCGATGCGTGAGGTCTCGCCTGCGTCGGCAGGCCGCCGCACCATGCCGAGCACGGAGGCGCGCACCGGGGCGTGCGGCACGAGCGCCCGCGCGTGGATGCCCAGCGGCTCGCGCGCGAGCGTGTCCACGTAGTCTCCGAAGGTCGTCCAGCGCCGGTCGGGGAACGGACCGAGCACCGGCAGGGAGTACTGCTCGAGCGACCGGTCGGGCGGGTCGGGCGGGTCGGTCGGGTCGGTCGGCCGGGACGGCGGCGGGGACGGCGCGACGCCCTGGCCGCAGTTGCCGACGATCGTCGTCGTCACGCCCTGCGCCGTCTTCGGCGCGATGCCGCCCGGGCGGAAGAGCGCCGCATCGTCGTGCGCGTGCACGTCGACGAACCCGGGCAGCACCTCGAGCCCGCGGGCGTCGACCACCTCGACGCCTGCGACGGAGCCCGAGCCCGAGCCCGAGCCGGAGCCGGAAGCGAGCGTCGAGGAGGCGCGGCCCGCCTCGACGACGGACGCCGCAGCCCCGGGCCCCACGGCCGCGACCACCCCGTCGCGCACGACGACGTCGGCGACCTGCGCCGCGCCTCCTCGACCGTCGTGGACCGTCGCCCCGACCAGCACCAACGTCGACACGGGATTCTCCTCACTCAGGAACAGGCGGTCGCGCGTTCCTGATCAGTGCACGACTCAGGACTCGTGCTCCCTCTCCTGCGCGGATCAGGAGCGAAGTTCCTGAATGAGGAGAGGGACGGCGCGGACGGCTCAGGCGATGTTCGCGGTGATCCCCGCGATGTACGCGGCGCGGTCCTCCCGCGAGGCCGGACGGCCGGGCACGCCCGGACGCGTCTGCCACGGCAGGGGGCCCGACGCCCGGTGGTACTCGACCCCCGCCGCCTCGAGGCGCAGGAGGTGGTGGTCGAGCCGTGCGGAGAAGCCCGCGAAATCCCGGGGCGCGTCCGACCAGAGCACGTCGGCCACCGCGCAGAGGCGAGGGAACACGAGGAAGTCCACGGTGCGGGGCGAGTCCATGTGCTCGGTCCAGACGTTCGCCTGGCCGCCCAGCACGTGCCGCGCCTCCTCGGCGGTCAGCTCGGCGGGGACGGGCTCGAACGCGTAGACGTCCTCGAGGCCGAGCACGATCGAGACCGGGATGGGCTCGTCGGGCGAGTCGGACTGGCGGTAGTCGAGGTACACCTGGTCGTCGGGGCAGGCGACGACGTCGTAGCCGAGCCGGGCCGCGGTCACCGCGCCGGTCAGGCCCCGCCAGGAGGCGACGGTCGCGCCGGGCGACATCGGTCGCGCCCCCTCAGCGCCGTGGCCCTCCAGGATCTCGTCCCAGCCGAAGGTGCGTCGGCCGGCGGCGGTCACGTGCTCGTCGAGCTGGCCGATGAACCAGGCCTGCAGCTGCTCCTCGTCGGCGAGGCCGCGCTCGCGCATCAGCTCCTGGGTGCGGGGGTCCGCCTCCCACTGGGCCTTCGGGCACTCGTCGCCGCCGACGCCGATCCAGGTGCCGGGGAACAGGTCCATCACCTCGGTGAGGACGTCCTTGTAGAAGTCGACCGTCGACTGCTCGGTGTTGAGCACGTCCTCGAAGATGCCCCACTCGGTGCCGACCGCGATCTGTCGCGGCTCGGGCACGGGCAGCCCGCCGACCTCGACCGCGCCGACCCCGAGGTGCGGGTAGGCGGTGATCGCGGCCATCGAGTGGCCCGGCACGTCGATCTCGGGCACGACGGTGACGTGTCGAGCCGCGGCGTAGGCGACGACCTCGCGGATGTCGGCCTGCGTGTAGAAGCCGCCGTGCGGGCGGCCGTCCTGCGTCGCCTCGGGCCCGGCGCCCACCTGCGACGACGCGCGCCACGCGCCCACCGTCGTCAGCAGGGGGTACTTCAGGATCTCGACGCGCCAGCCCTGGTCCTCGGTGAGGTGCCAGTGCAGCGTGTTGAGGCGGTGCATCGCCATGAGGTCGACCATGCGCATCACGTCGTGCGTCGGCATGAAGTGCCGCGCCACGTCGAGGTGCATGCCGCGCCAGCCGAACCGGGGCGAGTCGGCGACGTCGACGGCGGGCACCGACCACTCGACGCCCTCGACGAGCGAGCGACGGAACACCTCGGGGGGCAGCAGCTGCCGCAGCACCTGGGCCCCGTAGAAGACGCCGGCCGCCGAGCCGCCCGTGATCCGGACGCCGGCCGGGCGCACCTCGACCCGGTAGCCCTCGTCGTCGAGTGCGGGGTCGAGGTCGAGCGAGATGCCGGTGCCGTCGCCGTCCCCCTCGCGCAGGGGCAGCCCGGTCGCGGGCCGCAGCACGGACTGCAGCCAGGCGACCGTGCCGGCGAGCGAGTCGGGCGCCGAGACGCGGGTGGCGGAGTCGAGCAGGTACGCGCCGGAGGCGGTGGTCAGCTGGTCGACACGGGGCAGCAGCAGGGGGTCGGTCACGGTTCTAGCCCTTCACGGCGCCGGCGGACATGCCCGACACCAGGTTGCGTTGGATGATGACGAAGAAGACGACGACCGGCAGCGAGAACAGCACGCTGGCCGCCATCTGCCCCCCGGAGTCGGTTCCGGTGTTCTGCGAGACGAACGACGCGAGCCAGACCGGCAGCGTGTACATCGACTGGTCTTTCATGAACGTGTAGGCGATGATGTAGTCGTTCCAGGCCGCGATGAAGGCGAAGATGCTCGTCGCGATGACGCCCGGCGCCACGAGCGGGAACAGGATGCGCGTCAGCACCTGCCAGGTGTTCGCCCCGTCGAGCTGGGCCGCCTCCTCGATCTCCATCGGGATGGCCACGAAGAACCCGCGCATCACCCAGATGGAGAACGGCAGCACCGTCGCGATGTACGCCAGCACGAGGCCCGCGTAGGTGCCGAGCAGCCCGATGCTGTTGAAGATCAGGAACAACGGGATGAGCAGCGCCGTCGTCGGCAGCATCTGCACCGCGAGGATGACGATCATGATCGTGCGCCGCCCGCGGAAGCGGAACCGCGAGAGCGCCGCGGCGGCGAAGAAGCCGAGGATGATCGCGAGCAGGACCGTCGCGACCACCACCACCGCGCTGTTGCGCAGGTTCACGAGGAACCCGCTCTGCGTGATCGCGACGACGAAGTTGTCGAGGGTCGGGTGCTGCGGCAGGAAGAGCGGGGTCGACGTCATCGACTCCGACCGTGGCTTGAACGCCGTGTTGACCATCCAGTAGACGGGGAAGATCCACACCGCGCTGAAGATCACCGCGAGCGAGTTGCTGAACCAGCGGGGCTTCTTGCGGCGACGCGACCGGCGGACGGGCGACGCACCTCCTGCGGTGCCGTCGGAGGAGCCGGCGGCAGGGACGGCGGAGGCGGGGACGGCCGAGTCGGCGGCCGCAGCGGTCTCGGAGGGCCCGTCGGTCGCCGAGGCGCCGACACCGGTGGGGACTGTCGTGGTCACAGGTCTTCTCCCGAGCGGATCAGGTTGCGGATGTAGAAGGCGGTCAGGCCGAGCAGCAGCAGGGTCGTGACGACCGAGATGGCGGCGCCCTGTCCGATCTCGAAGCCGACGAACGCGGTCTTGTACATGAAGACGCCGAGGGTCGACGTCGCGTCATCGGGGCCGCCCTGCGAGACGAGCCAGATCTGGTTGAAGACGTTGTAGTCCCAGATGATCGAGAGGATCGTCACCAACAGCAGGGTCGGCTTGAGGAACTGCAGGGTGACGTCGCGGTAGACGCGCCACTCGCCGGCACCGTCGAGACGGGCCGCCTCCTTGTACTCGGGCGAGACCTGCGTCTCGGCCGCGTAGAGGGTCAGCGCGATGAAGGGCACCGCCTGCCAGACGATCAGCATCCAGATCGACGTGTACGACAACAGGGGGTCGTTCGACCACTGCGTGTCGGTCATGTCGCCGAAGACCCGCAGCTGCGTGAGCATCCAGTTGACGACGCCGTAGCCGGGCTGGAACAGCCAGTTCCAGACCAGCGAGGAGGCGACGTTCGGCATCGCCCAGGCGAAGATCAGCACGACCGTGACGACGTACCGCATGCTCGTGTGGATCCGCGTCAGCAGGTGCGAGACGCCCATGCCGATGACGACGCTGCCGGCGACCATGGCCACGGTGAAGAGGACCGTGCGGAGCAGCGACCACCAGAAGTCGCTGTCGGTGAACAGCGTGACGTACTGCTGCAGGCCGACGGACTCGTAGGCGCCGGTGAACAGGCTGCGCTGGTCGTAGTTCGTGAACGATGTGAAGACCAGGAACACGATCGGCGCGACCATCACGACGAGCAGGACGATGCCGGCCGGGCTCAGCAACCAGAGCGGGGCGAGCTGGTGCTTCTTCCTGGGCCGCGGGGCCGAGCCCTCGGGGGTGTGCTGGCGGGGCGGGAGGGGCGGCGCTGTGGTGACGGCCATGGCTGCTTCCTGGGTCGGGACTCAGAGATCGGGTCGAGCGGTGATCGGGTCGAGCGGCAGAGCAGGTCGAGCGGGGTGGTGCCGGCCGGGCGGCGCACGTCCTGCTCGTGCGTCGCCCGGCCTGCGGTGCGGGGCTGCTCCCTGGCGGGACTACTTGTTGAGGGCGTCGTCCGTCGTGCTGTCGAACGACTCGGCGGCGGCCTCGGGCGACTTGCTGCCCGACGCGACCCCGCTGAAGAGGTCGTTGATGCTCAGGTCGCCCTCGAGAGCGGCCCAGTTGCCGCTGGCGGGGGTGGCCTTCGAGTTGAGCGCCGCCGAGAAGAAGCCCTCGTCGATGTCGCCGAGCGTGCTCTGCGCCGCCTCGATGCCGTCGGTGCTGTTGGGGATCCAGCCGTCGTTGCCGTAGACCCAGTCGCTCTGGATCTCAGGGCTGGCCGCGATCTTGACCCACTGCAGCGCGAGGTCGGAGTTCGCGCTCTTGGCCGCGATGCCCCAGTCCGAGCCGCCGAGCATGACGGGCTGCGACTCGCCGGACTTGCCCGGGAACGGGAAGGTGCCGAAGCTGTCGTCCGTCAGGGCGGGGTTCGCCTCCTTGATCAGGTCGATCTTGCCGTTGGTGCCGAGCATGGCGCCGGCCTTGCCGTCGGCGAAGATCTGGTCCTGGTTCGGCACGTCGGTGTCGAGCGTCTGCGAGGCGCCCGTCGAGTACGTGTTCTGGAACTCCTTGAAGTCCTCGAGGCCCTGCTGCGCCTCGTCGGAGGACAGGCCGGCCGACCAGGTGCCGTCGTCGCCCTGCGTCGCGATCTCCCCGCCGGCGTCCCAGACGAACTGCATGCCGGCGTACCAGTAGGCGCCGGGCATGTAGAAGGGCGAGAAGTCGCTCGCCGGGTTCGCTGCCGCCAGCGTGTCGAGGTCGGCCGTTAGCTGCTCGTACGTCGTGGGCTCCTCGGTGATGCCGGCCGCCTCCCACATGTCCTTGTTGTAGATGACGGCGCGGGCGCCCGCGAAGCCGGGGACGCCGTAGAGCGAGCCGTCGACCGTGGCGGGCTCCTCGAGGCCGGTGAGCCACTCCTGGCCCTGGGCGATGTCGTCCGCGTAGTCGGTGAGGTCGAGCAGGGCGCCGTTCTCGGCGTAGCTCGCGACCTGGGTGTTGCCGAGGTCGAGCACGTCGGGCGGCGTCGACGTCGCGAGCGCGGTGCTGATCTTGGTGGTGATGCCGTCCCACTGCTGGGTCTGGACGTCCACCTCCGCGCCGGTCTGCTCGGTGAACTCGTCGTTGATCGCCTTGATGGTCTCGTCGGTGTAGTCGCCCGTCATGACCCAGACGGTCAGCGTCTCGCCGTCGCCCTTCGTGGTGGGCACCGTCTGCGGCCCGTCGCTGCTGCCGCCTCCTGCCGTGCCGGCGCTCGAACAGGCGGTCAGGGCAAGGGCGGCCGTGAGGCCGAGGGCCGCGACCGCTGTGTGACGTGTCATTCGCATTGTGTCTCCTCGTGGACGGGGCGGCGGTGCCGCAGGGTGCTGCTGGGAGTGATGGTGGTCGGGCAGGTGCGTGTGGTGCTGGTGCGGGTGGTGCGGTCTGGGGCGGATCGGGCCGAGGGGCTGCCTGGGGAGGGGCCACCCGAGCGGCCGGGCGCCGTCACGAGACGCCCAGCTCGGCCGAGAGCACGAGGGAGGCGGCGCCGAGCACGGCCAGGTCCCGGTCGTCGCCCGCATAGCGGAGGACGAGCCCCTGGCCGACGGCCGCGAGCGTGCGGGCCCTGACGGTCTCGACCGCCGCGCGCAG
>Ga0308167_1001577_pt1 | contig 25498 bp, 16 predicted proteins | sample PhyCR1_2_FD_202138 | JGI IMG/M metagenome (GOLD analysis project Ga0308167, IMG submission 202138) | Phyllosphere microbial communities from UC Gill Tract Community Farm, Albany, California, United States - DLSLRC.R1 | ecosystem: Host-associated > Plants > Phyllosphere > Unclassified | place... | reverse complement strand
AGTAACTCTCTTAAAATTATACCGCTTATCTAAAAGCCCTTTTGCGCTTACTGATATACTCTCGTTTTCAGTGGGGCAAAGATAGAAACTATACACCCCAACTTCCAAATTTATTTAACATAAAGTTCATATTAATTTTACTTTGTGGGAAAAATGGTACGGTAGGGCCCTGTAATAACAGCATTTACGAGGACAAGTGTACTTATCCACAAGGATCATCGCATAAGTAATGGGTAATGGGTAATGGGTTTTGAGATATTGATGAATGATAAGTAATAGGTTATGGGTTTTGAGATATTGATGAGCGACCAGGCATGAGACCCGTCTACGTTGAGTTGCCAGCTGATATGTACTATTGATAATATTCAACAATAATATTCGTATCTAATTAATATAGAAGCTCTATATATAATTATAATAATGAAGGGTAAGAGTTGAGGCCATTATATTAAAGGAATATGTTGCAGAATCGTATAATGGATATTTAGGAATATCTGAAAATTAAAAGATATATCAGACACAAGATTTCAGATGCAAGACATTAGACATCATACATTAAAGGTAAAGCACCAAGAAAATAATTATAATTCATAACCTATTATCATTCAATCATCATTCATCATTCATCAATTATATTTTATTATCCATAACTCACCACCAGTTAACGCTACATCCCTCACGCTTTACCCCTCCTCTCCAACCCTCTCCTTTCCCTAGCCCCGATTGCAGCGGGTACCCCGCAGCAGGCCACGGTAAAAGCAAAGGCGCGAGGAGTATGAGCGGAAAGCGGGAAAAGGCTCCAAAAAAGGAGAATAGAAATAAAGGAAAAATACTGATAATTAGAAGAAACGTTTGATCAGGACTTTATACGCCGTATATCCGATCAGGCAGCCAATGGCGTCTGCCACTACATCCAATGTTTCCATGGATCTGCCGAGCCCCATCTCTTCCTGAAGGATTTCGGTGAGGAAAGCATAGATGAGAATGATCTGAATGAAGTATGAGAATCTGATTTTTGGAAAGGCCGCTATCAAACAAAAGCCCAATGCTGCAAAGATGCTCAGGTGCAGTACCTTGTCGATGCCGTTGAACATAAACCAGTATTCATGGTTCTCTTCTCCCGGCCTCAGGAGCATATACGTAAGAAATGCCCAATAAATGGGCAATATCTTAGTAAATATGTTTGAAATCTTATCCAATGACTTCCTGGTATTCTTCAGCAGAAAGCAATTCAGACTGATCTGCACCATCAGCTAATTCCACTTTGATGATCCATCCTTTTCCATACGGATCTGAATTCAGAAGCTCCGGCTGATCTTCCAGCTCTGCATTGAATTCAATCACTTTCCCCGCTACCGGCAAGAATAGGTCTGAAACTGTTTTTACCGCTTCTACACTTCCGAAAACCGCACCTCCTTCAAGATCGTCATCTACAGTATCCACGTCCACATATACGATATCTCCCAGCTCTCCCTGAGCGAAGTCTGTGATACCGATGGTTGCTACGTTACCTTCAATTTTGATCCATTCGTGATCTTTGGTGTACTTTAATTCTGATGGTGTGTTCATTTTTAATTTTATTTTGTACAAATGTATTCAAAATTATAAAAGCTTCAAAGCTTTCATAATGATCTTCTTTAAATTTGAACCAAAATAAGAAATCGCTGCCAGAGCAGCGATTTCTTTTATAAAACCATCATTTTTTTATAACCTTATTAGGATACGTCTTACCATTTACATCTATTAAATTAACCATATAAATACCCGAAGGATATGTTGAGAGATTTACCTCAACAAAATTAATGGTTGATACATCTTTGGTTATTATTTTCCTAGCATCACTAGAATAAACTTCTAGCGCTTTGAAATTTCTTCCATTAAAATCTATATTGAGTATATCCTTAGTTGGATTTGGATATAATCTAACTTCACGGTCTATAATAATCTCGTGATTTAAACTAGAATCATTCAGGATGATTTCTCCATAATATGGCTTATCCTTTAAATTAGGATTCCCTTGTTTCATATATATTAATTCACTTGGTATCTCTGTTAACTGCGGGTTAAGCATATCCTCAAACGTGAGAGAGCAACTTGGCAGATCATTTGGAAATACTTGTTGAGGTATAGCATGGAATTCTACTCCTGAAGAAGATGAAACAGAAAAGCCAGGCTTCATGTTTACAGAATATTGGCCATAGACATATACATTTTTATTCCCAGTGAGTGGCTGTGTTTTATTATCAAGGATAACCGTTTTCACATCATAAGTTCTAGTATTATAATCGTAGCCATAGCTACCTGAAGGAGCAGTATTTAGAGCCCTAAATAAAAAATTACTTACATTATTAAGTATCAAATTGTTGAAAACTTGTTTGCCATTTAAAACGCCGTGCTCAAATGCTTCATTAGTCAAATTTTTAGGGCGGTGATATGCAGGTGAATATACTGTTGAATTATCATACATTGTGTATGGATGTACCAAGTAATCGATCTCCCGCACACTGAATATTCTACGTATCCCACTAGAATTGTTTCCATAAGAAAGGTCATTACTTATGATATATTGGTTATTGAATCCTCCCATTTCTGACCATTTAAAATGATTCACTTTATCTTTCACCCAATTTCCATTACCATCAGTCTTAAAACTGATATACTGATAATTAGGATATTCACCTCCCGGATTCTGTACCCACTGCATTTTATTTAATTTTATAATGTCATTATTTTTCATTATAAAATCAGTTCTATAAGAACCTAAATACGGTACATTTTTAAAATCTAACGGCATCACTAAATGATTAGCCGAATTGTTAGACAAATTCAATTGCATCATTTCGAACGTTGCTGTATAGGCGTCTCCCTTTCTATAAATAATATTGTATTGATTATTCGCTTTTTCAAATATTGATAAATTATTTGGATCTGATAAGAAAATATTAGATAATGAAGTTTGTAAACTTATACTCGCAGAGTTTGAAGCTAGGTTATAAATATCAAGCTTATTTTGTCCATAGGGTTGTATAAAAACTTTAGTTCCCAGTATCTTAATAAATGGTTGTACTCCATATGAAATAGGATTATTATTCATAGTCCAAACTCCATTTTGCTCATTATAATAGCAGGAATATTGTGAATTCGACTTGCTTAATATTAAATGTCCATTATCAAAACTATAATAGTTACTGAAAAAAATTTTATTCGGCTGATTATAAAACAGTGTTAAATAACTTTCAAATACTAGTTCGTTATTCACGATTTTGTAGGACTGTAATTCAGAGGTTGTATTAAATCCTGGGTTTAAAAATCTAGTTTCCTGAACAAGAATGTGTACTCTATTTTCTGTAATACCAACCACATCTATTAAATATGTATCATCTAATACTCCAATACTTCCCGGGTTCTTCATAGTAATCTGAGCCGGTTTAATATATTTAAGCTTATTACAATCTACAACTTTATAAATCCCCCAAACTTTTAAATCAGATAAGTTATTAAGAACATTAGGATAAGTTAACTGATATAAGTTTTCACTAATCGCAAATATGTTTTTATTACTTGGAACCACAGATTGATAAAAATAAAACTTATTGTTCGGCTGTTGAGGGAAATTCTGATTTAAATATATTTTTTTTCCCCATGTATTTGAAGGGTGAACTCTTTCACCGTTTAAGTCAATCGGTTCTTCTTCCCAAGTGGTTCCTGTTGGAGGATTTGTTGGCGGATACGTAACGGTTATTATAGGTGATCCAATCTGAAGATTGTTATTTGGACAATATGGTCCTATAGATTGAACATTTGAGCCGTTAGGGTTCAGCCAAGGGGACATGGTGTAATAATTATTCGAGAACCTTGAATAATAAGTATATAATGTAGGACCTACAGAATTGTAGATATTTGGATTACTACAATTAAATTTAGCAGGGTCTGGCCCTGTTGATAAAGATCCTATTAATCTGTCGAAACTATTAAATAATGGAGAACCAGAAGATCCTTTTTCAACAATACCACTTCTCCACGAGTTCTGTAAAAATGTTCCTTGTGAATTTTGTGGCCAAGGAATCCCATAATATCCAGATGAACCTGATTGTAGCATTGCCTGGTTACTCGTTACAGGATATACTTGCTGTACATAAGATATTTTCTTAGCATCTCCTTTTGGATGATGTACCCCATATGAATTAGTGGGATTTACGGAGAACGAATTGGGATTATTATCCCATCCTGCATAGCAAACTTTATATTGAGCTAAAGCACTTGCTGAACCATTGAGTTTTATTAAAGCATAATCATTAGTATTAAATGGGCTCTGAGTCAGCAACGTACAACCCAGGACAGAATTATTTGATAATTGATATGGGGCATTTGAACCATCACTTGTACAAGTTAAAGCTTCATAATTAAATAAAGTGATTAATTCGCTACTCCAATTTATATTATTATTAGCTGCCTCATATCCTATACAATGTGCAGCTGTTAAAAAATAAGGGTCCCCATTCTGGGCTGTATTGTTCATCAAGTTTCCCGAGCAACTTGCCGAATAATTATGTGTATTTGTTCCTGACTGATAAATCGGATATAGCATCAAACCTACAGATTTAATATTTCTTAATTTATCATTAATTCCATTTACTTCACATGCTATGTTTTTATGGCAGTTACCTGCCGTACCATAGGCCCCACCATAAAATTCTGTAAAAGAATGAATAATTTTATCCGCTATCAGCACAGGCTTATCTGTACTGCCTACAGGATACGAAAGCTCAATATAAAATGTATTTCCTGGTATCGGCTGTATCCCAAAATCCAATCCTTTGTCCTGGTTTTGGCTGTCCGGATTATTTTTATTATTGAATTCGCCCAATATAAATCCGTTATCTGCATAAAAGAAGAGTTTACTGTCTTTTGTTAAAAGATATTTCTTAAAATAAATTTGTAATGCTTTTGCCTCTGCAGAAGTTATTTTATACAGATAATAATATCTTCCGTCATATTCAATTCTGTTGCTGTCATCCGAGATATCAATTTCCTGTTTAAAAACTTTCCCATAAATATTCTGATTGACGTATTCTTTATCATTTAATTGGGAAACTTCATCAGCTATCTGCTGATTATTGAACCCTTGAATTTCAAAAGTTCTTATACTTTCTTTTAATTGTGACAGAGGGACAATATCATGAGAAGGATTTATATATTCTTCTCTTGGTACACGACCTTGAAGAGATAGCTTTTCAAATAGAAACGGATATCCACTATCACCGACCTGAGATTTTACGAAACCAAAACAGAATAAAAAGACTATAACCAAATATCTCATGATTTTCTATTTATTTTTTAAAGTTTCTTTTAACTCTTTGATCTCCTCAGCTTGTGTTTTTAATTGTTTATTTTGCTCAATGGTATACAAAGTTAATTCTTCAATCTTCTGAAGAAGCTTAATCTGGAAGTCTCCAACATTGACCCCTTCTTTTTCCATTTCTTTCGCAGAGGCAATTTCAGGAAGATGTTTCTTTTCCTTAATGTGTTTTTCAACATCCTCTAATTTCGGCAGGTTATAATCATTTTCAAATACAAAGTCTGCGGTAGGCGTAAGGGTTACCTTAATTTCTTTGGCTTCTATTTTGGCATTCACTCTCATGTTATCTGCAAAGGAAGATTTTCCGTTTACATCTAATTTATACTGAGGAGTAGATATTCCTATTCCTACATTGCCATTTCCTTTTATAATAAATGGAATTATTCCGCTCGCTCCGACATCTCTAACCCTAAAAAAATGACTCGCATCTGCATTTGCAGATGTTGCAAAAGATTCTACATCAATTGTCATTGCATCAATTGGGCTAGAACTTCCGGGTTGAAAAACATGTAGTTTTGATTGGGGTACATAAGTTCCTACTCCTACTTTTCCGTCAATTAAAGTTAGTTCATCTTTATAACCACCCCAATAAGAACTTAAGATTAATGATGACATTGATGCGGTGCCGGATGCGTTAGTTAAGCTATTTCTTATTTGTGATCCAGGATGTATTGTTCCTGCACTCGCATTAAATTCACCTAAAGATGCAAAGTCTATTTTTCCTCCGGCATAAGCAGAATTAGAGTTATTCCTTAAAATTATTTGATCAGCAACAGTAACAGTCTGAGAATAAAAAATAGACGACAGGACCATACTAATAGAGGTCAGTAATGTTTTTTTCATAGTTTAAAATTTTAATTATTATTTATTTTAGATTCTAATTCTTTTATTCTGTTCAATTGTATAAAGAGTAAGTTCTTCTATTTTCTGAAGAAGTTTAATCTGGAATTCTCCCACATTAACTCCTTCCTTTTCCATTTCTTTTGCAGAGGCAATTTCAGGAAGGTGTTTCTTTTCCTTAATTTGTTTTTCAATGTCCTACAATTTCGGCAGGCTATAATCATTTTCAAATACAAAATCTGCGGTAGGCGTAAGGGTTACCTTAATTTCCTTAGCTTCTATTTTGGCATTAACTCTCATGTTATCTGCAAAGGAAGATTTTCCATTAATATCCAATCTATATTGAGGCGATGAAGTCCCTATTCCTACATTACCTGAATCATCTATCCGAACTCTTTCTCCTGAAACAGTATTAAAACTTAATCCAAAATATCCGGATAACGCAACTCCAGGTCCAAAATTACCAGAAGATCCTATAGGGTATATTCCTAATAAGGATAGTCCATAATTTGAAATCCCATTAATTTTATCATTAGCATTAAAAGCCATGTTTAAAATACCGCCTTCTGTAGAACTGATATCTCCCTGAACTTGCAACTTTGAACTTAGAGATGATGTACCGATTCCAACATTTTCTGTTGAAGGATTAGATGTGGTCGGAGCACCATTGGGAGAATAAAGTTGTGCCGATAATACTGTCGATGTGAAAATTGCTAAAAGTAAAATTTGTTTTTTCATTTTTACAAGGTTTTAAATATTCATTTAAAATATTGTGTCGTAGATTTTATCCCTAGCTAAACTATTTTGCTAATGGTTTTTATATAATGAGCTTATATATAATGTAGATCAAAAACAATTTGTTTTTGATTTTGAAATAAATTATTACCAAAAGAATGAAAGGTGTAATACAGAAATGTTAAGATAAGAATAATTATTTCATAGAAGGCTTTTTTTTCATGGATATCGTTTTGATAAATTAAGTGTATTAATTCTAAATTTGATCAAAAATAAAAATAATTATCTAAACATTATATTAATTATAATTAATTACCAAAATCCTCAAAGGACCAATATGGATAAAAAGTCTTGAATAATGAACTTTAATAAAACTAACCTGCTTTCAGAGTTTTTTAAAAGCTGATCATCATTTCTTGAAGGTCCATTTATTTTCAGTCCATACTGCCAATTTCCATAAGCAAGAGACGTGATACAGTTTGTATCCTCAGTCAGTAAGAATGACCTTTAACAAATTAAGAGGTAACTAAATATCTTTATTGAAACAAAAGATGCTTTACTGTCATGAATATCGGCTAAGCTCACTATGCCTGCGTAAAAAACATTCTTATCCATAACTACAATTATTTGAATTTTATTTCCAACCGTAAAATAGTAATTTTTCCAGTTTTTAATTCTTACCTTTTTTATCTAATTTTTAAACAAGCTTTTTAAATTAAAGACCATTTCCAAAAAGAAAATGGTCTTTAATTTTACTAAAACAATTAGAATCCTCCCGAATCCCCAAAAGTGAACGTCGCGGAAAGTCCGGCTCTGATCGTAGACAATGGGAATGCCGTTGAGATCTTATACCTTGAGGTCATCTGTTCATAGAATACTCTTAAATTCAGGTTTTGGGAAACATTATAGTCTGCGGACAGCTTAATGTTCAGCAGCCTTTGCCCTCCGGTGATCTGAGAATCATCAAGAAGGATGTTCGTAATACTTGTCCGGCTGTCTCTCAGTGAGAAATCCCCTCTGATATTAAGGTCGGCACCTTTGGCTTTCCCTCGTCCCCGGACATTGGTCATACCCAAGGTGAAATTACGGATGATATAGCCTATCCGGACAACATATTCGGAGTTGGCATCTTCGGTTAAGGTATGGTTCACCAATCCGAGGAGCAAAGTCCTCATCCTGTTGTACTGTAATCCGAACTGCATATTATTTCTCATCGTAACATCTACACCGATCAGCGGAGAGAAGTTTTCCACATACCCCACCTGCGCAAAAGTGAATGGATTGATAGAATCTCCGTTGACATCAAATCGTTCGTCCAAAGGCTTGCCCAAGCTGTTGAAGTAATCAATGCTTGATTGTACACCGCCCGCTGTATAGGTAGCCGTATATCCGTGCAACAGGTCAAATTTCGAGAACTGCCCATTGATGATCGGGATGTTCCTCAGACCTGAATAGGTAATTTTCCAGTTCGGTAGCGGCAATCCTGCTTTTTTAGCATCACCGATCTGTTTCGGGGCACTTCCTTCAACCGCAGAACGGAAGGCAGGAATCAGAACATATGCATTGGCAATACTGTGGCCTGTGGTAAATCCATCGGCACCGAGCGCACCGCCCAGCTGCTGGGAAATAATCTTCGCATTCTGCCTGATCGACTGGTACACCGACTGGCCATCTGTAAATGAAGTTTTCAACAGGATGACCGAATTGGAATACGTCACCAGGTCATTGGCAAAAGTATAATTAGGATTGGCAAAGCCTGATGCGTCGACATAATTAAAGCCTGTATGGGAGAAATTGCGGTTATACGTGTGGATCCCGTTCAGGTCTATCCTGAAATCGCTGATTGGCATTATCTGAAGGTTGGCCCTCAGCTCCCGTGTAGACATCCGCACATACGGATCTGTCATATACGGGGAATTGCTTACCCAGCCGTTCTCCATCACAATACGTCTTACATCAGCCTGTGAACCCAAAAGGAAACCAACAGTAGGACCTCCTAATGTCTGCCCGTATCCGTACCAGTTGGGCGCAGACAATATTCCGGGAAGTACGGTTCCGTTATTCTCAGAATAATTAATATCCAGCTGCCTGAATGAAGTCAGCAGGTAAGCAGCGCTCTGGAAAGGAGTCAGCCTGTTTTTGAATTTATATCTTTTAAAGCTGAACTTCTTCTTTTCCCATTGCTGGGTATAGGCATTGTTCAGGGAATCGATTTCCTGTCTTCTTTTCTGAAGTTTTGTTGAAATATTCTTGAAATATTTGAACTGCCCGAAGAACCTGTTAAAATCTGCCGTAGCCGTAGCCTGGATAACATTGGTATTCTGGCCTATCGATCCTAAGCTTTCCGGCCTTTGAGTATCCGGGTTGACAAATGATGTCATTACGGTACTTCTCGCATTCCAGTTATAAGTAAACCCGTACCCCAGTTCCGCATCGATGAAATCCAGGAACGGCAAGTACTGGAACGGCAGCTTGTAGTTCAGCTGAACCCTGTGGTTGTATAATACCGGCCTTCCTGCCCTGAAAACATTTCCGAATATGGAGGTATTGTCCATCATATTCACATCCATGTTATCATTCAGGGTCCTCATGGCGGAATTAATTTCAAGCTTTAAAGATTTCGTGAAATTAAATCCTAAACCATACTGCCAGCCAAAATAGAAGTTCCTGTTTTTGATGGCTGCAAATTCATCAGCGTAATTTCCGTTGAGGATGGCGTCAATATTCCTGAACTCAAGTTCATTGTAGTTCCTGTCGATCTCTGTACGGAAGGATAGCCTGGTCGGAACCGGATTGAAATTGAATTCTTTGACCCATCTCAGGTATTTGGTTGACTTGGCCGTATCACTGATCATTTTATTGAACGGCTTTATCACCCAAGGCTTAAATGTATAGTTGTAATCAACATACCCTCTCAGGTACTGCCTGTAATTTCTCTTGGTATAAATATCCCGGTAAAAATCATCATTGTAGACTGCTGTTACCGATACGTTTTCTATATCATAAAATTTCGGTTTGCTTTGCTGGTTGACTCTTTCTTTCCGCATATTGACCACCCCGATACTTCTTTGCTGGGTATAGGTTCTCGCTACTTTTTTCAATTGCTCCTTATTGGCGGCTTTGCTGAACTCCACGTCGGTATCCAGAGGGTTGTACTTCGGATCTTCAATGGTTTGCGAATAGGAATAGTTCAGAGGGATTTTCACGCCTGTCTTTTCCGGAAGGAGCTTATCTACATTCACCGCGGTATTGATGCTGAATGCCGATTGTGTAGACTGGTTTCTTTCCGCCGGCTTAGAATCTATGTTCCCGAAACCTACAGAAGTATAGGAAGCACTGGTATTCACGACAGCAAAATCTCCGAGGTTGAAGTTCAGGCTGGCATTTCCGGCATATCCGCCATCATTTTCAATTTCGGAAAGTCGGATTTCATTGACCCACAGGATTCTGTTGATAGGTGAGCCGGAAACTCTAGTGGGTTCATGCCTGATACCGATCATAATAGTGGTAACATTACCCAGACTCGGTCGACCTTTGATATAAATCTTCTTAAAGTTGACACCACCACCAAATACAGGGTCTACACGTCTGGCTACAATTCCTGTCGGGAAGCTTTTATCTCTCCTGATTTTGGCATCCACGAAATCCTGGATGTCTAAATCCACTTCGTTATCCATCGGCCAGATTTCCATTGGTGTTGTAGCGGTTTTAGGAGTGATCTGAAGGGATGCTTCGTATTCGTAATAATTATCTGTAGCATCACTACCGAAACGGATAAAGAATTTAGTCCGCTGATCCATACCGGTTACCTGGTTATCTATATCTTCCGCATGGACAAATAATTTCAGCTTCTTATACCTTCTCATGTCAAGAGTCGTATTCTTAAATACTCCTCTTGCTTCTCCTGCCGGAAGGGCACGTGATTTAAGATACAAGGAAGCTTCATTCTGCCTCTGCGCTCCGGCATTTCCGCTTAAAACCTGCCTGTCGATTCCCGGAGGCAATACATACGGTGGCTGGTTCAGGGCATTCTCTTCAATATTTACACTTCCGATTTCGAAGTTACCCGGATCAGTGACATTAGCTGTTCCTTCATTGGTTGCAGGATCAGTTCCTGAGACGGCAATATTCTTAGGATATCTTCTCCAATCCGAACGGACCAGATCCATGGTGGCAAACCTTAACGTAGAGGTCTGGTCGAAACCTTTCAGCATCAATCTTGCAAAACGTACATTGTTCAGGATTGAAATATCATGATTACCGCCTGATCCCGCCATATTAATATTAGAGACCGGAATCCTGAACAGGTACCATTTCACCTGTGAAGTCTGCCCGTTCTGGAACTGAGCCTGAACAGTTTTTACATCTACGATATTGTTGTTCGTTCCCAAGCCAAGGCTTGCCTGGTCAAGGTTGACTACATATTCGTTATAATCTTCTGTCTGGTCGAGGTTATAATCTTTGTTGATATCTTCTGCATCCGGAGTCTGAGTAGACACTTCCAATGAGTTGCTCTGCGAGTTGCCTTCAGGACCCCTGAAGTATTTATACCTCTGTACGAGGGATGAAGCCTGTCCACCGGTAAATTTTTCCGATAAATAAAATACGAAATCATCCACAGCAGGGTCGGAAACATTAGTTACCGGATTGATGAAGGTATTCCCGAATTTAGCCGCTTCCTGATCAGACGTCAGGCCATCGTATCCCGCATCCTGCGCAGTCCTGTCCGCACCTTCACTTGAGAATGCATAAAGAATTGGAGGCTGTTTCGGCTGCACCCCTAAATTGGAATTGGTTGTGGTAGACGGAACTGATGGCGTCGGCAATCCGTTTTCGTACTGCATATAACCATCTTTGAGGATATCTTCCGATACGTTTCCTAACTGCAGTAAAAGTTTTGGCGCTGCTCCCAGGGTATTTCCATCCGCATAAGGATCCATCATCCAGAATTCCACATATTCGATATTGGAGTTTACAAAGTTGGATACGCTGATCGGCCTCATGATTCCTGCCCAACGCTGCTGGGTGGTTTCTGTGTTCGGATTGACGTTATAAGGACCTCTTTCCTGAGGATAGTAAGAAATATCAAAAGTATTGGTAAAGGTCTGCTCACCGGCCACAAAATCCCTGTTGTTGTAAATCTCAGAGAACTGCACCCTTCTGGAAGCATGGTTGGAAACCGACTGCGGTGTAATACCGGCCGGAGCCCTTCCGCCTACCCCCCAGAACCTTGGGTCAATATTATACCAGGATAGCAATCCTCTTCCGAAACCATTCGTAAGGCTGTTCCCTGCTCCTGCTCCCTGGAATAAAGGATCCGACTGGTTTTTTTCCGGTTTTGAAGCCAGGCTCCAGGCGGTTGGTTCCTTTAAGGAGATCTTGGAGGTTGTCTGCTCAAAGTCGTCAATATACGACTGGTCATTGGTTCCTTTATTGATTCCCGGAAGCAAATAGGCTGCTTCCATCTTAAAGTTCAGGTTGGATGGCGCTTCGGTTTTTACCAATGGTAATTTATCAGTAAGCCTCGTCAGGAATGGTAGCTGATTGTTATACATCAGATTGATGCCGGCCATGGTATTATTTACGGCTTCCTGTCCGTAGTTGACTTTCTGGGTCAGCGGAGATTCGGAATAATTGACTACGGTTCCTCCCAGGATAAAGTTTTCACTGAATCTTCTTTCGAGGTTAACTCCCAAAAATCTTTTACGCTGGGTATTAAAGGTCAGTTGGTTCTCCAATGAGATATTGATCGCCTGTCCGGACTGTTTTACCTGTTCATTGATAATGGTCACGGTTCCCAGCATATAATCGACCGTATAATCTACTCCTTCGGTCAGCTGCACCCCATTGGCGCTCACTTTTACGGATCCCTGAGGAACATTCACTGCGCCTAAGGAAATCCCCTGCCCTTGCGTTCCTTTGTACCGGCCTTCAAGGGTATACCGCTGGGACAGATTGCTTGAAATAGCCTGCTGTTTCTGCTGGGTATAAAGATCGGAGTAAACATACTGCGGATTGTTGCTTCCCAACACCTGCGCCATATAGCTACCGAACGGCTGCACCTTTGTAAAGATCAGCTTACCGGTTTCCGGCCTGATGGTAATTCCGTTAACAAAATCGAAAATCCCGTCTCCTGTTTTTCCTCCGTTGGTCTGCAAGTCACCGTTAAGGTTCAGGCGGTCCCAGTTAAGCAATTTCAGGAGGTTAGTATCCTGAACGGAAGTATTCGGAAGGTAATTGACTTTACCTCCGGTCTGCGCATCCCTGTACAACACGTTCAGGATGAATCCGTCCGGATTTACCTGGCTTGCATCCAGGGAATAGATATTCTTCATCATCAGGTCCCACATCGGCGATGTGGTTTTCACGCTACTGTTGGACCTCAGCACTTTGGTTACCAGTACCTGGCTCTCTTCTGAGAACTCCCCTACTTTATACACCTGATTGGATCCGTTGACGGTATAAGAATACGAGACGGCAAGGAGCTGTCCGTCATTCAGCCTCTGGTTCAGGGAAATATACCCTAACTGTGGCTGAAGGATGTATTCATTGGTATTAAGACGTCTTGCTTTTTTATTGAAAATAAACTGTTCCCCGTTCTGATACGTTTCGGTAGAGCCCGGGAAGGTCTGTCCCTGCAGAATATCACCGTAGTTCGTTCCGGCATCCCGGGTTCCCATAGTTGTGGACACTGACTGGTACAGTCCGTTCTGGCTGTTATCCGGTAATCCGGAAGCACCTTCACCCAAATCCCTGATCCCGACAATACTTTTCTGATAAGCCAGGTTACTGTTCCCCTGGTCCAGCACCCATACTTCCAGACGGGTAATATTGATTTTGGAATTGATCTGAGGATAATTCAGCAAAGCATTGTCATAGCCGTTAACGAAATAGTGCCCTAAAAAGTAGTGCTGGTTATCTTCGTAATCTATGGCATTCAATTTGAATGTATTCATAACGCCACCACCCTGTACGACGATATTCCTCGCTTCACCCTGCTGCTGAGAAAGCACTACGGTTCCGTATGTTTTCCCAAGCTGAAATTCGGTTTTTACCCCGAACAAGGACTGCGATCCTCGGATCAGACTGGTTGAAAGCGGCATATTTACATTACCGAACTCAACTCTTTTGATAATTTTATCTTCTCCTCCCGCACTGGGTTTATTAACGTCATCCAGGCCTTTGGACTGAAGGTCTTTCCAGCTTCCTTTGGACTGCCAGACAAGATTCATCCTGTTTTCAAAGGCAAATCCGCTCTGAGTATCATAATTGGCTTTGAGCTGAAGGTTTTCACCTACTTTTCCCAACAATCCAAGCTGGATCCTCTGGTCAATATCAAAAGTAAAGCTGGTCCTGTTCTGAGGCAGGATCAGCGGGTTGTCAATTTTCTGGTATAATCCGGCAAAGTCGAAAGATGCATATCCCGAAGGAATGATTTCAATTTTATTGCTTCCGAAAATGGTTTCAAAAAGCCGGTTGTTGATGGTTAATGAAGGAATAAGCCCTTTTCTTGCAGCAGCTGCCTTGTCTTTCCTGAACATCAGGCTGTACCGGTCTGATTTTTCTTTGTAATAAGCCCTGGACTGGTTAGCCAGCATAAAGAGTTTATAATCTTCCGGAGACATGGCTACAGGAGGCCCTGTGAAGGTGTTGCCTACCTTGGGATAGACATAGTACATCCCGGTCTTTATATCATAGTACGCCTCGTACTGGGTTGGGTCTGCCAGCTGATAATCTTTTTTAATGATTGCCGTATCCCGTACCTGCTGTGCAGAGGCACCTATGGAAATACATAAAAAAGACAGGAACAGGAATATTTTAAGATACTTATTCTTTGCCACCAAGTGTTAAATATTTTTTAAAATTTGTTTTACCAGTTCTTCTACGGAAACATCTGGATTTTGTTTGATAATACGGTCTGCAATTTTCTCGCTCATCCGTTTCGGGATTCCCAAAACTTCTAATGCAGATAACGATTCTTCCTTCACTTTATTATTTGCGAGGGTAGAAATATTTTCCTCGGGATTGCTGAATTTTTGGACTTTATCCTTTAAATCCACGATGATCCTCTCGGCAGTTTTAGCCCCGATCCCCTTTGCTTTCTGGATCAGTGCACTGTTGGAGGAAAGGATGGCAGAAGCAATTTCTTCCAGGCTGAGCGTAGACAATAAAATAAGGGCAGAGACCGCCCCTACTCCGTTAACGCTTATTAACAGATTGAACATCTCTTTTTCTGAACGGGTGTTAAAACCGAAAAGCAGGTGCGCATCTTCCCGGATGATCTGCTGGGTATATAGAAAAGCTTCCTGACGAAGCGTCAGAGTCTGTGAAGTCATCAGGCTGATGCCGATATAATAGCCGACTCCCTGCACATTGATGACGGCGTAGGTTGGCGTAAGTTCCTGAACTACGCCTTGTAAAGAAAATATCATTATTAATTTTTAAAACTCCCAAATATAGTAATTTAAACTAATTTAAATTTTCATTTCACAAACGAATGAAATCATATGGCTTAATCTCTCTAAAAATTCATCTGTAAAAAAGAAAAAACTCCAAAAAATTGGAGTTTTGTGTGTATTTATAAAATAATCAGAATCGGTTATTTCCCATTGTCTTTCTTTTCCCTGCGCTGGGCATCCAGTACGGCAACGGTAGCAAGGTTGACGATTTCATCTACACTGGAACGCATCTGCAGGACGTGCACCGGCTGCTTTAATCCCATCAGGATCGGGCCGATTACCTGTGCCACTTTCATTCCCCTGATGATTTTATAGGAAAGGTTTGCACTTTCCAGGTTAGGGAAAACAAATGTATTGGCAGGTGTGGTTCCCAGCTTAGAGAACGGGTAATCGCTTAAATGGTCTGCATTCATGGCAAAATCCGGCTGGATTTCCCCGTCCACAATCATTTTAGGAAATTTTTCATGCAGGATGCTTACGGCTTTAGCTACCTTTTTAGAAGTTTCTGAAATAGCCGCAAAGTTTTCAAATCCTAACATGGCAATTCTCGGCTCAATGGCAAATGTCTTTACGGTAATTTCCGCCATTTTAGCAATATTGACAAGGTCTTCAGCCGTAGGATTGTCATTAATGGAGGTATCTGCAAAGAAGATAGGTTTCTTCTCAGACAGGATCATCATCATGGCAGCAATTTTATCTACACCTTTATCTTTCTCAATAACCTCCAGGACAGGACGCAGGACAGAAGTATAATTTTTGGAGAATCCTACGATCAATCCATCCGTATCTCCATGCCTCAGCATTAATGGACCGAAGTAGTCTCTCTGGCGCACAAACCTTTTGGCTTTGTATTCGTTCATGCCTTTACGCTGACGCAGTTTCCAGAGGGTCTCCCTGTACTTCTTCCTGTTTTCCTTCTGGTCGTCATCGCTCGGATCAATAATCGGGACATCCAGTTCAATCCCGAACCTTTCCATCTGTTCTTTGATGTATTTCTTATTTCCTAAAAGGCTGGGATAGGCAATGCCTTCTTCATACAGGATCTGAGCCGCTTTCAGCACATTATATTCTTCGGCATTCCCCAGAGTAATTCTTTTCGGATTGGATTTCGCACGGTTCTGCATCATCCTTACCAGTTTTTCATCCCTTCCCATACGGTCGAGCAACTGGTTTTCATATTCTTCGAAATCTTCTATGGTCTTCCCAGCAATTCCGCTCTCCACTGCTGCTTTGGCTACAGCACTGGATACTTTGGTAATAAGCCGGTTATCAAACGGCTTAGGAATGAAATATTCCCTGCCGAACTGTAAATTCTGAAGGTTGTAAGCAAGAATCACCGCTTCAGGCACCGGTTCTTTTGCCAGGTTGGCTATGGCATGTACAGCTGCCAGTTTCATGGCTTCGTTGATTCCTCTTGCCTGAACATCCAGTGCGCCACGGAAAATATACGGGAAACCGAGAACATTGTTCACCTGATTAGGAAAATCACTTCTTCCGGTAGCCATGATCACATCCTTACGGGTTTCCAGCGCGACATCATAAGCAATTTCCGGATCCGGATTGGCCAAGGCAAACACAATAGGGTTCTCACCCATGCTCATGAGCATTTCCGGCGTCATGACGTTCCCTTTGGATAATCCTACGAAAACATCGGCACCCTTTACAGCATCCTCTAATGTTTCTATATCGGTCTGTGCAACGAAATCCAGCTTTTCAGGGGTAAGGTTTTTCCTTTTATGGTTGATTACCCCTTTACTGTCGCACATCAGCACATTTTCTTTCTTAAGCCCAAGTGCAATATACAATTTGGTACACGCAACTGCAGCCGCTCCCGCACCATTTACCACCATCTTTACCTCATCAATATTCTTATTGGCAATCTGCAATGCATTGATCAATGCTGCTGCTGAAATAATGGCGGTTCCATGCTGGTCATCATGCATCAACGGAATATCCAGCTCTTCTTTAAGCCTCTGCTCGATGTAAAAGGCTTCCGGAGCTTTGATATCTTCCAGGTTGATCCCCCCGAAGGTAGGCGCAATTCCCTTTACAATTTCAATAAACTTGTCCGGATCTTTTTCATCGATTTCGATATCGAAGACATTGATATCAGCAAAAATTTTGAATAAAAGCCCTTTTCCTTCCATGACCGGCTTTGAAGCTTCTGCCCCGATATCGCCAAGGCCAAGAACTGCAGTACCATTGGAAATAACGGCTACCAGGTTTCCTTTTCCGGTATAATCATATACGGTTTCAGGCTTGTGGTGAATTTCCATACACGGCACGGCTACACCCGGAGAATAGGCTAATGACAGGTCCCTCTGGGAAGAATGGGGCTTTGAAGGAATCACCTCTATTTTTCCTTTGGGTTCTGCTTTATGGTAATCTAACGCGGCCTGACTGAATTTTTTCTCGTCGCGGTTGGTTTTGTCTGACATAAGATTCTTTATTTGATTAAAGTATATATTTGATATGGTAGTTGACTAAGCTCTCAATCGGCTTCTGTACAACATGTCCCACATTCAGGTGAAGTTCTGCCGCAGCAGAACGTAAAATATTTTCGTAATAATAGGCAATGGACCCGATGAAATTGATTTCCGCAAATTTTGACTCTTCGTAAGGAAGGACCTGGTAATCGAAAAAGTTCATCATTTCATCAAAAATCATTTTCTGAAAGTACGGGTGATCTTTCCGCTCCGCCACAAACTTGTTGAAATTGGCTAAATAGGCATTAGGCCTGGAGGTATGGTACATATTTTTCAGGGCTTCGTCTATGGTAAGATGGTAGGTTTCCTCAAATTCAGCATGGAGACCCTGAGGAAGCTTCTGCATGAAAAATCTTCTCACCAGCTGTTTCCCGATTGAGCTTCCGCTGCCCTCATCACCCATAAGAAATCCCAGTGACGGAAGTTTCACTTTAATATCCTTCCCGTCGAAGTAGCATGAATTGGATCCGGTACCCAGGATACAGGCAATGGCAGGCTTTCCGTTGTAAGCAGCATATGCTGCAGCTTTAAGGTCTTCAGTGGCCATGATCTCCGCTTTGGTAAAGAACTTCCCAAGCTCCCGTTCTATAATGGAACAGTTTTCGGCTATTCCACAGCCTGAGCCATAGAAGAAAATCCTGGTTATGGAGTTTCGTACGGTAACAAGGTTGATATTGTTCTCAATCTCCGGTACGATAAGCTCGGCTGCAATATTATTGGGGTTGAAGCCAATGGTTTCTGTTTTCAGAAACACTTTTTTGAAATCATCCAGAATCACCCAATCGCATTTGGTAGATCCGCCATCTACAATAGCAACCATATTTAGCATTTTATTTTAAGGATGCTAAATTATGAATTTATCTTCACATAGCTTTATAGTCAGCCGGGTGGCAAGGGATAATTATTAATGTTTTATATCAGCTTTTTGATTGTTGAAACGGATCAGCCAGTCTTCTATTTCGTCTTCCAGATAGGAGGTCTGAAGGATCATGGCATTGATGAAATCATCAGGAACAGGTTCACCTGCAGAATTCTCGAGATTCCACAGTTCATTGGACATATTTTCATATTCAGAATAAACCCGTTTGAAGCGGGAGTTCTCTTTTTCAAGGGCTTCAATATTTTTCTCCTGAAGCTGAAATTTCCTGTATTTATTTTGACGTTTCATGTAAATAATATTTGGAACAAAAGGTAATATGCGGCAGGGTAGGCATTCTAATGAATTACAAGATAGAAAAAAAACATCAACCTAAAAGGCTGAAAATAACTTTATTATCAGGTTACATACTGTCGTTCTGAAAATTAAATTTAGACATATTTTTGAATCTAAAAAAAATTTTAACAACTTTTTTCAGGCTTTAACATATAGTTATATAAATTTGCATATCATATCAAGAGAATGAGAGAAATACTATTACGGCAGAAACAGATATTGTTCTTTATCATCGCAGGAGGCCTCAGTGCCGTTGTAGAGATCGGAAGTTTTAAAATTTTCAGTACTTCTCTTCCGCATTTTTTTCTCAGGGAAACCAACTTTCACGGAATCCACTATCCCTTAAGCAATATTTTTTCTACCAGCTGCGGGATTATTACGAATTATTTCCTCAGCATCTGGTTTGTATTTGAACGTGGAAAGCACTCCAAAAAAAAGGAGTTTGCCTACTTCATGGCCGTATCACTGATGTCTACTCTGATAAGCTTAGGGTTTTTCCAGGTTTTTTACAGCTTTGTATTCAAGGATAACATCAATCTTGGTTTTTACACGTTAAGCCCTGAGATGATCAGTAAGGTTTCTGCGATCATCCTGGTGTCCGTCCTTAATTATTCGGTTAAAAAGAAAGTAATTTTTAATGGCTAAACCTGTGAGCAAGATTCTGAATTACCTTTGGAGAGGATGGCTTTGCCTGATTGCATTTGTTTTTACGATCCTGTTCGGGATACCGGTTTATATATTATCCTTTAATAAAAAGCATTACCGTTACGCCTACCGTTTTGTACGATACTGGAGCTACTGCATGTTCTTCGGGATGGGGCTGCGGTATGAACTGACGAAGCTGTCCCCGCAGAAGCTGGATAAAAACCAGCAGTATGTCTTTATCTCCAACCATACTTCCATTATGGATATCATGCTGATGTGCATTCTCTGCCCGGATCATCCGATATGCTTCGTTGGAAAACAGGAGCTGGTGAAAATTCCTATTTTCGGAACCATATATAAAAGGATCTGCGTGATGGTTGACCGTCAAAGTGCCCGGAGCCGTGCGGATGTCTACAGGAGGTGTGCTGAAAAAATGGAAGAAGGCAACAGCATTGTGATTTTTCCTGAAGGAGGTGTTCCGGATGACACGTCCATTATGCTCGATGAATTCAAAGACGGAGCTTTTATCCTTTCTTCGAAACACAACTCACCTATCGTAGTCTTTACCTTTATAGGATTAAAGGAAATGTTTCCGTTTAAAGCCTCAGAAGGCTATCCAGGTAAGGTAAAAGTCTATTTTAACGGAATTATTGAGCCGACCTTATCATCAAAAGAGCTAAAAATGTCTTCATTTGAGACAATAAAAAAAACTCTTCTGGAACGTTGTATTAACAATAAATAAAATTATATTTGTTATTAAGAAATTTTTAACAAATATGTCGAGTTATTCAAAGCAAACCAACTGGGGCCAGTTTGTCCCTCTGGTTACTGTATTCTTTTTCTGGGGATTTATTGCTGCAAGTAATGATATTCTGATCCCGGTATTCAAAAAAGCATTTAACCTGTCACAGACCGAAAGTATGTATGTCCAGATTTGTTTCTATGTGGCATACACGGTAGGTTCTTTAATCTATATGGCGATTTCCAAAGGGCTTAAACAGGACCTTGTGAATAAGATCGGATATAAGAACGGACTGATCGTCGGGCTCCTTATATCTGCCCTGGGAACTCTGCTTTTTTATCCTGCCGCCAATCTCGCTTCTTTCCCGTTGATGATTTCCGGGCTTTTCATTGTAGGGCTGGGCTTTTCATTGCAGCAGATTGTAGCCAATCCGCTGGCCATTGAAGTAGGACCTTCCGAAACAGGCTCGCAAAGGCTTACCATGGCAGGAGGAATCAATAACCTGGGAACAACCATCGGTCCTCTTATTGTGTCTTTTGCTATCTTCGGATCTGCAACAGCAGGAAATACGGAGGCCAGTGTGGAAAGTGTGAAGATTCCTTACCTTATCCTGGGAGCTGCTTTTGTACTGGTAGCCATTATGCTGAAATTTTCTTCCCTTCCATCCGTTACACCTACTATCGAGGAAAATACGGATGATGCTGTACCGGGGGAACACAGGAAATCTGCATTACAGTATCCGCAGCTGATTATGGGAATGATCGCCATTTTCTTATATGTAGGGGTTGAAGTGTCTACGGCAAGTAACCTTCCTGCCTATATGGAAAAAGACCTGGGCTTTGATACGAAAGATGTAGCACCTTACATTTCATTATACTGGGCTTCATTGATGATCGGCCGTTGGACCGGAGCTGTGGATGCATTCGATATCAGCGCAGGCTTTAAAAAGATTTTGAGATTTCTGGCACCTTACCTGGCTTTCGGGGTATTTTTACTGGTTAATGCCTTAGCCAACCACGAGCTTTCTCCGTTCTATGTGTATGCAGCCATCATTGTAGTGATGATCGTATGTGATGTATTGAGCAAAGGAAACCCGGCCAGGATGCTGCTTATTTTCTCCTCTGCCGGTATTGTCGCACTCCTTATCGGTATGTTTACCACCGGAATGGTTTCCGTATACGCTTTTACCAGTGTAGGTCTTTTCTGCTCTACCCTGTGGCCATGTATTTTTGCCTTAGCGATCAACGGACTGGGAAAACATACGAACCAGGGATCAGGATTGCTGATCATGATGATTATGGGCGGCGGAATCGTGAGCCTTGTCCAGGGATACGTAGCTGACTTAACAGATATCCATTCAAGTTATATTGTAGGAGTTTTATGTTTTGCGTATCTTGCGTTCTATGCCATCCGTGTAAGCGGAATCTTAAAATCACAGGGTATTGACCTTGATAAAATTTCAAAAGGCAGTGGCCATTAGAATAAAAACAATATATAAGAAAAAAAGGTTTTGGGCAGGTATATTACTTGCCCAATTTCTTTTGTTTTTCATGTTCTCCAGGTCTGAAGCAATGATCACTTTCTTCAGTCGGTTTTTTGAGCTGCAAAAGAGGATCCATCAGTTAATTTTTTCATGGGTTCCATTTTCCGCTGGAGATATCTTCTATATTGTACTGGGGATTGCCCTCGTTTACCTTTTTACGGGCTGCCTGGTAAAAAAGAAACGCCGGAAATCCTTGTTTAGCCTTTTGATCCTGATCAACCTGCTGTATTTTGTATACCAGGTCTTCTGGGGAATGCTGTATTTCCAGACTCCGATTATTAAAAAACTGGCCAGCCAGCGGGAACCTGATTATGGCAAAGCCAAGAGGCTGGCCTTACAGTATCTGGATCAATGCAAACGGACCAGACAGGAAGTTCATGAAGATAAGAATGGTATTTTTATCGTCACGGACCTTAAAGCAGTTCAAAAGGAAATTTTCAAGCAACAGGAAAATCTTCCTGTTTATATTTCAGGAAAATCCGCGCCGCAGATCAATTCTTTTAAACCCAGCCTGTTTAAAAATGTCATGAGCTTTACAGGCATTCTCGGATACTACAATCCGTTTACTGCCGAAGCACAATACAATTCTCAGCTGCCTTCCACATTTATTCCTTTTACTTCTGCTCACGAAAGCTCCCATCAGCTTGGCTTTGCCAGGGAACAGGAAGCCAATTTCATCGGGTACCTGATAGGAATCCGTACCGACAATAAAGAGCTTCGCTACAGTACGGAATACTTTACGCTTAAAAGCCTTCTCAATTTTGTGGTACAGGAAGATCCGGAGTTTGTCAAATATGTGATCCGGAATTATTCTCCGGCCATGAAACGGGACAGGATGTATGAGAAAATGTTTGTCAGAAAACATCAGGGCCTGCTGGATGACTTCTTCGGCTTTACCAATAACCTCTTCCTTAAAAGCAATCAGCAGGACGGTTCCGTCACTTATTCTTATTTCATCGACCTTCTTCTCAACTATGAAAAATAAAAAAGAATCGTATCAGGCGATACGATTCTAAAAACACAAATGATGAAAAAAAATTTATTACCTTGACTTGTTCCCTCATTCAAGGCGTTGTAAAAGTACAACATATTTTATAAATACAAAAACATTTACAACCTTTTTTGTCTTTTTATAAAAACTTTATGATTTTTTAAACTTTTTAAGATTTCCAAAACCTTAACTCTCTCATTATAAAGCTTTAAATGATATAGAATTGTATATCACTTTTAAAAATTACAGGTGCTATTCTATCCAATAATCTACCTTTCATGCCCAAATCAACTTATATTATCTCTAAATGATACAATAATATTAATTTGCCACACGTATATATAGAAATGCATTTATAACTGCTAAGACCTCATTACAATCAAATCTGATATTATTTTTTTCTAATTTTCACTCTTTTACGATCAAATTTCCCATTTCATAAATCACGTAATTAAGAAAAAATTTGATATTTCAAAACATCTGTGTATTTTAGATGAAAATATGACTATGCAATTCGATAAACTCATCCAACACCTTAAACTTGATAAGCAGGAATTCATTTTTCAGTTCAATTCACATCCCAATTATCCTTCTGCCCTGGCATTCAGTGACACACTGAACTTCATGGGAGTAAAAAACGATGCTTATGAACTGGACAAACAATACTGGGATGAGCTCCCGGATGAATTCATTGCTATAGTGGATGATTCATTTTCATTAGTCCGGAAATCAGGAAACCAGTATACTGTTTATGCAGAAAAGGTAAAAACACTGAGTAAAGCAGAGTTGCACTCACGGTCAACAGACTTCATACTCTTATTCGAGAAAAATGAAAATACGGAAAGTAAGACTGTCAACAGCCTTAAACCTCTGCTGTACATTGCTTCTGCAGTTATCGTCCTGTATTCAGTAGTAAGCCAGTCATGGTATGAAGTACTTTTCAACCTGATATCTTTAGCCGGGGTATATATTTCACTGGAGATTTTCAACCAGAAATTCGGAAGTACGTCAACCGTTATCAGCAGCATCTGCGGAGACACTTCTGATAACCAGAGCGTTAATTCATGTAACAAAATCATTAATCAGGATAAGACCAGCATTCTTGGCCTGAAGTTTTCAGATTTCTCCCTGATTTATTTTACAGGGCTTTTGGTGATGGGCCTTTTTTTACCGGCTACAGCCATGCTGATCAAGGGGATTACATTGCTATCTATGATGGCCGTGGGATATTCGGTATACATCCAGGCTTTTGTGGAAAAGACCTATTGCCGTGTCTGCCTGATCATCATTTCTCTTCTTGTAGCCCAGTTACTCCTCAGTTTCCTGTTCTTCGGGAATACTTATATGGATTACAGAATAATTTTACTGAGCATTGCTTTATGGATCGCTGTACTCTCGCTGGTTCTCTATCTTAACAATGTGTTGGGTGAAAAGGAAACCCTGCAGAAATCCAATTCCAAAAACCTGAGGTTCAAAAGAAATTACGAGCTCTTCAAAAGGGAACTCACAGAGAGTGAAAAAATACAGTTCAGTGATCAGGAAACATTCTCTGTAGGGAAAAAAGATGGCAGAGTTCGTATTTCAGTAGTATCCAATCCTTACTGCGGATTCTGTAAAGATGCGCATACCATACTGGAAAAACTGTTAGAACAATATCCTGATGACCTATCCGTCCAGATACGTTTTAATTACTCGGCAGATCAGAAAAACGATAAATTTACCGGCCTGATATCAGATTTTATGTCCATTTACAGACAGAAGCCTGAAACGGAGTTTATCAAGGCAGTGGAGCTATGGTTCAAAACCAAGGACGAAAGCAAAATCAAAACTCTTGCAGGTACCGATACGCAGCATGAAGATCTCACTCCACTGATTCACATGTCTATAGAAAACAAGGAAGCGGGGCTTAATTTCACGCCTATTTTCCTGATTAACGGCTACCAGTTCCCGGAGAAATATGACCGTGAGGACATCTACTATTTTATCAGTGAATTAATCGAAGACGAAGACTTATAAAAAAGCTCATTCTATCCTAAAATTCATTAACTTAGGAACACTTAAAGCGGTATCCGAAAAGCTGACAGAGTAGGAAAACTAAACCAAATTATTATGAAAAATCTAAAGAAAATGACAAGAGAAGACCTGAAAACCATTAAAGGTGGTTACAGAATGTGTCCGGATGACGGAGACTGCGGACCGGACTGGTGTTGTGCCAACGGAGCATGCAGGCTGATTTCCGGAGCGAGTGCAAGTACTTATCTTTGCACCTATTATCCAATAGACTAACAGCATAATATGGACTCCAGTCCATAAAAGTAAAATGCCCAAGCAAAGAAGTTGCCGCCATATCCTGACGGCAACTTATATAAAAAATCAGATAGATTATTGAAGTTGAAATCTTTTCCTTTTTACCGCCAGCCGGACTCTAAAGACTGCGGCCCGACCTGCCTCCGTATTGTAAGCAAATATTATGGAAAGAGTATTT
>Ga0308167_1001576_pt1 | contig 25547 bp, 17 predicted proteins | sample PhyCR1_2_FD_202138 | JGI IMG/M metagenome (GOLD analysis project Ga0308167, IMG submission 202138) | Phyllosphere microbial communities from UC Gill Tract Community Farm, Albany, California, United States - DLSLRC.R1 | ecosystem: Host-associated > Plants > Phyllosphere > Unclassified | place... | reverse complement strand
GTTTCGATTGTTTTTAAGGATTCTTCAAATAGTTGAGCAAAAGATTCAGTCATATTGATAATCTTCAGGATTCTTCAATTTAACGTCCATCTGACTTCATGTCGGATGGGGTTGTTTCACATGCCCAGCACCGGGTCCGTGGTACAGGGTGATAAAATTCAGTTAAGCCGTAATGCCCAGCTTTTCACGGGCATAGTGTAGCGCTTTTTCAATGACTTGATCGATGGACATTTTTGTAGAATCCAGCATCAGGGCATCGTCAGCGGGTACTAAAGGCGCAATTGCGCGATTGCGATCGCGGTCATCACGTTCTTTTATCTCGGCTAAAAGGCGATCAAAGTTAACATTAAAGCCATTATCCTGCAACTGTAGCATACGGCGCTGGGCGCGCTCTTCCGCGCTGGCATCAAGAAAAATTTTGACCGGCGCATCCGGAAAAACCACTGTGCCCATATCGCGACCGTCGGCAATTAAGCCTGGCGCTTCGCGAAAACCGCGCTGACGGCGCAGTAACGCTTCACGGACACGCGGGAAAGCCGCCACGCGGGAGGCGGTGTTGCTGACCTCCTGAGTCCGAATTTCACCGGTAACATCTTCACCTTCGAGGATGACCTGCATTTCGCCATTTTGTGACACAAAGCGCACATCCAGATGTGCCGCAATCGGCACCAGCGCTTCTTCAGATTCGATATCGACCTGATGATGCAACGCCGCTAATGCCAGTACGCGGTAAATCGCACCGGAATCCAGCAGATGCCACTGCAACGCTTCCGCCATCGCTTTGCACAGGGTCCCTTTTCCCGCACCACTTGGCCCATCGATAGTTATGACCGGGGCAGTTACTGTCATTATTCCCTCCTGTTGCTGCGCGCTCTTCGGCCTGTCGGCCATCGGTAATGACTAGCATTATACGCTGCCCAACCCACCTTGGTTACCCTTTCGCACTGACGGTGTTAATAATTCCAGGTAAATCAGAGGATTTCTGCCGCGATACGGCCAGATAATATGAGGATTTCCGGTGCGATTTCGCACCGGAGAGAGGCTATCAGGCTGGCTGGCTGATCTTAGCCAGCTGGTCGAAATAGTCAGGGAAGGTTTTTGCCGTACAGCCCGGATCGAGAATGGTGACCGGTGTATCGGAGAGCGCGACTAATGAAAAACACATCGCCATGCGGTGATCGTTATAGGTGCCAATATCCGCATGAATAAGGGTAGCCGGCGGCGTAACACGAATATAATCGTGGCCCTCTTCCACTTCCGCACCCACTTTACGCAACTCGGTAGCCATAGCACTCAGCCGATCGGTCTCTTTCACCCGCCAGTTATAAATGTTACGCAGCTGGGTCGTGCCTTCGGCAAACAGTGCCGTGGTGGCAATGGTCATCGCCGCATCCGGGATATGATTCATGTCCATATCAATGGCGCGTAACGTGCCGGCAGTGCAGGCAATATAGTCATCGCCCCACTCAATCTTCGCGCCCATTTTTTCCAGTACGTCCGCAAAACGGATATCGCCCTGCACGCTCTGGCGGCCAATACCGGTGACCCGCACTGTGCCACCTTTAATCGCAGCCGCAGCGAGGAAATAGGATGCAGAAGAGGCATCGCCTTCAACCAGATAATCGCCTGGCGACTGATACTGCTGCTGTCCTTTAATCAGGAAATGCTGATAGTTCTGGTTTTCAACCTCAACACCAAAGCAACGCATCAGGTGTAGCGTAATGTCGATGTAGGGTTTGGAAACCAACTCACCTTTGATGGTGATGCGGGTATCCTGCTCAGCCAGCGGCGCAGTCATCAATAATGCCGTCAGGAACTGGCTGGAGACGCTGCCATCCACGCTGACGTCTCCGCCGGTAAATCCGCCGCGTAAGCGCAGCGGCGGATAATCCTGATTCTCCAGATACTCGATGCTGGCGCCGCCCTGACGTAATGCATCAACCAGATGGCCGATTGGACGTTCTTTCATCCGCGGCTCGCCGGTCAGTTCGATATCCTGCTGTCCCAGGCAGAGCGCTGCGGCCAGTGGACGCATCGCGGTGCCGGCATTGCCCAGGAAAAGCGACAAAGGCTGTGATGATTGCAGAGGGCCGGCATTCCCCGTAACTTCACATACCCGGCGATCGCTGGAGAGCGTATAGCTTACACCCAGTGCGCTAAGCGCATTGAGCATGTGCTTAACATCATCGCTGTCGAGTAAGTTAGTCAGACGGGTAGTACCTTTAGCGAGGGCAGCCAGCAGTAATGCACGGTTTGACACGCTCTTAGAACCGGGCAGATTTACCGTGCCATGAACGCGGGCGATGGGTTGGAGAGTCAGGGAGTCCTGCATGTGAAACGAAATCCTCAAAAAATACGAAGACCTCGCCATCTGACGAGGTCTGGCATCAGCATCAATGCTGATATGTCATTAATCAGCCGTGACGGCGTTCAAAATCAACCATAAAGTCGGTCAGCGCCTTAACGCCTTCCAGCGGCATGGCATTATAGATAGAAGCACGCATGCCCCCGACTACCCGATGTCCTTTCAGCGCATGCAGTCCCGCCTTGAAAGACTCTTCAAGGAACAATGCATCCAGCGACGCGTCGGCCAGCTGGAAAGGGATATTCATGCGTGAACGGTTGTCAGTCGCCACATCGTTGCGGTAGAAGCCGCTGTGATCAATCACGCCGTACAGCAGGTCAGCTTTGGCCTGATTGATCCGGTCGATTTCTGCCACACCGCCCTTCTCTTTCAGCCATTTGAATACCAGCCCCGAAAGGTACCAGGCGAACGTTGGCGGGGTGTTAAACATCGAATCGTTGTCGGCCAACACTTTATAATCGAGGATTGACGGCACTGACGCCTGCGCCTGACCTAACAGATCTTCGCGCACAATCACCAGCGTTAAGCCTGCAGGCCCGACGTTTTTCTGCGCACCGGCATAGATCACGCCATAGCGGCTGACATCAATCGGGCGGGACAGAATGGTAGAGGAGAAATCTGCGACCACCGTTTTGCTGCCAAAGTCAGGCTGCTCGTCGATCGCAATACCGTCGATAGTTTCATTCGGGCAGAAATGCAGGTAGGCGGATGCATCACTGACGTCCCATTCCCGCATCGGCAGAATCGCGCGTTTACCGTCGCGTGTGGTTTTGACATCCAGGGTGCGCGGGGAGCAATATTTTTGCGCTTCTTTGATGGCGCTGTGCGCCCAGTATCCGCCGTCGGCATAGTCTGCACTGGAAGCGGTGCCGAGCAGGTTGCCAGGCACGGCAGCAAACTGCGCACGTGCCCCACCGTGACAGAATAATACTTTGTAATTAGCCGGTATTTTTAGCAGATCACGGAAGTCCTGCTCCGCCTCTTCAGCAACCTGAATAAACTCTTTGCTGCGGTGACTGATCTCCATTACGGAGGTTCCCAGGCCACGCCAGTTTGTCAGCTCTTGTTCTGCACGACGGAGCACTTCAACCGGCAGCATCGCTGGGCCGGAGCTAAAATTATAAACTTGCGTCATTTCCCCTCACCACTGTCATATCGAACGGTTATGAATAACTTACCGGTTTTATCACTGCATCCTGGCGGCTGCAATCATAAATCGGGTAGCGGTCACATTTTCTGAATCTGTCGCGCCGGAGGTTATGTTACCAATGCAAACCAGCACGAAATTTTGTGAGGCTTCGTCCAGCCTGGCGGTTTACCGTTTGGCCTGACTGGCGAGAAGGTGAAAACTAAGCCGGTAAAATTATCCCGCCTTGATAGCGGATCGTCAGCAAAATCCGTATCATTGCGCGCTTTACGCACCCTATGACAACTGAGAGAGCGGCACTATGACGCAAACATTTATCCCGGGCAAAGATGCCGCGCTGGAAGACTCCATTACCCGTTTCCAGAATAAACTTCAGGACCTTGGCTTTAATATTGAAGAAGCATCGTGGCTGAATCCTGTTCCCCATGTCTGGTCTGTGCATATTCGTGACCGCGATTGCCCGCTCTGCTTCACTAACGGCAAAGGCGCCAGCAAAAAAGCGGCACTGGCCTCCGCGCTGGGTGAATATTTTGAACGCCTCTCAACCAACTATTTCTTCGCCGATTTCTGGTTAGGGAAAAGTATCGCTAACGGCGACTTCGTTCACTATCCCAATGAAAAATGGTTTGCACTGCCAGCTGATGAATCACTGCCAGAGGGCATTCTTGATCCGCGCCTGCGGGCTTTTTATGACCCGGATAATGCGCTGACGGCAGCAGAGTTGATTGATCTGCAGTCCGGCAATGTCGAACGCGGCATCTGCGCGCTGCCTTTCACCCGTCAGTCAGATCAGCAAACCGTCTATATTCCGATGAACATTATCGGCAACCTCTACGTTTCTAATGGTATGTCAGCCGGTAACACTGCCAATGAAGCGCGGGTTCAGGGGCTGTCAGAAGTATTTGAGCGCTACATTAAAAACCGCATCATTGCCGAAGCGATTAGCCTGCCGGCGATCCCGGATGCCGTCATGCAGCGTTATCCCGATGTGGTTGAAGCGATTGCGCGGCTGGAAGCAGAAGGGTTCCCAATCTTTGCTTATGATGCCTCGCTGGGCGGCAAATATCCGGTCATCTGCGTCGTGCTGTTCAATCCGGCAAATGGCACCTGTTTCGCCTCGTTCGGTGCTCATCCTGATTTTGGTGTGGCGCTTGAGCGTACTGTTACCGAATTATTACAGGGCCGCAGCCTCAAAGATCTGGACGTGTTCACGCCGCCGACCTTTGATGATGAGGAAGTGGCGGAACACGCCAATCTCGAAACGCACTTTATTGACTCGAGCGGTCTGATCTCCTGGGATCTGTTCAAAGAGACCGCGGACTATCCGTTTGTCGACTGGTCGTTTGCCGGCACCACTGAGCAGGAATTTGCCACGCTGATGGCGATCTTCGCCGCTGAAGATCAGGAAGTTTATATTGCTGATTACGAGCATCTGGGCGTGTACGCCTGCCGCATTATCGTGCCTGGCATGTCGGACATCTATCCGGCGGAAGATCTGCTGCTGGCGAATAACAGCATGGGCGCAGGTATGCGTGAAACCTTACTGGCCCTGCCTGACAGCAACTGGAATCCTGAAGAGTATCTGGATCTGATTGGTCAGCTTGATGATGAAGGCTTTGATGACTTCACCCGCGTGCGCGAACTGCTGGGCCTGGCAACCGGTAAAGACAACGGCTGGTACACGCTGCGCATTGGCGAATTAAAAGCGATGCTGGCGATGGCGGGCGGCGATCTTGAGCAGGCGCTGATCTGGACCGAATGGACAATGGAGTTCAACAGCTCAATCTTTACCCCTGAACGTGCTAACTACTATCGTTGCCTGCAAACCTTGCTGTTACTGGCAATGGAAGATGAGCGTGATCCCCTGCAATATCATCATGCATTTGTACGTATGTATGGCCCAGAGGCGATGGAAGCCGCTTCAGCAGCCATCAGTGGTGAGAGTCCGTTCTACGGGCTTCAGACTGTTGATGAGGAACTGAAAGCATTCCCGGCTCATCAGTCACTGCTTGCGGCCTATGAAAAACTGCAAGCGGCCAAACGTCGTTACTGGCAAAGTGCGTAATTACCCGCGAATGAACGGTAAATGACGCCAACGCCCTGTTATCAGGCTGGTCTGACAGCAGGGCGTTATTTTTTCATGAAACATTAGCTGCATTAAAATTATTTTCTGCCAGAACACTTCATAATATTTAACATATCAATCCACAATGAATAACATGCGCCGCGCGTTGAAGCAGCGCAGCCCTTTCACATTAAAATAAATTTGTATTTTTAAAATTTATTTATTTTTTATTATTCAAACGCTTATTTAAAATAATTCCCTTTAAGCTGGCTCATATCGTCTGTCGCTCCGGCAAACATGATCCAAATCAATTACTGACCTATACTCCTTTGTTAGTATTTTTTCAGACAACTTATGGAGTAAGTTAGTGTGAAAGCTGACAACCCTTTTAATCTGTTACTACCGGCCGAGATGGCGAAAGTTGCTGAAGATGCAGGTATATACAAAGCAACTAAACATCCTTTTACCACCTTCTTTCTGGCGATAAACGCCGGCGTATTTATCTCCATTGCCTTTGTTTTTTATATCACAGCAACCACCGGTACCGCCGCAATGCCATATGGCATCGCCAAACTGATCGGTGGCATCTGTTTCTCTCTGGGTTTAATGCTGGTAGTGGTGTGTGGCGCCGACCTCTTTACCTCTACCGTTTTGATTGTGGTGGCCAAAGCCAGCGGACGCATCAGCTGGCCTCAACTGGCCCGCAACTGGATAAACGTCTATCTCGGTAACCTGGCAGGCGCGCTCTTCTTCGTCGGACTGATGTGGTTTGCCGGCGAGTACATGGTGGCGAATGGTGCCTGGGGACTAAACGTCCTGCAAACCGCTGACCACAAAATGCATCACACGTTTATTGAAGCGATGTGTCTGGGTATCCTGGCGAATTTGCTGGTCTGCCTGGCCGTCTGGATGAGTTATTCAGGCCGGACTCTCACCGATAAGCTGGTAGTGATGATCTTTCCTGTGGGGATGTTTGTCGCCAGTGGCTTTGAGCACAGCATTGCCAATATGTTTCTCATCCCTTTTGCCATTGTGATTCGCGACTTCGCAAGCCCTGAGTTCTGGCAGGCTACCGGCGCTACCGCTGCACAGTTCCAGTCGCTCACAGTCAGCAACTTTATTTTTGACAACCTGATTCCCGTCACCCTCGGCAATATTATCGGCGGCGGTGTACTGGTCGGGTTGACCTACTGGATCATCTATCTCCGTAACGGTGACCAGTCACATTAAACGCATTTTTGACGGCGCAATATGTTCACTGCGCCCGACCGTAAAGTCTCCTCATATAAGGCAGGTATATTATGACCGAACTTAATGCAAAACTGGCTTCAGCCTGGGAAGGATTTGCTGAAGGTGAATGGCAGAATAGCGTCAATGTGCGCGACTTCATCCAGAAAAACTACACTCCGTATGAAGGTGATGAGTCTTTCCTGGCGGGTCCGACCGAAGCGACCACCAAATTATGGGAAAGCGTACTTGAAGGCATTAAAATTGAGAACCGCACCCACGCACCGGTAGATTTCGATACTGACCTGGCGTCAACCATTACCTCGCATGACGCGGGCTACATCATTAAGCCGCTGGAAAAAATCGTTGGTCTGCAGACCGAAGCCCCATTAAAACGCGCCATCATTCCTTATGGCGGCATCAAAATGGTCGAAGGCTCATGCAAAGTTTATGGCCGCGAACTCGACCCATCGCTGAAAAAAATCTTCACTGAATACCGTAAAACGCATAACCAGGGTGTCTTCGACGTTTATACCCCGGATATTCTGCGCTGCCGTAAATCAGGTATCCTGACCGGTCTGCCTGATGCTTACGGCCGTGGCCGCATCATTGGTGACTACCGTCGTGTCGCTTTATACGGTATCGACTATCTGATGGCGGACAAATTCGCACAGTTCGCCTCTTTACAGAGCGACCTGGAAAATGGCGTTAATCTTGAAGCCACTATCCGTCTGCGTGAAGAGATTTCTGATCAGCATCGTGCTTTGGGCCAGATTAAAGAGATGGCAGCCAAATATGGCCATGACATCTCAGGTCCGGCAACCAACGCTATGGAAGCGGTACAGTGGACTTACTACGGCTATCTGGCCGCAGTTAAATCGCAGAACGGCGCCGCGATGTCGTTTGGTCGTGTCTCTACCTTCCTGGATATCTACATCGAACGTGACCTGAAAGCCGGTAAACTAACCGAAGAACAGGCACAGGAGCTGATTGACCATCTGGTAATGAAACTGCGTATGGTCCGTTTCCTGCGCACGCCGGAATATGACGAACTGTTCTCTGGTGATCCAATCTGGGCAACCGAATCACTGGCCGGTATGGGCGTTGATGGCCGTACACTGGTATCGAAAAGCACCTTCCGCTTCCTGAATACCCTTTACACCATGGGTCCTTCACCAGAGCCGAACATGACCATTCTGTGGTCTGAAAAACTGCCTATTAATTTCAAAAAATATGCAGCTAAAGTCTCCATCGATACCTCATCATTGCAGTATGAAAATGATGACCTGATGCGTCCTGACTTCGATAATGATGACTACGCCATCGCCTGCTGCGTCAGCCCGATGATCGTCGGCAAACAAATGCAGTTCTTCGGTGCGCGTGCCAACCTGGCGAAAACCCTGCTGTACGCAATCAACGGCGGCGTTGATGAAAAAATGAAAATGCAGGTTGGACCGAAAGAAGACAAAATTACCGATGACGTGCTGGATTTCGACACCGTTATGGCGCGTATGGACCACTTCATGGACTGGCTGGCTAAACAGTATGTGACGTCGCTGAACATCATCCATTACATGCATGATAAGTACAGCTACGAAGCCGCACTGATGGCGCTGCATGACCGTGATGTTTATCGCACTATGGCCTGTGGTATTGCCGGTCTGTCAGTGGCAGCGGATTCACTGTCAGCCATTAAATATGCCAAAGTGAAACCAGTACGTGATGAAGATGGCCTGGCAATCGACTTTGATATTGAAGGCGAATATCCGCAGTTTGGTAACAACGACCCGCGCGTCGATGACCTGGCCTGCGATCTGGTTGAGCGCTTTATGAAGAAAATTCAGCAGCTCAACACTTACCGCCATGCCGTACCGACACAGTCTGTCCTGACCATTACTTCTAACGTGGTTTATGGTAAGAAAACCGGTAACACCCCAGATGGACGTCGTGCTGGCGCGCCATTCGGTCCAGGTGCGAACCCAATGCACGGCCGCGATCAGAAAGGTGCGGTAGCGTCACTAACCTCCGTCGCTAAACTGCCGTTTGCCTACGCCAAAGATGGTATCTCTTATACCTTCTCGATTGTACCAAACGCGCTGGGTAAAGATGATAACGTGCGTAAAGCCAACCTTGCCGGTCTGATGGATGGTTACTTCCATCATGAAGCCAGCATCGAAGGCGGTCAGCATCTTAACGTCAACGTGATGAACCGTGAAATGCTGCTGGACGCCATGGAGCATCCAGAGAAGTATCCACAGCTGACCATCCGTGTTTCCGGTTACGCTGTACGCTTCAACTCCCTGACTAAAGAACAGCAGCAGGACGTGATTACCCGTACGTTTACGCAGTCACTGTAAACACCGCGCTGTACTGAATATAAAAGGCTCCGCAGGGAGCCTTTTATTCAAAAGTCTGTTCTGATGGTGATCTCATTTACGGTCACGATCAGAATCGATTTCCTGCCCTGAGCGCAACAGAGATTGCGCCGTCTGTCCCGGCAGACTCACTGGAGAAAACATCGCAATGTCAGTCAACGGTCGTATCCACTCATTCGAATCCTGCGGAACCGTCGATGGTCCCGGTATCCGTTTCATTACCTTCTTCCAGGGCTGCCTGATGCGCTGTCTCTACTGTCACAACCGTGACACCTGGGACACCCACGGCGGGAAAGAGATCAGCGTCGAGGCGTTGATGGCGGATGTACTCTCTTATCGTCATTTTATGAACGCCTCAGGCGGCGGCGTCACGGCGTCGGGCGGTGAGGCAATTCTTCAGGCTGAATTCGTGCGCGACTGGTTCCGCGCCTGTAAAGCTGAAGGCATTCACACCTGTCTTGATACCAACGGCTTTGTCCGCCGCTACGATCCGGTTATCGATGAGTTGCTTGAGGTCACCGATTTAGTAATGCTCGATCTCAAACAGATGAATGATGAAATTCACCAGATTCTGGTTGGCGTATCGAATCACCGCACGCTGGAATTTGCCCGCTATCTACAGAAAAAAGGTAAACGGACCTGGATTCGATTTGTGGTCGTGCCTGGCTATTCTGACGACGACGATAGCGTGCACCGGCTGGGTGAATTCACCCGCGATATGGAAAACGTTGAAAAGATTGAGCTGTTGCCCTACCACGAACTGGGCAAGCATAAATGGATTGCGATGGGTGAAGAATACAAGCTGGATGGAGTCAAACCGCCAACCAAAGAGACGATGGAGCGAGTTAAAAATATTCTCGCCAGCTATGGCCACGAAGTGATGTACTGATTAGCCAGATAACAATAAAAAGGGAGCCCGTGGCTCCCTTTTTCATACCCTGCCCTCAGGCATGCGCCACCGGCGTGGCATGATGATTCGCTTTACGCAGCAGCATCACCAGATAGATCAGTGCCACTGCTGCAATCATCACAAACAGCAGCCGGTCAGAGTAATTTTGCATCAGCATTGAGGTCATTCCCGGCCCCACCAGACTGCCAACGGTGTAGCTCATCAACAGCGCCTGATTCATCGCCACCAGTTCATGGTGCGCTACCGTTTCACAGGCCCATGACATCGCCACCGGATAGAGTGTAAAACCCGCCAGCCCCAGCACGAACAGTGCCGGTGCCATCGCGGCGTTAGTCAACATGGCCATCGCGCCCAGAATCACTACAAACACCTGGACCCGTAATACCAGCATGCGGCCAAAGCGGTCAGCCAGCCGGCCAATCGGCCACTGACCGACGATACCTGCGCTCACCAGCAATGCCATCCAGTAACCGACGTTGGCATCGCTCATACCCTGATGCGACAGGTAGAGCGGCATCAGGCCGTAAAGCGAACCCAGAACGATGCCTGAGATGATGCAGCCGTTGATGCCCAAGCGCGAACTGCGACGACGCAGCATTGGCCAGATGCGTCCTGGGGCCGCTTCAGCCGGTTCACTGCTGGCAGCAACACGGGTGAAGACCAGCGGCAATACCGCACAAAACACCAGGCTGGTTACCCACGGGATCACACTTAACAATTCTGTCGACAGCTTACTGACCAGCAGTTGTCCGGCCACGGTGCCGAGATAGTAGACAATCATATAGGCAGCCAGTAGCTGGCCGCGATTGCGCACCGTGCCGCTGCACAGCAACGCGCTCTCCACTACCACCCACATCAGCGCACAGCCGACGCCAGCGATAAATCGCAGCGAACTCCACGCCCAGAAGCCTTCCATCATCGCCAGGCAGATCGTCGCTAAGGCAAACAGGCCGGTGGCGAGATAGTAGCTGCGGTTGAATCCGTACTGTCTGATTAACCAGCCAGCCAGCACTGTGCCAGCAAGATTGCCGGTGTAATAGGATGAACTGACGATACCCACTTGCCATGTGGTCAGTAAGTCATGCGTCAGCCACAGCGGAACCAGCGTATTAAGTACGGCGATTGAGACGGTCATTAACAGCAGGCCGCAAAGCAGCAATATCACGGGACGTGACCAGGTTGACATAGGGGGCAGGAACCAAAGCGAATGAAGGAAATTGCGCGCAGTTTGCCATTGGCTTTTTTAAAGTCAATGGGGACAAATTTGTTGCAGCACATTTTGCTGTATCACAATTTAATTTACTAATCATCAGTGGGTTACAAACAGACTAAGCGGCAGAACCACAAATGCTATCTCTATGAAAAACAGGATTTTTAAGCCGTTCAGCTGCTCTGATATCGATAACGTTTATTTGTGATAAGTTCCTAAGACGAACTAACCCTGCGCAGAGATAACAGACATAAAAAAACCCGGCCGAAGCCGGGTCTGCTATTCAGTGCGGGCTTAGCCGATAATCTCAACGCCGTTCATGTACGGACGTAAAACCTCAGGCACCACGATGCGGCCATCCTGCTGCTGATAGTTCTCCAGCACCGCCACCAGCGTACGACCCACTGCCAGACCTGAGCCATTCAGGGTATGAACCAGACGCGGTTTCTTATCCTGCTTGCTGCGGCAGCGCGCTTGCATACGGCGCGCCTGGAAATCGCCCATGTTGGAGCATGAGGAGATCTCACGATAGGTATTTTGAGCCGGTAACCAGACTTCCAGATCGTAGGTTTTAGTCGAGCCAAAGCCCATATCGCCGGTACAGAGTAAAACCTTACGATAAGGCAGGTCCAGCAGCTGCAGAACTTTCTCGGCGTGGCCGACCAGCTCTTCCAGCGCATCCATTGACTGTTCCGGCGTTACGATCTGCACCATCTCGACTTTATCGAACTGATGCATACGGATCAGGCCGCGAGTGTCACGGCCATAAGAACCGGCTTCAGAACGGAAGCACGGAGTATGCGCAGTCAGCTTAACCGGCAGGCTCTCCTCTTCAAGAATCTCGTCACGCGCCAGGTTGGTCAACGGGACTTCCGCCGTTGGGATCAGCGCATAGTGGCTGCTGTCTGATTCCTCTTCCAGCGGACGGGTATGGAACAGATCTTCACCGAACTTCGGCAACTGACCGGTACCGTACAGCGTTTCATGGTTGACCAGGTAAGGCACGTAGGTTTCAAGATAACCGTGCTGCTCAGTGTGCAGGTCGATCATGAACTGACTCAGGGCGCGATGCAGACGCGCGATCTGGCCCTGCATCACCACAAAGCGTGAACCGGTCAGCTTCACGGCGGCCGCAAAATCAAGCCCTTTCGCCGCTTCACCCAGCTCAACGTGATCTTTTACCTCGAAGTCGAACTGGCGCGGTTCGCCCCAGCGGCTGACTTCCTGGTTTTCGCTATCATCTTTACCCAGTGGCACTTCATCTGCCGGAATATTTGGCAGCGCCAGCGCAAAGTCACGAATTTGATTCTGCAGTTCATCCAGTTCTGCTTTAGCGGCATCCAGGCGTTCGCCCAGCGCATTCACTTCCTGACGCAGTGGCTCGATGTCTTCCCCACGGGCTTTGGCCTGGCCGATGGATTTGGATCGGGCATTGCGCTCCGCCTGCAGGTTTTCTGTTTCGACCTGCAAGACTTTACGACGCTCTTCAAGCGTACGCAGCGTTTCCACATCCAGTTTAAATCCCCGGCGTGCCAGTTTTTCTGCGACTGCGTCTGGCTCGTTACGCAGCAGATTGGGATCGAGCATGCTTATCCTGTGTATTTAAAAGTTGATTGAAAGAAGGGACGCATTCCAGCGGAATGCGTTGAAAACCTTGACCACATTACCGTAACGTCTGTTTCAGCGGTAGCGTTTTGTCGGGCTATTTTGATCCTGCTCAGCCAGCCAGCTTAGCTTTTCGCCAATCTTACCTTCGAGCCCGCGCTGAGTAGGGACATAATAACGCGCCTGCGCCATTTCAGGCGGAAAGTAGACTTCGCCAGCCGCGTAGGCGTTCGCCTCGTCATGGGCATAACGGTACTCTTTGCCTAAGCCCATCTCTTTCATCAGTTTGGTCGGGGCATTACGCAGATGTTCCGGCACGTCATAATCAGGGTGGTCACGTGCATCACGCATTGCCGCTTTAAAGGCGGTATAGACTGCGTTGCTTTTCGGTGCGCAGGCCAGATAGACGATCGCCTGGGCAATGGCACGCTCCCCTTCCGCCGGGCCAACGCGGGTAAAACAGTCCCAGGCCGCAATCGCCACCTGCATGCCGCGCGGATCGGCATTGCCGACATCTTCAGAAGCAATCGCCAGCAGACGCCGTGCCACGTACAACGGGTCGCCGCCCGCGGTGATAATGCGTGCGTACCAGTAAAGCGCAGCATCCGGCGCAGAGCCGCGTACCGATTTATGCAGCGCCGAGATCAGATCGTAAAAGCGGTCGCCTTTGTTATCGAAACGTGCCGATCGTTCGCCCGAGACTTCATTCAGCAGTTGCGGTGTCAGTTCACGCTGGCCCGACGCGTTGGTTTCGGCCATGTCGGCCATCATCTCCAGCGTATTCAGCGCCCGTCGGGCATCGCCATTGACCAGTTCAGCGATCATCCGGCGGGTATTCTCTGGCAGCACAATGTCGCTGTCGCCGTAGCCACGCACTTTATCCTGCATCGCCTGATCCAGCACCTGTTCGATATCGTCGTGGGTCAGCGATTTCAGCAGATAGACTCTGGCTCGCGACAGCAACGCCGAGTTCAGCTCAAACGAGGGGTTCTCAGTCGTGGCACCGATAAAGGTGATGGTGCCATCTTCGATGTGCGGTAAAAACGCATCCTGCTGGCTTTTGTTGAAGCGATGAACTTCATCGACGAACAGAATGGTACGTCGCCCGACCTGTTTGCTCTGACGGGCGCGCTCAATGGCTTCACGAATCTCTTTAACGCCGGAGGTTACTGCAGAAATACGCTCCACATCGGCGTTGCCATAGTGCGCGATAATTTCAGCCAGCGTGGTCTTGCCGGTCCCGGGTGGCCCCCACAGAATCATTGAGTGCAGATGGCCTGCTTCAATGGCACGCGGCAATGGCTTTCCGGCACCCAGCAGATGCTGCTGACCAATGTACTGTTTCAACGTTTCTGGCCGCATACGCGCGGCCAGAGGTTTGAAATTTTCAGTGGAAAAATCCAGGGACAGGTTACTCACTGTGACCTCACTGACGTTGATCGTCCACCGTTACGCCTTTTGGCGGAGTGAACGTAAATTTATCCGGGCTGATCGCGCCATTCTGCTGGCTTTTCAGCTGGTAATCGCTGCGCTGACCATCCTGTTCAATGGCGCTGAAGCGGTTAATGGTTCCGCCTGGCGTCACCTGAATGGTGAACTGTTTCAGGTTGCCATCACTGTTTTTTGGCGTCAGCTCGAAGTTGTCACCTTGCTGTTTAATGTTGTACTGCTTCCAGTCATTAGACTGATTGCGGGCAATCAACATAAACGGGGTGTTGCTGGTCGCATTCTGCAACAGGCTGACGGTCGCCTGTTCAACAAAAGGATTGTAGAACCACAGCGATTTGCCATCGGAAATGATGATGCTTTCATCCGGAGCGGTCATGTGCCAGTTAAACAGGCTGGGACGTTTTACCCACAGCTCACCTTCACCATCCTGCACGTTGGCACCGCTACTGTCGGTCACTTTTTGAGTAAAGCTGGCGTGGAAGCTGCTGACCTTATTCAGGCGCTGTTGCAGATCACTGGAAGCATCAGCCAGTACGCTGGCTGAAGAAAAGGTGGCCAGCAGGCCAAGAGCAATTACGCGTAATTTCATCTGCTTCAATTCCTTATTTAAACGTTCCCATGAATAGCTGCGTTAAGCCTGGTCGCCATTCCGCCATCAGAACAGGAGAATAAACCGAAAGCTCTCTCAGATATGGGGTTAAACCGCGTAAAAACAATGAGCCAGTCAGGACTGGCTCATTGATTAATGTTGCAAAACGTATCCTCAGACGTCACATATCGTGCGGCGGTGGCGACAGCACTTCACGGTTACCATTGTGTCCCGGTGCAGAGACGATGCCCTGCGCTTCCATCTGTTCAATGATACGTGCGGCACGGTTATAGCCGATGCGGAACTGACGCTGAACACCGGAGATAGAGGCGCGTCGTTTGTCGACCACAAAGCCCACCGCCTGGTCAAACAGCGGATCAAGCTCTTCATCACTGTCGATGCCGCCACCGCCTTCGCTCTCTTCACCTGCGGTAATGCTTTCAATGTATTGTGGGCGACCGCGCGCCTTCCAGTCCTGAACCACAGCATGCACTTCCTGATCCCGGACAAACGCGCCGTGAACACGGACTGGCATTGAAGAGTTCGGCGGCATGTAAAGCATATCACCCATACCGAGCAACGATTCCGCGCCGCCCTGGTCGAGGATAGTACGGGAGTCAATTTTGCTCGACACGGTAAAGGCAATACGCGTCGGGATGTTGGCTTTGATCAGACCGGTAATCACATCTACCGAAGGACGCTGCGTCGCCAGCACCAGGTGGATACCGGCGGCACGGGCTTTCTGCGCCAGTCTGGCAATCAGCTCTTCAACTTTTTTGCCGACCGCCATCATCAGGTCAGCAAACTCATCGACCATCACCACGATATAAGGCAGTTTTTCCAGCACCGGCGGCGTCATATCCATGCTGTCGCCCGGCTTCCAGAACGGATCGGGAATAGGACGGCCCATCGCTTCGGCCTGCTCCACTTTTTCGTTGTAACCCGCCAGGTTACGCACGCCCAGCGCCGACATCAGCTTATAACGACGTTCCATTTCACCGACACTCCAGCGCAGCGCATTGGCGGCGTCTTTCATGTCCGTAACCACTTCGGTCAGCAGATGCGGGATCCCTTCATAGACTGACAGCTCCAGCATTTTCGGGTCGATCATGATAAAGCGGACTTCTTCCGGCGTGGCTTTATACAGCATGCTGATGATCATGGCGTTAACGCCAACTGACTTACCGGAACCGGTGGTACCGGCGACCAGCAGGTGTGGCATTTTCGCCAGATCGGCCACCACCGGCTGGCCCGCAATGTCTTTACCCAGCACCACTGCCAACGGTGAAGGATTGTCACGGAACTTAGGACAGTCCAGCACTTCACGCAGATAAACCGTCTGACGATGCTTATTCGGTAATTCCAGACCGACATAAGGTTTACCCGGGATCACTTCCACTACGCGTACCGCAACAGTGGAGAGTGAACGGGCCAGGTCCCGCGACAGGTTGGAGATACGCGCAGCTTTAACGCCCGGCGCTAAGTCCAGTTCGAAGCGGGTAATCACCGGACCAGGTGAGATGCCAACCACTTCGGCTTTCACCCGGTAATCGCCTAAGCGCGACTCAACCAGCCGGGCTGTCTGTTCCAGAGAGAACATATCGACCGGCTCTTCCTCTTCTGGCGGTGCGGTCAGCAGATCCAGCGAAGGCAGAGGAGTTGACGGTTTTTCCAGCGGCTGTTCATGACGCATCAGGAACGGATGGATCAGGCTTTCATGCAGCGTCGGCTTAACCTCTTCAACCGGCGCGGCAGCAGGCGAAGTATACGCGGCTGCCTGTGGTGCCGCAGGTGAAGCGGTGTGCTGCTGCGTTGCGGCAGGTGCCGTATAGGCAGACTGCTGTGGCACGGCTGGCGTTGGCGTCTGTACGGCTGCCGGTGAGGCAGAGTACGGCGACGGCGTCGCAGACGATGCGGTATAGGCAGACTGCTCTGACGCAGCTGGCGCAAAAGCGGTCGGTGCCGGCACCTGTGCGGCAGCCTGAGGTGTTGAAACTTCACGCGTCTGTTGCCATGGCTCATGCGAGGCCACAGGGGCTTCCGGTTCCGGCGTGGCGGCTATCGTAAACAGCGGCTCGACCGGACCCTCGTCGACCAGATCTTTCATCGGTGAGAAGTCAAAAGCGGACGCCGTATCCAGATTAAATAGCGGGGCCTCTTTTTTCACTTCCGGCTCATAACGCTGCTGTTGCTGTTCGGCGAACTGGCGAGCCAGCGCGGCCTGTTGCTGCGCTTCCTGCTCATCTTCGTCATCCTGCTGCCAGCCGGTGCCATAACGCTGCTGCTGTTCAGACTGGAATGCCTGACGCAGTTCAGCCTGTTGCATCGCCTCTTCCGCTTCCGCTTCGACAGGTGCAGCCGAAACATTCTCTTCGGTTTTCGCCTTCTCTTCCGCCATGCGCTGAGAAGGCAATTTAATGCCATACGAGGCCAGCTCACGTCGGGTTGGCAGTTTTACCGGATTAGGACGCGGCAGTGCCGGACCAATGCCCTGCTTAACCTGCGGATTGAGGTTGGTTTCAGGCGCCAGATCGAATACCGGTGCGGTGCGCGCCGCCTGGGCAGTCGTGGCAGCCGCTGCTACGGCTGCGGTCGGTGCGGCAGGCATCGATGGCGTATCACGCCAGTTACCCATCTTAGGCTCATCATCGTCATAGGCGCTGAACGACGGCGAAGCAGACGCTTCATCCGGCATCTCAAAACGGTATAACGGCGGATTCTCCGCTGGCGCGTTATGCGCAGGCGTACTGGCTGCGGCAAACGCTGACTCAGTGGCGTGGCTGGCTGCCGGTGCCGCGGTAGGCGGTGCCGTAAAGGCCGGGGCTGCTGCTGGCTGCGAGACAGGCGCTGAAGTTGCCGGCGTATGCGGTACAGCGGATGGCGGCACCGAGGCTGCGGATGTCGCTGGCGCAGACGCTGGGGCGATCGCCCCTTCTGCCGCTTGCGTGGTGGCCGCTACGGCTGCACTGGTTGCGGCAGCGGCTTTCGCCAGCAGCGGATCCTGCTGAGAAAGCTCCGCCCCGGCAGCCGCACTGCGCGGTGCAGAAAGCAGCACATCGTCCTCATCGTCAGGGTTAGCGGCACGCAGCAGCGGCGCGTCAACTTGCTCACGCGCTTCCGGCTCATCCTCTTCTTCCTGCCAGGGCTCATCGTGACGGGAACGGTTGCTGGCAAACGTCAGCACACCCATCACCACGCCACCGATTTTTTCGGCGATAGTCAGCCACGACCAGCCGGTATAGAGCGTAATGCCCGCCGCCCAGACGCAGAGTAAGGTCAGCGTGCCGCCAGCCGGACTAAACCAGGGGGCAATCGCATTACTCACCAGACTGCCGATAACGCCGCCTGAGGCGAAGTACCAGATGTCGTCCGCATTCAGCGCCGCCATGCCGCAGGTGGTAACCACCAGCGCCAGCACGCCGATCAGACGTAAGCCAATAGCGAAATAGTCAAAATAGTCCTGGTTATCACGTTGACGAAACGCAATCCAGCACAGGCCGAGGATCACCGGAGGAATGGCGTACGCCATCACACCAAAGATGAAAAGTAAGGTGTCAGCCAGCCAGGCGCCAACGCTGCCGCCAATATTGTGAATGGGTTCATGCCAGGCCGTTTGCGACCAGCTCGGGTCGGAAGGGTTAAAACTGACCAGAGAAACCATCAGGTAGATGGCAAAAAGCGCCACCAGGATGAGCAACGCTTCCAGCAGACGGCGTCCACTGCTCAGCGATTGTAACGAAACGTCTTTATCTTCTGTGTATTCCTGGCTCAAGAGAACTCTCCAGGTGCCTGTAAAGTAAGAAGCAACAGCGTCGGGCTGGCCCGACGCTGGTCCTGTATGAATTCACAGGAGTGTACCGAAATCTCACAGGTTTTGCACCTGCCCCGCATTAGCGAGTTTTGATCACCAGCCGATTGCTCTGTTTAACCTCTTCCATCACCACGTAAGTCCGCGTGTCGTTTACGCCCGGCAGGCGCAGCAGGGTTTCACCCAGCAGTTTACGGTAAGCGGACATATCAGGTACGCGCGTTTTCAGCAGGTAGTCGAAATCGCCAGAAACGAGGTGACACTCTTGAGTTTCCTCAAGTTTTTGTACAGCGGCGTTAAATTGCTCAAACACATCGGGCGCGCCACGATTCAGAGTAATCTCAACAAACACCAGCAGTGAAGCATCAAGATAATGTGGGTTTAACTGCGCGGTATAGCCAAGGATGAAACCCTGGCGTTCGAGACGACGCACACGCTCAAGACATGGCGTAGGCGATAATCCTACGCGTTTGGAAAGTTCCACGTTTGAAATGCGACCATCTTTCTGAAGTTCATTCAGAATATTCCTGTCAATTCTGTCGAGGTCTTTCCCGGGGCGTTTCTTATTGTCTACCATTATTATTGTCTCTCTTAATTCCTTCCCTTTACCTGCCACGCCCTGAAAACGCTCATTGTTCGGGGCATTTCTGAAGTGAACTAACCGAGCCTGTGCGCTTTCACACTCATCCGTATGACGCATGTTGTCTGTCCACATCATGCGTCATTACCAATATCAGGCTGCATTTATTCGGAGTTGTGTGCAAAACAGGAGAGGAAACCCTGTTTTGTTCCGATTAATGTTATTCGCTTCTGATAATGTTTTCGCAAAAGCGCAGGCGATTGTCAAAGTAAAATGTCCAAATTCAGTACAAGATGCCAGACAGACCGCTGGGTATCTGTTTTTAAATGAGTATTTTTGAACTGCTGCACCAGCAAAAACCGATTTTTGCCCCCTTTTGGCGCAGCCGGCAGGCGAAAAGCCGACTCATCGTCTACGCCGTTTGCAGCTATCGTTAACAAAATTGCCTAAGCCTTGTCTTTGCCGCCGGATATTCCCTACAATCGCAGGCTATGTCAGCCGAATGAAACTGAGGAACGCATGAGTACGGCCAAACACAGTAAGTTACTCATTCTGGGCTCCGGTCCAGCGGGTTATACCGCAGCCGTTTATGCTGCACGCGCCAACCTGAATCCGGTATTAATCACCGGTCTGGAAAAAGGCGGACAGCTGACCACCACCACCGAGGTGGAAAACTGGCCGGGCGACCCGCACGATCTGACAGGTCCATCGCTGATGGAACGCATGCATGAGCACGCCGAAAAATTCAATACTGAGATCATTTTCGACCATATCCACACGGTCGATCTGCAGAACCGTCCGTTCCGCCTGACCGGTGACAGCGGCGAGTACACTGCCGATGCACTGATCATCGCGACCGGCGCATCTGCCCGTTACCTGGGCCTGCCGTCGGAAGAGGCGTTTAAAGGCAAAGGTGTTTCCGCCTGTGCCACCTGCGACGGCTTCTTCTATCGCAATCAAAAAGTGGCGGTGATCGGCGGCGGTAACACCGCGGTTGAAGAGGCGCTTTACCTCGCTAACATCGCGGCGGAAGTGCATCTGATCCATCGTCGTGACAGTTTCCGTGCAGAGAAGATCCTGATTGATCGCCTGATGGAAAAAGTCCGCAACGGCAATATCGTGCTGCACACCCATCGTACGCTGGAAGAAGTGGTGGGCGATCAGATGGGTGTTACCGGCCTGACTTTACGCTCAACCCTGCACAGTGAAGAGACCGAAACGCTGGACGTCGCCGGTCTGTTTGTAGCGATCGGCCACAGCCCGAATACGGCCATCTTTGACGGTCAGCTTGAGCTGGAAAATGGCTACATCAAAGTCCAGTCTGGCCTGCACGGTAATGCGACCCAGACCAGCATTCCTGGGGTGTTCGCCGCGGGTGATGTCATGGACCACATCTATCGCCAGGCCATTACTTCGGCCGGCACCGGCTGTATGGCTGCGTTAGATGCTGAACGTTTTCTTGACGGGCTGGTTAAAAACGATAAGTAAGTTGTTAACCCTCTGATCTCAAATGTTCCGGGCGACTGTTTTTCAGTCGCCTTTTTTATTGCCCGCATGCTAGATTCTTGCGCCTGGACGGGATGAAAATGCCCCATTATTTTCATCGCTCATCGGCTCAACGCATGGTCTCGCATGGACAAAACCCGGCAGCAGCACCTCACCCGCTGGCTACGTCAGCAACGTCATTTCGCCGGTCGCTGGTTGCGACTAAGCACGCTGCTGGGCGTGGTTAGCGCACTGTTAATCATTGTTCAGGCCGCACTGCTGGCTTCGCTGCTTCAGGCACTGATTATTGAACAGCAACCACGTGCAGCACTGGCTGGCAAGATGCTGCTGCTATTGCTCTGCTTCGTGCTGCGCGCTGCGATCAATTATGCCCGCGAGCGGGTCGGCTACCGTGCCGGTCAGGCTATTCGTCAGGCATTACGTAAGCAGGTGCTGGATCGTTTATCAGCGCTCGGTCCGGCATGGATTCAGGGCAAGCCCGCCGGCAGCTGGGCCACCCTGCTGCTCGAGCAAATCGAAGAGATGCAGGACTATTATGCTCGCTACCTGCCGCAAATGACGCTGGCCGTGCTGATCCCCTGCTGCATCCTGCTGGCGATCTTTCCGCTTAACTGGACAGCGGGTCTGATTCTGTTCGCGACCGCGCCGCTGATTCCGCTGTTTATGGCGTTAGTCGGGATGGGCGCAGCCGAAGCAAACCGTCGCAACTTTCTGGTACTGGCGCGCCTGAGCGGTAATTTCCTTGATCGTTTACGCGGCCGCGAAACGCTGCGGCTGTTTCACCGTGGCGCGGCTGAGCAACAGGCGGTAGCGGTGGCCACTACTGACTTCCGTCAGCGCACCATGGAAGTGCTCCGTCTGGCGTTTCTCTCTTCGGCGGTGCTGGAATTCTTCGCCTCGTTAGCGATTGCCGTCGTGGCGGTTTATTTTGGTTTTTCTTATCTCGGCGAACTGCACTTCGGGGATTACGGTCAGGGCGTTACCCTGTTTGCTGGTTTCCTGGTATTGATTCTCGCGCCTGAATTCTTCCAGCCACTGCGCGATTTAGGGGCGTTTTATCATGCAAAAGCGCAGGCCGTCGGCGGTGCCGATGCGCTCGAACAGTTCATGCAGGGCAGCCCAACCAGCGGCCCGTCGCAGGGTGACACGCCGTTTACTGCCACTGGCCCGCTCGATCTCGCCGCAGTCGATCTGTTGATCTGTGCACCCGATGGTCAGCCGCTGTGTGGCCCGCTTAACTTTACTCTGGCGCCAGGCGAACTCGTCGCGCTGGTCGGTCAAAGCGGTGCCGGCAAAACGGCCCTGATGAACGCCCTGCTGGGTTTTCTGCCCTATCAGGGCTCGCTGAAGGCAAACGGGGTTGAAATCCGTGACATTCGCCGTACTGACTGGCATCAGCAGCTCAGTTGGGTTGGGCAGAATCCTCAGTTACCGGCCGCCACGCTGCGCGACAATATTGTGATGAACGCCAGCTGGGACGCCGCACGCTTTGCTGCGGTGCTCGAAACCAGTGGGGTTAACGAATTCCTGCCACGGCTGCCGCAGGGGATTGAGACACAGCCCGGCGATGGCGGTAACCAGCTGTCGGTCGGCCAGGCACAGCGCGTTGCGGTTGCGCGCGCGCTTTATAAACCCTCGCATTTATTATTGCTGGATGAACCGGCAGCCAGTCTGGATGCGCTCAGCGAACGTCATGTGATGCAGGCGCTGAATCAGGCGGCCAGCCAACAGACCACGCTGATGATTACCCATCAGCTTGATGCATTAAGCGACGGGCAGACGCTGTGGGTGATGGAGGCCGGCAAACTGGTGCAACAGGGTGACTGGCAGACGCTGTCGCAACAAGCGGGGCCGTTCAGTCAGATGCTGAAACACCGTCAACAGGAGATTGGCTGATGTCCGCTTTACGTCCGTTCCTGCGCCTCTGGCTGCGTCACCCTTTTCGCCTGGCGCTGGGGGTGGTGCTGGCGATTCTCACTTTACTGGCCAGCATCGGCTTGCTGACGCTTTCCGGTTGGTTCCTTGCCGCCTCCTCAGTGGCCGGCGTGGCCGGACTTTACAGTTTCAACTATATGCTGCCTGCTGCTGGCGTTCGCGGCGCAGCCATCATCCGCACCGCTGCCCGCTATGCTGAACGGCTGGTCAGCCACGATGCGACCTTCCGCGTATTGCAGCATCTGCGAGTGCATACCTTCAGCCGCCTGATTGCGCTTTCACCGGGCCAACTATCGCGTTTTCGCCAGGCCGATCTGCTCAACCGTTTTGTTGCAGACGTCGATACGCTCGATCATCTCTATCTGCGGGTCATTTCTCCGCTGGCAGGCGCGTTGGTGGTGACGATGGTGGTTACCCTCGGCCTGAGTTTTATCGATCTTCAGCTCGGACTGACGCTGGGCGCTATCATGCTGGGCACCCTGATTATCCTGCCGGCGCTGTTTTATCGTCTTGGCTCGCCAGCCGGAGTAGCCATTGCCGATGGCCGGGCCCGCTGGCGCACCCAGCTGATGCACTGGCTGGCCGGTCAGGCAGAACTAACCCTGTATGGCGCTTCACAGGCGTGGCGTAAACAGCTCGATGAGCAGGAACAGCACTGGCTTCAGGCGCAGCGCCAGCAGCTACGTTTACAGGCTGCCGCGCAGAGTCTGCTGTTGCTGATCAGCGGCCTGACGGTGACCTCGCTACTGTGGCTGAGTGCGGGCAGCATCAGCGAACAGCAGTTACCCGGCTCGCTGATCGCACTGGTGGTTTTTTGTGCGCTGGCGGCATTTGAAGCGCTGGCGCCGGTTGCCACGGCTTTTCTGCCGATGTCACAGGTGATCACCTCGGCGCAGCGGGTTAATGACATTATCGATCAGGTCCCGGCCATCACCTTCCCGACGCAGGGTCGCGCCCGGACCGGCAGCCTGGCGGTAGAGATTGATCGGCTCGATTTCAGCTATCCCGATCGTCCGGATAAGGTACTCAATCAGCTCTCGCTGCAGGTTAACCCGGGTGAACGCATTGCGCTGCTCGGTCCTACCGGCTGTGGGAAGTCGACCTTACTGGCGCTGCTGACCCGTGCCTGGGAGTGCCAGCCTGGCACAATCAGCCTGAACGATCTGCCGATCGCCGCCTGGCCGGAATCGGAACTGCGCCAGCGTATCAGCGTGGTGACTCAGCGGGTTCATCTGTTCAGTCAGAGCCTGCGTGATAACCTGCTGCTGGCCTGCCCTGCCGCCAGCGATGAAACATTACGTCAGGTACTGATCGATACCGGCCTGCAGCGCCTGCTGGAGACGCCGGAGGGTTTAAACGCCTGGCTGGGCGAAGGTGGTCGCCCACTGTCGGGTGGTGAACTACGACGCCTGGCGATTGCCCGGGCGGCGCTGCATGATGGCGATCTCTGGCTGCTGGATGAACCCACCGAAGGGCTGGATGCCACCACTGAGCAGCACATTCTCAGCCTGCTACAGCGGCTTACCATCGGCAAAACGGTGATGATGGTGACTCATCGCCTGAGCGGACTGGAGCAAATGGACCGCATTTGTGTGATGGATAACGGTGTGATTGTCGAGCAAGGCAGCCATGCCGAATTAATCTCAAAAGCGGGCCGCTACTGGCGTTTCCGGCAGCGGATTGCGCTATAGTCTAGCGACATGCTGATGAGTAGAACAACGCAATGAGACTGGTACAACTGTCACGGGAATCTCTGCAATTTCCGCCACCGGAGATGGCCCTGCGCGAGCCGAATGGCTTGCTGGCGATGGGCGGCGATCTTTCCCCTGCACGCTTACTTAACGCTTATCAGCACGGCATTTTCCCCTGGTTTTCACCCGGCGATCCGATTCTCTGGTGGTCACCCGATCCACGCGCGGTACTGTTGCCGGAACATTTTCACCTTAGCCGCAGTATGAAGCGTTTTCATCAGCGCTCGCCTTATCGTGTGACAATGAACGAGGCTTTTGCTGAGGTGATTGACGGCTGCGCCACGGGTCGTGAAGAAGGAACCTGGATTACCTTTGAGGTCAAACGTGCGTGGCTGAGGCTGTATGAATCCGGTCATGCGCATTCGGTTGAGGTCTGGGATGAGCACAAGCTGGTAGGCGGAATGTATGGCCTGGCGCTGGGCCAAATCTTTTGCGGTGAATCGATGTTCAGTCGTCAGGAGAACGCGTCAAAAACCGCACTTTTGGTTTTCTGTCAGCATTTCATCAAACATCAGGGGCGACTGGTGGATTGTCAGGTACTTAACCCGCATACGGCTTCACTGGGCGCGCTGGAAATCCCGCGTGCTGACTATCTGCAATATGTACAAAGCCTTGCGTGGCAACCGGTCAGCGACGGATGCTGGCGAACACAAACCCTTTTTTAGCCGCGCGCAGATGTTTTGCACACATAAAGGCGTATAAGTGATATAATAATCGAGTTTGGTATGTCGTCCGCGCTTAGTTTTTACAAGCCGGAATTGCCAGGCTGGGAATCTCAACGCACTCTCGGAACTGTTTCAATCGTGCGCGTGTAACCGGTTGATACAGATTCTTAGCCCGCTAATCCCCCGCAGACGTCACATAAACACCCGAATTTTTCCGTAATGCTCGCGTTATGACGCGAAGCACGGCAAAGCGTTGGCAAAATCGCCGACGGTTCTTTACATAAATCGTTGAATTGGGCATTATCTTGCCGGTTCAACTGAAAGGTAGTACACCCAGAGGATTCGATGGCCAAAGAAGAC
>Ga0308167_1001575_pt1 | contig 25556 bp, 19 predicted proteins | sample PhyCR1_2_FD_202138 | JGI IMG/M metagenome (GOLD analysis project Ga0308167, IMG submission 202138) | Phyllosphere microbial communities from UC Gill Tract Community Farm, Albany, California, United States - DLSLRC.R1 | ecosystem: Host-associated > Plants > Phyllosphere > Unclassified | place... | reverse complement strand
CGGGGACGGCCGCTTCGGCCGGTGGGTCCTGGATGGTGGTCATGCGACGACCTCCTCGTCGTTCGCGCGGTCCTGGGGTGGGGTGGGGACGGACTGGAGGCGCGGGGCGGGGTCGACCCGCGCCTCCAGTCCGACCACTGGTTCAGCTGGTCACTGCGTGCCGAGCTGGCCGGCGATGGAGGACATCGTCTCCTTGCCGGAGGTCTGCCCGTTCACCGCCTGCAGGGCGTACTGCGTGAACAGCTGCGAGAGCTGGTCGCTCTGCTTGTTCCCGAGGAGCGGTGACGACTTCGCGAGCGCCGCCTTGAGTGCTGGCTCGGCACCGTCGATGCCCGCGCTGGAGTACCACGCCGCCTGGGCCGCCGTCCGTCCGGGGAAGGCCCGACCCTGCTCGGCGAGCGAGGTCAGGACCTTCTCGCTGGTCATCGTCTGGACGGCCTTGAACGCCTGCTCTGGGTACTTGCACTGCTTCGAGACGCCGAAGCCGGAGCCGGCGGCGAAGGTCGACGGGCCGGACGTCCCGGCGGGGAGCGTCGTGACGCCGAGATCGAACGTCACCTTGGCCTTCTGGCTGATGAGCGACCACGGACCATCGGTGTACATCGCGACCTTGCCGGCGGCGAAGTCGTTGCCCGACGTCGAGCCGTCCGACGAGGCCTCGGTCGCGTAGCCCTTCTTCACCAGGCTCGCGAGCCAGTCGAGGCCGTCCGCGAACTTCGTGTCCGTCGCGTCGAGCTTGCCGCTGGACGTGATGACCCGGCCGCCGTTGTAGCCGTAGACCAGCGACTCGAGGTTCAGGTCGCTGACCGTCGAGCCGAACATCGTGACGCCCTTGGCCTTCAGTGCGGCGCCGGCTGCCTCGAAGTCGTCGACGGTCCAGCCCGGCTTCGGCTCGGCCACGCCGGCCTTCTCGAAGACGTCCTTGTTGTAGAACATCATGATGGGCCCGGTGTCGTAGGGCAGTCCGTAGAGCTTCCCGTCGACCTTCATGCCGTCGAGGGCGGTGCTGTCGAACGCGGACAGGTCCGTGCCGTCCTGCTTCGCGAGGTCGTCGAGCGGCAACAGCGACGACGTGTAGTTCGCGGCACGCAGGGACTGCATGCTCACGACGCACTGGGCACTGCCGGCGCTCAACTGGGTGCTGAGCTTCGTGAAGTAGTTCTCGAACGGTGCGCCCTGGATCGTCAGGGTGATGCCGTCCTCGCTCTTCACGGTGTCGGCGACCTTCTGCCACGCGGCCTTGTCCTCCTTCCCGGCGATCCACATGGACCAGGTCAGGGCGTCCTTCGACTGGCTCCCGCCGGCACTGCTGCCGGAGGAACAGCCGGTGAGCACGAGGGCCGCGGCAGCTGCCGCCGCGAGCCCGGCGAACATCCGTCGTCGTTGCATCGGAGTCTCCACTTCGTCGTGGTGATCGGGTGAGGGTGTGGGTGTGTCGGTCAGGCGACGCGGACCGCGTCGGGGATCGTCTCGGTCGAACCGGCCCAGACCGGGCCGTCCGGGTACGAGTACGTGGCGAGGGAGGCGGCGAGCATCTCGGTCCCGGCACCGGGGGCGGTCGGAGGCCAGTACCGCCCGTCGTGCACGTCGACCGGGGTCACGAAGTGCTCGTGCAGGTGGTCGACGTACTCGATGCACCGGGTGTCGACATCACCGGTGAGGGCGACCGCGTCGAACATCGACAGGTGCTGGACCGCCTCGCACAGCCCGACGCCGCCCGCGTGCGGGCAGACCCGGACGCCGTGCTTCGCGGCGAGGAGCAGGATCGCGAGGTTCTCGTTCACGCCGGCGACCCGGGTCGCGTCGATCTGCAGCACGGACATCGAGCGGGCCTGGATCAGCTGCTTCGCGACCACCCGGTTCGCCATGTGCTCCCCCGTCGCGACCGGGATCGGGGCGATGCGGCGGGCGATCTCGGCGTGCGCGAGGACGTCGTCGGGGCTCGTCGGCTCCTCGACCCAGGCGATGTCGAACTGCTGTAGCCGCTCGATCCACGCCACCGCTTCGTCGACGTCCCAGCGCTGGTTGGCGTCGATCGCGATCCGGATGTCCGGGCCGACCGTGGCGCGGGCGATGCCCATCCGGCGGACGTCCTCGTCGACGTCGCCGCCGACCTTGAGCTTGATCTGGGTGAAGCCCTCGTCGACGGCCTCGCGGCAGAGGCGGGCGAGCTTCTCGTCGTCGTAGCCGAGCCAACCGGGGGTGGTCGTGTACGCGGGGTAGCCGGTCTGCTCCAGCCGCCGGCGTCGTTCGGCGCGGAGGGGTTCTGCCGCCCGGAACAGCTCGAGCGCCTCGGCCGGGGTGATCGCGTCGGAGAGGTACCGGAAGTCCACCAGGTCGACGAGTTCGTCGGGCGTGAGGTCCGCGAGCAGTGCCCACAGCGGTTGCCCGGCGCGCTTCGCCCGGAGGTCCCAGAGGGCGTTCACCACGGCTCCGATCGCCATGTGCATGACGCCTTTCTCCGGGCCGAGCCAGCGGAGCTGCGAATCGTGCACGAGGGTCCGCCACGTGGCGCCCATGTCGGCGAGGACCGCTTCGGCGTCAGCGCCCACGACGTGCTCGCGGAGGGCTGCGATCGCCGCTTCCTGCACCTCGTTGCCGCGGCCGATGGTGAAGACGAACGCCGCGCCGACGTGCCCGTCGAGGGCGTCGGTGGTGATCTCGACGTAGGCGGCGGAGTAGTCGGGTGCCGGGTTCATCGCGTCGGACCCGTCGTGTTCCCGCGAGGTCGGGAACCGGACGTCGCGCACGCGCAGACCGGTGATGCGGCTCATCGTGTCTCCTGCCCGTTCGGTCTTCGTCGACCGAACGAGGTAATCGAAACATCCGATGTCTCTGCTGTCAAGAGCGATCTTCGTCGCGTTTTGGTCACAAGCCGCCCGGAGTGACCCGATGACTGCGGGGGTGGCGGGCGGGGCGCGGGGGCGGGGTGCGGGGTGCGGGGCGTAGCTGGTGGTTTCGGGCGTAGCAGGTCGAAAGTTTCGACCAGGTACTCCCGTTCTCGCCTCCCATCGCACGCGTCATGGGTGAAAACGCACCAACGGTTGGTCAGGCGGCGGCGAGCCGCCCCGTCTCGGACGGCGGGGCGCGGGGTGCGTGGCGCGCGGTGTAGCTGGTGGTTTCGGGCGTAGCAGGTCGGAAGTTTCGACCAGGTACGCCCGTTCCCACCCTCCATCGCACCCGTCATGGGTGAAAACGCACCAACGGCGTGGAGGCGCGGTGCGGGTCGGACCCGCACCGCGCCTCCAGGCCGTGCTCGCGTTGGTCAGGCGGCGGCGAGCCGCCCCATCTCGGCGACCACCTCGCGGAGGCGGTCGGCCAGTTCGTCGCGCGACGCGACCGTGAACCGGTGCGCGGCCTCGATGACGGCGGCCATCACGAGCGTGACGGCGGTCCGTGCCGAGTCGGCGCCGGTCCGTTCGGCGGCGACCTCGACGACGGCGAGCCGCGCCTCGGCCATCCACTGCAGCATCGTCGGCACCATCTCGGGCCGAGCCTGGACGAGTGCCTTCATCCGACGACGGTCCTCGGGGAGGTTCACCGTCTGCGCGACGAGCTCGCAGAGATCGGACACGAGCGGTCCGGAAGCCGCGAGGAATGCCGTGCGAGCCTCGCCGGGGATCGTCGTCGTCGGCAGGCCGAGCGCCGCGTGGCCCTTCGACGGGAAGTAGTTGAAGAACGTCCGGGGTGAGACGCCGGCGGCGGTGCAGATCTCCTCGACCGTGACGCCGGCGAGCCCACGGTCCGTGACGAGGTCGATCGCCGCGTGGTGGATCGCGGCGCGGGTCTGCTGCTTCTTGCGCTCCCGCAGGCCGCTGTCGGCCGGGGTGGCGGCACTGCGTGCTTCGGTGGTGGTCACGTGCTGCTCCTGGTGCGGATCGGGGCCTCCCACCCCTGCGGCGGGAGGCCCCGAGCGGCTAGTCGTCCGACGAGCCCCGCTGGACGGCGATCGAACCGGTGACGGGCGCCGTCGGCGAGCCCATGGTGTCAGCGGCCGTGACCGCCTGGACCTCGAGGTCGTCCGCCGTGCGGTCGTTGTCCGCCTGCTCCTGCAGTGCCGAGCTCTTGCGGAGCGGCGGCGCCTTGAAGAACCAGCTGAGGATGAACGCGAGCAGGATGACCGCGAAGCCGACCCAGTAGACCGTGACCGCCGACGAGTTGAAGCCGGTCATGAACGGCCGCGTCAACGCGGAGTCCGCACCGTTGAGGTAGGACGTGTCGCTCGTCTCGCTGCTCGAGGACGCCTTGTCGCTCGTGCCCCTGTCGATCTGCTTCGACAGGGTCGGCGCGAGGTCCTCCACCCAGTACGTGCGCTGGGCCGAGTCGGACCAGTCGACGACGAGCTTGCCGTCCTGCACGCTGGCGTGCGCCTTGTCGGCGGCAGTGGTGAGGGCCTGCTGCTGGACCGCCTCGGGAGCACCGGCCGTGGCCTGTGTCACCTGCGCGGTCGCGGCGTCGAGCCCGGACTGCACCTGCTGCTTGATCGGCGTGACGATCGGGTTCCAGATCTGGTCCATGACCCCCTGGTTCGCCTTGGCACTGGCGACCGTCGGGTCGAGCGCCGCGTCGAGCGCACTGCTCAGGTTCTTCTGGTCGGCCGTGGCGTGCAGGATGTTCGCCGGCATGATCGAGAACAGGACGCTCAGGAGCACCGCGGTCCCGAGCGTTCCACCGATCTGGCGGAAGAACGTCGCCGAGCTGGTCGCCACACCCATGTCGCGCGGCTGCACCGAGTTCTGCGACGCGAGGGTGATGCTCTGCATGAGCTGGCCGAGGCCGAGGCCGATCAGGAACATGCCGATCATGAGGAACCAGAGCGGCTTGTCGATCGTCATGAACGTCAGGACGACGTAGCCGATCGAGACGAGCGCCGTGCCGATCACCGGGAAGATCCGGTACTTGCCGGTGCGGGCGACGATCTGACCGGAGGCGATCGAGGCGATCATCAGACCACCGATCATCGGCAGGGTCGCGAAGCCCGACTCGGTCGGGGTCAGACCCGTGACGATCTGCAGGTACAGCGGGATGGTCAGCATGGCGCCGAACATCGCGAAGCCCACGAGGAAGCCCAGGATCGTGGCCATCGAGAAGACACCCGAGCGGAAGAGCTTCAGCGGGATGATCGCGTCGTCCTTCATGAGCGTCTCGATGACGAGGAAAGCGACGAGGCCGAGGGCGCCGATCACGTAGCAGGCGATCGCGCCGGCCGAGCCCCAGCCCCAGGTGCGGCCCTGTTCGGCCACGAGGAGGAGCGGGACGAGGGTCACGATGACCGAGGTGGCGCCCCACCAGTCGATGCGCGGCTTGGCCTTGGCGTCGCCGAACTTCGGGAGGTGCAGGAACGCGATGACCATGAGGAGTGCAGCCACGCCGATCGGCACGTTGATCAGGAAGACCCAGCGCCAGCCGGTGATGCCGAGGATGCTCGACGCACCGGCGAACAGACCGCCGATGAGCGGGCCGATCACGGACGAGATGCCGAACACCGCGAGGAAGTACCCCTGGTACTTCGCGCGCTCACGCGGGGCGAGGATGTCGCCCATGATCGCGAGCGGCAGCGACATCAGCGCACCGGCCCCGATGCCCTGGAAGGCACGGAACGCGGCGAGCATGATCATCGAGGTCGACATCGTCGAGAGCAGCGAGCCGAGGATGAAGACCGCGATGCCGAAGATGTAGAGCGGACGGCGCCCGAAGACGTCGGACAGCTTGCCGTAGATCGGCGTCGTGATGGTGCTCGCGATGAGGTACGCGGTGGTCACCCAGGCCTGCTGGTCGAGGCCGTGCAGGTCGTCACCGATGGTGCGGATCGCCGTCCCGACGATCGTCTGGTCGAGTGACGACAGGAACATGCCGGCCATGAGGCCGTAGATGACGAGGAGGATCTGGCGGTGCGACATGATCGGCTTCCCGGGCTGGCCGGCCGGGGAGCTCTGTCGTCCGCGCTGCACCTCGACGGGTGCGGTGGCAGTAGACATGGGGGGTCCTTCAGGGGTGCGTGTGGTGGTCGTGGTCGCGAGGGACGCCGGAGCGTTGTGGCGGGCCGATGACGGCGGGTCAACCTTGCAGACGCTGCAACTTTACACCATGAGCAGGTTTGCTACCAACGCAAACTTTCCCATTGCGCACGTTTGGTGAACGGCTTCTCAGCTACCGTGCTCCGGTATGGGGCGAACGAGCTGGGGCGACGTACCGGGCACACTGCGCGCACGGATCGAGGTCATCCTCGGCGGACCGGTCGTCGACGCGGTCTCCCAGGCCGGCGGGTACTCCCCCGGCGGCGCCGATCGTGTGGTCACCGCGGACGGTCGCCGGGCGTTCGTGAAGACGCTCGCGCGGTCCCGGAACGACGACGGCTTCCGCCTGCACGAGCAGGAGGCACGGGTGATGGCGCACCTGCCGGCATCCGTGCAGGCGCCTCGTCTGATCGACGCGTTGCACGAGACGGGGGCCGGTGACGAGTGGATCGCGCTGGTGTTCGAGGACGTCGACGGACAGCACCCCGGTCGGACGCTCGACGGCTCGGACGTGACCGCGGTCCTCGACGCGCTCGACACGCTGCCGCCCGCGACCGGGCCGCTGGCGGCGCTGCCGCGGCTCGCCGACGAGCTCGCCGAGGAGCTCGGGGCGTGGGACCGGATGCTCGCAGGCGGGATGCCGGAGGTCGTCCCGGCGCACGTCGCGTCGGCCGCAGCCGAGCTCGCGCGCACGGCTCGGCCGGCCGCGGGACTCCTCGACGGCGAGCACCTGGCACACGTGGACTGCCGTGCGGACAACCTGCTCGTCGACGCCGACGGGCGGGTCTGGGTCGTCGACTGGCCGTGGGCGTCGGTCGGTGCCCACTGGTTCGACCCGCTGACGTACCTGCTCGACACGCTCGTCCGCGGTGAGCAGACCGACGTCGAACACCACCTCGCCACCCACGCGGTCTTCGCCGGGCTGTCCGCAGCGACCGTCGACGCGGTCCTCGCTGGGCTCGCCGGGACCTTCTTCGAGAAGGCGTCGCGACCGTCCGTCCCGAACATGCCGACGCTCCGCGCGTTCCAGCGCGCCGAGGGACTGGCAGCAGCAGAGTGGCTGCTCCGACGGTGGTCGGTACCCCGATGATCCAGGAAGGGCGGCACCGCGGAGCGTACGGTCCCGCTCATGACTGACGAGCACGAAGGCCAGCGTCCGGAAGACGATGCTGCGCGGCTCGGACTCGTCGTCGTCGGCGAGGCAGCAGCACTGCACTCCGGCGACGAGGCGGCTCTGGACGCGAGCGAACAGAACATCCGCGACACCATCGACGAGATGATCGACGAACCACTCACCCCACGCCAGGAGCAGGTGGTCGAACGGTTGGCGTCAGCCGGGGGCACCCTGACCGCCGGGCTCAGCGGCGCCCTCGCCGCCCAGACGGGCCGGAGCGTGGACGACGTACTGGAGGGCGCTGCGCGCAGTGTCGTCTGGCAGCAGCGGCTGGCGGACCAGCGCGACGCGGAGTCCGGTGCGCGCGGCCACGACGCCGGCCGCGGCCAACGCGAGGACGCCGGCGGGCAGCAGCGCGAGCACCGGAACGACGACGGGCGCGACGAAGACTGAACCCCGTCGCGCCCGCACCGGCGACCGACTACTCGGTCACCGACTCCTGCGCCTGTTCGCGCACCACCGCGCGGGCGGCAGCCTGACCGGTCGTCGTGCTCTTCACGATGTCGCTCAGGGTGAACCCGGCGGTGGTGCCGAGCAGGGCATCGACCTCGCTGAACTGGCTCACGACGCTCTTCGACAGTGCGCCGGCGCCGTCGGACGAGACGACCGTGAGCTGGTCGATGTTGCCCATCGGCGCCGCGAGCTCGCGAGCGATGCTCGGCAGGGTCTCGATCGCCTTGACCCGCAGGACGGCCTCGGAGTGCTGCGCGAGGGCATCGGCCTGGGCCTTCGTGGCGTCGGCCTCGGCCTGACCCTTGGCGCGGATCGCGTCGGCAGCTGCCTCACCCTCGGCACGGGAGGCGTCGGCTGCGAGCTTGCGCGCCTCGGCTTCGGCCTTGGCTTCGGCGGCGATCGCCTCGGCCGAGATGCGACGGGCCTCGGCCTGCGCACGAGCCGTCTCGACCTGCGCGGCAGCAGCGGCTTCGGCCTCGACCCGGGTCTTGCGCGCCTGCGCCTCGGCGACGGCGGACACCTCGGACTCGAGCTCGGCACGACGGAGCTCGGCACGCTTCTGCGCGGTGAGCTGCTCCTGTTCCACGACGCCCTGCGCCGCACGGGCCTGGGCGAGCGGGCCGGCCGCAGCCGCTTCGGCCGACGCACGGTCGGCGTCGAGCTGCAGGGCCGCACGGCGGATCGCGAGGGTGTTCTCCGCCTCGGCGATGGCCTGGTCCGCGGTGGCACGGGCCTCGCGCGCTTCACGGTCGGCCTGGGCCTCGGCGTTCTCGGCCTCGAGCCGGACGCGGGCGCGCTCGGCACGACCGAGGTCGCTGATGTACTCGTTGCGGTCCGAGATGCCCTTGATCTCGAAGGAGTCGACGTCGAGCCCCTGGCTGTGCAGGGCGTCCTTCGCGACGTCGAGCACGGCGACGGTGAGCTGGTCACGGTTCCGGATGATCGTCGACACGTCGGTCGCACCGATCGAGGCGCGGAGCGAACCCGACAGGACCTCGCGCGCGAAGTCGTCGATCTTCTTCTCCTGCCCGAGGAAGCGCTGCGCGGCCGCCCGGATGGAGGCGTCGGCCTCGCCCACCTTGACGAGCGCCACGGCCTCGACGTCGATCGTCACGCCGCGGGAGTCCTGCGCGTTGACGTTGATGTCGATCGCCCGGGAGCTGAGCGACAGCTTCGCGACCTTCTCGAAGAACGGCCGGACGAGCACACCGGCGCCGAGGACGACCTTGATGCCGGACTCGACGGTCTCGGTGCCGTCGGAGTTCTTCACCTTGCGGGACCGCTTGCCCGTGATGATGAGCGCCTCGTCCGCGCCGGCGTTGCGGTAGACGAGCTTGGCGTAGACCAGCGCGATGACCGCGAGGACGATGATCCCCACGATGATCAGCGGGACGGCTCCGAGCGCGAACAGGACTTCCATGACTCCCCCTCCGGACCAGGCCGCAGCCTGGATTCCGCATCTGTTGTTCCGTTGCGTCCCATCCTAGGAGAGCGCGCGGACAGACGGGAGGCGCGGTGCGGGTCCGACCCGCACCGCGCCTCCAGGACGGTGTCGCGTGAGCGCCTACGCGCCGGCACGCCACCAGTCGTCGAAGGGCGTCGCCGGGACCTGGCGCTTGTGCTCGGTCGCGCGGTAGCGCGACTCGATCGCCTCGGCGACCTCGAGCGGCACGTCGTGCCCCTGCAGGTAGGCGTCGATCTCGGCGTAGCTGAGGCCGAGGTTCGCCTCGTCGGTCTGGCCGGGTGTCTCGTCGAGCAGGTCCGCCGTCGGGGCCTTCTCGTAGAGGCGAGCGGGGGCGCCGAGGTGCTCGAGGAGCTGTCGGCCCTGGCTCTTCGAGAGGCCGGTGAGGGGCGTGAGGTCCACGCCGCCGTCGCCGTACTTCGTGAAGAAGCCGGTCACGGCCTCGGCCGCGTGGTCGGTGCCGACGACGAGGAGCCCGCGCTGCCCGGCGACGGCGTACTGGGCGACCATGCGCATCCGGGCCTTCACGTTGCCCTTCACGAAGTCGCTCAGGTCGACGCCCGAGGCCGCGGTGTCCTGCACGACCCCGTCGACGCCGTGCTCGATGTTCACGGTGATGCCGGGGTCGGCCGCGATGAACTGCAGCGCGAGCTGGGCGTCGTCCTCGTCGGCCTGCACGCGGTAGGGCATGCGGACGGTGGTGAACTCGGCCGGGTGCCCCTCGGCGCGGAGGGACTCGACGGCGAGCTGCGTCAGGCGGCCGGCGAGCGTGGAGTCCTGGCCGCCGCTGATCGCGAGCAGGTAGCCCTTGGCGCCGGTGGTGAGCAGGTAGTCGCGGAGGAACCCGACGCGACGGGCGACCTCCTGCTCCGGGTCGATGGTCGGCTGGACGTTGAGGTCCGCTGCGATGGCGGCTTGGAGTTCACGCACCACCCCAGTATCCCGCTGCAACCGCCCGGTGCACAGGGTTCAGCGCGCGGGTTCCGCTCCGACCGGGCGGATCGTGTTGTCGTGGTCGGCGCCGATCGCGCACGTGCAGACCACCGCGATGGTCCCCTGCGCCTTCGTGAGCACGAACCGTTCGACGTGCGGCGGTCCGACGTGGCGGTCGAGCGGGTGGGTGTCGTGGTCGTGCACGGTGGGCCTCACTTCGCGGATCGAGGACAGAGGTCGGGAACAGGCGGGGACGAGCACGGGACGGGACGTGCCGGTGCGGTGGTGGTCCCATCCACCACCGCACCGGCGGGTCCGCGACGACCCGAACGCGTCGCGGACCCGGGGAGACGGGCGCCGGTACCCGCCGGCGCCCGTCCGGGTCAGGCGCGACGCAGGCGTCGCGCGACGAGGGTGCCGCCACCGGCTGCGAGGAGCAGACCGGCGAGGAGCATCAGCGGCAGGACCTCGGCGCCCGTGTAGGCGAGGGTGCCCGCGCCCGTGCCCGTGCCCGCGCCGGAGCCGTTGCCGGCACCACCCGCGCCACCGGCGCCGCCGGCGCCGCCGGCACCACCGCTACCGCCCGGGGTCCCGGGCGTCCCGGGGGTTCCGGGGGTCCCGGGGGTTCCCGGGTCCGTCGGGTCGACCGGGGCCGCTGCGACCGCGAAGGTCACCGAGTCCGGGTCGCTGACGAGCGTGCCGATGGTCTCGACCGCGACGGCCTCGTGGTCACCGACCGCGACGTCCGGGAACGTGACCGTCCAGGTCCCGTCCTCGTCCGCGACGGTCGACTGGACGCCGTCGTCGTCACCGTCGAGCGTGACGTCGACGTCGGCACCCGGTTCCGCCGTGCCCGTGACGGGGACGTCGGTGGTGTCGGCGTCGGTCGGCACCGCGTAGTCCGTGCCGTCCTCCGGCGCGGTGATCGCGATGCCGGCGAAGGGGTCTGCCTGCACGGTCGCGGTCGCCAGGTCGACGGTCGCCAGGTTCGCGGCCGGCAGGAGCTGCACGCGGACGGCCCGGACCGTGGTGGCCCCGGTGGAGTCGGCGGTCGGTTCGGTGAACGCCGGTGCCGTCTGCGAGTTGATCGTGATCGAGACGAGCTGGTTCACGATGTCGAGCAGCGGGTCGAGCGCGGTGACGGTACCGGTGACGGCCGTGAGCAGACCCTGCACCGTGTCCGCGACGAAGTCCCCGCCGAGCACGTCGCCGACGATGCCGGTGAGCGCCGGCACGATCGTCGAGCCGAGCAGCGGCTGCAGGAGCGGGTCCAGCGTGCCGAGCACCGGACCGAGGATGCCCGTGCCGGCGACGGTGAGGGTGGCGCCGTCACCGGTGCCGAGCAGGTCGCCGACGGTGGTGTCGACCGTGAGGGTCAGGCCGGCCACGTTCGCGCCGAGCAGGTCGACGCCGGTGTCGACGACGAGCTGCACGTCGGCGGCGTCGAGCGCGTTCGTCAGCGTCGACGTGAGGAGCGCCGGGAGCTGTTCGGTGAGGATGTTCGAGATCGCCCCCGTGATCTGCGCGTTGATCGTGTCGCTGGCGAGCAGCGTCGTGTTCGCCGGCAGGTCGTTCAGCGTGTAGAGCTGCCCGAGGTCGATCGAGACCACACCGGAGGACAGGTCGATGGTGACCGGGCCGTCGGTCAGGGACTGCTGCGTGACGGTGGACAGCGCACCCTGCAGGTCGACGTCTGCCGAGAGCTGCGCCGTGGTGTCGTCGAGCGAGAGCACCCCGAGCCCGAGGCTGTTGACGGCGGTGGTGACCGGGCCGAGCAGCGACGCGGTGAGGTCGGTGGTGAGCCCGTCCTCGCCGAGGGCCGCGTTCACGGTGTCGTCGGTCGTGCCGAGCGAGGTGTCCAGCGTCTGGACGAGCTGCTCCACGGCCGGGCTGACGAGCCGGACCTGTGCGCCGGCGACCTGGTAGTCGGTGGTGACGTCCGCGCCGTCGAAGGTGCGGTCGGCCTCCGCCCGGGCGGACAGTGCGCCGAGTCCGACGGAGAGTTCGCTGACCACCCCGTCGACGTCGAGGTCGCCGAGGAGCGGGGTGAGGTTCACGGTGGCACCGGCGCCGGGCGTGCCCGGACCGACTTGGATCGCACCGTCCGCGCCGACGGCACCCGCGGCGGCGACCGCCGAGGTGGTGTCGGTGGCGGCGACCTGGCCGGCGACGCCGACGTTCACCAGGCCGTTCTGACCGAGCAGCTGGATGCCGCCAGGGACGTTGATCCCGATGCTGTTGAGCACCGAGAGGTCGAGCGGGTCGGACTGACCGTCGGCGGTACCTCCGGGAGCCGTGGCCCCGAACGACCCGGCGAGCGCCGCGACGTCGTCGAGGTCGATGGTGCCGCTGCCGGCGAGGAGCCGTCCTTCGGCCTGCGTCGCGTCGGACGCGGCGGCGTGGGCGGGGAGCGTGGCTCCGCCGATGATCACGGCCGCGACGGTGGCCGTGGCGCCCGCGCGGAGCGCGAAGCGTGTTGCAGTGCGTGGCATGGTGCCTCTTTCTCCGGCGGAGCAGTGCTCCGCCGCTGATCCATCCCCCGCCGGTGGTGCGGGGGATCCGACGGGCTCGCTGGTGAGGCGGCCCGGAGTCACGTGTGCGCGTCGTGCTCCGCGCGGGCGCGGCTATCCGGGGTGATCACCCCCGTGGCGACGGCGACGGGACCCGGCCGCGACGGACGGGCGCATCGACCGTGCGCGCATCGTTCGTCCTCGTGCCATGTCCTGATCCCCTCGGGTGGGCTCGGCGTCGTCGCCGAACTGAGGATGGGCGGTTGGTGAGACCGCGTTCCTGTGCAATCTACAAGGGGCACGCCCCCGTCTGGCGATACCCCCGTTCGGGGCGCGTGGGTGTGACGAGCGAGGCGCACAGTTCGATCGTTGACAGTTAGAACTCGAATGGTTAGTGTTCTGATCATGATGCAGCAGGCACCCCGGTTCGACTCGCCCCTCCAGCAGATGCGCTGGATCGGGTGGGCGCAGCGCAAGGCGGCCGAGGAGTGGGTCCGCGAACGCGACCTCACCCAGGAGCAGTCCTTCGTGCTCGGGTACCTGCAGCACAACCCCGGGGCGATCCAGCGCGACATCGCCGACATCACCCGGACCAGTGCTGCCAGCGTCTCGAGCCTCCTGCAGGGGCTCGAGCGTCGCGGGCTCGTCGAACGACGCGCGGACGCCGAGAACGCCCGGACGAAGCGCGTGCACGCCACCGACGAGGGGATCGCCCTCATCGCCGGGTTCGAGGACGCGATGATCGCCCTTGACGACGTCCTGCTCGCGCCCCTCGACGGGGACGAGCGGGCCACCCTGCAGGCACTCCTGCAGAAGGTGACCGCCGAACTGCCCGAACCCACCCGCTAGCGCCGACCCACCCAGCGCACCGCGCGCCTCCAGGCCGACCGCCGGAGGCCCCACCCACCCACGCGACGGCACCCGCCGCCCGCGCGCCCCGTCGTGCCCCGACCCACCGCCGGGGCAGCGGAGCCCTGCCCAGAAGGAGCAGTCATGACCACCACGACCCCCGAGGACACCGCAGCGGCGAAGAACCGCTGGTACCTGTCCGCCGCCCCGATCACCCGCGCGCTCGTGCACCTCTGCGTGCCGATGGCCGCCGCGATGGTCGTCAGCGCCGTCTACAACGTCATCAACGCCGGGTTCATCGGTTCGCAGCACGACACGTCCCTGCTCGCCGCCATCACGTTCGGCACGCCGCTCCTCGGCATCATCATGGCCGTCGGTGGCGTGTTCGGCGTCGGCGGCAGCGCGCTCATGTCGCGCATGCTCGGCGCCTCGGAACACGACCCGGCCAAGGCGCAGGACATCAAGCGCGTCGCCTCCTTCGCACTGTGGGGCGCCGTCGTCACCGGTGCGGTCCTCGCCGTCGTCGGCCTGGTGTTCCTGCACCCGCTCGTCGCCGTGCTCGGTGCCGACGCCGCCGCGGTGCCGGCCACGAGCGCGTACGTGTCCGTGATGCTCGCGTTCGTCCCGGTGCTCGCCGCGTCGTTCGCCCTCGAGCAGATCGTCCGGTCCGAGGGAGCGGCACGGCAGGCGATGGTCGGCCTCGTCCTGTCGACCATCGGCAACCTCGTGTTCGACGTGCTCTTCATCCTCGTGCTGCACTGGGGCGTCGCCGGCGCCGCGCTCGCCATCGGCCTGGGCAACGTCGTCGCGATCGGCTACTGGGTCGTCTGGCTCCAGCGGAACAGCGAGAACGTCAGCTTCGCGCCGAAGTGGTTCACGCTCCGTCCGGACATCCTCAAGGGCGTGTTCGGCATCGGCTCGAGCGAACTCCTGCAGGCCTCGTTCCTCATCGTCACGACCCTCGTCCTCAACAACCTCGCCGCCGCCTACGGAGACGACCCGCTCGCCGCGATGGGCGTCGCGGTCCGCATCGCGCAGGTCCCGGAGTTCCTGGTGATGGGGGTGACCATCGGCGTGCTGCCCCTGCTCGCCTACGCCTTCGGCAAGGGCGACGCAGCCCGCCTGCGTGCCGCACTCCGCGGCGCAGCCTTCACCGTGGGCACGATCGTCCTGGTCTTCTCCGGCACGGTGTTCGTCCTCCGCGAGCAGGTCTTCACGATCTTCTCCGGCGACCACTCGGTGCTGGCGATCGGCCTGACCATCCTGACGGCGCAGCTCGTCGCGACGATCGTGAACGGGTTCACCGGGCTGCTCACCTCGCTGTTCCAGGCGACCGGGATGGTGCTGCCGGCGATGGCGCTCTCGATGGCGCAGGGCGTGCTGTTCATCCCGATCGTCATCGTCGGGAACCTGTGGTTCGGCCTCGCCGGGATCATCTGGGCGCTCACGGTCACCGAGGTGCTCATGTTCGTCGCGGCCCTCGTGCTCTGGGGAGCGTCCCGCGGGCGGATCGCCCGCGGTCTCGCGGAGGGCTCGCCGGAGCGCGCGGACGCGACCTTGGAAGAAGCGGCCGTCTGACGGTCTGGACGCACGCCACGGCGGACTGGAGGCGCGGTGCCAGCTGGCACCGCGCCTCCAGTCCGTCGCGTGCGCGCGTCCGGCCGCGTGGTCGCGACTACGACAGGACGAGCTCCAGCAGCGAACCCGGGACGGGAGCCACCGGAGTGCGGGTGGAACTGACGAACAGGTCGACGAGCGGCGTGCACGGAACGGTGACGGCGGTCATGGCGACCAGCCCTTCGTCGGAGTGATGCGCACCCCGGATTCGACCGGGCCGTCCCGCTGCGCCAGACCCCGCGACCGCGAGGAGCATCAAGACCACGGAACCCTGAGTCGGCCCGGTCTGTTCAGCGTACTGTCGTCGGTCGATCCGCACGAGAACCGTCCGGTACCCGCACTCGACCACCTCGGCACCAGTCCCCCGAACTGGGGAGACCGATCTGTCTGTCCACACTTCGGCGGACCACTAGGGTGGACACCAGCAGCGAGTCACACCCGACCGGCGCTCCCCTCGCCGGGACCCACTGCGAGCATCGACGCTCCGGCCCTCGAGCACTTCCCTGCAGCTCGGGCCGGAGCGCGATGGCCCCGGTACGGTGGGCGGGCACACCCGTACCCCGAGGAGCCCCATGCCCCTGTTCGGCAGCCCAGCCAGCACCACGACCACCACCACGGAACCGTCCGACCTGACGAAGAAGTGGTCCGACTCGTTCGGCGGCCTCGCGACCCGGTGCCTCCAGCTCATCGTCGTGCTCGTCGTCGCGATCGGCATCGTCTACGCCGCCGCCACGCTCAGCGTCGTCACGATCCCCGTGCTGCTCGCCCTGATCATCGCGTCGGCCATGCACCCCGTCGTCTCGTGGCTCCGCCGACACAGGGTCCCGTCGATCCTGGCGACACTCGCCGTCCTGATCGGCGTGCTCGTCGTGCTCGGGCTCGTCGGCTGGCTCATCGTCGTCGCCGTGATCTCGCAGTGGCCGGACCTGCAGAAGTCCGCGCTGCGCGGCTTCGACCAGTTGCAGGACTTCGCGTCCACACTGCCGATCTCGATCGACCAGTCCCAGATCGACGACGCCGTGAAGGGCATCCAGGACTTCGTCACCAGCTCGCAGTTCGGGTCGGGAGCCCTCGCCGGCGCCTCGGCCACCGCGAACTTCCTCACCGGCCTCGTGCTGATGATCGTCGTGCTGTTCTTCTTCCTCAAGGACGGTCCCCGCATCTGGGAGTTCCTGCTCCGCCCCTTCACCGGTGCCCGGTACGACCGTGCTCGTCGCGTCGGCGACCGCGTCGTCCAGACGCTGGGCGGCTACGTCCGCGGCACGGCGACGGTCGCCGCGGTGGACGCCGTGGGCATCGGTGTCGGCATCGCGATCGTCGGGGTACCCCTCGCGCTCCCCCTGGCCGTCGTCGTGTTCATCACGGCGTTCATCCCGATCGTCGGCGCGACCGCGGCCGGCATCCTCGCGGCGCTGGTCGCCCTCGTGGCGCTCGGCCCCGTCCAGGCGCTGATCGTCGTCGGCATCGTCGTGCTCGTCAACCAGCTCGAGGGCAACCTGCTCCAGCCCGTCCTGATGGGCAAGACGCTCAAGCTGCACGGCCTGGTCATCCTCATCGGCCTGACCGCCGGCACGGTGCTCGCGGGCATCACCGGGGCGATCATCTCGGTGCCGCTGCTCGCCGCCGCCTGGGGAGCGATCCAGGTGTGGGACGGGCCGGACCAGCCGGCGCGGCCGTGGCGGCAGAAGCGCGTGGAGACCGCCGAGGCGCGCTGAGGCTCTCGACACGGCCGCAGACGGACGGGAGGCGCGGTGCCAGCTGGCACCGCGCCTCCCGTCGGTCTGTGCCTCGGTGTGCACCCGCTCCGGAACGACAACGTCGACGTCGTACGACGTCGACTCTGTCGTTCAGCGTCGGGCAGTCGAGGTCAGTCGGTACCGGAGTCGAACGCGGCACCCTCGGACACGGCGTCCGTCGCGCGACCCAGTGCGTCGTCGGCATCCGAGGTGACGACGGCGCCACCGAGGATCTCCTCGGCCTCGCCCGACTCGAGCCGACCGACGAGGTCACCCGTCGCGCCACCGATCAGACCGGCCGCGGCGTACTGCTCGAGGCGCGAACGCGAGTCCGCGATGTCGAGGTTCCGCATGGTGAGCTGACCGATGCGGTCGTCCGGGCCGAACGCCGAGTCGCCGACGCGCTCCATCGACAGCTTGTCCGGGTGGTACGACAGCGCCGGACCCGTCGTGTCGAGGATCGTGTAGTCGTCACCGCGACGCAGCCGCAGCGTGACCTCACCGGTGACGGCGGAGGCGACCCAGCGCTGCAGCGACTCGCGGAGCATGAGCGACTGCGGGTCGAGCCACCGGCCCTCGTACATGAGGCGACCGAGGCGGCGACCCTCGTTGTGGTACGACGCGACGGTGTCCTCGTTGTGGATCGCGTTGAGCAGGCGCTCGTAGGCGATGTGGAGGAGCGCCATGCCCGGCGCCTCGTAGATGCCGCGGCTCTTCGCCTCGATGATGCGGTTCTCGATCTGGTCGGACGCGCCGAGACCGTGGCGGCCACCGATCGCGTTCGCCTCGTAGACCAGGGCGACGGCGTCGGCGTACTCGACACCGTTGATCGCGACCGGGCGACCGGCCTCGAAGCGGACACTGACGACCTCGGTCGCGACCTCGACGTCGTCACGCCAGGCGGCGACGCCCATGATCGGCTCGACGATGTCCAGGCCGCTCGAGAGCTCCTCGAGGCTCTTCGCCTCGTGCGTGGCACCCCAGATGTTGGCGTCGGTCGAGTACGCCTTCTCGGTGGAGTCCCGGTACGGGAAGCCGCGGGCGACGAGCCACTCGCTCATCTCCTTGCGGCCGCCGAGCTCCTCGACGAACTCGGAGTCGAGCCACGGCTTGTAGACGCGCAGCCGCGGGTTCGCCATCAGGCCGTAGCGGTAGAACCGCTCGATGTCGTTGCCCTTGTAGGTGGAGCCGTCGCCCCAGATGTCGACGCCGTCCTCCTTCATCGCGCGGACGAGCATCGTGCCCGTCACCGCACGGCCGAGCGGCGTCGTGTTGAAGTACGTCTTGCCGCCGGAGCGGATGTGGAAGGCACCGGTCTGCAGGGCGACGAGGCCCTCCTCGACCAGGGCGCTCTTCGCGTCGACGAGTCGGGCGATCTCCGCGCCGTACTCGTGGGCGCGGCTCGGGACGGCGTCGATGTCCGGCTCGTCGTACTGGCCGATGTCGGCCGTGTACGTGCAGGGCACCGCTCCCTTCTCGCGCATCCAGGCAACGGCGCAGGAGGTGTCGAGACCTCCGGAGAACGCGATGCCGACTCGTTCGCCGACTGGGAGACTGCTCAAGACCTTGGACACGGGATCAATCGTACGGGGCACCGGGGTCTAGGTACCGTCCGGGCCGACGGTTGTGGAAACTCCGGGCCGACGGTTGTGGCCAAGGGCACAAGCAGTCGGACGACGCATGCCACTAATCGACCGGCTGAGCTGCCTGGTCGACGTGTGAGGAATGCAGTCGGTCGCGACCTCGGTCTTGGCGACCGCGCTCGCGCTCACCGTCAGCTGACGACGGGGCTGATTCAGATCAAACGGCCGGCTCGAGACCGACGATGTCGGCGACGTCGTCGGGCTCAGTGAGATCGACTGTAAGCGCAGCAGGCTGCTCCACCTCGAGCGTCTCGACCCCCCGGAGTTTGCGCGCAACGGCCCGTGTCCGAGTGCCGGCGTCCGCAACCGTCTTCTGCGCTGTGGCGAGCTGCTTCTCGAGCTTCTCCCAGACCGTCCCGTACTTCTCGAACTCGTCCTTTGCAGCACTGAGCACCTTCCAAACCTCGGAGCTCCGCTGCTCGATCGCCAACGTCCGGAAGCCCATCTGCAGACTATTCAACAGCGACATCAGCGTCGTCGGACCCGTAACGAGGACCCGATGGTCGTTCTGCAGCTTGCTCGCCAGTCCCGGCAGACGGATGACCTCGGCGAACAGCCCCTCGGTCGGCAGGTACATGATCGCGAAGTCGGTTGTTTTCGGCGGTGCAATGTACTTCGCAGAAATGGTCTTTGCCTGCGCGATGATCGCGCGTTCGAGCAGTTTGGCGGCGGTGTCGATTGCCGACTTTTCACCCTCGTCCTGAGCGTTCAACAGGCGCTCGTAGTCCTCCTGCGGGAGCTTTGAGTCAATCGGCAGATAGACCGCTTCCTCCGCCGAGCGCCCCGGCAGCTTCACCGCAAACTCGACGCTCTCGGCCGTCCCTTCCTTCACGACGACATTCTGCTCGTACTGCTCGTGCGTCAGCAGGTCCTCAAGCTGACGCGAGAGCTGGACCTCACCCCAACTGCCGCGGCTCTTCACGTTGGTCAGCACGCGCTTGAGTCCACCGACGTCGGATGCGAGGGCTTGCATCTCACCGAGGCCACGCTGCACCAGTTCGAGGCGATCACTGACGAGCGCGAAGGACTCCCCGAGGCGCTTCTCCAGCGTACCCTGCAGCTTCTCGTCGACGGTCTCACGCATCTTCTCAAGCTTCGCCTCGTTGCCCGTGCGGAGCTTATCGAGTTCCTCGCGAAGTGAGCCCTGCAACTGCCGCTGCTTGTCAGCGTTGCTCACCTGAAGCTGCTCGATGGTCACCCTCACCGCGTCGAGCTTCTCCTCGTTGCCAGACTTCATCTTCCCGAACTCGACCCGCACCGAGTCCTGAAGTTCCTGGTGCTTCTCCGCATTTTGCTCAGAGAGGATCCGCACGCGCTCGGCGTTGCCCTCCAGTGCCGCGGCGTTGGACTGTTCGAGCTTCTCGACAGCTTCGCGGATTCTCTCGAGCTTGCCCTCGTTCGCAGCGCGGAGGTCGTCGAACCGCTTCTCGACGGAGGAGCGCAGTTCAGCATCAGCTGCGAGGGCGGCCTGCGAGTGCTCGTGGAACTTGTCTCGGAGGTATCCCAGACCCTGGTCGAGGTTGGCACGGAGTTCCGTCTGGTTCGTCCGCTGCAACTCGACCGCGCGGTCGGAGGACGTCTTCTGCTCTCCGAGCATCGAAGCAAGACGGTTCTCGAGAGCACGGCTCCCGTCGCCGATCGCAGCTCCGAGCTCCTGACGCTGGGCGCTTAGATCCTGACGGAGCCCACTGCCGACTTCGGCGAGTGCCCGTCCGTCGATCTGCGGGGCTGCGCTGTGGTCTCGACGGCGCGCAAGCATGACGAGCACGACGAGCGTCAGAACGAGATTGATACCGAGCACGATGGTGGTGATGGTGAGCACTGTCATCCTTTGGCAGTCACATGCCTGACCCCCAGGCGTGCTCACCCTAGAACGAGTCGCCCTCGCGCAATGCCCCCCGAAGTGGGTCAAGATCCGATCCATCCACAGGGACCACGAAGCCACTAGCGGGAACATCGCCGCTGCACGATGCCCAGTGCACTCGGAAAACCTTGGAAGGGCGAGAACCCGACGATCCCCGGGCTGGTGCGCCGACGCGAAGCGTTCGCGAAATTCGCAGTACAGAAGCGGCCGTCGTTTGTCAGCGCAAGTGCGTACCTGATCGCCATCCGGCATGAGGACACGTTCCAATGAACATTCGTTCACATGAACGAAAGTGGGATCAATCCCTCCACCGCTCCACGACACCCGCAAAAGCGTCGTCGAACCAGTCCTTCTTCCATTCCTTGTGAAACCTCACGTCGCTTGAGGCTGGCTTGTTGGTGATCTCGTCTACTTTCGTCAGCGACGGGAGAGCCACTGAATCCCCAATCAGGATTGCCTCCCTCTGTTCAAGAGAAGCTAACGAATCTGTGATTGCGGCTAGACTGTCAGGTAAAAGCCGTTTCACGTAACGCTGATCATTCGGATTGGTGAGACGCATGGCGACGAAGTTATTGCACTGCGAGAACACTGTCTCCGAAATTTCCGAAGGACGCTGACTGACGATCATTAGTGAAATGCCGTATTTACGGCCCTCCTTTGCCACCCGCTCGATCGCACGTTTCACCGAGCCGTACTTTGCACCCTCGCTTTGCGGGATGTAGTTATGTGCTTCTTCGTAGACCAAGAGGTATGGCAGTTCCGCTTCATCGTCCGCGTGAAGCTTTTTGAAGTGGAAGCTGAATGTGAAGATCAAGCGAGTGAGCAGGGAGACTACGACACTCAGCACGTCGAAGGGGATTCCGCTGAGGTCGATAATCGTGACGTTGCTCTTTTCGTCACCGTATCCCATAAACTGCTTGAGCAGGTCTGCCAGGTCCTCGGTCTTGAAGTCGGTTCCATCAGCCTTGGTCGGTGCAAGCAGGAAGTCGAGGCGGTGGTCGTTCTTACGGGTTTCGAGACGCATCAAGAAACGGTTGAATTCTCCCGTAAAAGGCCCGCCCGTCGCTTTAGTGGCCCCAGCACCAGACTGTTCAACAAAGTCGACCTTCCGGTCGAAGTATACGTCTTCGCGGTTCGGAATGAGCGTGCCGTCTTTGGACTTGGGTGCGTTCTCGCCGTTCGCCTTGCTGATCATCTCAGAATTGAGGTTGTCCAGGTATCGAGTCACCCCCTCCAACGAGAAGTAGACCGGGGAGTCGTAGGACACCCGGATAGGATCGATGTTCGGGTTGTTCCGCTGCTTGTTGGCAATCACGGCGTTACGGAACTGAGAGACCTGATTATGGGAGTTCTGCTCGTTACTCTCGATGAACATTTCCTCGAGCTCTTCGGCATTCATGAGCCAATAGGGCAGCTTGATATCCTCCGCACCAATCACCCGCGCCCCTGGGAAAGCCGGCGAATATTCACCGTGAATGTCGAAGATGATGACATGCGAGTTATTGAGGGCACCCGCGGGCCGTTCGCCGTTTCCGGCACGCAACCCTTCCTGAAGGATCGCGGCAACTGTGGACGATTTCCCCGATCCAGTGGACCCGACAACTCCTATGTGCTTGCCGAAGAATTTGTCCCCATGCAGGGCCACACGAACGGATTCGTCTTGAACCAAGCTGCCGAAGGAGAATCGGTCGTTTTCCTCGACGGAGCTGTAGATCTTTTCGAGGAGATCTCTGCCTGCAATCGACACATTCTGCGGAGGGATAGTGATCTGCTTACCGCCGCGCATAAAAACGCCGTTCTCGAAACGCCCTACCGGCTGGAGAGAGAGTACGAACTTGGGCTCGGTCGGTGCATCCTCTGCACTTATAACGTCTTTGATACGAAACCCCTGAACGACCGCGATCAAAATGGATTCCAGATCGTCAGAAATTTCGAGGTAGCTTCCTATCTGAACTTTCTCATCGAGCTCCGCATATTCAGCTGTTGAGCTCACCTCGATCTCGATTGAATCGGGACCGACCGCGATCACCTTTGCCACTTCATTCATGTTCATGCAACTTCCTCCACTAGTTGTTTGAATTCGGCTGGCTCAAAATGACGCAAAGTGAAGATCTGGTCGGAAAATCGCTCCATCCAGGGCTGGTCATCGCCAATGGAGATGAAACGGGCAATTTTGAACGTCGATGGCTCAATTACTTCGTAATTCGATCGCTTGATTAGCCTCAATGCGAAAGACGATTTCGCTATCTTATTCCCGGCACCGCGCGTGTTCACGATGGGCGGCTGGATGAACGCCGATGGCTGAAACTCCAGGCTCTCGTGACCGTCATTGATGGCGATTCCCGACCTGATGAGGTCGATTTTCAATCGCAGAACGAGCTCTGAATCACCGTCCAAAATAACGACCCATGGCTGAGCGTTTTTCATGCGTCCTAGGTACGCGCTGGCGAGCCCATGACACAGGCCGCAGACTTTTGCAACATTTGCTTCTGTGAGCGCCACGTAGATGGCTCTTTTCTTTGTCGGGTCTTGAAATCCTCCTGCGCGAAGTCTGCGCTTCTGGGCCGCCAGATAGCGAGCGACCCCGATGGCCTCCATCTGCCACTTGTCGAACAACAAATCCTTGACGCTTAGATGGTTGAGGAGGTCCTGCCGCGTTACCGTTCTGACCGCAGAATCACTGTTCATTGCCCGCGCATGAACGAACTCGCGCGCTTTGGCCAAATGAATGGCCACGACCTCGTCTTCATCGCAACTCATAACACGCACGAGTGCCCCGATCAATTCGCGCTCCTGCACTTCAAATGCTTCTCCGCGCACAATATGCAGACGCGAGCAAAAGTCGGCCAGCTTTCCATCGTCGACCCCTGCAAAGTACTCGATCGTTCCCTCGGTTCGCGAAGCGTACGTCAGGGATTTTTTGAGTTGCGCTACATCGAAGCTACCCGGCATATCCCGAAAGTCGCCGAAGTGAACATACAGCACGTAGTTCCATCGCGCACCCGTGTTGAAATGTTCAAACATGAGACGAACGGGACTTCGAAGTGTCTTGGGAGAAACGTAGGCCTGTCCAGCGAAATATTTCACTTGGATCGCCTGATTATCCATTGGCGAATGCAGATCAACATCTTCGATACCCTCAATCTTCAATCGATCGAGTGGATCAGCGTCTAGCAAGGCAATTACCGTTTTATCAAATTGGTATTCATAACCAGCAATTGCCGCGTGAGCTGATCTTGAGTTTGCACTCTCAGCTGCTGTTCGAGTCACCATAATTCCCCCCGTCATGATTCGTGTGTGGCCCAATCATACAAGGCAGGGTAAAGCGAGATGGACAGCACTACCGGGAGGCGTGCCAGGGGTGAATCCGCAGCCAGAACGACAGGAAAGCCTGGACCGGTACCGAAATCGGCACGGCGACCGGAACGCCTTCGAAGGGACGACCGATCGCTCTTTCGCCGAAAGAAAAGACCGACCGGAATACCGATCGGCCGTTCTCGGCCCAAGTGAATTCGTACGTGAAATGAATAATGTTGGTGCCCCTGGAGGGACTCGAACCCCCAACCGTTTCCTTAGGACGGAACTGCTCTTCCGTTGAGCTACAGAGGCTGGCCCGACCACTCTAGCGGCGGTACGGCCCCAGGAACGTGCGGAGCTCCTCGACGTACAGCTCGGGCACCTCGAACGGCGCGAAGTGGCCCCCGCGGTCGAGCTCGTGGTGGTGCACGAGGTTCGTCGTCCGCTCGAGCCACTCCCGCGGCGCCCGCACGATGTCGCCCGGGAACACCGAGAACCCGGACGGCACCTCGACGCGTCGGGACAGCTGCGCCGCCGGGATCGCGGCGTTCGCGTGGTACATCCGCATCGCGGACCCGATTGTCGCCGTGGCCCAGTACTCGGTCAGGAGGGCGAGCACCTCGTCCCGCGTGTAGACCGACCAGAGGTCGCCGCCGCAGTCGCTCCACGACCGGAGCTTCTCGACGATCCAGGCGGCGAGTCCGGCGGGCGAGTCGGTGAGCCCGACCGCGGCCGTCTGCGGCTTGGTGCGGTGCATCATCGCGTAGGCGCCCTCCGCCGTCCGCCACCGCTCGGTCGCGCGGACGAACGAGCGCTCGGCGGGCGACAGCGTCGCCTCGTCGAGCCCCGGCCACGCCAGCCCGCCGTCGATCCGGTGCACGGCGACGACCCGGTCGGGGTGGTCGAGCGCGAGGTACCGGGCGACGTGCGTGCCGATGTCCCCACCGGAGACGGCGAAGTGCTCGTACCCGAGCTCGGTCATCAGGGTCGCCCACATGCCGGCGACCTCGCGGGCGTCGAGCACGCGCGGCGGTGCGTCGGAGAACCCGTACCCGGGCATGTCCGGCACGACGACGTCGAACCCGGCGTCGACGAGCAGCGGGAGCGCCTTCCGGTACCGCCACCCGGAGTCCGGCCAGCCGTGCGCGAGGAGCACGGGCAGCGCGCCGTCCTCGGCGGCCCGGGCGTGCAGCACGTGCACGCCGATCCCGTCGACGACGACGCGGCGCGACGGCAGCGCGGCCAGCGTCGCCCGGTGTGCGTCGAAGTCGAACCCGTCCGCCCAGTACTCGACGAGCGGTCGGAGCTCGTCGACGTCGACGCCGAGCGACCACCCGGTGCCCGCGGGGGCGTCCGGCCAGCGGGTGGCACGGAGCCGCGCCCGGAGGTCCTCGATGGTGGCGTCCTCGATCACCGGCGTCTCGCTCATGCCGCGCACGCTACGCCCGCCCGTTCCTTCCCACGCGCCCCCGCACCAGGGACCCGGGCAGCGCGCGCAGGCACACCAGGGCGACCGCGCGGCGGACGGGAGGCACGTGGCGGCCCCGCCACGCGCCTCCCGTCCGTCACGGCGCCAGCCGGCGCTAGGCGGCCACCAGGTAGTCGCGCCACTCCGACTGCGGGCGCTCGATGCCCCGCACCACCCACGAGGCCCCGTGCGGCGCCTTCGGGCGGATCCGGAGCGGCCACCCCATCTCCTGCGGGGTGCGGTCGCCCTTGGTGTTGTTGCACGCGAGGCAGCAGGCGACGAGGTTCTCCCACGAGTCCTGCCCGCCCCGCGACCGCGGCTGCACGTGGTCGATCGTGGTGGCGTGCCGCCCGCAGTACCCGCAGTGGTTGCCGTCGCGCCGCAGGACACCGCGACGGGAGACGGGGACGAGCCGCGAGTGGGGGATGCGGACGTACCGGGTCAGGATGATGACGGACGGACGGTCGAAGCTGGCCGTCGACCCGGTCACGGGGTGGTCGGCGTCGGCGGCGACGATGGCGGCCTTCTGGTTC